>Ga0208048_1000870_pt1 | contig 16069 bp, 17 predicted proteins | sample Malawi_45m_30L_FD_184163 | JGI IMG/M metagenome (GOLD analysis project Ga0208048, IMG submission 184163) | Freshwater microbial communities from Lake Malawi, Central Region, Malawi to study Microbial Dark Matter (Phase II) - Malawi_45m_30L... | ecosystem: Environmental > Aquatic > Freshwater >...
AAGGTGTAGCCGTTGAGCAGCAGTGATGCCTCGATCAGGCGGATCGCCTCGCTCCGCGGAACCTCGCCCGGCACCGCGATAGTCAGGGGCGCGCCTTGGGCCACCCCGGAGTCGCGGACCAAACGCTTGCTCGTGAGCGTTTCGTAGAGACTGAGGATTTCCGTAACCGGGCTGTTTTGGAAATTGAGGCTGACGGTTTGCTCGGGCACCGGCGCAACGGGCGGGACGGGAGCGGCGGCCGGAACTACGGGCTCAGCTGCAGGCGCGGCGGGGTCTTGGGCCGACAAGCCGGCAAGACCTGCAAAGAAAAGCAGGGCGCAAAGGGCGCCGAGGCCCGGCCGGAAAAGCGACTTCATCGGTGTATTTAAGCAGAGGATAGGCGTTGCTCAAGGCGTGCTTGGTGCCGCGGGGACGATGGCCCGGCGCCGGATGACGCGCGGAGGAGGCATTTGCTCCTGTCCGGGCGCCTGCACTTGGCCAGGGACTGCGGGGCCCGGCACAGGAGGAACCACGCCGGGTTGGGCCACCGCGGGATTGCCCGTGTTTGGCTGCCTATTTGTCGGCACGGCATTCGGAATCGGCTGACCGGGCACCGGAACGGAGCCCGCCGTTTGCGGTGTGCGCAATGGCATCGGAACGGCGGGACGAGCCATGGGCGGAGGGGCCATACCGGCTCCGGGGATGGCACCGGCGGCCGCCGAGTCGAACTTGATCACGCCAACTTCGCCGCCTAGACGCACGGTGGCCGATGCTTCGCTTTGCTTTTGCATGCTCTCGTCGATCTCAACGAGCGAGAGACCCAGATTATTAGTCGTGTTCCTGGTGATCTTGTGGGACTGCTGCGTGGCCCGCTCGCGCACCCAAACCACCGGCTCTCCGTTTTCGCGAAGTATTCCGCCGAGAACGAAGCGCTGGGCCAAACCCTCGGACTGCACAGGCGGGGCAATGGACTCGAGTTGGAAGGGAGAATTTTCCCACAAAGGTTCGTAGCGCGAGACGGGAAAGGGCGCGGCCACAATTTCTTCGGCCACGCCATCGGCGGATGGTTGTGCCGGTTCTCCGCCCTCCGGTGTCGCGCTCGCCTCGGGTGAGGACGCGGGCGATGGAGCCGGGTCCACCGCTTTGTCATTTTTTCCGGGGGACGGTTCCGGTTGACCCTCGATCGGGCGATCGGCAACGGGCGGAACCTTGAGCTGCGGAGCCGGTTCTTCCGCGCGGACCGAGGAAGCAAGGCAAACAAAGAAGCAGAGAGTTAGAATGGCCGAATGCCTCATGGTGTCTGGCCCTCCACCGGACGAAACCAGCGCGCGACCTCGATATCGCAAACGACATTCGGCGGTTCCTCCGCACTTTTGATGCGCAACTGTTTGATCGCGCGAAATTCCTTCGGCTGCTGCAGTTTCGCGAGCCATTCGACCAGGGACTTCATGTTGCCCCTGACCGTCGAGGCGTCGAAGACCTCGGCATAGGGTCGCCCTTCGGACGGCACCGGTCCGCCGCCACGGCGCGTGTAAGTGAGTCCGCTTTGTTTGGCCGTGCTTTCGACGAACTCGATGAAGCGGTTGTCGTCGTCGACCGTCGAGACGTCGTCGGTCGGTTGGTTCGTCGCGAGCCATTGCGCGCGTTCGGCCCAGTAATCTTTCTGTCCGAGAATGGCGCGACTCTGCATAAGTTCGCCCTCGAGGGCGGAAATATTCGCCTGCAAAGCCGCACGCCGGCCGAGGAATGTCTTCAAAGCCACCACATTGAGCAGCAGGAAAAGTGCGCCCAGCAGGAAAAAGAGGAGGCGCTTTTCTTTAGATGTCAGCGCTCTCATTGTCTTCTCCTTGTGACGCGGAACCGCGCCGTGTGCCGTCGATTTGGAACCGCGTGCTTCCGTTTGGCAGCTGTTTCGGCGCTTCGGCCGTCCATTCGTAAAGCGCTTCGAGTTCCGGATTCTTTTTCAGGTCGTCCTGCAGCTTGATGGCCGCAGCGAGAGTCGAGGCTTCGCCCTGGATGATCACGCGGTCGAGGTTGGTCTCGAAGAGGGTGAGGCGCACGCCGTCCTTGGGCAGGAGCTGCGCAACTTGGAACAAAACCTCGAGCGGATAAGTGGTCGGCTCGAGCGTGGCTTGCAAAGCTTGCCATTTGTTCATCGCTTCCTGCGTCGAGGTCACCGCGGGCGCATCGCGGTCGATCTCCGCCTGCAAGCGGCGGGATTGCCAGTGCAGCCAAAGCGTCTGGCCCGCAAGAAGCAGGACAAGCCCGAGGTATACGGCCGCGCCGGCAAAGGCGAGCCGCTGGCGCTGCGCGCTTTTCTTTTTTTGAATCTGCAGGTCGCGCACCGCGAGCGGCACACTGCCAAGCGGAACCGTGGGACGAATCGGCGGAGGAAAATCGCGCACCGATGCCTGCGCGGCTTCGCCCTGACTCCATGCCGCGAGTTCGATTTCGTCGCCGTCTTGGCGGTAAAAAACAATGTGCGGATGCGGCTCGATCATGTGTCCAGCCTCGAGCGGCGACAGCATTATCCAGACTTCGAGAGCCATGGCCTGGTCGGCCGATGGTTCTGTCAGCGATTGGAAGTGAAGCAGCTTGTCGCCGCGTGTCACGGCTGTGACCCAAGCGCCTTGTTCGCGCCAGATGGTCACGGAATCCTTTTCCAGCGGAAGACACGCGGGAGAAATGGCGTATGCGGTCACGTCACCATGCCAGTAGCGCGAAGCAAGATGTGCGGGCAGAACGGTCACTTGAACGAGCACTTCGTTTTCAGCGCGCGTGATTTCCTCGCAGGAAAACGTGGTATCTTCGCGCGTCCTTCCGGCCAACCCGCGCATCTCGAGTTGGGTCAGCACGAGATCGCGAAACACCGACGGATCGTCGGCCGGAATCCACACACAGAGCGAAAAGGCACGTCGGACAGGAATGGCAACCAGGTCGTTCTCCGCGGGATTCAACTCAACAAGCTCCGAGGCCTCCGCCTGCAAACCCGGCACGCCTGCGGCATCTTCGGCCCATTTCTGCCAACCGGCCGAAGCGGGACGGCAAATACCCCCGCGTTTGGCGGATGCGTCACGACCGCTTTTCATTTTTCCTCCCATAGCAGGTAACTCGATCCCTGGCCCCCGGCGTCCGACTCTGCGACGACGGAAATCAGCCGTTCACAGTCCCCCACGATGCCCCGGCTATCAATTCTTTTGACCGTGCTCTCGGTGGTCAGGCGGGCGGCCGCCTGCGTGGCGGGATAAGAGGACGCGGTGAGCCATCCGTTGAGTTGGTCCACCGTTTCGAAACGCAAATCGTCCTCGGTTTCTTCCTCGCCATCGGGCCCGAGTCGCGCGCGGATGATGTCGGCGGTCATCTCGGGGGTGAGTCCGGTCGCGGCCTGCAGGACATCGGGGCCGGCTTCGTTCACGTCGATCTTGCCGTCGCCGAAAATCGTGAAGGCGTCGCGCCAATCGGGTTTGACCTGCGCGAGATCCTCCATGCCGAGCACACGCCCCATTTCCGCGGTGGAACGGAAGGGCCGGTTGGCCGGCGCGTCGGAAATTCCAGCCGCCGCGTATTCGGATTGTTCGGCGCCGTTGATCTGCCGCCCGATGTCGTCATCGACCCAATCGGTCAGGCGATCGATGAGAATGTCCGCCGCATCCGGATCCAAACCCCAGAGCACAAAAAGATTTTTCAACACCATGCGGTCCTGCTGGGCGAGGAGTTGGTTGATGTTGAAGCGTGCTCCCTCGCCGCGGATGCGCACGCGCATCATTTCGCCCGGACGCACTTCGCGGTTGAGCAATTCTTTGTCCTCGCGCGTGACCTGCGGATGCAAACCGAGTGCAACGCCGCTCAGCGCGATCTGCCGCGCCGCCATGCCTCGCGCATCCGCCGATCTGGTGGCCAATTCGATGTTCACCAGATCGGCCACCCAAAGCACGGCGAAGGAAAGAATGGCGATCGCCCACAACACGAGAAGCAATGCGGCGCCAACGATGTTGTGTTGTGAAAAATTCTTCACGGGCTCTCGGGGTTTTCCTCGGGCGGCGGCGGCTGGCCCTCGGAAGGAGCCTCGCCCGGCGGCGCGAGTTGCTGCTCCTTGACCGGCGGCAGCCAGAACACATAAGTGCGCGGGATCTCCTCGCCCAGCGCGGTGAAACTCAGTTCGACGAGCGGCGGACGACCCATTCCCTCGGGCCAATCTTCGCGCCAGTCCTGCTGGCCTTCGTCGTAAAATCGCCATCGCGCCTCGCGCAGGTCGGGAAGCAAACGCAGCCATTTGGCGTCGCGCACCGCATCGCGCCTCTCCTGCTCGCCGAGCGACGAAGGAAGCGAAAGCACGCTGAACTGCACGCCGCCACCCAAACGCGGGACGGCGGACAAAAGCACGGTGCCGGACGAAGGACCGCCGGTGCCCCAGGCGAAAACACCGGGCGCATCGCGCAGCACGATTTCCGGGATCGCGTCGCCGTCGGCGCGCACTCCGCCGGTGATTTGCGCCGTGGACGGAAGATTGTGGAAAGTCCGCCGCAGCAGACCGACGAACGCATTGAGCCGCTGCGAACGGAGATTTTCCCCCGAAAGAACGGCCGAGGCGCCGATCGCCGCATTCACCACGGTGTAAATGCCGCCGGCGAGGAGGACGAAGATGACCAGCACCACGGTCATCTCGATCATGGTGAATCCCCGCTGGGCGTGTCGTGCGCGCTTTCTCATGGTTGGTAGCGGAGGAATTCCTCCTTCCATTCCTGCTCCTGCGATCCTTCCTCCCAAGCGGCGCGCACCGTGATCTTCCAGATTCCGCCGAGAGTTTCCTCGTCCTTGTTGACCAGATCTTCGACCGGTTCGGCCACGGTGGCATATTTGACACCGAGCGCATCGGGTCCGCTTTCCATCCCCTGCTGCAGCGTGTCGATGGGAAGCACCATCGATTGGTCGACCAGCGACTCGACCTGCTGGCGTATCTCGTCGTCGCGCCGCAGGAGAATGCTCGCGGAAAACGCGCGGTCGAGCGCCAAGGCAAGACCGGTGACTGCGAGCATGAACATGCCGAGCGCGATGAGCACCTCGAGCAAAGTGAATCCGCGTGAGCTCACGGAATTTCGTAGGCCTCCTCGCCGATGTTGGCTGTGAGCGGATCGAAGGCCACTTCCATCCATGCGTCGTTTTCCTCCACGCGGAAAGTGATCGGTTCGCATAGTCCCGTGGGTTGGAAAATCCAGGTTTGTCCGTCGGGCTTGAGCGCTTTTTCCGACGCGAACGGCCGGATGTCGTAAGCCATGCCCTTCGGCAGCAGATAAGTCTCGCTCGCCTCCTCCTCGCCGGGGCGCAACAGCCCGAATCCTTTTTTCCCGAAGACCACGCCGGTCGGTCGTCCCGTCGTCATGGCTTCGCCCCGGGCCGTTTTGGCCAGCACAAGAAGTTCGCGCACCACGTCGCGCAAACGCTGCTCGCGCATGAAACCGGAGGAAAGCGGGATGGCCGCTCCGATGATCATCACCATGATGGCGAGAACGAGCGCGATCTCGATCAGCGTGTAACCGCGCGGCTGTCTGCGAAATTGCCGCACCGTCGTCATGGCCGCGGAAAGCCGGCCGTCAGTTTCCGGCCGAAATCTGGTTGCTCATGTCGTCTTCCGTGCCGAGTTGGCGGTCGGGGCCTTTGGAGACGAGATCAAAACCGCGCGGATTCAGTTTTCCCGGATTGCTGTATTGGTAAGGCTCGCCCCACGGATCGAGCGGAATGCGTTCGAGGAGTTGGATCCAGCGGCGCGGCGCCGGTTCGCCGCCGGGACGCTTGACCAGCGCATCCAGACCTTGGGACGTGCTGGGCATGCGCATGTTCATCATTTCGTAGGTGCGCAACTGCGTGGTGATCGCCTGGAAGTCGGCGTCGACCCGGCCGCTCCGCGCCACATCCACGTTGCCGACCAGGAGATAAATGACCGAACCGACAAGGACGGCGATGATCATGAGCACGGTCATGATCTCGATCAGGGTGTAACCGGCGGCGTGGCGCGCGCGGCGCAGCAATGAGGAAGTTGGCATCATGGAATATTACGGAAGAGTGGTTTGCATATTAGGACGCCACGATGCGCCCGCGCAGAAGCGTTGTCAAAGGCGGTTCAGAGCGCGCCGCCGCCACTGTTCCAGAAGTCCTGCAAAACCTGGCCGGGCGAGGCCGGCATGGAGGCCACGGGCGGGAGCGGTTCATCGATTTCCTCGGCCGCGGCCGAAACCGGAAGATCGCGCAGAGGCATGCTCAGGTCGGGCTCGCGCGAAGGCGCGGGATAGCAAAGTTCGAGCACCGCGTCGCGGAGATAAGTTTTGTTGTCGTAGCCTGCGTTGACCGGCGAACGCAGCTCGAGATAAACCGAATTTTCCCCGGGCAGCAGAAGATGCGCGGGCACATGGATGTTCGCTTTGCGCCAGCCGGCGAATTGCGTCTCGCGGCCGGGCAAAACCAAGTGACCCGGATCTTCGAGCGTCGGCACATCGATGGCCAAAGGCCCGACTTCGTTTTCGTTCACGATCAGCCAGACTTCCTGGTCGAGATAAACACCGGCCAGCAAGGCCTCGAGGCGGGCCTGCACCGGAGCCTCCTCCAATGTCGCCAGCAGGGTGATCGAGGGCGAGAGAGGTTCCACTTTTTCGGTCAGCGCGGCACGGACCACGCGGTCGCGCCATTCATCCTGCAGCGCCCGGCGCGGACCTCCGTCCACATCCGCTTCGGCCAAAGTGAGCCGCGATGCGGTGACCACCACAGGAACGTAGCGTGAAGAGGACGCGAGCATCGTGCGCTCGGAGACCCATTCGAATTTGACGCGGTTAACGTTCAACTTGCCCCCGCCCTGCAGTAGGAGGCTTCCGTTCCCGCCGAGATTCGACGCGCTGATCAGGAGTTGACGCTGATTGGTGGCGCGGATTCCTTCGCTGAGGTCGTGCGAAATTACCACCGGCGTGCTGTTTCCATCGCGCAACCATTCGATGCGCAAACCCGTCCCGTCCGATTCGTCGAAAACAAAATGCACGAGCAAATCGCGACCCGCCGGAGGAGAGAGTCGAAAGGCGACGCGCGCTCCGTTGCCCGGCGCGGAAACCGGAGGCCCGTGCATCCATGTCGGAATCGGCCGACTCGCATCGAACGGCAAATCCGCGGTGAAGACCGCTTCGTCGTTGTTCTGGCCCCGCGCCTCCAATGAGATCATGCAAGCGGCCAAACAAGCCGCAAACAGACGAAATCTTGCTCTCCTGAACATTGGGGGGAATGGGTTACTGCGGGTCGTTCACGCTATCTTCGGGCAGGAAATCTTGGAAGAAAGAATCCCGCAAAAGGGCGGAAAAAATATCCGGGCGTACCACTTTCTCGGCCCGGTCAAGAAATGCCCGCGCCGTGGCCGTGTCCTCGTTGATCAGGGCCTGGGCGGCGGCAAAAAATAATTCCTCGGGCGGGAGCGCAGGGTCGTCGATCGACGGCATAAATGGCTTCGGGTCAGAGGTTTGCCTCAACCGCAGCTTCGAGAGACCCGCCTTCACCGTGGCCACCAGATAGCTGTCCGCCGCCGAGACCCGCTCCAAGGCCCGGCGGTAATTATCGACCGCGGCACGCGGCTGGCCGATAGCCCTGTTGTATTCGCCCATCGCATAGTGAACGAACGAACTCAGCGGATCCTTAGCCCGCGCCTCGCCAAACCATTCCTCGACCTGCTTCGGATCGGTCGTTTCCCCGGCCCGCGCCCTCCCCGCCGCGCACATGATCAACAGCGCCCGGGCGTTGGCCGCTTCTTCCCCCTCGGCCAGCGAGGCATTGGCCGCCGCTTCCGCGTTGGGAAAATCCCCGCTGAAAAGAAAACTCAGCCCGCGTTGGTAATCCAATCCCTTGAGCGAACTGTCGAGCGTCGCCGCTTCACCGAAAAGCTGGATCGCCTTCGCATTGTCGCCTTCGAAGCGCGCAGCCAGCGCTTCCTCGATCAACTCCTTCGCGCGGTTCACCTGCTCGGTCGGCGTCACCGGCAATTCCAAAGGACCGGGCGGCCGCACCGTCTGGCGCGCCACGAAAATCCCCGCGACAAACGCCACCGCGCAAACCATCAGCGCGGCCAGCGTGTAAAGAATCGTCCGTAAAACCCCCAACCACATCGCGTTTTAGACAAAGCGGACAAGCCGTCGCCGTCAAGCGGACCCGCTTTGGCATTGAAGATCCGGGCCGTCGCGGATAAACCATTCTAAGCGGCTTGGGCCGCACTTTTCGTTTATGCCGAGCCTCGATTTACTCTTTCAGCCCGAGATTTTCCTCACTTGGACCTCGGCCTTGAAAACATCCGTCATCCTCGGCGTCGTCCTCACTATGGTCGCCTACTCGGTCTGGGCGGAACGGAAAGTCAGCGCCTTTATCCAGGATCGCGTCGGACCCAACCGCGTCGGCTGGGCCGGACTCATCCAACCGATCGCCGACGGCGTGAAGCTTCTCCTCAAGGAAAACTTCGTCCCGGCCGGCGTGAACAAACTTTATTTCAGCATCGCGCCGAGCCTCGCCATGATCCCCGCAATCCTCGTGCTCGCCGTCTTGCCCTTCGGCAGTTCGCTCTTCGGCGTCCCGATGGTCATCGCCGATCTCAACATCGGCGTGCTCTGGGTTTTCGCCGTCTCCTCGCTCGGCGTTTACGGAATCGTCCTCGCCGGTTGGGCCTCGAACTCGAAATACCCGTTCCTCGGCGGCATCCGTTCGAGTTCGCAGATGATCTCCTACGAACTCGCCCTCGGACTTTCCGTCATCCCCGTCTTCATGGTCGTAGGCACGCTCAACCTCGGCGAAATCGTGCGCTACCAAGTGGAAAACGGATGGATGGTTTTTCCCGTGTGGTTCAGCCAAGGCGCGGGGCCGCTCGAACTGACCACCGACAGCGGCGCCATGTTCGGACTCAACTGGGAAAAAATCCTCCTCTGGATCCCCATGATGATTTCGTTCGTAGTCTTCATGATCGCCATGTTCGCCGAGACCAACCGTGTGCCCTTCGATTTGCCCGAGGCCGAGCAGGAACTCGTCGGCGGTTACCACACCGAATATTCCTCCATGCGCTTCGCCCTCTTCTTCCTCGGCGAATACGCGGCCATGATCGCCGGCGCCGGTGTCATCGTGACGCTTTTCCTCGGCGGATGGAGCCTGCCCTTCGTGCCGGACGGCGCGCAGGGATGGTTCTGGGGCTTGGTCAACATCGGCACATTCTTCGCCAAAGTCGCCGCCATCATCTTCCTTTTCCTCTGGGTGCGCTGGACCCTCCCGCGTTTCCGCTTCGATCAGTTGATGAAACTCGGCTGGTATGTTTTCTTCGAAGTCGCCCTGATCAACATTTTCATCACCGCGGGCATCCTCGCTTTCCTCAAATCCTGACATGGCCACCGTCGTCCAACGTCCGAAACTCAGCCTCCTCGAGCGCTCCTATTTCCCCGCGCTCCTCGGCGGCATGTGGATCACCATCAAACACTTTTTCAAAATGATGGCCGGCCAGACCAAAGTCACCATGCAGTATCCCGAGCAGCGTTGGGACAGCGCCATGCCCGAATGGTATCGCGGCGCGCCCACCCTCGTGCGCGACGAACACGGACGCGAACGATGCGTGGCCTGCCAGCTCTGCGAATTCATCTGCCCGCCGCGCGCCATCGCCATCAAGCCCGGCGAACTCGACGCTGCCGGCAAATGGGCCAAAGTCGAAAAATATCCCGAGAAATTCGACATCGACATGATCCGCTGCATTTATTGCGGACTCTGCGAGGAAGTCTGCCCCGAGCAGGCCATTTTCCTGCGCAAAGATTATTCGATCACCGGCCTGACTCGCGCCGAGATGGTCCACGACAAAGCGAAGCTCTACGAACTGGGCGGTGTCATGGACGGCCTCGTCCACAAGTGGAACGAAAAAAAGTGATCGAAAGCCCCTGCCGCCCCTTCTAAGCTGGCGGCTTCCGGCGAGAAAGAGGCGCGACCGGCGCCCCCGGCCGCAAACCACCGCATGCTCACCATCCTGTTCTGGGTCATTTCGGCCGTGATGCTGGCCTCCGCCGTCTGCGTGGTCGCCTTCCGCAATCCGGTCAACAGCGCCATGAGCCTGGTCGTCTCCTTCCTCGCCCTCGCCGCGCTCTTCGTCACCCTCGACGCCTACTTCATCGGGATCATCCAGATCCTCGTCTACGCCGGCGCGGTCATGGTGCTCTTCCTCTTCATCATCATGCTCCTCGACCTCAAAGCCGAGGCGCGCCGCAGCCTCAACATTGCCGCGCTGACCGGCGGACTCGCTGTCCTCGGCGGTTTTGTCGTTCTTCTCATCCAAGTGATAAAGACTTTGCCCGCCGCGCAGCAGAACTTTCCCGCGCTGGCCCGCACCGGCTACTCCGATGTGGCCGATGTCGGCATGACGCTTTTCTCCGGATACAATCTTCCCTTCCAAGTCATCGGGGTCCTTCTTCTCGTCGCCACGGTCGGCGTGGTCATCCTCAGCCGCCGCAGCCTGCGTTGATCATGCTCACGCTCGGACACTACCTCCTCGTCAGCGGCCTCCTCTTTTCCATCGGCCTAGCCGGCGTGCTCCTGCGCCGCAATCTCCTCATCATCTTCATGGGTCTCGAACTCATGCTCAACGCGGCCAATCTTTCGCTCGTCGCTTTCGCGCGCCATGGCGTCACCACGCTCGGACTCCCCGATTACAACGCGCAAGTCCTCGTCTTTTTCATCATCACCGTCGCCGCCGCCGAGGTCGCCGTCGGTCTTGCCATCATCGTCGCGCTTTACCGCCTGCGCCAAACCACGCATGTCGAGGACCTCGACAAAATGAAGTTCTGACCCCGCGATGAATCCGCAACTTTATCCCTGGGTCATCCTCTTCGCCCCGCTCGTCGCGGCGGCTGTGATTTTGTTCCTTCTTCCGCGCCGCAATGTCGCCGCCGGATGGATCGGCGTTCTCACCTCCGCCCTCACCTGCCTCCTCAGTTGGAAAGTTTTTCTCGATCCCTCGCTCTCCGTCACCGCGCAGATTCCGTGGATCGAAGTGCCCGGCGTTTTCTCGGTTCCCATCGGTGTGATTCTCGACGACCTGAGCCGTGTCATGCTCGTTGTCGTCACCACCATCGCCACGCTCGTCTTCATTTATTCCGCCGGTTACATGCGCGGCGACGAAGGCATCCCGCGCTACTACGCGTCACTGTGCCTATTTCTTTTTTCCATGCTCGGCATCGTTCTGGCCGACAACTTCGTCATGATGTTCATCTTCTGGGAACTGGTCGGTGTCAGTTCCTACCTGCTCATCGGACATTACTTCCGCAAGGACTCCGCGGCCGACGCCGCCAAGCAGGCCTTCACTGTCAACCGCGTGGGTGACTTCGGTTTCATGCTCGGTATCCTCATGCTTTGGCTGGCCACCGGCTCGATCATGTTCGCCGGCATCGAGCAAAATCTTTCCGCGCTCACCCTTCATCCCGGATATCTCACCGCGGCGTGCCTTCTTGTTTTCTGCGGCACGATCGGGAAATCGGCGCAAATGCCGCTCCACGTCTGGCTGCCCAATTCGATGGAAGGTCCGACGCCCGTCTCGTCGCTCCTCCACGCCGCCACCATGGTCGCCGCCGGCGTCTACATGCTTGCCCGCATTTTCCCCGTTCTTCTCGCCGCGCCGGAAATCACCCGCGAAGTCATCATGTGGATCGGCGCCATCACCTGCTTCGCCGCCGGTCTCATGGCCACGCAGCAGGATGACATCAAACGTATCCTCGCTTACTCCACCATCTCGCAACTCGGCTACATGGTCGTCGGCATCGCCGTCGCGCCCGCGGGCGACGTCGCCATGTTCCATCTTTTCACCCACGCGTTCTTCAAGTGCATGCTCTTCCTTTGCGCGGGTTCGGTTATCATCGCGCTGCATCACGAGCAGGACATCTGGAAAATGGGCGGACTGCTCGGACGCATGCCGCTCACCGCGCTCTGCGTCGTTGTCGGAACGCTCGCCCTAACTGGAACTCCGTGGTTCAGCGGTTACTACAGCAAAGATCTCATCGTCGCCTACGCGCACGGCGCGAACAGCGCCGTCTTCTGGATCACCGCTGGAGCCGCGCTGCTCACTTCTTTCTACATGTTCCGCCTCTTCTTCGTTGTCTTCATGGGCAAGCCGCGCTCGGACCACGCCGAACACGCGCACCAGTCGCCGCCGGTCATGACCATCCCGCTTCTCCTGCTCGCCATTCCTTCGCTCGCTGCGGGCTATCCGTTTATCGCCAAACATTTCTTCGATCTCCCGCATCCCGAAATTCCGCACATCGTCCACTACGCGCTGCTCGCCGCCTTGATCGCCGGATTCATCCTCGCCGCCGCGCTTTACGCGCGCGGACCGCTCAAAGACCCGGTGCGCATCCCGCTTTTCGCCAACCGCCTCTACATCGACAATTTCTACAACTGGCTCGTCGCCCGCGTGCAGGGCGGACTCGCCGTTCTCGGTTCGTGGTTTGACCGCTGGATCATCGACGGGCTCGTCGTCACCGGCGCGGCCCGCACTGTCTGGGCCACCGGTTACGTCCTGCGCCTTCTCCAACTCGGCAACCTGCAAGCCTACGCCTTCTTCTTCGGCGCCGGCGTGCTCGTGCTTCTCTACTTCCTGATCTTCCGGTGATGAGTCCGCTTCTTTCCCTCATTCTCATTCCGTTGGTCACCGCCGCGTTTTGCATGGCCGGTGCCGCGCCGCGCCGCATCTCCCTCTTCGGCGCCGGAGCAAACCTCCTCCTCAGCCTTTACCTTCTCGCTTCCTACAACATCGGCATCGGCGGATTCCAATTCGTCAGCGAAAATCCCCTCTTCCCTGCTTACGGCATCCACTTCTCGCTCGGGGCGGACGGACTCAGCCTCGTTCTCATCCTGCTCGCCACGTTGGTCACCTTCGCCGCGGTCTGGGTGACACCGAAGATCGAAAAATTCGCCGGCATGTTCTACGCGTGTCTGCTTTTCATTTCGGCTGGCGCCATCGGCGCGTTCTCCTCGATCGATCTCTTTTTCTTTTACGCCTTCCACGAACTCGCCCTCATTCCGACCTTCCTCCTCATCGGCATCTGGGGATCGGGCGAACGCCAGCGCATCGCCTGGAAAGTCACCATCTATCTTGCTTTCGGCAGTTTCATTCTGCTTCTCGGACTTATCGGACTCTGGCAAGCCGCGCCGCCCGAACTACGCACGCTCGATATCCGCCTGCTCCAGCAACTCGGCTACGCCGGTATGATGCAACCGGGCCCGGTTGTTTATCTGCTCCTCCTTTTCGGTTTCGGCATTCTCATCGCGCTCTTCCCCTTCCACACCTGGGCGCCCGAAGCCTACGCGTCAGCCCCCGCGCCCGCCGCCATGCTCCACGCCGGCGTGCTCAAAAAATTCGGACTCTACGGACTCCTCCGCCTCGCTATTCCGATCTTCCCCGCGGAAATCCAGCAGTTCGCCCATCTCGTCCTTGTCCTGTTGCTGGGAAATATTCTCTACGTCGGCTTCGTCACCCTCGCGCAAAAACGCCTCGATCTCATGCTCGGCTACTCGAGCGTCATGCACATGGGCTACGCGTTTCTCGGCTTTGTCGCGCTCAACCAACTCGGACTCGGCGGCATGTCGCTCATGCTCTTCGCACACGGACTGACCATCGCCGCGCTCTTCGCCCTCAGCGGCGAAATTTCGCGACGCACCGGCACGCTCGAGTTTTCCCAACTCGGCGGCTTGGCCGGGCGCGCCCCGCAACTCGGGCTCCTCTTCGGCTTCGCCGCCATGGCTTCGGTCGGGCTGCCCGGATTTTCCACCTTCGCCAGCGAGATCATGATTTTCTTCGGCGCTTTCGCCCGCGGCACGGTCGGCGCATTTGATTGGTATCAGACCTGCACCGCTCTCGCCCTCTGGGGTGTAGTCATCAGCGCGGTCTACATGCTGCGCGCTTACCGCAACATTTTCTGGGGCTCGCGCGGCAGCGCAGTCAAAGATGACACTGAAGACGTGTCCTCCGGCGAGCGCTGGGCCGTGATCATCCTCATCGCCGGACTGCTCCTCACCGGATTCCGTCCCGCAATCCTCCTCGATTACTTGAATCCCGTTTTCGCCTACCTCGCGCCATGAACCCGCTTTACCTCGAGGTCTACGTCGTTGTCTTGGGCATCGTTCTGCTCATGGCCGAGGCGTTCGCCGGTGCCGGACACAAACGCGGCATCGCCTACGCGGGAATCCTCGGACTTCTCGGCATCCTCGCCGCGACCTTCTTCGTCGATCCGGCCGCGATGAATTCCGCGGCGCCCTACATGAAGTTCTACCGCGCCGACGCGCTGGCCATCTTCCTCAAACAATTCGCCCTGCTTTCCACCATCATTGTGCTCGTCATGGCCGTCGAATACGCACCGACCGTGGAAGCCAACATGCCATCGGAACGTCGCGGTGCGGGGCTCGGTGAATTCTTTGCCCTGCCCGTCCTCGCCTGCGCGGGACTCATGTGGATGGCCTCGGCCGTCGACTTCGTCATGATCTTCGTCTCGCTCGAGTTGGTCACCATCACGTTCTACGTGCTTGTCTCTTATCTGCGACAGAGCAACGCCAGCCTCGAAGCCGGCGCCAAATATCTCGTGCTCGGCGCGCTCTCCACCGGATTCCTTGTCTACGGCATCACGTGGGTCTACGGCGTGACCGGTCACACCAATCTCGCCGCCATTGCCGAGGCGCTACCCGGACTCGACTACGCCGTCGTTCCCGCGTTGCTTTTCGGATTCGGACTCGTCCTCGTTGCCCTCGGCTTCAAAGTCGCTGCCGCACCGTTCCAATTCTGGGTGCCCGATGTTTATCAAGGCGCGCCGACGCCGGTGACCGCTTATCTCTCCGTCGCTTCCAAAGCCGCCGGCTTTATTGTCCTTCTGCGCGTTTTGGAAACCTTCGTCGTTATTCCCGACCTGCAGGCCAAAATCCTTCCGGTCATCGCCGTGCTCGCCGGCGCGACCATGTTCTTCGGAAATCTAGCCGCTATCCCGCAGTCCAATTTGAAACGTCTGCTCGCTTACTCGAGCATCGGCCACGCCGGATATCTCCTGCTCGGTGTTGCTTCGATCGGTGCACCCTTCGCCGGAACCGCCATCCTTTTCTATCTCGCCGCCTATCTGCTCATGACGCTTCTGGCCTTTCTCGTCATGACCATCGTCGCGCAGGCCGCGGGCGGGGATGACCTTTCCAATTTCAACGGGCTCAACCAACGCGCCCCGCACCTCGCCTTCGCCCTGCTGCTTGCCATGCTCTCGCTCGCCGGCATCCCGCTCACCGCCGGATTCCTCGGCAAACTGTTCATCTTCGAGTGCGCCGTGCAGCAGCAACATTATGTCCTCATTGCCCTTGGTGTCGTGGCCGTGGCCGCCGGATTTTATTTCTACCTCAAAGTCATCCGCGCCATGTATTGGCAGCAACCGGCCAATCCCGACGTGCCCGAGATTGAAGTCAGCTCCCTCGCCAAGATCACCATCGCCACGCTCTGCGCGCTGATCATCTGGCTCGGCGTCTACCCCGCCCCGCTCTTGGCGTTGCTCCCCTGAGCATTTTGTAGCGGCGGTCTATGACCGCAGGAGCAACTCGCGTTTCAATCCCGCGCCACCTGATCGGACAACTCGTTCCGATCATCAGCTTCCCGCGGATAATGCCGCGCCAACACTTCGCCCGCGCGCTGCACCCCGGCCAACACGCCTTCGGTGAATTTTCCTTCGCGAAAAAGCGCTTCCATCGCCCCCGCCGTTTCATCCCAAAAATTTTGTCCGCATTTGGCGTGGATGCCCTCATCGCCGATCACCGCAAAGGTTTGTTCCTCGGGCACGACATAGAAGAGGACGCCATTGCGCAGCTCGGTGCTGCCCACATGCAGGCGCTCAAACTCCATCCGCGCGCGTTCCCGGACATCTTCTCCGCCTAGTTTGCGGCGCGTGACAAAGACGCGAATCTCACCCGAGGTGTGCCCTTCGGCCGCTCGCACCGCGTCGACGATCCGTTCGTCGGCCAACGCATCGATGAATTCGCGTGTCTTCATTTTACCAACGACCGGTTGCGCCGCCGCCGCCAAAGCCGCCTCCTC
>Ga0208048_1000875_pt1 | contig 16001 bp, 16 predicted proteins | sample Malawi_45m_30L_FD_184163 | JGI IMG/M metagenome (GOLD analysis project Ga0208048, IMG submission 184163) | Freshwater microbial communities from Lake Malawi, Central Region, Malawi to study Microbial Dark Matter (Phase II) - Malawi_45m_30L... | ecosystem: Environmental > Aquatic > Freshwater >...
GTGCCGGCTCGGAGGAATCCCAGTGAACGGGTCAGCACAATCTCCGCATGCCCATCCACCCAGCCGGTGGCTGTCCGGCCGTCGTGCCGGCTGATGACGCGGCGTGAGTATGGAGCCAAAAAGCTTAAAAGGTGCGCGGGCGTGTTGCCTGGTGTGCTAAAACTGATGCGTTCGTTCGGGTTCACGGTGGAGCCCTGCTGCCCCTGCCACTTCGCCGGGTCAGTCTCGGTGGCCCAAGAGGCGGGCACGCCAAACGCGGCGTCCGCCAAGACCACGGTATCAGAGGGTTTGCTCACGTTCTGTTCCCGGACCCGGTTGGCCGCCGAGTTGCCGTTCCATCCCAACTGCGGCGTGCTCAGGCCGATGCCGAAATCGTTGGATGCCCAGGCCACGGGCATCTTGGTGCAGGTGAACAACTTCTTGTCCGGGGCGGAATAGCGCTTCAACTGGTCCGGCCACCAAGTATTCGGCGTGGCCGGCGAGCGGACCACGAGGGCGGGAGCGGTCGGCGCTCCGGGCGATTCGAACGGCACCAGAATGCCATCATACTCATCCGCGTAGAGCTTATAAGCCAGGGAGGTCTGCTTGTAATTGTTCAGGCACTTGACCCCCAGCGCTTTGGACTTCGCCTTACTGAGCGCTGGCAAAAGCATCCCAGCAAGGATCGCGATGATAGCGATCACAACCAGCAACTCAATGAGTGTGAAGGCCGCGTGCCCGTATTTTAATAGCCGGGTTGATTTAGTGTTCATTCAATCGTTTCTGGGTACGTAACCATATTTAGTTTTGCCGGGTGTGTCTATTTAAGTTTCCTCTGATTAGAGCTGTGTCCGACGCTGTATTTGCCGCCTTACTGAATCATGGTGTACCCAAACAATTTAGGCAGGCTTCTCTGAGGCGATTACGATGAGAGGACTAGGTTTCATGGTGTGTGGTTCAGCCATGCCCAAAATGACATGGCCGACAGAACCGTGCCGCATTAAGCGGTGGATGGCAAAGCTGTGCAGGCCCGCGCCCGATGCCAATCCTCGGGCGTGTTCAAGTTAAGCAATTCCACCGCGCGACGTGCCGGCAACCGTAAGCGTTTTGCTTTCAGTTGCCGGGCGAGTTGTTGCAGGGAAAATTTTCCCGTCGCCAATTGTTGATTTACAACGGGCGCACACTCGCGGCCCAAGGCGAAGGGAAAGCCCGCGCCAACCGTTGTCTGCGTGAAGACCGCCCGCGCCCTGCCCTGCCCCACACGGCGGATCCAGCCCGCCGAGATAAACGGCAAGTCACACGGAAGGAATACAAGCCGCTTTGCCCGGCTGCGGTGGAAGGCTGTTGCAACTCCGCCCAGCGGGCCGCGGCGTGGGCCAATGTCCCGATGCACGGTGCGCACCGGCCAGCCAGTGGCTCGCGCCGCCGCGCGCACCCGGGCAAGCAGGCTGAAGCCACCGAGTCGCAGCTGCGCTTTATTCCGGCCCATGCGCGTGCTTAAGCCACCGGCGAGAACAATGATCTCGACAGCGGGCAGATGAGGCGCGGTGGAACGGCGGGCCATAATAATTTGATATGCCGCAAGTCACGCCATCCGCACAAACCCTTTCGCGACTTTGCCACTGCGAGGCCGAAGGGGATGGGCGGCTAAAACACGCTGCCCCACCTCGCAAAACCCCGCGGTTGCGCTGCCAGCGGGCGATTGCTTATCGCTGGGCTAAACGCCCAATGAGCTTCGCGTGGATATTGCCAAAGCCGCCATTAGTGAAGACGCAGATCACATCGCCACCTTGCGCGTGCTGCACTAGGTGGCCCACGATGGCGTCAACATCCGGCAGGAAGCGTGCGGCTTTGCCGTTGGCCTTGAGGTCAGCCTCGAGCTTCGTGGTGTCTAGCCGCTCCTCTGGCGCGAGCGCACTAGCAAAAGCAACCTCGGCGATAATGACTTGATCCGCCTCGCCGAACGCAGTGGGAAAGTCACCTTGAAAGACATTGCGGCGCGTGCTTTGCGTGCGCGGCTCAAAGACCGCCCAAAGCTTTTGCCCTGGGTACTTGATGCGCAGCGCCTTGAGCGTTTCGCGAATGGCGGTGGGATGGTGGCCAAAGTCGTCTACAACGGTCACACCGCCGGCCACGCCACGCACTTCCATGCGGCGTTTGACGCTCTGGAAGGTGTCGAAGGCCAGCTGTATCTGCTTGTTCGAGATGCCGCAATGCTTGGCCGCCCCAACGACCGCGAGGGCGTTGCGGACGTTCAACTCGCCGACGAGGTTAACCTGAAACTTACAGCTTGGTAATTCGAACGCACTGGCGGTCGGGCACAACCTGAGGTTGAAGCCCCGCACGGCGTTGTGCTCACCGAGGCCGAAACGCTTGACCGGGCAATGGGTAACGTTAAGGAGCGGGGCGAGGTTGAGGTCATCGCCGTTGCCCAGCAACAGGCCATTACGCGGGATGAGGCGGATGAAGTGCCCAAAGCTTTTCTGCACTGCCGCCAAGTCAGGGAAAATATCCGCATGGTCGAGTTCAAGGTTGTTGATGATGGCGACCTCAGGGAGGTAATGGATGAACTTGCTGCGCTTGTCGAAGAACGCAGTGTCGTATTCGTCACCCTCGATGATGAACCACTCGCTATCGGTGAAGCGCGCACCCGCGCCGAGATTGGTCGGGATGCCGCCAATGAGGTAGCTGGGGTTTAGCCCGGCACACTCGAAGACCCAAGTGAGCAGCGAGGTGGTGGTAGTCTTTCCATGCGTGCCGCTGACAACTAGCGAGCGCTTGCCGCGAATGAAAAACTCCTTGAGCAGCTCCGGTAACGAGCAGTAACGCAGCTTGCGCTCGAGAACAGCCTCGACCTCCGGATTGCCGCGCGACATTGCGTTGCCAATGACGACGAGATCGGGTCGGTGCGAAAGGTTTTTCTCGTCGTATCCAGAGATGACCTCGACCTTCCGCTCCGCAAGAAAGGTGGACATGGGCGGGTAAACATTGGCGTCTGAGCCGGTGACGCGAAAGCCGCGCGCCTGCATCGCCGCGGCCGCGCTGGCCATGGCCGTGCCGCAAATACCGACGAAGTGAACTGACCGGATGTCCGAAAGCATGGGCGAGATGATGCGAGAAGACGGCGGCGGGGAAAGCAGGAATTCGCGGGCGGGAGAAATTCTTTGGTTGCATAGATAGAGCGCTGCTAACCCTACCCAGGTCAAATCGGGTCGGAGAATGAAACCCTTCACCCCGGCAACGCTGGCCGCAGCTGTCCGCCACCTTGTCAGGCGAGTGTTGAGTTCGCTCGGCAACTTCCGCTTGTCAGGCCGAGCTTCGTGGTTACGCTGTCCCTGTTCTGTGTGGGCGGTTCGCCGCCGGTGACCTGATGATTGAACTGATTCAGTTTCCGTGGAGCCCGTTTTGCATTGTGCAGCGGCGCATCTTGGAGTTTTCAGGGACACGTTTTAAACTCACGAACATCCCCAATACCGACCGCTCACTGGTTTGGAAATTGACACGGGAGCAGTATTATCAGGTGCCCGTGCTGCGCGACGGCCGGCAGGTAATCTTCGAGACGGCGGAGGATTCGCAGGTAATCGCCAAGTATCTCGACAATAAGTTGGGACTGGGGCTGTTCCCCGAGCACCTAAGCGGCTTGCAAACGATCTTGTGGCAGCACATCGAAAACGAAATCGAAGGTCTAGGGTTTAGGCTCAATGACATTTACTACCGGGACTTTATCCCGAAACAAGAGCGGCTGGCCTTTGTGCGGCATAAAGAGCGGAAGTTTGGGCGCGGTTGCCTGGAGCGGTGGCGTGAGGAGCGAGGCGAGTTGCTCAAGCAGCTCGAGAAAGCGCTCCTCCCCTACGAGCAAATGCTACTGGCCAAAGGGTTTCTCCTAGGTGACCGGCCGCACTTCGCGGACTTTGACCTCTACGGTATGCTCGGCAACTTCCTCGCCTCCGGCAATTACCAGCTACCCGCCCCACACAAGCGAATCCGCAATTGGCATGCACGCATGACTAAGGCGTCCGCCGCCGATTTTTCCCACTGATGGTCTCACGCTCAACAAACTACTCACTCAAACGGCCCCGCCGCCGGTTGCTGGCAGCGCAATGCGGCGCATTATTTCAACTGTGAAAAACTACATCCTCGACACCAACGTCCTGCTACACGACCCGAACTCGCTGCTCAACTTCCAGGACAACCACGTCCTGATCCCCATCGAAGTGGTCGAGGAGATTGACCGATTTAAGCGTGACTCAAGTGAGCTGGGCCAAAATGCGCGCAATGTCTCCCGCATGCTCGACAGTCTGCGCGGCACAGGCCGCTTGAGCGAGGGCGTAACGCTCAAGAATGGCGGCCACTTACGCATCCTGCTCGACAGCAAGAGCGGTAACGGCAACGGCGGCCCGCACACAACCGTGCAGAATGTCGATAACCGTATCTTGGCGCATGCGCTGGTCGTGCAGCAGCGCGCGCCCGCCGTGCCCACCGTGCTGGTCAGCAAGGATATCAACCTGCGCATTAAGGCCGACGCGCATGGATTGTCTGCTGAGGACTATGAAACGGACCGCGTACGGTTGCAGGACTTGTATTCCGGAATGTTCGATCTTGTGGTGACACCAGAGCAAATCGCGAAGTTCCGCACGGAAGAGGAACTGCCACTGCCGACAAACCGTCAGTATTTCCCTAATGAGTATAGCACGCTCACCGAGCCAACAAACCCAAAACGTGCCGTCCTGACAAAGGTAGATGCGACAGGCAAAAAACTGGTGCCCATCGTAGACGTGCGCGAGGGTGTGTGGGGTATCAAGCCTCGCAATCGTGAGCAGCACTTCGCCTTCGACGCGCTACTAGATGACCGCATTAAGCTCGTTACGCTTATGGGCAAAGCCGGCACCGGCAAGACGCTCATGGCGATGGCCGCTGGTCTTAAGCGCACGGTGATGGACCGCGAGTTTCGCCGGCTCGTCGTGGCGCGGCCGACCATCTCGATGGGCAAGGAACTCGGCTTTCTGCCCGGCTCGCTCGAGGAGAAGCTCGGCCCGTGGATGCAGCCCATCCACGACGCGCTCGAACTCCTCAGCGACCTGAACATGGGCCATGATCACCGCCGCAGCAGCGACCTGCTCCGCACCGGAACTATCGTCGTCGAGGCGTTGAGCTACATCCGCGGCCGAAGCATCGCCAACCAGTTCATGATCATTGACGAGGCGCAGAACCTCACGCCGCTGGAAGTTAAAACCATCGTCACGCGCGTAGGCAACGGCACCAAGATCATCTTCACTGGCGACCCCTACCAGATTGACAACCCCTACGTGGATAGCAGCTCGAACGGATTTAACTATCTCATCAGCAAGTTCCGGGACCATGCAATTGCCGCGCACGTCGAATTACAGCGCGGCGAACGCTCAGAATTGGCCGAACTGGCGGCGAACGTCCTGTGAGGCGCGTGTCGGGGTTCGGATTTCGCGCGGTTGCCCACATTAACCCCTGATTTCTGGAGCTTAAATGAGGCTTTCAGATTCCCGAAAATTTTTGTGGCGCAAAAAGACGACCTTGCTACATTCGCGCACTATTTTGCGGGCGGGCTTGCTCGAGAGCGTTGGAAACAGCAGGCCCGCGCCCGGGAAAACAGTTTTGATTTTGTGACTAAGAAAAAAGTTGTCGCCAGAAAGCCGGCCGCTCCGGCACGGCGGGCCAAGAACGTTGGCTCTGCTACGCTTGCGGCCATCCTCGGTAAGGCGGCGCCCAAAAAAGAGGTCAAGCAGGCAGTGATGTGGACCCCTAGTGGTAAGGTAAAAATTAAGCCGGAGTGGCAAGGTTATTATAATACATTGCTCGACCTCCGTGAGCGCCTCCAAAGCCAAATGAACGGCCTCGCGAAGGAATCCGCCACCGAAATGGAAAGCTACAGCCTTCACATGGGCGACTCCGGCACGGACAACTTTGATCGCGATTTTGCTCTCAGCCTCCTCTCGTCCGACCAAGATGCGATCTATGAAATCGAGGAGGCGCTCAAGCGCATCGAGCGCGGCTCCTATGGCCTGTGCGAATTGACCAACAAAAAAATTCCCAAGGCCCGCCTAGAAGCGATCCCTTGGACACGCTTCACGGTCGAAGCGCAGGCACAACTCGAACGCGAGGGGGCGCTTCGTCAGAAGCGTCTTGCCGCGCTTGGCAGCATGGAAACTTCATCGGTGCCGGACATTGATGACAGTGACGTAGAGGAAGCCGACGAAAAGCCCGCAAAGGAAAAGGAATAATTTATGGCCCGTGAAATTGTGACTATCGAATGCACTGAGGCGCGCAAGGAGGGCAAGTCGCCCTCACGCTATCAGACTACGCGCAACAAAAAGCTCCAACAGGAAAAAGTTGAGAAGCGTAAGTACAACCCGGCCCTCCGCCGCCACACCCTGCACCGCGAAATCAAGTAAGCCCTATGCCCCGCAAGAACACGACCGACAAGAAAGACGCCAAGGGCCGTACAACGGAGCGCCGTGCTCCCCGGCCCAAGCCCAAGATTGACTTCACCGTGGAGGCAATTGACTACAAAAATGTCAATTTGCTAAAACAGTTTGTCACCGACAACGGTCGCATCCTGCCGCGCAAGTACACCGGTCTGCCCGCGCATTACCAACGCCGCGTCACGACCGCCATCAAGCGCGCCCGTCAGATGCTTTTAATGAAGTAACTTCGCCCTCCGCCTTCGGTTCATTACCGGGGTGGAGTTTTTTTGATCGGGTTGTGCAAATCATTTGCATAAAGTGCCTCGCTACTTTACTGACGGTTATATGAGCCAACCTACAAGTTTACCGAGCACTGGCGGGGTTCCTTATTCCCCTCGCGGGGTTAGAAGAATGACGGTATTCTCTGGAAGCCGTTGGCTCAGGTTGGTGCTTTCGCCGTTGCTCGGGTTGACCATTCTCGCTCACGTAGCGCCGCCGCCCGCCGCCTCTGCTGCACCTGCGTCAGAAAAAATTCGCGTCCTGACTAGCTTCCTGCCCATCTATTGCTTCACGGCTAATATCGCCAACGATCTCGCCGAAGTCGAAAATCTACTCCCCGCCAACGTCAGCCCACACGACTACCAATTCGCTCCGCGCGACCTCCGCAAGCTCACCAGTGCTCAACTCTTTGTCATTAACGGTTACGGGATGGAGGACTGGCTCGCAAAGGCCGTGAAATCCGTTAAAGGTTCCAAGACCGCCCTAGTAATCGAGGCTTTTGCAGACCTACCCAAAGAGCGCCTCATCACCTCCGTGCCATACGTTCAACTACCCGGCGAACGTGAGCAGCAACCGCAAGGCATCCCAAACCCGCATCTCTGGCTCGACCCTACCCTCGCTGCTCACGCGGTGACAAACATCCTCGCGGCTCTAAAAAAAGCCGACCCTAAGAACGCAACCGCTTACGTCGCCAGCGCCAACCGCTTCATCGAGCGCTTGCGATACCTTGACCGCGATCTTGCTGCCGCCCTCGCGCCCACCACGGGAAGCCGCATCGTCACCTACCACAACGCCTTTCCCTACTTTGCCGACCGCTACAAATTAAGCCTCGTCGGCGTCATCGAGGAGGTACCTGATATCTCGCCGTCGCCGAAATACTTAGCTGCACTACAAAAAGTAATCCGGGACAAAAACGTGAAAATCATTTTCACCGAGCCGCAATTCTCGCCCAAGTTGGCTCAACGCATCTCAAAGGACACCGGCGTCCCACTAGCTGAGCTTGACACCATTGAAACCGGCCCGCTCAAGCCAACCGCCTACGAAGAAGGCCTCCGGCGAAATTTGGAGACTCTGGTTCACCATTTAGGCAAAAAGCGTGAGTAGTGGGACTTTTTAGCGCCTCCCATCTTACTTATCCCAACTCTCACCGTTTCTTGAGCCACGCCTATAAAGCTTACAATCATACAGGGGCGGACATTGCGGTGTCCGTGCGCGACCTCCACGTATCACTTGGTGGGCAATCCGTGTTGCGCGGCGTAAATCTCCATTTGCATCGCGGGCAACTTGTCGCGCTCATTGGCCCAAACGGCTCTGGAAAGACCACGTTATTACGCGCCATTGTCGGCTTGCAAAAACCCGATACTGGTGAGGTGCGCCTGTTGGGCGAAAACAATATTCAAAAAGCGTTACCGCGCGTCGGTTACGTCCCCCAACGATTCGTGCCCGACCGAAGCTTTATTCTCAGCGTCCGCGAATTTCTTGCCCTTCGCCTGCGCGAGACGCAGCACTGGTTTTGGCACCGCCACCGGGACACTGACGATCGCCTCATGGCTGACATGGCCGAGCTGGGGGTCGAATCGCTCTTGGACCGGCCCATCGCCGCGCTTTCTGGCGGCCAATTGCAGCGCGTGCTCATCGTCTTTGCCCTGTTAAAGCAACCCGAACTACTAATTCTCGACGAGCCTACTGCCGGGGTAGATTCGCCGGGTGAAAAAACATTTTATGACTTAATCGGCGAAATTCACCGCCGCCGCAAACTTACCGTTGTGCTCGTATCACATGATCTATCAATGGTCTATCGCCATGCCTCATGGGTCTACGCACTCAATGGGGTTGTCTGTTGCGAGGGCTCGCCTGAACAAGTGATGAACGCAGACGCACTCAAAGAGACCTACGGATCAAACATCTCGCAGCATCACCATACTGGCCATCCTCTTTAAATCCTCACATTCGGAGTGATGTTAAAAAACGGATTCGAACTCAATCGCTGACACACCAAGAACAGTTTTTGCGTCTCTAGTTTAGAAATGTTTTGAAAGCCTTCTGTTTGGGATTCTCTGTCCTTTAAAAATGACTTTTCTCGAAAATCTGCCCTCCTTCATGCTCCACGCCTTCACGGTGGCCGTGGTCATGGGGCCGTTGTGCGCGCTGCTCGGCGTTTTCGTCACCGCGCGGAGAATGGCTTTTTTCAGCGACACCATTTCTCACAGCGCACTGGCCGGCATCGGACTTGGATTTTTAGTTGGTTTAGAGGACCCGACGTGGCCGATTGTACTTTTTAGTCTGCTCATCGCGGGAGCGATTCTCTGGCTCAAGGAACACACCGACCTGCTGACTGATACGATCATGGCACTGCTGCTCTCTGGGTCAGTGGCGTTTGGTATCATCGTGCTAAGCCTGCTTAAGAATCGGCGCGGCGAACTGCACCGCTACCTTTTCGGCGACATCCTTAGTGTCGACCTCGACGACGTATGGCTTGCAATTGTGCTGAGCAGTGCCATCGGCATGTGGCTCTTTACAAAACTAAGTCCGGTGGCATTGCTCACTGCCAGTGAGGATCTCGCGCACGTCAGCGGCGTACGCACGCGCTGGCTGAACTACGCGTTCGTGCTCGTACTTACCGTGGTAGTGTCATTGAGCATCCGGTTGCTCGGCATCATTCTTGTTACTTCGCTTGTAGTTATCCCGCCCGCCGCCGCACGCAACCTCGCGCGCAATCTGCGTCAACAGCTTATCCTCAGCCTCATCATCGGCTTAATCGGCGGTGCGGTTGGAACGGTGGCAAGCTACCATTGGGACATTCCCTGCGGCCCCGCTATCGTGATGGCGTGCCTCGCTATATTCATCCTGTCACTGGTGGTGGGCAAATTCTGGCTGAACCAACCGACGAGGGCAAAATCCGCCTAAGATTAGGCATTGAGACACTGAGGCACATGAAGCAAATGACTTTTTGCCAACATAACGCAATCATCCCTGGGGCATCTTTGCTTTACGGCTGAGCGTCCTTAAGCGCGTGCATTAAAACCTGTCGTTCATGAAGAAGCGCCACTCCCACTTACTCGTCCACGCCCCAGAGCCATTGGCCAACCTAACTTCGCGCTTGCGACAAAGCGCGCGGCGCGTAACCGGACCGCGACAGGCTATTTTGGACTTATTGCGCCAGCAGCGTCGTCCCATGACAAACAAGGAAATTCACGCTGCCATGGCGGAAGGTGATTGCGACCTTGTGACCATCTACCGCTCGATGCACCTGCTCGAGGAAATGGGCATGGTGAAGCGCTTCGACTTCGGCGACGGCACGGCGCGCTTTGAGTTGGTCACGGGCGACTCGCACGGACATCACCATCACCTGGTCTGTACCAGTTGCTCCGAAATAGTGGAAATTGACGACTGCTTCGCGGCGGAGCTTGAGCTACGGGTGGCGGCGGCGCACGGGTTCAAGCGCGTTACCCATAAGCTCGAGTTTTTCGGCGTTTGTCCTGGATGCCAGCAGAAAAGTCTCGCGTGCAAACGACCTGACCGGGCGCGACGTATACCGTGCGGGTGCTGAGCGACAATTGACATACCCCTAATTCCGCGCTGTTTGTTGCGTGAGCATGGCCGAGTGAGCTGAGACTTCTACACGCAATACGGAGCACGCTTCCGCCGCCTGAATGTGTCAGCTACTTTGCTCCCTCCGCCAAATCCACGCAGATGAGTTCCTTGTCGTTCCTCAAGTATGCACGCCTGTTCGCGAAAGCGGGATGTGACCAGACCACGGGACGTGCACCCGCGTTGCCAGTTGGTTCGAGCAGTTGGGCGCGGCTGATTTCCTCGTAACCCTTTGGCGAAAGCTTCGCAATGATGAGGTCGCCCTTCTCGTTCGCGATGAAGAAACGGTCGGCTTGCTTAACGAGGAAGGCGTGTGCCCAGCGATCATTGCGACCACCATTTTCGCCGGTCGCGCCAGTGGCCTTAAAGGTTTCCCAAACCCGCTCACCAGTATCGATTTTAAGACAGCGGAGCTGGCCATAACTACAGACGCCATAAATATGGCCATCCTCCAACCATGGAGTGCACATGATCGCGTGGAGCTTGTCCGTGTTGCGTTCGTTGCTACTCGTACCGCGCCAAATGACTTGGGCGGCGGGCTTGTCAGCGGCAAGCTTTAGCATCAGCGGGCCGTTGTAAAAGGAGGTAACGAAAAGCTTGTCACCGAGCATCCGCGGCGTGGGAACGGTGAGGCCGGAACGCACGGCGAAGGGTTCGCTCCAAAAGACTTTGCCGGTCTCGGGGTCGAGCGAGTTAAGCGACTCAGGATGCCAAATGATGAGCTGTCGGTTGCCGCCCGCTTGGAAAATCATCGGCGGGCAGTAGCCCGGCTCCTTCGCGGAGAGCGCACGCCAAAGCTCCTTGCCCGAGTCCTTGTCGAACGCCACAGCCACGCTGCCCTCGCCGCCGACGAGGCAGATGAGCCGGTTGCCGTCCAGCAGCGGATTCGCGGCGAAGCCCCAAATCGGCGTCTTTGCGCCGAAGTCCTTCTTGAACTCGCGCGACCAGATGACCTTTCCGTCCGACGCGTTCAGGCAGAACAGATGGCCTTCGGTGCCGAGCGTCCAGATCTTTCCTCCGCTGACGACCGGCGTGGTGCGCGGGCCAGCGGGATAGCTCACGTCGTAGGGACAATCGTATTCGTGCTGCCACAGGATTTTCCCGCTCGCCTCGTCAAGGCAGAGCGCGCGCTCGCGTCCGGGGATAACGCCGCGATTAAAAGGGTTGGTGGGATTCTTCGCGTCCTTGGCCAGTAAGCGGTCGGTTACATAAACGCGCCCATCTGCGACCGCCGGCCCCGCGTAGCCCGCCCCGATGGGCGTGCGCCATCGCACCGGCGGACCGCCGGCGGGGAAAAACTTCACGATGTCCGTCTCGCGCCAGTGCCCGTCGCGCTGGGGACCGAGCCATTGTGGCCAATCGTCGGCCATGGCGCAGTTCGACACTGAGGCAAGCACGAGCCCTAGAAAGAGGTTCACTTTCATGGTCAGCACGCTATCAGTTCTAATGCTGTCGGCGAAGACGTAGTTGAGGAAGGTTGCGTAACCCGACGGAGGACGGCAGTTTTCGTGCGTGCCTGACTTCGTTCCTGCCCTCGCTGCCGCCGCGCTTCAGCCCGGCAAGGGCGAGTCCGTGCTGCTCAATGGCCGGCGCATCGCAGTCTTCAATGTCGGCGGCGAGTTCTTCGCGCTGGACGACGACTGTCCGCATCGCGGCGGTCCGCTGGGGCCGGGCTGGCTTGACGCCGAGCAATGCAAGGTCGCCTGCCCGCTGCACGGTTGGGAATTCGACCTGCGCACGGGCGCATGCCTGACCGTGCCCGCGCGGCCCGTGCGCTCGCATCCCGTGCGTGTCGTAAACGGCTGGGTGGAAGTCGCCGTTTGAGCGCATGGGAAATTTCTTTGTGCCCTTTGCGCCCGTTCGCAGCTAACTTCCCCGCATGAAATCCGCCTACGAACTCGCGATGGAACGGCTGAACAAGCAGGCTCCGTCCGCCAAGCTTACCGCCGAGCAGAAGGCCAAACTCGCCGACCTCGACTCGCTCTATAAATCCAAGATCGCCGACCGCGAGATCCTGGTGAAAGGCCAGCTTCAGAAAGCCGCAGAGAAGGGCGACGCCGAAACTTACGAGCAACTGGAGAAGCAACTCGTCAGTGATCGCAAGACGCTGGCCGCCGAGTTGGAGGAGAAAAAGGACCGCGTCCGGGCGGGCCAGGCGTAACCCTGTCGTAGCCAACGTGAGGAGACTCTAAACCATGGCCATGTCTGCAACGACGCAACCCTCCAGCCTGCCGCCCGCGCTCGCCGCCATCCGCGCGAACAAGCCGCTGCTCTTCCTGCTCGCTGGCGCGCTGGGCGGCGCGGCAGGTTCGGTGCTGGCCGAGTTCGCGCCAGGTAGTGGGTCCAACGCCTCGCCGTTGGCGCTAATCGTGGCGACCGGAATCTGGTCAGCCATCGCGGCAAGCGTGCTCACCGCCGCGCTGTTCATGGCGGGCGAGTGGCACCAGCGTCGCGACGTGCGGCCGCGGAGCGTCCAGAAACTTCTGCTGTTCGGTGCGCTGGCGGGCTTTCTGTCCGGCGCGGTGGCGCAAGGAGCTTACTCGGTGCAGATCGGTTCGCCCGACTTTCACGCCATCGTGGTCCGCACCGGCTGCTGGGCATTGATGGGCGCGCTGCTCGGTGCGCTGCTCTCGCGTCCCGTCCCGAACTTGGGCCTGCTGCGTGGTTTGATCGCCGGCGCAGTCGGTGGCGGACTGGGCGGAATCGGCTTTCTCCGCGTGGGCAGCATCCTGCCCGATGCCATGGGCCGGCTCGTGGGTATCGGCACGCTCGGCCTCGCGCTCGGACTGGCGATGATCGTGGTCGAGAAGCTTTTCCGCGAAGCGAGCCTCGAAGTCATCTGGGCCCCGAACGAGACAACGAACTTCAACCTCGGCGCGCAGGCCGTGACCATCGGCGGCGGTGAGGACCATGTCTTCGTGCGCGGGTTGCCCGCGCGCTTCGCCAGCATCGTGTTTGCAAACGGCGTGATCGAGTATGTCGAGACCGCCAGCGGGACCCGCACCCCCTTGAAGAACGGCAGCCGCTTGGAGATCGGCAAGCTCAACCTCGTCATCCACGCGGCAAAATGAGTGCCCCCTCCCCTGCTCCACCGCAGCCGCGCTGGGGCCGCTGGCTAACTATTGCTGGAGCGTTGGCACTATTCTCCTTCACCGCACTCACGGTTCGCGACGCTGGCCAATCCGCCGTCCGTCCTGAAGAGGGCGGCACGTTCACCGGGCACGATGTGGACGGGCGGTTTGCCCAGATCTGCCTCTTCCCTCAGGAAGGCGGTTGGCAGGGCTGGTTTTACCGCGAAGGCCGCGAGCAGACGGAGTGGTTCACCACCACGAACCGCGCTCATTCATGGCGCGAACCGCTCTATTTCCGCGAGCCTGAGGAAGGGGCGAAGCCGCCGGCTCCGACCGTGGAATCGACCAGCGACCCATTACGCCTTAACGCTACGCTCCCGCGCACCAATGGCTGGGCCAGCGATACGGCGAATCTCACCCGGCAGTTCGAGCACTTGAGCTATCGGCGGCTGTCCGGGTTGCGGCTGTGGGGCTGGGGCGGCACGAAGGAATTCATCGCACGGTTCCCGAAGCTGCCGGCTGGCTCCAAGTTTCACGCCGCGATTACCCGCGAGATCATCCACGAGTCCGAGACTTCCGCCGCCGAGTTCACCGCCGACCCGCTGGAGTTCTGGCACGAGAATTGGGAACTCCGAGGACCCTCCATGATGAACACGCACGCGTTTACCGCGCACTGGCAGCTGCGACTGCTCACGACGAACCTCGCGAGCTTCTGCGTTTGGAGCTACGACGACGTCGGCGGCAACGGCAACCACTCGCGGTGGCACGGGGTTAATTTCATGCGGACGCCCGATGGCGCACACATGATGAAACTGGCGGACTTATTCCTACCGGCAGGTGACTGGCCCCAGCAGATGCGGAACCGGTGCGCGGCAAAATTGCGGGCCATCAGCGTGCGCGAGTCGATCGCTGAAACCGCGCTGGAGAATGACACTAGCATTGAAAATTTCACCGTTTCGCCCACCGGCCTCCAGATCTACTTCAATCCTTACGAAATTGCCACCGGAGCGGATGGCGAATTCGTTGTCCACTTCGACTACACGGAGCTGAAAGACCTGCTGCGCACAAACGGGCCAGCCGCGCTTCTGCCTCACCTGCCATGATCCTTTGCCAAGCGCGGGGCTTTTATGTCTTTTTGGACAACAGTCCACCGTGAATTAAACGCGCCTCTCCGGGTCAAACAAACTGATTTTATGCCGACACCACGCCTGTTCCTCACGCTCGCCGCCGGACTGCTGGCCGCGTCCACCGCCTTCGCCGCGCCCGCCCAGAAGGTGGATTACAATCGCGACATCCGCCCGATTCTCTCCGACAACTGTTTCTTCTGCCACGGGCCCGACGAAAAGAAGCGCGAAGCCAAGCTCCGCCTCGACATCCGCGCCGATGCGCTCGCCGCGAAAGCGTTCGTTCCCGGCAAGCCCGACCAAAGCGAACTGGTAAAACGCCTCTTCACCAAAGACCCGGATGACCTCATGCCGCCGCCCGAGTCGCACAAGAAACTCTCGCCTGCCCAAAAAGATTTGCTGAAACGTTGGGTCGCCGAAGGCGCGGAGTATCAGACGCATTGGGCCTATTCCGCGCCCGTGCGGGCGACCATTCCACGCGGCGCGCAACCGGTGGACCATCTCGTTCAAGCCCGTCTCAAAACCGTCGGCCTCAAACCCTCCGCCGAGGCCGACCGTCGCACGCTCGCACGCCGGCTGTTTTTCGATTTGCTCGGCCTGCCGCCGAAGCCAGAGGAGGTAGATACCTTCGTGAATGACAAGTCGCCCGACGCTTACGCCAAGCTCGTCGAGCGTTTGCTTGCGTCACCGCACTATGGCGAGCGCATGGCCATTGGCTGGCTGGACGTGGTGCGTTACGCGGACACCATCGGCTACCACTCGGACACGCCGCGCAATGTGTTCCCGTATCGCGACTACGTCATCCGCGCGTTCAATGAAAACAAGCGCTTCGACCAGTTCACGCGCGAACAGCTCGCGGGCGACTTGATGGCGAACGCCAATCTGGAGACGCGCGTCGGCTCCGCCTTCAACCGCCTCATCCTCTCCACTGAGGAAGGCGGCGCGCAACCGAAAGACTACGAGCAACGCTACCTCACCGACCGCGTCCGCGCCGTCGGCACCGTTTGGCTCGGGCAAACGACCGGTTGCGCGCAATGCCACGACCACAAGTTCGACCCGGTGACGCAGCGCGACTTCTATTCGCTCGGCGCGTTCTTCGCCGACATCAAGGAAGCACTCGTGGGCAAACGCGAGGAAGGCATGATGGTGCCGAGCGACGCGGACACGAAGGAACTGGCCCGCCTCGAAGCCGAGTCCGCGCGGCTGCAAAAAGACTTCGATGGCCCGCAGCCACAGCTCGCAGCCAAGTTCGACCAGTGGCAGGACGCCGGTTTCAACGCTGTGCAGCAAGACGCGAAGTGGAAGCCCGTCAGGCCCGCAAAAGTTGCCTCCGAAAAGAACGCCAAGCTCGCCATCCAGGGCGACGGCTCCGTGCTCGCCAGCGGCAAGGCGACCGAGAATGACACTTACACCGTCACTATCACCAACACGCTGACCGGCGTGACGGGGCTGCGGCTGGAGGCGTTGCCTGATGCGTCACTGCCCGCAAATGGCCCAGGCCGCGCGGGTAACGGTAATTT
>Ga0208048_1000877_pt1 | contig 15950 bp, 15 predicted proteins | sample Malawi_45m_30L_FD_184163 | JGI IMG/M metagenome (GOLD analysis project Ga0208048, IMG submission 184163) | Freshwater microbial communities from Lake Malawi, Central Region, Malawi to study Microbial Dark Matter (Phase II) - Malawi_45m_30L... | ecosystem: Environmental > Aquatic > Freshwater >...
CCCCTATATGGGTGAGATGCTTGCCTTCCTTGAATTTGAGTACCTTGAGCATCTTGCTAACCTTGAGTACCTTCATCATTCGATTCACACTAATGGCCTCTGAGTACCTTGAACACCTTGAACACTCAGACACTCCTCAAGATGATCAAGGCAAGCAAGGCAATCACAGGTGTAAGGAGTCTGCACACCTTGCTGCTTCCTCGGAGGTTTGGAACCATCTGTTTTCGACTAACTTCCCCTGAATGCTTATTTACCAGGAGCCACTCTTGGCTTGTTTTACGGTAATGATCTGGTCATGTCTAAGGCGATAGAGGCCGCCCTTTTTGGCAGGACTCCAGTCAGTCGTATCCGCTCTAACTCGCATCCTCACGAAGTCAACCTGGTTCTTTTCTATCGCCGACATTGCCTCTTCGGCTGTCGCATAACCAAATTCCGTGATTCGCTCCTCTCGGATACCCCTCCACTGCCCCGTCTTGTCTATGAAAACTGGGATCTTCTCGTAGTCGTCATCCTCGGCGACGTAGTTTCCGTTGTTGTTCTCAGTCCAGTCCATTATTTGTTCCTCCGAACACGAGTGTCCATTGCCATCCGTCAGGGAGTTTCTTACTGCTCACCTGAAGATCCCGTTTTGCTCTTTGAATGGCGGCCCATGAAATTCCAGCAGACTTGGCTGAAGCCTTTATTTCCTCAACTGTCTTTGGCCCACCTCCAAGTTCATCTTCTAAGAGCTGCTTGGCGTCATCGACTGCGCTTCCAATCCTCGTTCGAGGGGGGCTTAGGAGCTCGGCTGCACCGAGATTTGTAGTGGTGACCCAATCGACATAAGGACTCTTCATTTGGGTGTATTTGCAATGAATGAGTTTCTCTAGGATCCGGTACTCGTAACCCGTTTTGTCGTCGCCAAGGTTGTTCTTCACTGGAACCAAGTAGCGCTTGCCTGTCGGCTTATGTTCGATGGCAAGAAACGCTGCGCGGGGTGCTGCTGTCCACGCCGTGGATCCGCTTATGCGTTGTTGCGGACTTCCGTCATTGCGCTTATTGAGGTGCACTACCAGTAGCACTACGGCACCGGTCTCTTGAGCGAGATTTGCAAGGGGAGCTAGTACGCGGCGCACGTCTGTGTCTTTATATGAGTCGACCTGTGAGCCAAGATAAGCACCTGGCGGGTCAATGATGATCATCCGTACGTCGCCCAACTCTGCTGCCTTTATCCGTAGTTCGGTAATGTCTTGGTCGAGTTGAAAGAGGTCTACCTCGCTGCCCTCGCGGGCCACACCCTCAACTATGTGGACCATACTTAGATCAGCCCCTGCTGCCTCGAGCCTCGGGCGGATTGTGCGTTCAGCATCATCTTCATTGGCGAGGATGATTACGCTGCCAAGGTCGCCAAATCTGCTGTGATCGGGGAGACCCTGTCCCGTGGTGATTGCTGCCGCGAGCCGCAGAGCGATTTGGCTTTTTCCTAGACCAGGCTCTCCCGCTATAACCACCATTGCACCAAGAGGGATTGACCCCTCAACCAGCCAGTCCACGGGCAGAGGCTCATATTCAGAGGCGGCCTTGGTAATTAGTCGACCTCTAGCGAGAGGAATTTGTTGGACCGGTTGGTTAGCATTTTGAGGCAGCGGGCCAGAATATCCAGCTTCACGTGCGTAGTAAACCAGCGTGCCAAAGCCAACACTCCCTCTCTCACCTACCCGCCGATCGGGATTGTACGAATTCCAGACATCGTTAAAGTCAGTCTCATCAAAGAGGTCGCCCGACTCGCTCCATTTCCTTGCAATGTCGTAGGCATATGCACCCCATCCCGTTGCCGCGACGCTCCAGACGAGTCGCATCCACTTGTGGCGATTTCCCCCCTTCACGTCAGCCGGGTCTGGATCTAGAAAAGCCAGCATGGCCGTAACTATGGCCACGTTCTCCGTGGTGCGAGGAAAGCCAGTTGAAACTGGCCTGGTACTGGCAGTTCTCGCTGGTGGTGGGAATAAATTGATTGCCTCCGCGAGCCTGACAGCAAAGTCATCAACCGATATGAGCTCTTGGTTACGAATTTCGAGTCTCGTTGCTACGGGGTTATCGGGGTCCCTGAAGTTTTTGCTGAGCGGTACCCGAAGGACCCGAGATGCATCTGCTGTGATCGGGTCTGCGCCGACTTTAAGCGTATCGAGCAAAGCTTGAAGTTTCTCAGCGGTTGTTAACCACTCATCCCGAGGAATGGCAGCAGAAAGCGGCCAGTAGATATGGATTCCATATCCGGTGTAGTGCCAGATTGTCGGGGGAGGTAGGCCCGTCTTATTGAGAAACTCATTGATGGCGTCCTCAATCTCTACATCGCTCTTGTAGGGAGAGTTCTCGTGCCGATCGATATCAGCCCAGAACGAGCAGAGGTGCTCAGCAAATGCAGCATCCCGGGTGTTGAGACGACTTGAGTAGGTCGCCATACTGAAATAAATGTTGTGAGAGTCCTGATACTCCTCGGCAAAACACAACATCTGGTCATGATTCTCACACCACTCCTGCTGCCACGGCTCGCCTTTGATTACTCTCGCGACGTAGCCAGGACCCTGACGAACCATCTTTAGGAAGGTTTCTTGCAGTTCGAGATCGCTCATCGCTGTCCCTTCCACTGAAAGAGGCAATTGGGGCTGTTGTCGATGGGGATAACCTCGTAGCCAGCGATTGAGAGCCCTAGGATTGCGCATCCGTTTGAGATGTATTTGTGATCTCCTCGTGTGGTCGACCAACGCTCTATGACGTGCTATTGCCCGTAGCTGTTGATGTCTGGGCTGATCCGGTTCTCTTTGCTGAACTGGATAGCGTAGGTAATTTGTAACAGTCCAGTACCAGACCAAAGGTATTCGCGGTCCTCCTGTTGATCTTGTTTCGTGTGGTGCTTGGAACCGGTCAATGCATACCAGTCAAAGCCGTTTGCTGTGAGAGTCGGGTACTTCGCGGCCTCGGCTATGACGATTGATCGTGAGATGGCGGCAAGGGTTAGCACTTGGCAGCTCCATTGCACTTTTTTATAAAGTCTATGACCTCGTTCAAATCCCAGACCGTTGTGCCAGGAGAGAGTCGTTTCGGCTGCGGCGCGCGACTGGATTTGACCCACCGCCACCATGTGGCAACTGATATGTCTATCAGTGGTGCTTGAGTTCGGCTACTACGCGCTATTTGATTTGCGCGGACAAAACGCCTGAGCAAGTGGGGCTCGTTTATGGCCCTTGGTCTCTCCGTGTTGGCGGCTTTGTTTGGTGCGGTGGATATCATCATCCTGACACTCCTTTCGATTCCTTTCGAGAGGGTGACAGGGCGTGGGCCGTAAGCCCAGGACCTCAGCTCAGGCTAGCTCGGGTCCTCAAGTTGCCGAAAATAAGGGAAATCGTCGTCAAAATCTGTTCGAAAAGGTGACCTTAGGTGTCTGTACTCCGGGGCGCTGTGGCAACGTTGGATGTACTCCGGGTCGTAAGCGATAGAAGTGGCGCTGGGAAATGCGGCCTTTGCCACCGGTACGATCGTGGACTGTGCCAATTCACAAGCCTCTGCTAGAGACATTTCTTGCGTATTCGTACTTAAGTCTGGGTACATCGCACAGTGAACCCAGTGCAGGATTAGACTCATACGCTGTCGATCAATAATGTCTTTTTCTTTTTGACCGGGTTTTAGCTTTGTTTGAAATACGTCGTTGGCGTCTTCTCCATATCCAATCCGCTCGAGAGCCTGACCTATAAACTCCCGCTCGGCATCGAGCAGGCCGTCTCCATCCCTCATAGCCTTGCCGAGCGCAAGTAATCTTCGGCGATGGTCTAAGTAACTCAAGATGGCCTCTTCAAAGAGGACACCGTTCGATGCCGGGGTGTTCCCGCAAGAAATGTTGCCCAGTCATTCATTAATTCCCTGCGCTTTTCAAGTAGGTCTGTCCGTTGGTAAGCCTTCTGGGTCGCATCACCAACGGTGTGTCCTGACGCTGCCTTGCGGATCTCATCGGGGTAGGAAGTCTTCTCGGCTGCCCAATCTCTGAAGGTGCTTCTGAACCCATGCGGTACGGCCTCGACGGTTATCTCACCGCGCTCTAATAACCCCCGCATGAGTTGGCTAAGTGCCATGTCAGAGAGCGCAGTGCCTCGTGGACTTGGGAAGATTCGCTTCACACCAACCATTCTCGGAACGCTTTTGAGCAGTTCAATCGCCTCGGGTTGAAGCGGCACCCGATGTTCCTGCCGTGTCTTGGTATTAGCGGCTGGGATCGTCCACAACTTCTTCTGGAAGTCGATTTCGTCCCACTGCGCCAACCTCACTGAGCCAGAGCGAACCGCTGTGAGGCAGAGAAACTGCAGGGCCTTTGAACTGATGCTGTCGTTTCGCCTGAGGGCAGCCATGACCTCTCCTATGCGCTCGTAGGGGGCGGCTTTGTGGTGCTTGACTGGGCGAACCTTCTTGGGCGAGGGGAGCTGCGTATCCAGATAGCCTGTCCACGTGGCCGGGTTGGTCCCCGATCTGTACCCAGCGACTGAGGCGGCATCGAGGACCGTCTTGATTCGGCCAAGTAGGCGGTACCCGGTCTGCGGTTTGGAATACCAGAGTTTGGCGGGCTTCCCATCGTGTCCGGTCGTCTCCTGAGTCAGGACCTGAAGAATATGAGTCATCTCAATGCTCGCAACAGGCATCTTGCCGATCACCGGGTATGCGTATGACTCCAATGTGGAGGCCCACTGCTTGCGGTGCTTGTCATTGGTGTAGTCGGCACTGTGAGCCTCGATGTACTCGGCAGCTACCTCCAAGAAGGTCTTGGACTTTGCCTGTGCATCAAGTAGCGCTTGGCGTCGCGCACGTTTGCTTTCAAGCAAATCAACCCCGTCTCGAGCCTCTAGGACCAGTTGCCTCGCCCTCTCACGGGCTTCTTTGAGGGTGAGTTGCGGGTATGAGCCGAGGCCCAAGGGGACTCGCTTTGAACCGTTCTGTATCCGCAAAACCCACGACCGAGCGAGCTTGGTGCTGGCCCCACTGGGCTTTCTGACTTGAAGGAGTAGTCCTGCAACGCCACCCACGGCGTGCCAGCCGGGTTGGTCGAGTCTGCGAACCTGAAGATCGTTTAGTTCCGTCGCAATCTTTGGCATAAAACATACCTTAAAACTTAGAATTGGACGTTATCAGGTGAGACAGGTTGAGACAAGTATTTTCTCTGGAACCCAGCAATGACGGTGCTTTGGCTTATCGGTTGAAATTGTTTGAGACACTTCAATGGCAGACACCGCTTCCGCCAAATAGAAAACGGCCCCAGCCGCGATGGCATGGGGCCGTTTTTGTTGGTCAATACAGCAGGCTGACCTTTTGGCCGATTAACCCATTGTGTAGATCACGTACATGAGAGCCACATAAGCCACTGGCACGATCGGTGTAAATATCTTGGCCAGTGTCATCGACTCCGTGTTTGCGCTCTTCATGATGAGGAATCCCATTGTCATGAGGCCCAGGGCGCCAACAGCGGCAACGAAGTGCGAGGGCTCCATGGCACCCAACATGGGGCTTCCGGCTGGCATGAAGAAATCTGACAGGAAGATAATCGAGACGTTGAAGAAACAGCTACCGTAGACATTGCCCATGGCCAAGCCGTAAGACTTGCGCATTGCGGCGGCCAGAGTCACCGAGCCTTCGGGCAGCGTGGTCACCATGGAGACCAGTAGCACACCGACAAAGCCCGCACCAAGGCCTGTAATAGTGGCAATGGCATTGGCACTCTCGGCCAGATACTTGCCCGCGATGATCACTGCGGTAGAGGCAACAATGAAGCCAACCCATGCCTTGGCAGGACTGCCTCGCTCACCTTCCTCCTCCCCCGCGGCCGCGGCACTCTCTTTACTGGCGGTGTAGACCTTCTTCATGCCGAAAAAGTAGATCAAGACCAACACAATCCCGCCGACGGAAGTCGGGCCAAGTTTCATGTCGCCCCAAATGGAGAGCAAGAGGGCCGCCGAAACGATGACCAGACTCGCCTTGATAAGGATATCGGTCTCCTTGCCTTGGCCGCCAAACATATTGCGGATGCCGAATAACAGGGCCACGATACAAATGACAAAGACGTTCATCATGTTCGCGCCGAACACGTTCCCCAGAGCGATCCCTGGTGCCTCCTCGAGCCAGACTGATGTCACGTTGATGGTCAGTTCGGGCAGTGACGTCGAGACAGCCACCAGCAACGTGCCCACCCAGAGTTTGCCCCAGCCAGTCTTCTCGGCGAGTTCATCGCCATACTTGGCCAGGTTGATGCCCGCGAAGATCACACCGACCGCGCAGGCCAGAAAGACGCTTACCGCTACGCCTAGAGTTTCCATGAGAGTCCTTGGTAGTTATTAGTGAATGGCCGCCAAATGACGGACCTCCCGCGAGGACTCTATCTCAGAGGAGAGGGAACTTCAAGCGCGACTTACCCTAAAATAATTTGTACAAATTATTGATTACAAATATATGTCCTATCTGCTATCTGCTCAGGCCGGTTGTTGGCTGCACCCCCAGCTCACGTTTTAAGATCTTCCCGACCGACGATTTCGGAAGGGACTCAAGGAAGATGATCTTCTTGGGGCACTTATAACCGGCCAGCCGGGCCCGGCAGTGCTCGAAGAGGTCGGCTTTTGAGACCTCTTCCCGTTTAACGGCGTAGAGCCACACCGCCTCTCCGGAGTTGGGGTCGGGGTGCCCCACCACCGCACATTCTTGAATAGACGGGTGGAGCTGCACCTGCTGCTCAACCTCGGAGGGGTACACGTTGTAGCCGCTGACCAAGATCATCTCCTTCTTTCGGTCGACGATCTTCAGGCATCCATCCTCCAGTATCTGGCCCAAATCGCCGGTTCGAAAAAAGCCGTCCGAGGTGAAAAACTCTCGCGATTCATTTGGCTTGCCCCAGTAGCCTTTCATGACCTGTGGGCCGCGCACGGCAATCTCGCCAATGGAGCCCTTGGGCAGCGGCTCGTGCCGGTCATCAAGGATTCGGATCTCGGTGTCTCGAAGCGGACGACCGACATGGCCCAGGTATCCCGAGGCATCTAAGGGTGTGGCACTGACCACTGGGCTGGTCTCAGAGAGGCCATAGCCTTCGAGAAGGGGCTTGCCAGTGCAGGCCTGCCAGCGCTCGGCCACCGACTGGCTTACGGCCATGCCACCACCCAAGGCCACGCGCAAGTCTGGAAACTGCACCTTCTTCCAGTTGGGTTGCGACATCAAGGCGTTGAAAAGGGTACTCACGCCAGGGAAGAGATGGATCGGCTCCTTCTGCAAGGTGGATGTAAACCCCTTGAAGTCCCTTGGGTTGGGAATAAGCAGGCCTTTGAATCCAAGCCGTGCGGACATGAAAAAACAGACTGTCAGCGCGAAGATATGAAATAGCGGGAGGGCGCAGACCATCACGAACTGGCTGCCCTGCTTTGGGGGGTCTTGTAAGGCAGGGGCGAGCAACTCGCTGGCCTGCTCGAGATTGGCAACGATATTGGAGTGGCTGAGCATGGCGGCCTTGGAGGACCCGGTGGTGCCGCCTGTGTATTGGAGCAGGGCAAGGTCGTCGGGTAACCGCTTGGGGCGACCATAGCCGAGGTGGGTCCCAATGGCCATGGCAGAGCGATAGCCCACCAAGCGTGTATCGCCATAGTTCGCCCTTGGAACTTGGCGCTTGATATGCCGCACAACGGCCGTGACGAGTCGACCCTTGGCGCCGAGTTCGTCGCCCACGGCGCTGCGAATGATGATTTGGACCTGCGTGCCGGGCAGCGCTTCGGCCAGACAACGGCCAAAGTTCTCTAAGACAATTACCGCGCGCGCGCCGCAATCCTTGAGTTGATGAGAGAGCTCTCGGCTGCTGAGAAGGGGGCTCATCTCGACAAGCACGAGTCCGGCTCGAATGACACCCGCAATTGCGATCGGATGCTGCGGCAGGTTGGGCATCATCACAGCCACTCGGTCTGGGTATTGAAGTCCGAGGCCTTGAAGGTAGGCCGCAAGATGCCGTGATTTGGCCTCCAGCGACTCGAATGAGCAATCCGCCCCCATGCATCGATTCGCGGTGGCATGGGCATGCGCACCGAAACTCGACTCGAGGAGTTCTACGAGGGTCTGATGGACAACGGGCATGGAGAGAAAGTTTGTCGTTGCGCAGGGAAATGCCGCAATTTGCAGATATGCATCCTGTTACAGTAAGCGACATGTCAAAAAAATGCTTTGAAATCACCGTTGAGACTCGGTATTTACCGGAAGATTCCAACCCGGCCCAATCCCAGTTCTGTTTCGCCTACTTTGTCACCATCAAGAACTCTGGGGAGGTGGGCGCGCAACTCGTGGCCCGCCACTGGGTGATCGAGGATGCAGCAGGCAGTCGGCAGGAAGTGCGTGGTCTTGGTGTGGTCGGCCAGCAGCCCTTTCTGAGTCCGGGCGAGGTCTTCCGATACAACAGCGGCACTCGCATCTCGAGTCCCCTTGGAAGTATGCACGGCACTTATATCTGCGTGAGCGATGACGCAGAAGTTTTCGAGGCTGCCATTCCCGCGTTCTCCCTCCGAGTCGACGCTGCGGAGCTTGGCGCAGACCTCTCTGCAATGCTCCACTGACTCTTTGCAAAGTTCGAGGTTAGTCTCGCTGCCGGCCCAGGCGATCGGGCCGGATGGTCGCGCCCACGTTGACCTCGCAGCCATCCTTAAGCTCGCCTTCCCCTTGTTCTTGCATGCGGGCCTTCAGGCGGTACTGAACCTCACCGACACTTGGTTTATTGGCCGGATCTCCGTCGACGCGCTTGCCGGTGTCGGCGGTGTCTTTTGGCTAATCCTCGGCCTCTTGCTTTTGATCACTGGAATGGGGATGGGCGTGCAGACGCTCGCCGCTCAGGCGTATGGCGCTGGCCGCTTCAAGCGAGCCGCACAGGCAGTTTGGTCGGGTTTGTGGCTCGCACTCTTCACCCTACTGCCGTTCATGGCGCTCTCTATCTGGGGGCAGGATGGCGTTGCTCTTCTCGGGTTGCCTCCAGCTGCAACACTCGCCGCACAGGACTACTGGCTTCCTCGCTTTCTCGGCGGACCAGTCGCTGTGGCCTTGACAGTGGTTCTCTCATTCTTTCTTGGAATTGGGCATGTGGCCATCGCCCTGAAAATCAATATCCTCGTGGCTTGCCTGAATGCGATCTTCAATGCCTACTTTGTGTGGGTTTTGGATCTCGGGGTGGCGGGCGTGTCCTGGGCGACGACTGCTTCGATTTCGATTGGCTTGATTGCCGCTTTGTTCCTGTTTCTCGGGCATCGCTATCGCCATCGATACTGGAGCCGCCGAGTCAGGGCTTTTGATCTCCGTCGGATTGGGTTCTTGGTGGGTTTCGGATTTCCGATTGGCCTCTCGATTGCCTTTGATGTCCTGGGTCTGGCTGCATTTCAGGCCATGCTCGCTCGGTTGGGCAGTGTGGAGGGCGCGGCCACACAGGTCGTGATGATGTTGACCTCTGTGGCCTATATGCCAGCGGTCGGTCTTGGCAAGGCAGGCACAACGCTCGTGGGGCAGTCGATTGGGGCGGGGAACCCCGATTGGGCCCGCCGCGTCGGAGGGCGTGTCATTGCCATCACGACGCTCTACATGCTCTGCGTGGGACTGGTTTTGTCCCTGGGTGCCCCACTCTGGATGTCTCTCTTTGTTCCATCGAGTGATCCCATGTCGGAGCAGGTTATCGCATTGGGAATCCAGTTGGCCTTTATCGCCGCCCTGTATCAACTCTCCGATGGCCTTCACATTGGATCTGTCTTTTGTTTGAGGGGGGCAGGCGACACCCGTGTGCCGGCCTTGCTTCTGCTGACCTTGTCCTGGGGGCTCTTCGTTCCATTGACGCATTTCATGGCTTTTGAGTCGGGTGGGGGCTGGGTGGATTGGATGCCCGGTCTTAATCTTGGTGCTGTGGGCGGTTGGTGGGCCGCGGTTATCTACATATCGCTCCTCGCACTCGTCTTGGGTGGCCGTTGGTTCATGGGCTCGTGGAAGAGATTGGGATACCAGGGGGCGGCCTAAGCGGCCTGAGCGAATGGGATTTTCTCTCATTGATCAGGCGCTCGGGCACATCCAGACCATCTGGCCGGCCATTGCGTGCCGGGTTCATACCAGCCCCGCAAGGCCAATCGAAGTTCATCGGCTGCGAATGGATACGCCGGATGGTGATTTTGTGGATTTCGATTGGCGCTGGTCAATAAAAACGGATTCACCCACGCTTGTTTTATTCCATGGGCTTGAGGGGAGTTCTGCGAGTCATTATGCGGCGGCCCTCTCTAGAGCGGCCCATCGGCTCGGCTGGAATTTCGTGGTCCCGCATTTCCGAGGCTGCTCGGGGGAAATGAATCGGTCACCCCGTGCGTACCATGCGGGCGATTACCGCGAGATCGATTGGATGCTTGCACAGGTTCGGCTTCAGTGCCCCACTTCACCCATCTTCGCCGTTGGAGTCTCTCTCGGCGGCAATGCACTCTGCTGTTGGGCGGGAGAGAAGGGCGCAGCGGCGAAGTCTCTGGTGGAGTCCCTCGCCTTTGTTTCCGCCCCGATTGATTTGTCGGCATGTGGGGACGCCATCGACCAGGGCCTCAACCGACGCATCTACGGGCGAATGTTTCTCAGAACCATGAAGCAAAAGGCCCGACTCAAATGGAAACAGTTCCCCAGGCTTTTCGACCTAGAGAAAGTAATGTCGGCCAAGACGATTCGAGCGTTTGACGATGCGTTTACCGCTCCGCTGCATGGCTTTGGAACGGTGGAGCATTATTGGCAGACCGCCTCGGCCATCCAATTTATTTCAACAATTAGGTTGCCGTGCCTATTCCTGAATGCGCGGAATGACCCTCTGGTGCCGATACTCGGAGTAGAGAAGGCAAAGCGAACCCACGAAGGAGTCGATAAGATCGAGTTCCAAACGCCAGAGTTTGGTGGGCATGTTGGGTTCGATGACCGCTTCTTCTATGCAATCTGCGATTGGTTGGCCTCGAAGAGGTGAGTTTTTTCTTGCATCCGAGCCCCGCACATCGATCAATCAATATTTCTTTAAGGGAGTTTGAGTGAGCCTCTATCAAGGACTGTTGCAGCGTGCCGCAGAAGGACGCCCCATCCGCGTGGGGCTCATTGGGGCAGGCAAGTTTGGCTCCATGTACCTCTCTCAGATTCCCAGGACCCCGGGCGTGCATTTGGTTGGAATTGCAGACGTCAATCCAGTGGCTGCTCGGGCCAATCTCACCCGCGTGGGCTGGGAGCCATCGCGTCTTGCGGCAACCTCCTTCGCCGAAGCCTTAAAGACCGGGCAGACCTTCATTACAGAACGGGTGGAGGCTCTGTTGGCCTGTCCGGAGATTGAGATTGTTGTGGAATGCACGGGGCATCCGATTGCGGCGGTGGACCACATCCTTGCCGCATTCGCCAGCGGAAAGGATGTGGTGAATGTCACCGTTGAGGCCGATGCGTTCTGCGGACCGCTGTTGGCCACTCGGGCCAAGGCGAGCGGGCGAATCTATTCACTGGCCTACGGCGATCAGCCCGCCATGATTTGTGACTTGGTTGACTGGGCCCGAACCTGCGGCTTTCCCGTTGTCGCTGCCGGTCGCGGTCACAAGTGGCTTCCGCATTTCGCGCAGTCAACGCCCGATACCGTTTGGGATAACTGGGGCCTGAGTCCTGCGCAGGCGGAACGGGGCGGGCTCAATCCAAAGATGTTCAATAGTTTTCTCGATGGATCGAAACCCTCGATTGAATCCACAGCAGTCGCGAATGCAACGGGCTTGGGAGTGCCGAGCAATGGTCTACAGTACCCGCCAGCCAGCATCGAAGACATCCCCTATGTCACCCGGCCCATCGCCGAAGGCGGATGCCTCGAGCGCAAGGGCATGGTCGAGGTTATTTCTTCGTTGGAGAGAGATGGTCGAAGCATTCCCTACGAGATTCGCATGGGCGTGTGGGTCACCGTAGAGGGCGAGACGGAATACATACGTAACTGCTTTGAGGAATACAAAGCCCATACGGATCCATCGGGCCGCTATTTCACCCTCTATAAGCGTTGGCACCTCATTGGCCTTGAGGTGGGCCAGTCTGTGGCGTCCGTCGCTCTCCGACGCGAACCCACTGGCTGCCCGATTGCATGGAATGCCGACGTCGCAGCGACCGCCAAACGAGACCTTCGCGAGGGTGAGACCCTGGATGGAGAGGGCGGCTATACAGTTTGGGGCAAGCTCACCCCGGCCAAAGAGTCTGCGGAGAAGTCTTTCCTGCCGCTTGGTCTGGCCCACGGCATTCGGCTGGTCCGTCCTGTCCGAGCGGGTCAGACACTCACATGGGCAGATGTGGAACGGGTTCCCTCTAACGCGCTGCGTCTTCGTGAGGAGATGGTTCGGGAGTGTGCGCCGGGCGGGTTGGGCTAGGCCACGAGTTCGTCAAGCCAGCGATTGATCGTATCGAGTCGCGCTCGGGGGTTTCGCTCCATTAGAAGTGACTGTTTCTCGCCGGCGGGAAGGGGCAGTATCTCGGCCCAACGATTGGCCACCCAACCACATTCATCGAGGCGATGGGGCCGTAAAAATGGCATCTGATCCTCCTGGACCCCTTGTCGCTGCAATTCTGCAATTAGCGCACCCAACTTAGAGCAAGCCAAAGAATCGCTCTCATCGATTGGCTCTGGGGGATCGGGCTCGAGGTCAATCACGCGGGCCATCCATAGGCCGGCGGTTGCCCGCTCACTCGACTCGATCCGAACCCGCTGTCCACCGCGGCAACGGATGTAGACCAAGCCAGGCCCGGGCTCCTGGTGCTGCAGAACCTCCACCAATGTCGCAACCTGAATAAACTTCTCGAGTTGGTTGGGTCGATTCATCTCTGAACCCTCGAGGAGGGAGACGATGGCGAATTGAAGCTCGCCTTTCATCACGCGCCGAATCATGCTGAGGTAGCGCACCTCGAAGAGCTGAAGGGCCATGAGCCCGTCCGGAAAGAGCGGGCTGCGAAGAGGGAAGAGGGCCACCTCGCGAGTCGCCTCGCGAGTGGGAGTGATGTCCTTCATGCAATGAAACGAACGGCCATGGCCCTTGATACTTTAGTGCTTGGTATCTTTTCTCGGTGAGCGATTGGGTCGCGAACCGGCTGGTGCGTGCACCCGAGCGTTCCCACCAGGGCTTGCTGAAGCATGGGGCCTGCGGCCTGGACCCCCGGCCTTCCCTTGGGGGGCGCGGCCGCGCTTGGGAGCGCCCGTGCGCTTCATTCGAACGCCTTCCGGAAGAAGCCGCGTTCCAGTCAGTCGCTCAATTTGCAGTGCCAAGCCGATCTCACTCGGCTCACAGAGGGAGACTGCAGTGCCGGCTCGTCCTGCCCGTCCGGTGCGACCAATACGATGAACGTAGGCCTCGGGAATATTGGGCAGGTCGTAGTTGAAGACGTGGCTGACTGAATCGACATCGATTCCTCGGGCCGCGACATCGGTGGCCACCAAGACCCGAACTTTGCGTTGACGAAAAGCGTTGAGCGCCCGATCGCGTTGAGGCTGGGACTTGTCGCCATGAATCGAGACACTCTGATGCCCGAAACTGCGGACGAGCTTCTCGAGCTTGTCTGCGCCATGCTTTGTTCGGGTGAAAACGATTGCCTGCTCGATGGCATCGTCTGCGAGTAAATCAATGATGGTCTCTGGCTTCTTGCCAGGGTCGACCATGAGTAGGCTCTGTTCGATTTTCTCAACTGGACGGCTCTCTTGCGCGCACTCCACGTGAACCGGATCGGATAAGAAGCGATCGACGAGTCCACGAATCTCGCGGGGCATGGTGGCCGATAGAAGTATGGTCTGGCGTTTGGATGGAAGCCTTGCGAGCAGCGCCTCGATCGCGGGCAAGAAGCCGAGGTCCATCATCTGGTCGGCCTCATCAAGCACGACCATCTGGGTCTGGTCTAGGCGCACGTGCCGCGCATTGAGGTGGTCTTGGAGACGGCCTGGTGTGGCCACCAGAATGTCCACCCCAGGCGCGAGAGACTTGATCTGAGGCAGGGCCCTTGCACCACCGACCACCAGGGCGCTCGAGAGCCTAGAGAATTTGCCGTAAGTCTGAATACTCTGGTGAATCTGCTGGGCCAATTCCCGGGTGGGGGCCAGGATGAGCGCCCGGCAGCTCTTGGGCATCCGAGGCGATGGGGACTTACCATGTGTTGCGCCTTGAGGGCTGCCGGCGGCTGCGGAAATGCGATGCAGCAGGGGCAGCACAAATGCAGCGGTTTTACCCGTGCCTGTCTGGGCCAGCCCGAGAACATCACGGCCTTGTGAGGCGTGCGGAATGACCTTGGCTTGAATGGATGTGGGTTGGGCATAGCCTTCTGCGGCGACAGCGCGCAGGATTGGCTCGGCAAGACCGAGCCCGGAGAATGACGACATTGGTTTTCTTTCGTACTGGACGATGGAGCGGGCGATGGGAATCGAACCCACGTCTTGAGCTTGGGAAGCTCAGGTCCTGCCATTGAACGACGCCCGCCTTTAGGCGTCCAATCTCCCGATTGTATCTTCCTCGAGGCGATCTGAGTCAGTTATTTCGACATTTCTTAGGCTTCGCTCGATGGCCCGACTGCGAACCCCGACCTCACCAAACTTCTTGCTCGCCTCTTCAAGTTTTTTCTCTGTTGCTTCAATAACTTGTGCAAACTTATTAAACTCATTTTTAACTTGCCCGAGTACCTGCCAAACCTCGGACGAGCGCTTTTCGATGGCCAGCGTTCGAAATCCCATCTGAAGACTGTTGAGGAAGGCCAACAAATTCGTCGGGCCGCAGAGCGTGATGCGACAGTCTCGCTGAATGGTGTCTGAGAGCCCCGGACGGCGAATCACCTCCGCATAGAGCCCCTCTGTGGGGAGATAGAGAATCGCGAAGTCGGTGGTGTGGGGCGGTTCAATGTACTTATCGCGAATCGACTTGGCCTCGAGCTTGATTCGTTGCTCGAGTTGCTTGGAGGCGGCCTCGGCCTCGACAGCATCCCCTCGGTCCTGCGCCTCAAGCAGACGTTGATAGTCCTCCATGGGGAACTTCGCATCGATGGGAAGCCATACGGGGTGGTCTGCGGACACGCCTGGGAAACGAATGGCGAATTCCACGCGCTCGTTGCTGTTGCGCCGGGTCGCGACATTTCTCTCGTACTGACTCGGCACTAGAATCTGTTCGATCATTGCTTGGAGTTGGACCTCGCCCCAAGTGCCTCGGGACTTCACGTTGGTCAGTACCTTCTTGAGGTCGCCCACCCCACTCGCCAGGCTCTGCATTTCTCCGAGCCCTCGATGAACCTGCTCGAGTCGATCCGATACAAGCTTGAAGGACTGTCCCAGGCGTTCCTCGAGGGTGCTCTGCAGTTTCTCATCGACCGTCTTTCTCATTTCCTCGAGCTTGGTCGCGTTGTCTTTCTGTATCGCCTCTAGGCGAGAGTCGATTCCCTGCTGACTCAATTCCAGGCTGCTTTGAATCTGCTGGGTTAATGATTGAATACGCAACTCCTGAGACTGGCTCTGGTGCTCGGCAACGGCCTTGAGCGCCACCAATTGGGTGGCAAGCCAGCCAAGCAGTGCCAGGCTTGCCAGCGCAATGCCAAGAATCGCAAGCAGAGCAAAATCCATTACCGCGGCGGCGCCTCGGCGGACTCTTCTGTCTTGGCCTGTAATAAGTCCGCGGGCGGGGCCTCTTTAGCGGAGCCCGTCTCGTCCGCCAGAGCCTCCTCGGAGGCCATGACTGGCTGCGCTGGAGCCGGGGGTGTGGCATTGGGGGACTGCGTATTTGGGTTACGCGCATTTGCAGCCGCGTGTTCGGCTTGTGCTTGTGCCTCGAAGGCCGCGAGCGCCTCCCGACGCACTGCGATCTCCTGGTTCATTTCTTGAAGCTTGGCCTGGGCAGCATCGCGGGGGCGAGCGAGTGGGTTCTCTGGTGGCTCCGCACTCTCTTTTG
>Ga0208048_1000880_pt1 | contig 15930 bp, 9 predicted proteins | sample Malawi_45m_30L_FD_184163 | JGI IMG/M metagenome (GOLD analysis project Ga0208048, IMG submission 184163) | Freshwater microbial communities from Lake Malawi, Central Region, Malawi to study Microbial Dark Matter (Phase II) - Malawi_45m_30L... | ecosystem: Environmental > Aquatic > Freshwater >...
GTGCCGGGCGCGGCGGTGGCGGCCGGGGTCGCACTGGTTCCTGGCGCGGCGGTGGTGCCCGCATCGTCGGTGGTAGGCGCTTCGAAGAGTTGCTCAGGAGCGTCGACCAAACGAGCCTTGCCCTGGAACACGGCCAACACGGCCTTCATACTGTCGGACTTCAACAACGGCTCGAGCACCGACTGACCGCTCTTGTCCACACCACGTCCCTCGATTTGATAAGTGCGCATCGTCGCCGGGTCCAGATCCCTCATCGCCGAGGCCAACTCCATCAACTTGCCGGTCGTCAGGTTCGCGTCGAGGATCACGTTCTGGATGCCGGCGTCGATCAACTGCTTGGCGACAGCCGGATTTCCGGCACCCTTGTCGAGTGCTTTTTGAATGGCGCGTCGCAGAAAATCCTGTTGGCGCGAGATGCGCCCGCGATCCGCGGCTGGATCCGCGACCCATTCCTTTTTCTTGGGGTCGAAGTACTTCAAGTAGCGCGATCGTACGTACGCGAGGCCTTCCTCGCCGTCGAAGGTATGACAGCCAGCGACTTCGATGAGCAGATTCGTACTTCGGTCGCGCACGGGTGTGGCGAACGGAACGCGAACACCTCCGACAGCGTCGACGATCTGCTTGAAGGCACAGAAATCGATGTTGACGTAGTGGTCGGCGAGGATACCGAAGTTGTCCCAGATGGTGAGGATGAGTGGATTCGGGTCGTCGGCGTTGAAGGCGCTGTTGATGCGTCCCATGCGCTTGGTACCCCCGATGCGAACCCACATGTCGCGAGGGAACGACAAGACTGCGGCGGTGTTCGTCGCGGGATCGAGACGCAGGATCATGATGGTGTCGGCGCGCTCGCCGAGCCCGCTGCGCTCGCCAAAGGCCGCGGCGTACGGCGAATCGGGGTCGACGCACGCACCGTTGTCGCTACCTGTGATGAGGAAGTTTTTTGCCGTCAGGTCGACAGGCCTCGGGGCCTCGGTCGAGATCGTCGATTCGTCTTCGTTCACGGGCGCCGAGGTGCTCGGCAGGGTTAGTTTCGGCCCACCCTCGGAACCGATGATGGATACCACGCGCCGGTCGTTGGCCTTCTCGTTGCCGTAGTAGACGCCGATGGCGGCTCCGAGGCAGGCGACGACCACCACGACGTTCAAACCGAGGACGAGTCGTTGGGGCCAGGTGCGGCGACGACGGGGGGCCGGATCGGGACGCAGCCTGGCGAGTTCGTTCAAGGTTTCGTCGCCGACGATTGGCTCGTCGCCGTTGGGCGGATCAACCTCGGTCACAGAGGTCAAAAACTACCGTTTCCGAGCGGTCATTGGGTGTCGGACGTTGCCAACACGACCGTGACCCTCAGGGGCCCCGCACCCTCGACGAGACTCCAGGACCGCACACTGCCCGCCTCGGAGAGGTCGGCTCGGGCGGTCGTGACGGCTGCCAATTCGGTCGAACTTCCGACGACCTCGGCCGAGGTCACCGTGGTCTTTTGAGAGGTCTTGGCCTCGGTCTTGGCGCGGCGGACTTGAGCCAACACCTCGCTGATGGGCGTGAGCAAAGTGGCGTCTGCGCCATCACCCAACTCGGTGACGGTGGGCCACGATGCACGGTGCACCGAGCCGCTCTGCCACCAACGCCAGACGGTCTCGGTGGTGAAGGGAATGAATGGCGCCAGTAGGCGCTGCAAAGACGACAGCGCCAGGCGTAACGCGAGTTGCGCTGATGCGGCTTGCTCACGGCCTTGGCTTTCGTAGGCGCGACCCTTCACCAGTTCCACGTAGTCGTCACAGAACCACCAGAACAACGCCTCGGTCCGCTCCAGTGCCCGCGAGTAGTCGTACTGTCCGAAGGCTTCGGTCGCCTCACCCACGGTTGTGGCCACCCGGGCCAACATCGCACGGTCGACGTCGTTCGAGACGGTCGCGTCCGAGCCCGGTTCGGGGAATGTGAGCACGAATTTGCTGGCGTTGAGCAATTTGGTGGCGAGTTTGCGACCCACCTTCATCTGCTCCTCGCTGAATGCGGTGTCGACTCCGAGACGTGCCGAGGTGGCCCAGTAACGCACGGCGTCGCTTCCGAACTTCTCGAACAGGTCGACGGGAGTGACGACGTTGCCCTTCGACTTCGACATCTTCTTGCGGTCAGGGTCGAGGATCCAGCCGGACAATGCCACGTTCGACCACGGCAGTGAGTCATGCTCGAAATGCGAGCGAACCACCGTGCTGAACAACCAGGTGCGAATGATGTCGTGACCCTGGGGTCGAAGGTCCATGGGAAACACACGCGCGAACAGGTCGGCGTCGTCCTCCCAACGACCGGCGATCTGCGGTGACAGTGACGACGTGGCCCAGGTGTCCATCACATCGGGGTCACCGATGAATCCACCAGCCACGTTGCGTTGGTCGGCCGTGAATCCCGGGGGTACGTCGGTGGAGGGGTCGATGGGCAACGACGACTCGGTGGGGAGGATGGGTCGATCGTGGATGGTTTCGCCGTTCTCGTCGAGCGGGTACCACACGGGGATGGGCACGCCGAAGTAGCGCTGACGACTGATGAGCCAATCGCCGTTCAGTCCCTCGACCCAGTTCGCGTAACGATGGCGCATGTGGTCGGGATGCCACGCCAACTGATCACCCCGACCGAGCATGGTGGTGCGCAAGTCCGTGTCGCGACCTCCGTTGCGGATGTACCACTGTCGACTGGTGACGATCTCGAGCGGTCGGTCACCCCTCTCGAAGAACTTGACCGGATGGGTGATCGGTCGCGGCTCACCGAGCATCGCACCGCACTCGCGCAACGCTTCTACGACCTTGTTCTGGGCCTGGTTGACGAACAATCCGGCGATCCGCTCGTAGGCCGCGCGACCCGCGACGGAGTCCAGCCCGGTCGGTGGGGTGGAGATGATGCGACCGTCGCGCCCGATGATGGCCCGGGTGGGCAGGTTCAGTTCGCGCCACCAGATGACGTCGGTGACGTCACCGAAGGTGCAGATCATGGCGATGCCGGTTCCCTTGTCGGGTTGGGCCAACGGGTGGGCGACGATGGGCACCTCGACCTCGTAGAGGGGCGTTCGCGCCGTCGTTCCGAACAACGGCCTGTACCGCTCGTCGTCGGGGTGAGCCACCAGGGCGACGCAGGCGGCAATCAACACCGGTCGTGTGGTATCGACCACGATGTCCCCACCGCCGTCGACACGCGGGAACGCGATCTGATGATACGCACCGGGCCGCTCGCGATCCTCCAGTTCGGCTTGGGCCACCGCGGTCTTGAAATCGACGTCCCACAATGTGGGCGCCTCCTGGGTGTAGGCCTCGCCCCGGGCCAGATTGCGCAGGAACGCCCGTTGGCTGGCGCGTCGACTGCGCTCGTCGATGGTGGCGTACAACAGTGACCAGTCGACCGACAGACCGAGACGGCGGAACAGATCCTCGAAGACCTTCTCGTCCCGGTGAGTGAGTTCCTCGCACAGTTCGATGAAGTTGGGTCGCGAGATGGCCACGGGTTGATGATTCTTGGGTGGCTCGCCTCGAAATGGTGGCTGGAAATCGGCGACGTAGGCCACAGTCGGATCGCACTGCACGCCGAAGAAGTTTTGTACCCGCCGTTCGGTGGGCAGCCCGTTGTCATCCCACCCCATGGGATAGAAGACCGATTTTCCCGACATGCGCTGAAAGCGGGCGATGGTGTCGGTGTGGGTATACGAGAACACGTGACCCATGTGCAACGAACCACTCACGGTTGGTGGGGGTGTGTCGATTGCGTAGACGTCGGCCCGTGTCGCCGAACGATCGAACGAGTATGTCTGCTCCTGCTCCCAGACACGCGTCCACTCTCCCTCGATTCCGTCGAGTGAGGGTCGATCGGGAACGGACACCATGAAGTGAAAGGCTATCGGTGGAGCGACGTGAGGGCGTAGGCTCGTCGCATGTTGAGGTTGTACGACACCGCCACGTCGGAAGTTCGTGAACTTCGTTTGCGCACTCCGGGCAAGGTGGGTATTTATCTGTGCGGCCCCACGGTCTACGGTCCGCCCCATCTCGGTCACGGTCGTGCCTCACTCGTCTACGACATCTTGCGTCGGTACCTCGAATGGTCCGGCCTCGAGGTGCGCCTGGTCTCCAACATCACCGATATCGACGACAAAATCATCGACCGCGCCAGCCGGGAAGGCCGTCCGTGGCAGGACATCACCCACAAGTGTGAGAACGTCTGGTTCGACGCGATGGGCAAGTTGAACGTGTTGCGGCCGACCGACGTCCCGCACGCCACCGAGTACGTGGAACAAATGGTCGACATGATCGCCACCCTCATCGAGCGCGACAACGCCTACGTCACCGAGGACGGCGTTTACCTGAGCGTCTCGAGGGTGCCCGACTACGGCTTACTGGCTCACCAAAGTCTGGCCGACATGCTCTCGGGAGGCGGCGACCGCGAGGTGTTCGGTGCCGACAACAAGCGACACCCGGCGGACTTCGCCTTGTGGAAGTTGAGCAAGCCCGGTGAACCGTCGTGGACGTCGCCGTGGGGTGATGGTCGTCCCGGGTGGCACAGCGAATGCGTGGTGATGAGTTTGTCGATCCTGGGCGACGGCTTCGATCTTCACTGTGGAGGGATGGACCTGAAGTTCCCCCATCACGAGAACGAGCGCGCTCAGGCGGTGGCGCTCGGGCGTGAATTCGCCAACCATTGGATGCACCACGGTTTCGTGGTCGACACCGAGGGCGAGAAGATGTCGAAAAGCCTCGGCAACGTGGCCAATCTGCTCGACCTACTCCAGCACTACGACGCGCGCGCCTATCGATTGCTGCTGCTGCAGACGCACTACCGCAGTCCGGTGCGTATCGGCCGAGACAACGTCGATGGAGCGGTGAACACCCTTGGGGGCCTCGATTCCTTCGCTGCTCGGTCGCAACATGCGCCGACGGTCGATCCCGAAGCCGACGTCATCGAGCGTTTCCGAGGTTTCATGGACGACGATCTCGACACGCCATCGGCGGCGGCACTGTTGTTCGAGACGGTGCGTCGTGCCAATACCGCACTCGATGCGGCGGACGCATCGGCCCCGGCGTTGGTGGCCGCGGTTCGTTCGATGTGTGCGGCGTTCGGTCTCGATCTGAAGCGGGCCTCCGACGTTCCGGGCGACGTCCTTCGGCTGGCCGCCGAATTGGACGCCGCCCGCGCCAGCAAAGACTTCGCCACGGCCGATGCGTTGCGCGCGGCCTTGCAGGGTGACGGCTGGATCGTCGAAACGAACAAGGAGGGCACCACCGTTCGTCGCTGACGAGTGGTGAAACCAGCGATGGCCCGACGGATAACGAGCGTCACGCGCGAATCCTTGCCCAAGGGTTTCGTCACCATCTGGATCACGGTGGCTCTCGACCTGGTCGGTTTCGGCATCGTCGTACCCATCCTCGGTCGGTACGCCGAGCGATTCGGCGCCAGTGGGTTGGAGGTCGGGTTGTTGTTCGCCTCGTTCTCGTTGGCCCAGTTGGTCTTCTCACCGATTCTCGGGAAGTTGTCCGATCGCATCGGGCGCAAGCCGGTCATTCTCATCTCGTTGCTCGGCACGGCCATCGGATCGTTCGTCACCGGGGCCGCGGGCGCATTGTGGGTGTTGTTCCTCGGTCGAATTCTCGACGGTGCCTCGGGAGCCAGTGTGGCCGTGGCCCAGGGCGCCGTCACCGACGTTGCCGCTCCCGAGGAAAGACCTCGTCTCCTCGGTTTGTTGGGTGCAGCCTTCGGCGTCGGATTCGTCGTGGGTCCGGCATTGGGCGGTTTGGCGGCCCTCGGCGGGGAACACCTACCGTTTTTCGTGGCGGGCACGGTGGCATTGATCAATGCGATCGTGGCGTTCTTCCGTTTGCCGGAGACCCGACCGGAGGAGGCGCGCGTGATGGTCCGCGAATCTCGGGAGTCCGAGCAGGTCTTGGTGCGTCTGTGGGGCCTTGCGGTGGCGGGCTTCGTCGCCATCGTGGCGTTCAGTGGCTTCGAATCCACGTTCTCTTTGCTGGCGGGAGATCGTTTCGACCTCACCGAGGCCGGGGTGGCGGCGGTGTTCGTCGGTGTGGGACTCACGTTGGTGGGAGTACAGACGTTGTTGGTGCGGCCGGTGAATGCCGCGTGGGGCACCGAACGTTCGGTGCAAGCGGGTCTGGCGTTGAACACCGCCGGACTGGTGGTCTTGTCGCTGGCCGAACAGTGGCCGTCGCTCGTGGTGGCACTGCTCTCTTTGACCGTGGGCCAGGGTCTCGTCACTCCCAACCTGTCGGCACTGGTGTCGGGCCGGGTGCCCGATCATCGTCGTGGTGAGGCGTTGGGATTTCAGCAGGGCGTGAACGCGGTGGGGCGCGTAGCCGGTCCGGCGTTGGCAGGCTTGTTGTACGACAACGTGTCGATCGGTGCCCCGTATCTGGTGGGAGGAGCCTTGTGTGCCCTGGCCCTGTTGGTGGTCAGCGGCGCACGAAGGAGTCACTCGTAAACGGTCGACTCGCGCACGGTGGAGAAAACCGCGTCGAGCGCGGCAAAGACCGGCGTGCTCTCGCCCAATTTCTGTTGATCACCCGTCAGGCGGATGCGCCCCGTGATGAACGCCTGCTGAGCGTTGAGTGTGCCGGTGGCCACGGCGACGGCAGTGTCCCACTGCTGCTCGAAACGCACGTCCTCGGGCCACGCGGCACCGGGTCCGAAGGCGGCCGCGCCGTTGGCGATCTGCAGGTGATACGTGACGTCGCCCTCGGGTCCCCCGGTGACCGTTTGGGTGATGCCCACCGTGTGTTCGTTGGCCACCGCGGCCATCGCCCTGCTGGCGGCTACTTCACGGGAGAGGGCGTCGATCCACTCGAGGCTCAGGTAGCGCACGGTGCCGTTGCTCATGACTTCGTAGTCTGCCGGACGATGACCGTTTCCGATCATGACGAACGGGCGCATTCGGATGCCCAGCACGAGGAGTGGTCGTTCGCATGGTGGGACGCGACGGTCGCCAGTGGTGGGTACACCTCGTATCGACTACGACGCGGGGCGACCTCGTGGTATTGCTGGGGCTGGTGGCGACGAGACCACCCGTTGATGCACGTGGTCGAGTTCGACATCCCGCGTCGTTCGGACCCGATGATCGCCAAGGCCGAGGCCATGTGGGCCGAGTACACCTGCGAATCGGCGCTCCAGCAGTGGACCATCGGGAACGAGACCCTCGCGGTCGAGTTGGGCGATCCCGCCGAGGCGTTGGGCCGGGTGCGCGGCACCCTCGTGCCCGTGGCCAGTGATCTGGAGTGGTACGCGACGGCGAGGGTGGAGTCGACACCCGATGGATATCGCCAACGCGGGGTGTTGTTGGGTGAGGTGGAGACGCGGGACGGTCGAATCACCATCGACGAATGCGACTCGGTTCGTACCCACCGCTGGTCGACAGAACCGTTGTCGGTCGATCCGTTCGATGTCGCCCTGGCTCATCTCGATGCCCGAATACCTTTCCGCTTCCCCGATGGTTCGGTATTGGACTTGGTGGCGACGCCCGACGGATGGGCGCGTCGATCCTGACCGATCGACACGGGTTCTCGCACCGATACGTGGGCGGGGAAAAGCGAAAGAGCGCCCCGGTGACCCGGCGCGCTCCTTCGACGAGTGTTCGGGGCTCAGGCTTCGCGGGACGCCATGCTGGCGATGCCATCGGTCTTGCGACCGGAGAAGATCAGTGAGCCGATCAGGACCACGAGGGCCGCGATGGCGATCGCGTAACGCACACCGTCGTTGTCTTGCTGGGTGATGATCGCCGGGAGAATCAACAACGACACCAGGTTCATCACCTTGATGAGCGGGTTGAGAGCCGGACCGGCAGTGTCCTTGAACGGGTCACCCACGGTGTCGCCGATGACGGCGGCCTTGTGGGAATCGCTGCCCTTGCCACCGTGGTAGCCGTCCTCGATGTACTTCTTGGCGTTGTCCCAGGCGCCACCGGCGTTGCTGAGGTAGTTCGCCATGAGCTGACCGACCAGGATGACCGCGGCCAGGAACGCGCCGAGCGCCTTCCAGTCGATGCCGAAACCGATGACGACGGGCGTCAGCACCGCCAGCAGGGCCGGGGTGGTCAACTCGCGCAGCGAGGCCTTGGTGCAGATGTCGATGACCGGGCCGTAGTCGGGCTCTTTGGTGCCGGCCATGATGCCGCCGTCGGCGAACTGGTCGCGCACTTCTTGCACCACCACGCCGGCGGTGCGGCCCACGGCGCGGATGGCCAGGGCCGAGAACAGGAACGGCACGGCACCACCGATGAGCAGGCCGATGAACACCTTGGGTTCGGCGACGTTGATGGCCAACTCGGGAAGTTTGAACACGCCGTCGGCGAGGTTCTTCACGCGGTCGACGAGCGGTTCGCCGGCGGCGTCTTTCAGGCTGGCGCCGGCGATCTCGATGAACGAGGCGAACAGGGCCACCGCGGCGATGACCGCCGACCCGATGGCGAAACCCTTGGTGACGGCCTTGGTGGTGTTACCCACGGCGTCGAGGGCCACCATGATCTTCTCGGGCTCACCGTGGAACTCGCCCGACATCTCGGCGATGCCGGCCGCGTTGTCACTGACTGGACCGAAGGTGTCCTCGGACACGATCACGCCAGTGGTGGCCAACATTCCCATGCCGCACAGGGCGACCAGGTAGAAGCTGAAGGTCAGGTTGCCGCCGCCGAGGCCGATGGCCACGCCGATGGCGACCGCGATGGCGACGACCGCGTACACCGAGCTCTCGAGACCCGAGGCCGTACCGGACAAGACCACCGTGGCGGGTCCGGTCTCCGACGACTCGGCGATCTCCTTCACCGGGCGGTAATGCGTGCTGGTGTAGTACTCGGTGAGTCGGCTGACCAACTGGGCCAGGATGAGGCCCACGGCCACGGCGCCGAACACGCGCCAACCGGCCCCGCTCAGCAACACGACCTTGCCCTCGTCGTCCATCTCTCCTTTGTCGTTGCCGACGTAGGCCAGCGCCAGAGCCAGCGTGCCGACCAAGGTGAGCACACCAGCCACGAGGAAGCCCCGGTTGATGGGCTTGAGCGCGTCGGTCTCGCCTTCCTTGGCCTTCACCGCGAACACGCCGGCGATGGAGGCGATCACGCCGATGGCCCGCGCAGCCAACGGGAACACCAAGCCGAGGGCCGGGTTCAGACCGATGGAGTTGAAGGCGGCCACACCAAGGATGATCGAGGCCACCAAGGTGACCTCGTAGCTCTCGAAGAGGTCGGCGGCCATGCCGGCGCAGTCGCCCACGTTGTCGCCCACGTTGTCGGCGATGGTGGCCGGATTGCGGGGGTCGTCCTCGGGAATACCGGCCTCGACTTTGCCCACCAGGTCGGCGCCGACGTCAGCGGCCTTGGTGAAGATGCCACCGCCGACGCGTAGGAAGAGCGCCAACAGCGATCCGCCGAAGCCGAAGCCCACCAGGATCACCGACGAGGTGTTTTGAAACGCCATGATGATGGCGGTGGCACCCAAGAGGCCGAGGCCCACCGTGAACATGCCGGCCACACCACCGGTGCGGAAGGCCACGGTGAGAGCGCGGGGCATGCTGTTGCTCAAGGCGGCGGCGGCGGTACGAACGTTGCCCTGAGTGGCCAAGGTCATTCCGATGTAACCGGTGAGACCCGAGGCGAGACAGCCCAAGATGAACGCCACGGTGCGCCACAGGCCGGCTTCACCGAAGGACAACGCGACGCTGTCGTCCGGTTTCAGGATTTTGGTCGATGTGACGAACACGATGACCGCCAGTGGCACCAGGATGACCGCAATGGTCTTGAACTGGCGCTTCAGGTAGGCGAGCGCCCCCTCTTGAATCGCCCCGGCGATCTCCATCATTTTCGGGGAGCCTTGACTCTCGGACAGGACCTTCTTGACGAGGAAGAAACCCACGCCGAGGGCGAGGAGGGCGGCCGCGGCGGACAACCACAGGACGGCCCATTCACCACCTTTCAGCGTGAAACTCTGCCAACCGCCTTCTGCGGCAATAAGTGACGACACCGGTTCTCTCCTCGGGACACTCAAAGACGGTCGGGTTGACCGCTCGGCCAGGGGCGACCGAAGTGTAGAGACTCCGAGGGCCCCCGAGCGAGATGGCAGGACCTCGACGCCAAAACGGGCGGCGCGAGTGGGTTTGTGACTGTTGGCTCTGGGGCCGGATAGGTCGGGGACAATTTCGGGGTCGCGAGGGGCCGAGCGGTAGCGTCAGAAGCGTTCACCAAGCGGTGAATCACTGGTGGCCCTTCGGGGCCGTTCGGGAAAGGCGCAGGACGAGATGGCGCAGACAATCACCAAGAGGGGACCGGTCTCGGGCACCGCGGTCGCTCGGGTGTCGCGCAAACGCAAACCCTTCCTTCTCGACCTTTACGGCACCGCCGTGGGCAAGAAGTACGCCATGGCCATCAGTGGTATCGCCCTCATCGGCTTCGTGGTGTTCCACATGATCGGCAACCTCAAGATGTACATGGGTGCCTCGGATCTGAACCAGTACGCCCACTTCCTGGAGAAGTTGCTCTACCCGATCCTGCCCGAAAAGGCCATGCTTTGGATCCTGCGTGGTGGCTTGATCGCCATGTTGTTGTTGCACCTGCACGCGGCGTACACCCTGACCGTGCTGAACCGCCGGGCCCGCCCAGTGAAGTATCAGAGCGAGCGCGACTACCAAGTTGCCAGTTTCGCCAGTCGATCCATGCGCCTGACCGGCATCGTGGTGTTGTTGTTCGTCACCTGGCATCTGCTCGATCTCACCTTCGGCGCCGGCTCCATCAACACCTACACGGGCTCCAAGGATGCCGAGGGCCTGAAGGATGTTTACGGCGCCGTGGTCTTCAGCCTGGAGCGGGTGCCGGTGGCCATCTTTTACGTGTTGGCCAACATCATGTTGGGCACCCACTTGTTCCACGGCGTCTGGAGCCTTTTCCAGTCGCTCGGTTGGAACAACCCCCGGTTCAACAAGTGGCGCACCAGTGCCGCCACGGGCATCTCGACGCTCGTCGTCGTCGGCAACGTTTCTTTCCCCATCGCAGTTCTCGCCGGAATCGTCGGCTGATCCCGGCCATCAGGAGACCATCACATGACGATCACACTCGACTCCAAGATTCCGAGCGGCCCCGTGGCCGACGCCTGGAGCACCTACAAGAGCGACGTGAAGTTGGTCGCACCCGGCAACAAGCGCAAGTTCAAGGTCATCGTGGTGGGTACCGGCTTGGCTGGTGCCTCGGCGGCAGCGACCTTGGCCGAGTTGGGTTATCAGGTGGATGCGTTCACGTTCCACGACACGCCGCGCCGTGCGCACTCGATCGCGGCGCAGGGCGGCATCAATGCCGCCAAGAATTATCAGGGTGACGGCGACAGCGTTTATCGCTTGTTCTACGACACCATCAAGGGTGGCGACTTCCGCGCTCGCGAGGGCAACGTTCACCGCCTCGCCGAGGTGTCGGTGAACATCATCGACCAGATGGTGGCCCAAGGAGTGCCGTTCGCTCGCGAGTACGGCGGTTTGCTCGACAACCGTTCGTTCGGCGGCGCTCAGGTGAGCCGCACGTTCTACGCGCGTGGCCAAACCGGGCAGCAGTTGTTGCTGGGGGCCTACCAGCAGCTGGCCCGGCAGATCGGTCTGGGCAACGTGCGCTTGTTCAACCGCACCGAACTGGTCGACGTCGTCACGGTCGAGGGTCGTTGTGCCGGCATCGTCACCCGAGACCTCATGACGGGCGACGTGGTGTCCCACGCCGCCCACGCCGTGGTCATGGCCACCGGCGGTTATGGCAACGTGTTCTTCCTCTCGACCAACGCCATGGCCTGCAACGTGACGGCGGCGTGGCGCGCGCACCGCAAAGGCGCGCTGTTCGCGAATCCCTGCTACACGCAGATTCACCCCACGTGCATCCCCCAGAGCGACCCCACACAGTCGAAGCTGACCCTCATGTCGGAGTCGTTGCGCAACGACGGTCGCGTCTGGGTGCCGAAGAACCCCGACGAAAACCGTCCAGCGGCCGAGATTCCCGAGGACGAGCGCGATTACATCTTGGAGCGCCTGTACCCGAGCTACGGAAACCTGGCTCCTCGTGACATCTCGTCGCGGGCGGCGAAGCGTTCGGTGGACTCCGGTCGTGGTGTCGGCCCGTTGAAGAACGGCGTGTATCTCGACTTCAGCGACGCCATCAACCGTCTCGGTCGCCACGTGGTCGCCGAGCGTTACGGCAACCTCTTCGAGATGTACGAACGTATCGCCGGCGAGAACCCCTACGACATGCCCATGCGCATCTACCCGGCCTCGCACTACACGATGGGTGGACTGTGGGTCGACTACGAACTACAGACGACCATCCCCGGTCTGTACGCCGCGGGTGAGGCCAACTTCTCCGATCACGGTGCGAACCGTCTCGGCGCTTCGGCGCTCATGCAAGGTCTGGCCGACGGCTACTTCGTGTTGCCGTACACCATCGGCAATTATCTGGCGCCCATGCTGAACAAGCCCATTCCGGGCACCGATCATCCGGCCTTCAAAGAGGCCGAGCAGGCCGCGCGCCAGCGTTTCCAGGGTTATCTCGGCATCAAGGGCACGCGTTCGCCGGATTTCTTCCACCGTGAAGTCGGGCGCATCATCTGGGACTACTGCGGCATGGAACGCACGCAACAGGGACTCGAAAAGGCCCTGTCGGAACTGCCTGCGCTGTACGAGGAGTTCCGGAAGGACCTGCGGGTCACCGGAGACGGCACCAGCTTGAACCAGACACTGGAAAAGGCCGGTCGTGTGGACGACTTCTTCCAACTCGGAATGTTGATGTGTCGCGACGCCTTGGAACGCGAGGAATCCTGCGGCGGTCACTTCCGCGCCGAGCACCAGACCGACGAGGGCGAGGCATTGCGTGACGACGACAAGTTCGCGCACGTGGCCGCCTGGGAATGGACCGGAGAACCAACCCAATCGGTTCGTCACACCGAAGAGTTGACGTTCGAAGCCGTCCACCTTGCGACCCGGAGTTACAAGTGAGCAACCATCTCAAGAACCTCAAACTCAAGATCTGGCGTCAGGACGGCCCCAACGCCGCGGGTCGATTCCAGGACTATGTCATCGACGAGATCAGTGACGAAGCGTCGTTCCTCGAGATGCTCGATGTTCTGAACGAGCGCCTCATCTCCGATGACGAACTGCCGGTGGTGTTCGACCACGACTGCCGAGAGGGCATCTGTGGAACGTGCTCGCTGATGATCAATGGTCAGGCTCACGGTCCCGAGCGTCGTACCGCCACCTGTCAGTTGCACATGCGAAAGTTCAAGAGTGGCGACGAGATCGTGATCGAGCCATGGCGCGCCTCGGCGTTCCCGATCATCAAGGACCTCATGGTCGACCGTTCGGCCTTCGACCGCATCATCGAGTCGGGTGGATTCATCACTGCCCCCACCGGTGGTGCTCCGGATGCCAACCTGATCCCCATCCCCAAGCCGGTGGCCGACGCGGCCATGGATTCGGCCGAGTGCATCGGCTGTGGAGCCTGTGTGGCGGCGTGCCCGAACGGAGCGGCCAACCTGTTCACCGCGGCCAAGATCAACCATCTCAACGTCCTGCCCCAAGGACAGGCCGAGCGCTACAAGCGCGTCGAGGCCATGGTCGAGACCATGGACGAGTACTTCGGGTCGTGTACCAACCACGGTGAGTGCCAGGCGGCGTGCCCCAAGGAGATCTCGATCGACGTGATCGCGCTCATGAACAAGGACTACCGCAAGTCCAAGGTGAAGAACCGCAAGGAACTCAGCCGCGGCTGATCAGTTCGCCGAGTGCGTGGTGTAGCGGTTCGTCGCCACCACGTCTCCGCACTCGAGCGTCAAATCGATCGTGATCGCACCCTCGGCGAAAGGGGCGACGAACTCCAATGACCCCACGCGGGTGCAGTCGTCGGCGGCGATGTCACCTTCCCACTTCCACATCTTGTCGTCGTGGGGCACGTCCACGCGCGCCGTCACCACGGCGTCTTGCAGGTTCTCGCGGCGATCGCTGACCACGTGGATGTTCATCGTCACCTTCTCGCCGGGTCGCACTCGTGCCGGTGGCCGATCGGCCACCACGATCACCGGTCGACAGGCCTCGGCCAAGGCGGTGAATCCCACTTTTGGTACCCGTTCGTGATCGAGCACGCTCCACGAGACCATGGGCATGGCGTCGTTGAAGGCGAAGATGCAGAAACCACCGGTGGGTCGATACTTCAGGCGACGCAGAGTCTCGATGTGATAGCGGATGACGTCGGCCTGGTACACCTGGGTGGCCAGACGCCACTCGTCGAAGGTGTCGAATGCGGTTGGTGGGACTCGTTCGTCGAAGATCGACTTCTGCAGACCGTGGCTCGCACCCAGATGTTCCCAATCGAGGTCGGGCCACTGATGCGGTTCCATGAAGTCGGCAGAATCCGGAACGGCCTGGGCTCCGAACTCGCTGACGAAACGGACGAGTCGCGGAAGCATGGCCGCGAATCCGGGGAAGTCGCGTTCCTGACCGTGGTACCAGCCAAAATAGAAGTGACTGTCGGTGCCCTCCATTCGAGGTAGATGGGGCAAGATGCCGCTGTGGGCCACGACGGGTCGGGTGACGTCGGCTTTCTCGAGGGCTCGCTTCAACCAGCGATCGAGCACGCTCTTGTTCCACGACGGAAGTTGATGACCTGCGATGAACGGGACGGCCAACTTCTTGATGTCGAAGGTCTTGCCATCGCCCACGGGCAACGAGAGCGGCTCGTTGTGCCCGCACCAGGTGATGATCGACGGGTGATGCCCCAGGATGTTCACGGCTTCGGTGGCTTGGCGCACCGCCTCACGTCGAATCTGTCGGGCGTAGGCCCACTGGAGGGGAAAGTCCTGCCAGATCAGAACGCCCGATTCGTCGGCGGCGTCGTACAACTCGGGACGCGAGATGTGCCCGTGGACGCGCAACAAATCCAGTCCCGCGTCACGAGCCAACTCGACGTCACGGCGCAATTCGTCGGCGGTGGCATCGGCCAGCATGGCTCGAGTGGGCGCCAAGTTCGCACCCTTGACGAACAGGCGCTCGCCGTTGATGGTGTACACCCAGTCGCGCATGGCGACTTCGCGCAGTCCGGTGCGGCGATCGGCTACGTGACTCGTCACGCCATCGCACACCACCTCGACGCGCACATCGGTGAGGTTCTGCTCACCGAGAGACCAGGGCCACCACAAGGCCGGTTGGCTCACATCCACGTCCCACTCGATTTCGTTGAGTCCGACGGCGACCGTGCGCCGTTGCACGTCGGCCACCTCACCGTCGATGTACGTCACCACCTTCACGGCCCGTTCGCCGTCACTGTCGAGGCGGGCGTGCAGGCGCAGATTCGCCCGCGCCTCGTTGGCATCACGGCACAACACGCGCAAGGCGTCGATGCGCACGGGGCCGGTGGTCTCTATGCGCACTGCGCGCCAGACACCTCCGGGATTGAAAAGCGGGTCGATGCAATCCCAATGCTGGAAGACGCCGGTGATGTTCCGCTTGTTCTTCCGGTCTCGCTGGGGCGAACAGGTGGCACCGATGGCCAGCACGTGTTCGTCGTCCAGTCGCGAAAGGGCCGTCACGTCATACGCGTGCGGGATGAAGTAACCCTCGGGGTCGCCCAGGTAGGCGCCATCGAGCCACACGTCACCTTGGTAGAAGATTCCATCAACCACCACGAATCGACGCTCTCCATCGACGGGGGCCGGCATCGTGAAGTCTCGGCGGTAGAGCAACGGACCGTTACTGGTCGCGAAAAGGGGGTGGGCTTGCCAATGTCCGGGTACGGTCGTCTCGGGCCACTCGGAGTCGTCGGTGTCCAGTCCCACGCTCGTGCGCAACGCATCGTCGGAGGCGATCGAAACCTTCCAAACGCCGGTCAAGTCGAGGCCGAGTCGAACGACTTCTCCGGCACGACCTTCGGCTTGGGTGCTCATGACA
>Ga0208048_1000881_pt1 | contig 15913 bp, 14 predicted proteins | sample Malawi_45m_30L_FD_184163 | JGI IMG/M metagenome (GOLD analysis project Ga0208048, IMG submission 184163) | Freshwater microbial communities from Lake Malawi, Central Region, Malawi to study Microbial Dark Matter (Phase II) - Malawi_45m_30L... | ecosystem: Environmental > Aquatic > Freshwater >...
ACCTGGATCCGGGCGATGGGCTGAAAAATTACCGCTTCGCCACCAATCTGCTTACCGAGTATGGTGCCATCAGGACCAATCTTAATTTCCGTAAGTCCGGGAATTTCGATGGGCGTGTTCGCATCACTTGCGATCCGCTCGCCAGAGCCGACTCTCAAGAGCCCTGCCGCATCGACCGTCAAATCGCCACGTCGCGTGTACGCCAACTCGCCAGAATCCGTGAGTACAGCGATAAGCTGCTTCCCACTCACCGCGATATCGAGCGGCCGACCTGTGCTCTGCATGGGTCCGTCTGTCAGGTCAATCCGCTCTTTCGCTCGAACGACGGGAACATATCGGCTATTAAATCCGTCGCCGTCATAGCGGTAAGTCTCTGTGGCCGCCGCGAACTCCTTCTTAAATCCTGTCGTGCTGACATTAGCAATCTCGTTGGAAATTTGCCGCACACGAAGATCGGTGAGTCGTTGCCCACTTAACGAGGTGAAAATCAGTCGATCCATGTCAGTGCCCTGCCCTCACCGATTAACCACGGATGTTGACGATCGTGCTGGTAAGGTTGGTCGTCGTTTCAATCGCCTTCGCGTTGGCCTGGAAGTTTCGCTGTGCTGTGATGAGGCTCACTAGTTCTTCTGTCAGATCCACGTTCGCGCGCTCAAGCGCACCACCTTGGATCGTGCCGTAGCCGTCCGATCCGGCGACACCCACTACCGCTGCACCAGAGCTTGAGGTGGCAACGTAGTTCGCGTTACCGATCTGCTTCAAGCCGTTCGGGCTTGCGAAGTTTGCGAGGATAAGCTTCCCAAGTGCCTGCTGCTGACCGTTTGTATAGTTCGCTCGGACGGTACCGGCGGAGTCGATGCTGATGCCATCGAGACGTCCAGAGGTAAAACCGTCCTGCGTGAGTGACAGCACCGAGAAGGGCTGAGAGAACTGCGTCGAGAACTTACCGTAGTCGACGTTCAGTACGATCAGGTCGGCGCCGTTCTGCGGATCGAACGGCGTATATTTCGCACCCTCTTTGGGTGAAATCAGCTTACCGGCCGTATCGAAGGTCAGCTGACCCTTGGTCAAATAGATTGGCGCGTAGTTTGGCAGGGTCTCAGGCTTACGCGTGGTTTCCTTGCCGTCTTTATCGATAAAGAGAAGGTTACCGTCGGCATCCTTCGCCTGCTGCAGTATTGTCACCTTCGGCACACTACCGCGGACCTGCGTCGTTGTACTCAAACCGAAGTTTGGGTGACCGTTGACGTTAATAAAGGACTCCTCAGATGTGGTACCGGATTTAAAAATAAAACGCGAGTTGTCGGCATCGAAAGTCACTTTGACGCCGCCGACCGATTTACCGTTCGCTGCAGCGATCGCATTAATACGAGTCTCAAGGGCGGTTGCAAACGTGGCGCCCGTGTAAGCGCCTGCAGGAATACGGAACGAACCATCCAGACCATCGACCGTCACGTTGACGGTGTTATCGTTTGCCGTCACCGAGAAGGTGCCGGAGATATCGATACCCGCCTTGCTGCCCGTTGTGACCGCTGTTTTCGAGGCGAGACCGGAACCAGGCGTCTTTGAAATTTCGGCAGCGAAGGTCTCTGAGATACCCAGCAGATCTGCGGCTCGCGTGTTATCTCCCACCGATACCGTGATCAGCGATCGCTCGCCCGTTGTACCAGAGGAGAAAACAAATTTTCGTTGGTCCTTCAGATAATCGACTTTGATGCCGTATCGCCGCTGATCTTCGTTCTGAATATCATCGCCATTCGGCAACAACTCACCCGCACGGAACTCACCCTGTGTCGTGCCCGCGCCGACCGACACCAGCGCGAGCTTGGCTGGGAATCCGAGCACTTCGTTGGCTTTCTCTGTGGCGCCATCATTCGAGCCGGTTACACCGAGACTCGCAATTTTAAAGGTGTTATCTCGGGGTTTAAATGTGAGTGTACGGGCTTTCGGATCGTAGCCGACTTTGATGATTCCGGCGCCTATCGCATCGTCGACCTGTTTTTGGATCGCCAGTACAATGTCATCCGACTCACTGACTGCATTCGGACGGTAGTTGGCGTTTGCGGGCAGTCGAAGTCTGATACCACCGACCAACGCCTCTTTAATAGTTTTGTTACCCGACACATAGGTCGAGTTAGGCGCAACACCTCGAGTCGAAAGATTTGTACCAGTAGTCGGATCCGTCTGAGTTTTAAATAAACCACTTAATGTGCTGGTACCCTCGACGAAGGTGGCATACAGATTGAACTCCGCCACTTTCGCGTCGAAGTCGCCGGCAGTCGAAGCGGCCACACGGATTTTTTTATCATCACCGAAGCGGACGTTAATCGCTTTTGTCAACTCGGCCGCAAGCTCGGTACCGCTTAACGCCCTACCGCGCAGGCTATCCGAAAGATTGATCGCCACCGGATCTGAGTCGTCGACACTGACTTTGAAGAGGCTCGTATTTTTGAGTCCCTTTCCTGTCGCGGTGCTCGAGCCTATGGATACCGTAGCGGTTGACGAGAAGTCAGCCCCGGCGAATCCCCCCGCCACACCGGTTAAGGTGTTGGTGACCTTGAGTGAGAACGGCGTTGAGGCGGTATCCGTTGAGAAGAAGGCAAGGGTGCCATCGACTGCCGTCCCGGTAAGGGACACCCCGAGGGCGCTTAGAGACCCCGCCCCGGTCTTTGCTTTCTCAACGGCAAGTTGTGCGTCAATCGCCGCAGCCGTTAACTCCGCTCCGATCGCAGGTGAAAAGTCGAGCGTGAGACTGGTCGTACCCTTCGTCAGATCAATCGTATATTTTTCGGTGTTGCCGGCGGTGCTTGATCGAGTTGCGTTGGTCCAGGAACCGCTCGCGGTGGTACTGGTTTCTGATCCACCGATGGTGATCTTGATGTTATCGGTGCTGCCGAAGTCAAAGCCAACGTCGTTACGGTTGATGATTCCTCCGGTTAATTTAGCCGGCTTGGAATCCACCTTGGTCGTCTGCTCGTTCAGGAAATAGAGCGGGTGTGGTGCCCCGGCGTTGAACGTCGGATCAACCGCCGTCGGATTAGTAGTCTGCTGACCGAACTTGTCGATAAATAGACTCTCACCCTTATCGGTCTTCGCATTCAACAGCGCTGGTTTAATCTCACGGTCACCGACGAAAATATAGGTTTGCCATTTGTTCGATGGATCTTCCACCGTCGCATTTGACACCTTCACGTAGTAGATCGTGGCAATCGAAGGGTTACCGAGAGAGTCGAACACTGTGATTGAGGTTGATCGGTTGAAGGTGTTTGGATCATTTCGATCAAATCGATATACCGCAGCGCCGCTGGTGAACCGAGCCTGCTTCGGAATGATTTCCGCATCGGCGGGCAAATTCACACCGAGGTCAATCTTTGATGACGCTCGCGGCAGACCGGCTGTACTTGGCAGCTGCAGCGACTTTGCGGAGCTCAAACCGGTTGCCACCACCGATCCGTCGTCGTTGACTGGGAAGACTTGGACGAACTGACCTGAGGAGTCGACGACGTATCGATCGTTATTGACTCGGAACGAACCGTTTCGAGTAAATACAGACTGGTTCGATGTCAGGTTGGGTTTCAGCACGAAGAAGCCTTGTCCCTGAATCGCCATATCGAGTGAGTTCTGCGAGAACGCCACGTTTCCTTGCGAGAACTCCTGTGCCACACCTTTGAGCAGCACGCCCTGACCGATCGATCCTGAGGCGTTCTGCAAGGGGGAGGTGGCGAAGATGTCACCGAATTCGGCACGCGCCTTTTTGAAGCCGACGGTGCCAACGTTCGCGATGTTGTTACTCACGATCGACAGCTCGGATTTGGCGGCGTTGAGGCCTGTCAGCGAGGTATAGAAGGACATGTCTGTATTTCTCCGACGATATTGATAACGCGCTCGTCAGCGCATAGTGCTTACTTGTGAAAGCGGAATCTGTGTGCCGTTTTGTAGGTTCAGGACAATGTCCTGTCCCCTCATCGAGACACTGTTGACTGGGATATAGAGCAACGCTTTTGCGGCTTCAGTTTTTCCACCGCGACTCACGCTGACATCGACCTGATATCGGCCCGGCATGGCATTGACACCACCTGGGAGCGAGCCGTCCCACGAAAACGGATAATCGCCCGCACCTGCGGGACCGAGCTCAAAGGTTTCCATCACCTGACCGATGGCGTTTCGAATGTAAACGACGGCTCCATCTACGGGGGCCGTTAAGCGCACTGCGCCATCAAGCGATTTGCCCTCGATCAGGTCACCGTAGTTTCCGCTTGAGAGGACCGATCGCCCAATCAATGAGCCGCTCGAGAGCATTCGGCTGCTGGCCATCTGATCGGAGAGGCCCTGTAGTTGCTTTGACATTTCACCGATCGAGTTCACGGTAGAGAACTGAGCCATTTGACCGAGGAACTCACCATTTTCCATCGGTTCAAGAGGATCCTGGTTCTTAAGTTGCGCCATCATGAGCTTCAGAAACTCTGCCTGACCTAATGAGGTGGAGCGCTGAACTTCCTTTTGCTTTTCAGCCTCAAGGCTCAAGACACCCGGGGGTAACTCCGAGCGGCTCGATGAAGGAATCGTGGTGCTGGCCATCGTCAGACTCTTACTTCGTATTCATGTCGAGGGTTCGGATCATCAGCTCACGCGCGGTGGTCGCCGTCGTGATACCTGTCTCATAAGCGCGTGAGGCATCGAGCATGTCGGTGATTTCTTCGAGCGGATTGACGTTCGATCGATAGATATAACCGTCGGGGTCTGCCAAGGGGTTATTCGGATCAAATACCTTCGCATTGACACCGGCTTTTTCGGTGATCTGTAGGACATTGACCCCAAATCCGCTCTGCAGCTCGCTCGAGGCTTGCTCGAGTACCGTCGCAAACACAGGACGCTTGGCGCGATAGGCGGTGGCTTCCGAACTTGCCACCGTTTCGATATTGGCGAGGTTGGAGGCAACAGTGTTAAGACGCACGGTCTGTGCATTCAGTGCACCACCCGCGAGCTTGAGAATATTCGAGAGGGACATGTGCGATCTCCTACGTCACGAGCCTTAATCGCCCCGATACGCCTTGCGCATTCCAGAGAGCGCGCCTTCCGTGAATCGCAACGCAGCCAGATAGCGCCCCGCAGCATCACCATAGGCAGCTTCTTCAATGTGAGTCTCCACAGTATTGCCGTCACGAGACGGCGCGAGAGGAATCCGAAACTGCAACGCATCACGCGTGAGTTGCTCAACCGACTCGATATGTTTCATATGAGTCACAGCCAAGCGCATGTCATCGCCCGCAGCGGCCAGCACCTTTTTAAAGTCCACATCGCGGGCCCGATAATTCGGAGTGGCGGCATTAGCAATGTTCCCGGCAAGCACCTCGAGGCGACGCGCTTGAACGGCCGCGGCGGCGGGAAAGACTCCTAGTGCTTTGTCTAAGCTCGACATCGACTTACGTTGCTCCGAGTCAATAAAGGCACGATGTGCGTAGAAACTTGAGCAAGACTTGTGCCAAGCGCGGAGATGCAGCCGATGAGCGGTGCACCGGATCACTGCAAGGTGCCTGCGGTGTCGATGGGTCCACGCTGAGAAATACCGAGTTTTTCCAATCCGCGCAGGCCACAATGCGTATCGAAGCCGCGTTTTGATCTAAGGCATCGCGCCACTCGTCGGGCGACTCGAGCACCGGCAAGTTTTCGCAGGCCCGGCTGCGATCGACCGGCAAAGGGTTGCCGGAGCGGCGCGTTTCGTCGTACCGATCCGCTGGCCAGGGTTCATCGCTTGGAGCGGGTCAGGTCACCTGAGCAGGAGGCCGGCCCGAACGATCGGTTGGTTGTGACCGATCAGCGCACGGCGTCCGGGGAAAATAGCTAAAAAACGCCGGCTTTGGGGTGCGTGGCCGACTTGCCGCATCGGGTGCAAGCCGCGGGATCAAGGCACGGGATGCTGCAACATTGTTGTGTTCGCGCCATTCTGGCCCAAACCTTGCTACCTCTAAAGCGACCGGCTCGCTCAAAGAGTGACCGGCGGTTGGCACGGCTCGTGCATGACCGGAACGGACAGACAATTTACCGACGATTTTTCGACGGAGACCGTACATGCCTCTTACGATCAATACCAACATGGCGTCCATCCAATCGGAGCGCGCCCTCGCGATGAACCGCGGCAACATGGAAACCGCCATGCAGCGGTTGTCCTCGGGCAAGCGCATCAATAGCGCACTCGATGACGCCTCGGGACTTGCGGTCGCCAACCGGATGCGTAATCAGATTGAGGGTCTGAATATGGCGATCCGGAATGCCAATGACGGCATTTCGCTCTCCCAGACCGCCGAAGGCGCGATGGAAGAACTCCAAAGTATCTTGCTTCGCATGCGCGAGCTCGCCGTTCAGGCCTCCAACGGCACCTACACCGCCGAGGACCGCAGCTATATCGCGGCCGAATTCGATGAACTCATGAAAGAAATGCGTCGGGTGTCCAACCAGGCGGCTTGGGATGGCGACGTCAAGTTGATTGCTGAGGGTGCCAAGCCCCAGCAGGTGCAGGTCGGCATCAACGCCGCCGATTACATTCAGATTCCACTGCAGTCGTTGACGGTGGATGATCTCAAGCTATCGGCAAAGAATGATGTCAACTCTGCAGCGGGCACGAAGATCGACACCTTCAAGTTTCAAAACTTGACGAGCTCCACCGAGCCGAAGGTGGCCTTTGTTCCTTCGAGTTGGACACGCGGTGTCGATCAACCCTCAGCGCTCACGGACGTCACATTTACCGATATTCCGTTGCCTAATTTCGAACTTCGACTTTGGAACGGATCGAGAAATTCCTCCGGCAGCCCGGATGGACTATCGTCATCCGTGAATGTGCTCAATGTATCGGGTGCGGCATCGGTTCAAGACCTCATTAAGCGGCTCAAAGCCCATCCGAACTACGATTCGACCACCTGCGACATCCAATTCGCTGCGGGAGAGTTGAAGGTTGTTTGGAAGATCGCTGGGCAGCCGAACCCAAGCACCTCACTCATCATCACCAATCCGCCCGCCCAGGACGGCGCAGTGACGATTAATGCGGGTGACAACTCGGTTGACTACGGCACGATTTTGGTCTCAGGCAAAGCAAACGACCTGACGAACTATCCGAAACACTACCAGCAGGACTTTAATCTCAGCGGTTTAACGTTTCACCGTGACACGATCCCGAAATCGGCCGGTAATTTCTTCGCCATCCAAATCGGCGATCGCGTTCTGACAGCCGACAATGCGGTGGATGTCTCGGATCTTGCAGCCAAACTCAAGGCGGACTCGGACTATAACTTTATCCGCGACCAGGTTGGACTCGGGACGAGTAAGCTTGAATTATTTGAGGTCCACGATGTCGCAGCCAATAAAAACTATGACGGCAGCGCACTGACGCAAACACGCGCTGCAGCCGCGGCAGGATCGATCTACACCGACACCGTTCCTAGCGTCGGCGAGGTAGCTAGCAAGCTTTATGCAGTGAAGGGATCGGGTGCAGCATCGACCGACAAAATAGCCGGTAACGTCAGTGGAAATGCCGTCACGCAAGCAATAGGCGATGCGGCTGCAGGCGAAATTTATGCGGTGAGTTACGGCAGTGGCTCTGCGAAGGTGTACAAAATTAAGGACAGTGCCGCCACCGCGGGCTTTGCCGGCAATGTCAGCGGTGAATCCGTCACCCAAACCCGCGACCAGGCCGCGGTCGGGGAGATTTATTACAATTCAGCCACTTCCACATACGCCATCAAGACGAGTGCGGGCACCAATTATGCAACGGATATCGCGCATGCTAGCGGGCCAGGAGGTGCGATCACATTAGCCACAGCGCAGGTCGATGCGAAAAGCGTGGCCTTACTCGCCGAAGCTAAGGCGCGCAAGCAAAAGCTGATGGTCAACTTCGGTGAAAATGCGCTCGTTCGGGCCTGCACATATCAGTCACGCCATAACGTGACGATCACGGACCCCCAAAGCGCGATCTCTGCCCTCGACTACGTCGACGCCGCGGCCAAGGTGGTAAACGAATCACGAGCTCGCATGGGTGCGACGATGAGCCGCATCGAGTACACCATCAATAACTTGATGAACCTCGTCGAAAACACCGAAGAGGCGAAGTCTCGCGTGCTCGATACGGATTATGCGAAGGAGTCGGCAGAGCTTGCGAAGGCGCAGATTCTGGCGCAGGCCGGTACGGCGATGCTCGCGCAAGCCAACCAGTCGCAGCAGTACGTCCTTAACCTTCTGCGTCAGGGTTGACGCAGGATTTTTTTGATCGATAACCGATTCAAGGGATCTATGCAGAAACTGCTCGTTTCCCTGTTGATCGTGTTGCCGGTGTGGGCGGGGGCGACCGAGCCCCTCTCTCTCGCAGAGGCAGCAGAGCGGTTCGCCGAACGCAGCGCTTCGCTGCCCGAAGGCACCGTTCAAGCACAGTCGATCGATCGTAAGATACCGCTCGGTAACTGTTCCTCCGGGTGGGTGTGGTCATTCCCAAACGAGGTACGCACCACTGTGCAGGTCTCCTGTACGGCCTCAGCCACATCCACCCGGCGGTTCGTTGCCGTGCGGTATCCCTTTTCCGACAGTCGGGCGGAGTCGCTCCCATCTGTAGCGGCGGCGCAGAAATATTTTGTCGTAGCCACTCGCGATCTGCCGATCGGTTCGGTGTTGCGTCTTGAGGATCTGGAGAGCGTAGCGCTCTCCCCGAAAGAGCGTGCGTTCACCTCCACGCTTTCTGATCCGTCGACCCTCGTCGGTTTGGCCCTCACCCGCTCCGTTCGACAAGGCGAACCCCTTGGACGGGCGGATGCACGCAGCGTTCAAGTGGTAAAAAGAAACACGCCGGTCACCGCCTTCTCATCGTTCCCCGGTGGACGCGTTATCGCTAAACTGACGGCGCTGCAGAATGGCAAAGTCGGCGAATGGATCGATGTTGAAAACCCGCAATCCGGTCGTCGCCTTCGGGGTCAGGTTCAAGCCGACGGCGCCGTGAAAATTCACGGTAGCGCCTCGATGGGCTCGACCCCTCAAGTGCTGACCACTCGGGTCGACTAGATTGCCGAAAGGTGGAAAAGGTGCGCAGTCATGACGATCGACAAACCCTATATTAATGGGACACCCCCCTCACGGGAGGCGATTGACCAAAAGGTAGCTCGGCTCGACCCCCGTCGGGTAGCCGTCGGCAAGCAGGGTGGCGCTTCAAATCCGACCCCTGTGCCGCGTTCGGAGACCGCCGCGGCGCTCGATCCGGTTCGGGTCTCAAACGTGTCCCGTGAGTTGGCGGCTGCTTTGGGCCCCAACGCACTCGATGAGGTGTTCGATGAGGAGCGAGTCGAGAGCATTCGCCGTGATATTCGGGAGGGGCGTTTTCCGATCGATGAAGAGCGGCTAGCCAAAAAGTTCCAGGAACTCGAAAAGGAACTTGGGAACCTCGGCGCTTAATCCGATGAGCCTCGTATGACGGACTCTGCGACTCCAACGCCCAGTCTTGAGGGTCTCGATGATCTGTGTACCCGGATCTGTCGAACCCTTGATCGCGAGCACGCGGTGCTTCGAGGATCAAACGGACTGATCGGCCACGGAGTCGATGATCTCGAGCGGATCCAATCCGAAAAATCGGCGCAGATCGAGCGGCTCGAGTGTTTAGCAAAATCGCCCGAAGCGTCAGATGAAGCGCGGGCTCATCCAAAACAGGCGCAGATCGTTCGGGAGAAGATCGAGCGCTGCAAAGAACTGCAGTACCGTAACCATCAAGTGTTTAGCCGAATCGTTGCCGTGCAACGTCGAATTTTGACAGCCCTGCGCACGAGCGATGAAGACGTCAGCGTTTATGATCGCGCGGGACGCACCCGCGACTATGGGCTCGGACGTTTCGCCAATCCTGTCTGACCGCTTTCCTCGGTCACTCTTCGTCAATCAAGCGCTCAAGCGGCGCGGTCTGACGATTTTCCGGTTGCGAAGAGCGCCCGGTTCGACCCCCTGCCCCACACGCTCATTGCAATCCCACCATTCGTGCGCCGTGTCCGTCGCGGCATAGTCCGTAAAGCACGGGGTACCGAGTGTGTAGTGGATCAGCTTGGCTGACGGATTGAAGTGGTACTCGGTTTCAAGCCAGTTCCACTCAATCGGAAGCTCGCCAACGAGATCATCGGTAAGCCAAGAAAAACGGTGTAAAAACGAACCGGGTTTAGTCTGCACGAGCTCCGGGGTCAGCACTCGGTTCGCCGGATGAGCGCAGTTCCAGAGGATGACGCTGGACCAGTTTTTACGGGGATAGTTCTCGTTCTTGTTGCCAAGGTACTTGGTCGTCGCCTTGGTCTGATAGTCGTGCTTGACCACCTGAACGGCCTTCGATTCGTCGAAGAGCTCCATCAGTTCACGCACATCGCCACGGCAGATCATATCGCCGTCGGCGAATACTGCGGGCCCCTCAAATCCCTGCAGAAAAGGGGTGAGAAATCGCGAGTAAATGAAGGCGTTACTGCCGTCGCGATGGGTCTCTGAATAAAATCGCAAGGTATCTGAGGCGAGCGGTAGAAACCGAACCGGCACAGAGCTGCGCTCGAGGACACTTTGGCAAAAAGTATGGTACGCGACTGCTTCGCGCTGATCGAACCCGACGACCAAAGTAAGAGGTTTCATGAGGATCCCGCAGGTGCTGATATTGGGCTCTCCTTACGCTGACTAAGTCAGCGTTTACTGGGAAAACTTGAGCCCAAAACACCCCCCTTTACCCCACGGGCTGTGCCCGCGACTACGGTATCGGTCGTCTCGGCGATCGCGCCTGATCAGGCTCCCGCCCTTCCATCCAGTACACCCAAGACAGGACGACGGCCACGGCCCGATAGACATCCGGCGGAATGGCCGTATCGAGCGGCAGTTCGGAAAGCCGGGCGGCCAACACCGCATCGCGCATCACGGGTACACCCTGCCGACGCGCCTCAGCAACAATATCTTGCGCCACAAGCTCGCGACCGGTCGCCACGATGAGGGGCACCAAATTACTTCCGTACTCAAGCGCAACGGCTCGATCGTCCCGAGGAGCGTTCATGCGGGTGCTCTCATACCCGAATCGAATGAAGTTGCCCAGGATCCATAGGCGGAGCCGTATCCTGTTGCGGTTCGATCACTGACCATCGCGAAAGATTGAGTCCGGCATCGCGCAACCGACGAGAAAGTTCGGTTTTCGACTCATCCCAATGCATCCTCTGATTGGCGGTATCTGTAAGCACGGTGATCCCGACTCCGGATCGTCCTACTTGCTCGATTCGAACGTCGATATCACCGAAGGGCAAAGAAATGCCGACGAGTCGCATGCGCCACGGTTGATGAGTATCGTCGCCGCGTCCGTCTCCGCCGGAGTAGTCGAGCGGTTTTTGCGGTGAACTGTGATCAAGTGTGATCCACCAGCCGCCGAGTCCATCCGGCGAGGGAAATACGAAGGAAAATACCGCTCCACCACTCCGATTTGCGGTGGTGGCCGCGCTCTGCAGACCGACGAGATCATCGAGCGCCGACCAAGCCTTGGCGGCAGCCGGTCCTTCACGACGAGTCTCAATGATCTCGAGCAAGCGTCGTTTCAGGTCGGCGATCGGTACCGGTCGACGCTCACGCAACTGCGACTCGAAAAAAAGACCCGACTGAGAAAGCGATGCGGCCAAAGATTGCATCCACGCGGCAAGTCCAACAGATGACGCGCTAGACGGCAGGCCCTTTGCAGCCGAGATCGAGCCAGATGAACCCCCTACACCGTCGGGGCTCAGCAACCAAGCCGCCAGAGAACTCGGCAGATGTAAACGTCCGGATAACGCCCTCACCGGATTCATCCCGACTCGAGGCGACATCAACCCCGCCACGGGAAGCGCCGTTGTCTCAAAGACGTTTGACGTCTCCTCCGAGGGCGCGACCTTTCCCGTCATCACCAAGGCGGCGGGCGACGGCGCGCCACCGACCCGCGCTACAGACGTACCGGCGAGCGGAAGCAGCGGAACGAGTGTCAAAGCTCCACTGAGGTCACGAGCCACCTGCATCGAGAGTCGAGAGTATTCAGAAACTCCGGGGATCGGCCGACTGGAAAAGAAGTGATCACCGATTTTTAGGATCATTTCGTCATTCTGAAAACGGACGTTGGCCGTCAAGATCGACCCGACCTCCCATCGCCCCGAGCCACCAATCGATTTGGGAATGGCAATGGCGAGATTGGTCGCTGCAACCAACTCCGGGTCGCGCGGCGGGGGTAAGGGGGGAGGAAGTCCGACGGGGCTCAGCATCACTTTACAAGTCGTCCCACGACTCCTCGGCTTGAGGGACGCGAAGAGTATAGTGGGTCGAGGGGATTCAAAGGGTTAAGTGCATGAGGCTCAAGACAATCATTCATCCGGCCGTCCTTTTGGTGTCGGTGTTCGTTTTGATCTCGCCCACCACCTGGGCCGTTGATCCGGTAGACAAAGCACGAAAACCCATACCAAAACCTGACCCGCGGGCACGCGCCATCCCGGAATTGGTGTGTACGAGCGATCGTGCTGTGACCGTCACGACTAGTACGCTCGACGCCAAAAGTGAGACTGTTTCCCTGCGGCTTCGTGTTTCGGGCAACCTCCTCTACCTCGGCGAGAACGCTGTGAACGAACGTTTCTTCGCAACCATCAATCGAGTGGACCGCAGACGCTGGGCGTCGGGCACCGCTGTTCTGACTCTCGATGAGGCGCTGGCAACAGGCCTGTGGACAAATATGACACCCGACTTCACCCGAATCAGCGCTGTACGTTGTGAGCCCTTCGGTACGCTCCCGAGACCGTAATGCGCGGTGATTTTTCGGCGACGGTGGCTGTCGTGGCCAGCGCGCTACTAACAGCCTGCGGAGATGGTGGCGGTCGCGATGCTCCGGCCAGTAACAGCCCACCTCCATTGTCAGGTGTGAACGTCGATTTTTCGATGGCTGGGGTGTTGTACTCGACGCCCTCTGTATCGGGCACAACGAGCTCGACCGGAGGCTACACCTATCGCTGCGATCCGTCCTGCGAAACCGTCACCTTCGCCGTCGGTCCGATCACAATCGGTGCGGCCACGGGTGCCTCAAGCTTATCGCTCAAAGATTTTCAAGGCGGTATTGACGGTGGACTCCTCTCACCTACAACGATCCGCCGAGTGCAATTTCTGATGGCGATAGACGGCGATGCGGATGCCGGTAATGGTATTGCCGTCCCGTCCGAGCTCGCCCCGTCGCTCGCTAATCGATCACTCAACTTCAATACGTCCTCCTTCGATGCCGATCTCGCCTCGCTCGTTGACTACTTAAAGGGCGACAGTCGGCTCTCCTCAAGTTATCGCGCGGGCATGCAGATCCCCTCAGCAGCAAGCGCTCGAGCGGTTGCCGAACAAGCCGAAGCACTCGCGCGCGGTGTTCTGGTCGAGTCACCGACCTCTGCCTCGATACCGGTCAGCGAAGTACGGAAATACGTGCTACGTGTTCCTGATTCTTCCCTCATTCCGTACTCAGGAAGTTCCTCCTCGCTTAAAACTACATATCCGCGTGGACTGCGCCCGGCTCTCGGCGCTGGTCTGTCTTTCGTGTCCGGCACACCAAGTACAACCCTACAACTGCGTACCGTCACGTCGCGTGGCGTGTCGGTCGCCGCGCCACGATACTCTGACGGCGTATCGGTCCGAACGGCTGAGGTACTACTCAGCAGTTCGGCTACCAGCGTGCCATCTACCGGTACAATTTCTTTGACGCAGACTGCTGCAGATTTGACCTCACTGATCCCTCTCAAGACTGCGGACGGCGTGTCCTACTCAGGTCGTCCTACACCGACGGATGCCTCCGGCAGCGACGGTTGGCGTAACTTGGACGAGGATCTGCAACCTCGATCGCCTGAGTTCGATCAGCGCGGTCTCGATCCGTCGGGCATAGTCCAAGGCGATGCCGGTACGTACTGGGCCTGTGATCGTCGCGGCCCTTTTCTTTTTCAGCTCGATGCCCAAGGCCAGACGCTGCAGCGACTCGGGCCGGCGGGTCAAGCTGGCGCCCTACCCGATGTAAACCAGCGACTTCCAGCGATTCTAGAGTCGCGGCAACCCACTCTCGGTTGCGGCGGTACGGCCGTGCGGACGACGAGTGGGGAGATCGTTTTTTCGTTGGGCGCTGCGCTCAACGTGAACGGTCGAACTGCGAATTCGGCGAGACTGATACGCCTAGTGGGATTCAATCCTCGGACCAATATAGTTCGACAGTTTGCGATGCCGATCCGTAGTAATGAGTTTTCTCTGCGGGTACTCGACCTTGAATCTTTGAGCGAAGATCGAATTCTCGCGCTGGTCCGCTACCGCGAGTCGAGTGCGACCGGCCCGTACCGATGGGAAATCCGCTCGATCGACCTATCCATTGCCACGGAAATTTCGTCTCGGGTATTAACTACAGGCCCGAACAGTGGGCTCGCGCTCGAGTTCGGATCGGCTACGGAAATCGAATCGAGCGGTGTCATCCCCGCAAGTTCAAGTACACTCGTCGAACTCGGCGCCCTCGGCTGGGTTACAGAGTCCGTCGAGGGGCTTGCACGGGGCAATTCCCAGACGCTAATCGTCATCGGACAAAGTAATGGGGGTGTGATAAGCCGAATTCGCGGCGGCGACGCCTCGCTTACCGTGGCCGAGCATCAAGTTGATCGAAATGGCCTGATCACGCCGCGCGCGGCGGGCAGCTCGACCCCGCCCGTCTTCGAACTCAGTCCCTCTGCAATCGAGGCACGTCAGACCTTGATTTGGTCGCTGCAGTTGCGAAGTCCAGTCAACTGACTGAGTAAGTAAAATCTCATTTGGATTTAACGCATTCTTCGCCGCCACGGAGTAGCGCTGCGCAAATCCGGTCGGCTTCCTCTGTGCTGTCGAGTTGTACGCGAAGTCGATAGAGCGATGAGCCACGTAGCGGCGCAGCGTCGATCACAGGCGAAAGATCGGTGAGCTCGGCAAACGACCGCTGTAAGAAGTTCCAACCTTTTTTGGCCGAAGCCTTCGAAGAAAATGCCCCCAACTGCACGAAGTGTTTTTCGGCAGAAGGGGTAGGTTCGACGATCGCTCCGGCTGGAGGAGTCGACACAGCCGGCTCTTGGGGTACGATGCCAGTTAGCGGTTGGGGTGCGAAATCTTCGGTCACTGCCTCACTCGCAGCAGTCGTCAGCTCGTCGCGGCGACGCATCGCGAGCCTGCTCCATACGCCCTCGGGATGTACCGAAAGATACTTCGAATACGCTTCAGAGGTGTTTTCACGACGAGCAACACTCCAATCGCGCTGGTCGATCAGCGCATCGCGACGGGCCCGTGCCAAATCAGCATATTCACTTTTAGGAAATCGCTCCAGAAAGGTCGCATACGCATCGGGCGTGTCTGTGCTGAGGGTGGTTTCCCAAGCTTCGTCGGTCTGACTGCAGGCGGATACTGCGACGAGATAAACTGAAAGCAAGCCAACCCGAAATGATCTAGGTACGTTAACCATCAGGAGAGGGGCTCCGAGAAGCAGAATAGTAAAGAGTATATCCAGGGCGCTCCCCGAAAGTCCCGACCTGTAAGAGTCGACTGCTTCTTTGCCGACCGATCATTGTTTTGACGATCCTGGGCCTCGCTAGCAAAGTGGCTCTGATCATCGCTCCCGACTCCCTGGCACGAGAGTGTTTCTCTACGCGGGATTATCGTCGAAGGCCACTCGTCCCAACGCCAGAGGTGGTTTTTTTGAGCGGCCGCAGCCGGCAAGCACGAGCAAACCACCACCACACAGACCCTGAGAGAGACCTGATCGTCGAAATATTGGTATGGCGAGATACCGTCCCACGTCAGTTGTACGAGAACAACGGAGACGTCGGGACTATGAGAATATTCGGGATATTGATCGTCTCCGCTGCGCTCGGTCCTATTGCGAGGTCTGTCTTGACCACCG
>Ga0208048_1000883_pt1 | contig 15877 bp, 9 predicted proteins | sample Malawi_45m_30L_FD_184163 | JGI IMG/M metagenome (GOLD analysis project Ga0208048, IMG submission 184163) | Freshwater microbial communities from Lake Malawi, Central Region, Malawi to study Microbial Dark Matter (Phase II) - Malawi_45m_30L... | ecosystem: Environmental > Aquatic > Freshwater >...
GGCCTCGAAAGCGTCGAGGCCCGACTCCGATTTCACCATCGCCACGTCGCCCTCGAAGTAGCCGCCGGTCTTCTCGACCTGCTCGCGCAGTGCGCGGGCGAACGCCGCGTCGCGTCCCTTGAGCGACGCCTGCACGCCATCACCGCCGAGCGCGCGGGCGTGCGGCCGAAGGGTTCACCCCACGCAACCGAAAGCGCACGCCTCGTTCTTGTTGGCGCACAGTCGCACGAGGAAAAACTCTTCCGCCAACTCCAGCAAGGCGTGTTTCAACGGATCAAGTTTCGCGTAATCGGCCTGGCCCTTAAACTTGATGGTAACGATGAAGCGGCGGCAACGGCGGGCGCGAAGCCAGTCCAGCAACAGTCCGACGCTACGCTCCGGCGCGGCGATTACGTCGCAGAGCAGCCAATCCACCGGCATCTCGGGCGCGAACTTAAACGCATCGCCTTGGTGGAAGGTGACGAGCGGGTTCGCCATCATGTCCTCGCGTAAGGGCGAGCGATCCACGGCAATGACGTGCGCGCCCCGGTTCATCGCCACGTAAGTCCAGCTTCCCGGGCACGCGCCGAGGTCCACGCAGGACTCGCCCGCCGCGATGCGTTGCCCGAGCCGCAGTTCGGCTTCGAGCAACTTCGCGAACGCGCGGCTCGGCGCGGCCTTGTCGCTGGCCACGGGCAGTTCGCCTTTTGGAAACGGCCAGAGGCACCGACGTAATTGCCACGGTCGCGGCGCGAGGGCGATGGAGAGAAATCCTGCGTCAGGCGCGGTGAGCAGCAACTGCACGAGCGAGGTCGTCGCGCTGAAGGGAACTTCTTTTTCCTCCCACAGGCGCAGCAGATAACGGCGGCGCTTCTTGAGCAGTTCCCGAAACGCATCGCGGATGAAGCGCATCCGGTTTTCGCCCGCGCCTTCTCCGCCGTAGTGCGGTGCGAGATGCAGCCGCCACGGTTGTCCTTCCGGCAGCCGCCCCACGGCTTCGAACAACTGCTCGCTCCACTCGCGGATGGACGCGGCGCTCACCGCGTGCGCTTCCGGCAGCGTCTGCCGAGCGAAGGCCAGCACTGCAGCAGTCGCAGTTTGCAAGTCCACGGAGGACCGCACCAACGCTGGGGCGAGCAACTCCGTCTCCGCGCCGACAAACGTCTGCTTCAGTTCATCGCTGAGGAACGGCTCATCGCCAGGTTCAGTGAGAAAGAGATGCATGACCGGAATGGTGTGCTCACACCCAGGTGCGCGATTCGGCGGCCGGCACCGGCCGCAGAAATAGGTGTCCGCGCTCCCGCTTCACGCCAGTTCCAGCCCGCGCATGGTGCCGGTGCTGCTGCCAAACTTCCCGGCTTCGATGCCGAGCCGTTGCAGCACGGAGACGTAGAGATTCGCCAGCGGATAATTCTGCTTCTCGTCGAACGCGAGGTGCTGGCCGTGCTTGAAGCCACCGCCGAGGAGTAGCATTGGCATGTTGCGCGTGTCGTGACTCGACGCGTTGCCGAGGTTCGAGCCGTAAACCACCGAGGTGTTGGCCAGCAAATCAGAGCCGGATTCCTTCGACGCCTTCAGCTTCGCGATGAAACCCGCGAGCAGCTTCATCTGCTCCAACTCGATGATGCGGAGTTGCGCGAGTTTCTCCGGGTCCTTGCCGTGGTGCGAGAGGTTGTGCCAGTCAATCGTGATGCCCTTCACTGGCGGCACGCTGTTGTGGCCCGCGATGGCGAGTGTGATGATGCGTGTGGAATCGGTTTGGAGCGCGAGGTGCGCGAGGTCGAACATCAACTGCGTGCGCGCCACGAAGTCGGCGGCGTTCTGCACGTCGGTCGGCGGCGGGACGCTTACAGAAGGCTTCGGCTTCTGCGCCCACGCCTCGGCGAGCTTCAGCCGCTGCTCCACCTCGCGGACGGTCGTGAAATACTCGTCGAGCTTTTCGCGGTCGCGCGCGGTCACGCGGGTGGAGAGCCGCTTCGCATCGCCGGCCAAGGTGTCCATGATGCTCTGCCCGTCGCGGAGGCGTTCGCTCTGCTGGGCAACGTCCTTGGCTGTGCCATTCACGAAGAGCTTCTTGAACACCTCGCTCGGGCGATAATCCGCCGGCACCTTCACACCACTGCGCGAGACGGACAGGCCGACGCCGCCGTTGCCGGTGTTCAGCACGAGGCTGCTGAAGCGCGTCGCGGGCGGGAGCTTTTCCAGCACGAACTGGTCGAGGGAAATCGTGTTGCGAAAGCTGCTCGCGCCCGGATGCGGCGCTGCGCTGAGAAAGCTCGCCTCGCTTGAATGCCCGCCGTCCACCTCGGGATGCGAGACGCCGGAGAAAACCGTGAGATCGTTGGCGAAGTCCTTGAGCGGCTCCAGATAAGGCGTCAGTGCGAAGCCGCGCCCTGCCTGTTTAGGGAACAGGTTCTCCCCGTGGATGCCCAACGTGGTGCAGCAAGCCACCAACCGTCGGATCGGCTTGTCGGCAGCCGCCGCGCGTGTGGCGGGCGCGAAGGATTCCAACGCCGGCAGCGCGAGCGACACGCCAGCGGCGCGGAGGAATGAGCGGCGGGTGAGCGATCTCATGAAAGGTATGTGCGGTGTTGTTGCAAGCGTGTCAACTGTGCTTCATGGCTTGACCTCCACGATGCAATCAAACAGCTCGCCCAGGCGCTTCCCGCCGCGCGTGATGTCGAAGGCCACGTGACGGATGCCGGGCGTGGCGTCCGCACCGGCAGCAAGGCGAAGAGTGAACTGCGTGCGGCTCTGCGCGGGCACGGTGCTAGTCCAGCGACCCGACGTAGCGGACAAGCCCGGCGGTGCGTGCGGCAGGATGTCGAAGGCCACCGGCTTGGCCTCGAAGTTGCGCACGTTCACCGTCACCTCGACGGTTTCGCCGCGCTTCACGGACACGCGGTGCGGCTCGGCGCGGACCCAGAACGGGTCGAACCACCAGCGATACTCCGACTCGCTGCTCAGGCCACGAAACGCATCGCGCATCTCGTAGCTCCACTTGCGGTAGCGCTCGATGAACGCCGCCGGCTTGTCCATCACGAAGGAATGGCCGCCCAGCAGAATGTCGGGCTTGAGCTTCGCCAGATATTCCGCGCCGACGATGTAGCCTTCATCGAGGATGCCGCTGGTGCGCGCGCACATGGCCTCGTGGCCATTCTGCTTTGGGTCGGCAGGGTTGCCGAAAATGTTGTCGCCGGTGAACGCGACTTTCTTCCCATCAATCACCCCGGTCATGCACAGCGCGAACTCCGTTTGGCCGGGCATCCAATCAATCGTAAAGCGAAAACCCTCCCACTCGAACGACTCGCCGGACTTGAACAGCCGGTCGAACTTGATGCGCTCGACCCCATTTCCATAGGCCTGAATCGGGGCCGCATAATCGAACGCCTCTGGCCGCTCGCACACGTCCTTCATGCGGTCCAGCGCCCAGAACTGCGCGCCCCAGGTCTTCTTCAAGTGCGGCGCTTGGAGGAAGTGGTCGCCGTGCATGTGCGTCAGCACCATCGCGTCAATCGACTTGAGTCCGAGTTTCTGGCGCATCCCGTCCAGTGCGGTGTCGAGAATGTTGGTTTGAAGGAGCCCGCAATCCACCACCAGCCCGCGCCCGCTGTCGGCGAGGATGAGGTAGAAGTTCGGCGCGAAGTTCGGGCCACGGAACTTGTAGATGTGCGGCGAGACTTGCCAGACGTTCGGCACCACCGTCGGCTGCGACGTGGTGTCTTGCGCGGCGGCGGCGAAGGACATCACCGGGTAGCCGCGCACGAGCAGGCGTTCGAGGCTGTAGAGCTTTTGCTGGAACTCACCGATTTGCTGCTTCGCATTCGCGATGGGCGGCCCGTGTGACGGCAGCATCCACGCCGGATTGTAGGCGGCGATTTGCCCGGTGCCATTGGCGATGGCCCACACGCCAGCCGCAAATCCGTAATCCCAATCGGTGTCGAACCACGTGTGCATCTTCGCGCCGTCGAGCATCGAGTCGCCCGTGAAGGCCAGCCAACGCCCGCCCTCGTTGAGGAAGTAGGACATTCCGCCGGGGCTGTTGCCACGCGTGTCCACGCAGCGGAACTCGCGCCCGCGCCAGGTGAACGTGTCCATCCGTTGAAATGTCTGGTCGAGCTTGATGGGCTCCACGGGCGGCCGCACGTAGCTGGAGCCGTGGACCGTGAACGGGTCGCCCAGCCGGACAATCATCTTGCGATAGCTGGCCGGGTTCTCGAACAACGCGCGCTCTGCGTCCGGCCCGGCGAGCTTCACTCCCCTGCCCTGCAACTTCGGCGCGCCCTGGCACTGCTCGCGGTGATGGTGCGTGAACAGCACCCACTCGACGCGCTTGACGCCAATCTCGGCGAGGTGGTCCAGCACACTGCCGTCACCGAGGTCAATCAGCAGCGCGGCGTCGCCATCGCGGATGATGTGAACATTGCAGGTGTCGGTCCAAGTGAAGAGGTTGGGGTGCCGTTTGGCGTCCGGCTGGGTGAAGCGCGGGGCGGCAACCGCCATCAGCGCCGAGGCAACCAAGAAAAGCGCGACCAGATGCGTTGGGCGAAAGTTTCGGTGAGAAGAGTTCATGCGTGGGCAGCGACTATGGATTGCCGTGCCTATTTTTCAACCACCGCAGTGCGTCCAGCTCACCGTGGAGCTTCAGCCGGTCGAAGTAGATGAACGCCTCTCGCTCAGGGAGTCGGCCGAGCATGTCCGTGAGGGGCGTGAGCTCCCGTATGGACTGACGATGTGCATCCAGTTCCGCCAACCGGTCTCGCACCGTCCGACCATCGCTGCCAAACGCGGAATCGGGGGATTGCGTGGCGAGAAACTTTCTCTCAACGGCCATGCCCATCAGTTCACCGATCAGGGTTCGTCCCGATTGGCCTTCCAGCTGCCACGCCAGATTCAGTCCCAGTTGTCCGACGGCCTGCGCTGAAGTGGCGTCGCCGGCCTGGGTGTATCGTTTCTGCAGCTCGGTCATTTGCGTGGCAAGTTCTCGCACTAGTTGAAGATGAGGCAGCTCCACGCCGAACATCCCGGCCGCCTTCGACTCTAACGCTCCGTATCCCGCTGAGAGGAATGCCTCCTCAGCGCTCTGGGCATGGTCGTGCGTGTAGTCCTGGAGCCGGTTTTTCCCGCTCACTTGCAACAGGTCTTTCACTCCGTCATCCGTGCGGCCGGACTTGAAGTGGTCGAGCGCGGACAAGTAGTCGCCGAGCGGATTGTCGCGCGCGAGTTGCCGGAACGCGTCGAGCGCCTTGCGCTTCTCCTCAGGGGTTGTGCCACGCAGGGCGAGGTCCAGTTGCACCCGGGGGTCGTTGGGAAATTTCTCCGCCGCCTCGCGTAACAAACTCAGGTTGCCAGTCATGCGCGCCGCCGCCATAAGCGCCTCGGCGCTGCGTTTGTTCTGCTGGAGATAAGTCTCGGCCTGTTCCGGAGTTAACTTCAACACCTCGCCCTTCAACAATTTGGCCAGCGGGTGGGGCGCGGCGGCTTCTGGCAAGGACTCGCCTGGCACGGGCGGTTGGGGCAAGCGCGGGGCAGGCAACCGAGGGCGACGCGGTTCGTGGAGCGCGGCGTTGTTGGTGGTGGGCTTCGACTCCGGCGTCGAGCTGGCAGGGCTAACTTGGGCGGGGGGACGCCGCGTAACCGTCACCACTGCCATGCCAAGCAACAGCCCCACCACCATCATCGTAAATGCACGTGAATTCATGTTCGGTGGAATACGCGGACAACCAAAAGGTTCATTTGGACTGGAAGGTCGGCGAGGCAACCACCTCGTGAATCAGGGCCCGCAAACCATACTTTTGCGCCCTGGCCTTCCGAACGATATCCGTCAGCACTACCTCATCCGTGAATTCCAGGCCGTGGCCCGTGGCGTAGATGAGGAGCTTATCGGCCAAGCCGCGCGCGAGGGCGTCGGGGTCAGCCAGCAGGTGTTTCTTGAGTTCGGCGAGGTCGCGGAACTTGCGGCCGTCGGCAAGCGTGTCGCCCGGGTCCACGCGCGGGCCGATGGCCACGCGCAGGTCGCGCTGGTTGACGTTGATGCTAATCCACTCGACTCCGTTGCGCTGATTCGGTGCGGGCGAAATGCGGTAGCGCTCGCGCCAGCCACCAATCACATCGTAGCTCTCCAGCGCAAACCCCAGCGGGTCCATCTTCGCGTGGCAGCCGACGCAATTCTCCGACTCGCGATGTTTGGCAAGCTGGTCGCGAATGCTCTTCGCGCCACGAATGTCCGGCTCGACGGCGGGCACATTCGGCGGCGGCGGCGGGATGGGCTTTCCTAGGATGCGCTCCGCCACCCACGCGCCACGGATGACGGGCGAGGTGGTCGTGCCGTTCGCAGACACTTTGAGCACGCTCGCATGGGTCATGACGCCGCCCCGGTGCCACTCTGGCTTCAATGCGACCCGCCGCACATCGAGGCCACCGACCCCCGGGATGCCGTAGTGCTTCGCCAACCGGGCGTTCAGCATGGCGAAGTCGCTCTCCACAAAGTTCAGCAGGCTCAAGTCCCGGGTCAGCAGTTCGTCAAAGAACGCGTGGGTCTCCTGCAGCATGGAGACTTGCAGCAACTCATCGAACTCCGGGTAAAGCCGGTTGTCGGGCGTCGTGAACTCGATGTTGCGCAACGCGAGCCACTGGCCGGTGAAGTCCTCGGTGAACGCGTGTGCCTTGGGATGCTTCAGCAGCCGCTCCGTCTGGGCACGCAGCACGGCGGCTTTGGCCAATTCACCCTTTGCTGCCGTAGCCAGCAGTTCCGCGTCCGGCGCACTGCTCCAGAGGAAATAGCTCAACCGCGACGCAAGCGCGTGGCCATCCAGCTTGCCCGGCTGCTCGTCCAGCATCAGAAAGCGCGGCGAGACGAGGATGGCTTTCAAGCCCACGCGCAGGGCCTCCGCGAACTTGACGCCCCGGCTCATCCGCTCCCGCACGAGCGTGAGATACGGTGCGAGGTCCGCATCGCTCACGGGCCGGCGAAACGCACGCGGGGCGAACTGCTTCAGGATGCGCTCGGCGTCTGCAAAAGTGCCGCGCTCCAAGTCCGCGTCCCCGAGTAGTTGCTTTCGCGTGGCCGGCGGCCAGTCCTTCGCATCGAGCGGGCCTTCCACTTCGAGCCACTGCACCGCGAAGCCGGGGCCGGTGTATTCCTCAGCCTTGTTCTGCCACGGAATCGTCCCATAGGAGATGACCTTGAGCGTGTCGCCGCGACCGTCGAGGCGCTCGACCATTTCGACCACGGTGGGTTTGTCCGCCGGCACCTCGAAGTGGCCGAGGAGCTTCGTCTTCCCGCCCACGTTGAAGCTGCCGCCATACACCCGAAAGGTCGCCGGCTTGCCATCGGTCTGGTAGCCATTGGCCGAAATGCGGATGCGATAACGGCCCGGCGCCGGCGCTCGGAACCGGCGGAGTTCGGTGGGCGAGTAACCCGAGTTAAACAACGCAATGCTACCGTCGGGCAGTGGCCGGTGGCTCTTGCCGTCCCAGCCCGCGAGCAGGTTGGTGGCGGCGAAGCGCTGCTGGACGAACTGCGGCTTTGGCCCGATGCCGATGGCTGCGTCGAGAGCGACATCGGCGGCTTCAAGATACTTCTCCACCTGCACGGGCGAGAGCGTGAGCGCGGAGGAAACCTTGTCGAAGCCATGCGCCGAGCCGTCCTCGGGCAGCAGTTCCATCAAATTGACCTCGATGCCCAGCAAGTCGTGCATCGTGTTCTGATACTCGAAGCGGTTGAGCCGCCGCAGCGCGACGCGGCCCTCCGCCTGTTGGCGCGCGGCCACGGCGGCACGGAGCTGCGGGCCCAGCCAGTCGAGCACCACATGCCGCTCGGCGTCGCTGGGCTGCGACTTCTTCTTTGGCGGCATCTCGCGGCGTTCGAGCTGCGCGAAGACGCGGCCCCACAAGTCCGCGTTGAGCGGCGCGGCGAAGTCGGGCGAGAGATTATCGAGCCGCACTTTGCCCTTCTGCGTGTCCGCGTCGTGGCACTCGAAGCAGTGCTTTTGGAGAAAGGCCTTCGTCGGCTCGGGCAAAGTGGCGGCGAACGACGGGAGCGAGGCCGCCAGCAGCAAGCCGAGCAGCCCAACCGCGCGAAGGCGGGAGGAATTGAGGAATGGAGCGAAAGCGTTCATGGAAGTTCAACGCTTCTCTTGAATGATGCTGGCGATGAGTTGGAGCAAAGCCCCACGGCCGTCGCCCGACTTCGCCGAGGTGGCAAATATTTCGGGCGTTTGCTCGAACCGCAAGGCCATTTCCGCGCGGAAAAGTTCCATATGCTGCGCCAATCGAGTCTTTGAAACCGAGTCCGCTTTCGTGAACACCAGGACAAACGGCACCTCCTCGTCCGCCAGCCAATCCACGAACTCCAAATCAATCTTCTGCGGTTCATGGCGCGAATCAATGAGCAGGAACACAAGGCTCAAAGTCTCGCGGCCCATGAGGTAATCCGCCACAAACGCGCTGAACTTGCTGCGGTCTTCGCGCGCGACCTTCGCATAGCCGTAGCCCGGCAGGTCCACGAGATACCACGCGTTGTCCACGCGATAGTGGTTGATGAGCTTGGTGTGCCCCGGCGTGCTGGAAACAAAGGCGAGGCCCTTCCTTGCCGCGAGCATGTTCAAGAGGGAGGACTTGCCGACGTTTGACCGACCGATGAAAGCGAACTCAGGTAAAATTGGCCGGGGACATCCCTCGAGACTCGGCGAACTCAGTTCAAACTCGACGCGCTTCAATTGCATGAGCGGAGCCTAAACAAGCGCCCACGCGGGGGCGATTCTTTCCCGGACATGCGTAACCCCGTCAGGCACGACCAGCTTCACCATCGGAGCCTTCGCTCTGGAGCCTCCGCCACGACGGGGGCGCAGCTCAGTTTCTTGCAGATTGTTTCAACGCCGACTCGGCCCGGGGCTGAACAGTCGTCGCCGTTCTCCCTCACCCGGCCCTCTCCCGTTGGGAGAGGGAGCCAGTCAGCCAGTGCTCGAACTGCGGCGGTGTGCCTGTCGGCCGAAAGCGGAATGCGTTCCTCCCTCTCCCCGGGGGAGAGGGCCGGGGTGAGGGGGAAAGGGTGCTACCAGTTGTCGGCCTCGCATCAACCAAGCTCTTGGCAGTCCGCAAGCAACCGAGATGCGCCCACACGCCGGTCGCTCAATTGTTTTTGAGGGCACGCCATTGAGCACACGTCAAACTGCTGCTTATGTCCGCCCCGCGCCTTACCCGATTGTTGCCAACGGCCCTGCTGTTGGCCTGCGCCTTCGCCGCGCGCGCGGCCGAGGTGCCCAGCTTCAATCGCGACGTGCTGCCGATTCTGTCGGACAACTGCTTCGCCTGCCACGGCCCCGACGCCAAGCAGGCCAAAGGCGGCCTGCGCCTCGACTTGCGCGACAGCGCCACGAAGCCCGCGAAGTCCGGCGAGACGGCCATCGTGCCCGGGAAGCCGTCCGCCAGCGCGCTGGTGAAGCGCATCGAAACCAAGGATGCCGATAAGTTGATGCCGCCATCGGATTCGCACAAGAAGCTCACCTCGGCGCAGCGGGACGTGCTGAAGCGGTGGGTCGCCGCCGGGGCGAAGTATGAGGCGCATTGGGCGTTTGTGCCGCCGGTGAAGGTGCCGCTGCCCAGTGTTCAGTATCCAGTGTCCAGTATTCAGTCGAAGTCGCCGCGCTCGGGTGTTCCACTGAAAACTGATTCACTGAACACTGAACACTCTTCCGCGATAGACCGCTTTATCTTCGCCCGCCTCGCACAGGAGAAGCTTACGCCCTCGCCCGAGGCCGCCCCGCACACGCTCATCCGCCGACTCAGTTATGACCTCACCGGTCTGCCGCCGACGCCCGCCGAAGTCGAGGCGTTTGTCCGCGAGCATTCTCAAATCGGCAATCGGCACTCGGCAATCAACAATCTTGTCGCGCGTCTCCTCGCTTCTCCGCATTTCGGCGAACGCATGGCGATGTGGTGGCTCGACGCGGCGCGTTACGCGGACACCGACGGTTACCAGGCCGACGCCACCCGCTCGAACTGGCCGTGGCGCGACTGGGTCGTCGCCGTCTTCAACGCGAACATGCGGTTCGACCAATTCACGCGCGAGCAGTTCGCCGGTGACCTGCTGCCGAATGCGACGCCTGAGCAGCAGTTGGCGACGTGCTTTCACCGCAATCACATGACCAACGGCGAAGGTGGCCGCGACCCGGAAGAGTCGCGCGTGGACTACGTCATCGACCGCGTGAACACCGTCGGCACGGTCTGGCTGGGCCTCACGCTTAATTGCGTGCAGTGCCACACGCACAAGTTCGACCCGCTGCCGCACGCGGACTTCTACCGGCTCGCGGCGTTCTTCAACTCGATTGACGAGGACGGGAAAGCCGGCAGCGCGGCGAAGCCTTACTTGAGCTACCAGTCCCCGCACGCCGCGCGCGCCGTGACCGAGGCGCAGGCGCTCGTGGACGCGCGCAAGCCAGCCGAAGCCGCAGCGCGCAAGGCAGCGGAAGCGCCGTTTGCCGAGTGGCTCGCTGCGAAAGCGAAGGAGGTGGCGAAGGGCTTCTCCGCGTGGCATCCGCTGCGGGCGACCGAGTTGGAGAGCATTGAGGGAACGCGCCTTGCGCAGGACGCGGATGGCATCGTGCAGGCCAGCGGGCCGAATCCGAACCACGAGGACTACCGCGTCATCGGGCCGGTGAAGCTCGCGCGCGTGACCGGGCTAAAGCTGGAGGTGCTCCCGCACGCCTCGCACACGGGCGGCGGGCTGTCGCGCGGCCAGGCCGGCGAGTTCATCCTCACGGACATCAAGGTGCAGGTGCGTCGGCGCGGTGGGACACAGATTCGCGACATCCTTGTGACCGGTGCGGTGGCGGATACTTCCGCCGACCAAAAGGGTGCCCGTGAATACGGCGACATTAAGGGCGTGCTCGACGACGACCCGCGCAATGGCTGGACCACGAAGGGCCTCGACCCAAAGCAGCCGCGCACCGCCGTCTTCGCGCTGGCCGAGCCGCTGGTCCTCGACGCGGACGAGGAACTCATCTTCGAGCTGCGCCACCGCTCGACGCTCGGCGACGCGAATATCGGCCGCTTCCGCGTCTCGGTGACGGACCAAACCGGTGCGGCAGTGCGCGAGGTTGGCGCGGCACCGTTGGAGGAGTTGGCGGCGTTGGTGAGGAGTAATCAGTTTTCAGTGATCAGTGTTCAGTCCGAGAAGCCAAGTCCGACGGCACCTGCGCAATCAGCCGCCGCCCCACTGAACACTGAACACTGGACACTGAACACTTCCCCGAAGTTGCGCGCCCGACTCTTCGACCAATTCCTCGCCGACCACGCGCCTTACCAAGTGGAGAAGACCGCACTCGACCGCGCGAGCCGGCAGTTGAGCGAGGTGAAGGCCGCCGCTGGCAAGTTGAACGTGATGGTCCTCGCCGAACGCAAAGAGCCGCGGGCCACGCACGTCCTGCTGCGCGGCGTGTGGGACAAGCCCGGTGAGAAGATCGAGCGCGGTGTGCCTGCCGCCGTCGCGCCGTGGCCGGCAAACGCGGAGCTGACCCGGCTGAACCTCGCCAACTGGCTCACCTCCCGCGACAACCCGCTCACCGCGCGCGTGGTCGTGAACAACCTGTGGGCAATGATGTTCGGCAATGGCTTGGTGCGGACTCCCGAGGACTTTGGACTGCAAGGCGAGCGGCCGACGCATCCCGAGCTGCTCGACTGGCTGGCGGTCGAGTTCATGGAGAGCGGCTGGGACGTGAAGCACATCCTCAAAGTCATGGCGACCAGCGCCACGTATCGCCAAAGTTCAGCCATATCCCCCGCCCTGCTCGCGCGCGACCCGGACAATCTGCTGCTCGCCCGCGCGCCGCGCTTTCGTCTCCCTGCGTGGATGCTTCGCGATGGCGCGCTCCACGCTGCCGGCCTGCTCAACCCCGCGCTTGGCGGGCCGCCGGTGAGGCCGCATCAGCCCGAGGGCGTGTGGGAGGAAATCTTCATGGGCCGTTTCAAATACGAGCCGAGCGAAGGCGCAGCGCAGCATCGCCGCACGCTTTACGCCTTTTGGCGACGCAGCATCGCGCCGACTTTCCTGTTCGACTCCGCACAGCGCCGCGTGTGCGAAGTCCGCACCCCTCGCACGAACACGCCCATGCAGGCGCTGACTTTGCTGAACGACGAAACGGTGCTCGCAGCCTCCCGCGCGCTGGCGGCGGGCGTCTTGAGCCGAGCCGTGAAGCCAGAAGACCGCGTGGCGGAAATCTGCCGCCGCATCCTCGCGCGCCCGCCGACCGCGAAGGAAGCCGCCGTGCTTCAACGCGAGTTAAGTAGGGCCTTGGCACTGTATCGCGCACAACCTGCAGAGGCGACGAAGCTGATGGCTGGCGCAACGGCACTGCCTGCCTCCAATTTCAACCTCGCCGAACTCGCGGCTCACACCGTTGTTGCCAGCTTAGTCTTCAACCTCGACGAAGCCATCACGCATGAATGACCCGCTGAACATCACCCGCCGTTACTTCCTCGGTGAATGCGCCGGCGTGAGCCTCGGCGCGATGGCGCTGTCGCAGTTGGTTCAACGGGCTACCGCCGCACCCGCACCGGCCACGACGACCGGCCTCCCGCACTTCGCCGCCAAGGCCAAGCATGTCATTTTTCTTACGCAATCCGGCGGCCCTTCCCAACTGGAGCTGTATGACCACAAGCCGCAGTTACAGAAGTGGGCGGGCATCGAGATTCCCGACTCAGTGCGCCAAGGCCAGCGGGTCACGACGATGACCTCGAATCAAAAGCAACTGCTCATGCCAGGCCGGACGAAGTTCGAGCGCTGTGGTCGCAGCGGCGCGACCATCGGCGAATGGTTGCCGCACTTGCGCGGCGTGGCCGACGACCTGTGCTTCATCAAGTCCATGCACAGCGACCAAATCAACCACGCGCCGGCGATGACGAAGATGCTGACCGGCCACCAAATCCCCGGCCGGCCGAGTATGGGCGCGTGGGCCAGCTACGGCCTCGGCAGCGAGAACAAGAATCTCCCCGACTACCTCGTGCTCATCTCGAAGATGCAGCGCCCGAGCGACCAGCCGCTCTATGACCACTATTGGGGCAGCGGCTTCCTGCCGTCGCGCTTCCAAGGCGTGAAGCTCCGCAACTCCCGCGACCCGGTGCTCTACTTGCGCGACCCTGACGGTCTGCCTCGCGAGTTGCGTCGTGGGATGCTTGATGGCTTGGGCGAGCTGAACCAGATGCGCCTCGCGGAAACCGGCGACCCCGAAATCGCCACGCGCATTCGCCAATACGAAATGGCTTTCCGCATGCAAACCAGCGTGCCCGAGTTGACCGACCTGAGCGGCGAATCGGAATCCACGTTTGAACTCTACGGCCCGGACTCGCGGCGGGCCGGGAGTTACGCGGCGAATTGCATCCTCGCCCGACGGTTGGTCGAACGCGGCGTGCGGTTTGTGCAGTTGTTCCACCCGGATTGGGATCATCACAGCCGCCTGCCCAGCTGGTGTGTCGCGCGCTGCCGCGACACCGACCAAGGCACGGCCGGCCTCATCCGCGACTTGAAGCAACGCGGTCTACTCGACCAAACGCTCGTCATTTGGGGCGGCGAGTTTGGCCGCAGCCCGGTTGGCCAAGGCAAGTGGGACAGCATCGAAGCCGGGCGCGACCACCACCCGCGCTGCTTCACCATGTGGATGGCCGGCGGTGGCGTGAAAGCCGGCACGACCTACGGTGCCACGGACGACTTCAGCTTCAGCGTCGCCGAGAATCCCGTCCACGTTCACGATCTGCATGCCACCGCGCTACATTTGCTTGGCATGGATCACGAACGGCTCACCTTCCGACATCAAGGCCTCGACTTCCGCCTCACGGGTGTCGAACCAGCTCGGGTCGTGAAAGAAATCCTCGCCTAACGCTATGATAAGACACCTCTCCATTGCCGTTTTTGCCATCAATCTGTCTGTCTCCGCAGCCGGGTTGCACGAAATCACACTTTGGCCGAACGGGATGCCTGCCCCCGTCGTTCCCGCCGATCCACCAGAAACCGTGGAGAAGGGCGCAGACGGCACGGCGCGCCGCTATAACGTCTCACAGCCGCGCCTGTTCGTTCATGAGCCGCCCGTCGGCACGAAGCGAACTTCGGCGGGCGTGATTGTCGTGCCCGGCGGAGGCTTCAGCAAATTGGCAGACGAGCACGAAGGGGCCGAGGCCTGCGCATGGCTCGCGAAGCAAGGCATCGTCGCGTTTCAACTGGCGCACCGAACTCCCACGACCAAGCACAAGGAACCGCACGCCGGCCCGGCGCAGGATGTGCAGCGAGCCGTCAGCGAAGTGCGCGGCCGGGCGGCGGAGTTCAAATTGGACCCGAAGAGCATCGGCGTGCTCGGCTTTTCCGCTGGTGGGCAAGTTTCGCTGATCGCCGCCACGAATGATCCCTTGTTCGCGGGCGGGCCGGCTGCCGCCTCGCACAAGCCGGACTTCCTCCTGCTCATCTACCCCTTCAAGATTTACGATCCCACGACGAAAGCGATCCGGACCGACATCAGGCTCGACGCGGGGCTGCCGCCGACTTTCATCGCGCAAGCTGGCGACGACACCGGCTCGCTCCCGCAAGGCAGCACGTTGCTTTATCTCGACCTCATCACTCGGAAAACTCCCGCCGAACTCCACATCTACGAAAAGGGCGGCCACGGTTTTGGGATGCGCCCGCGTCCCAATGCCACCGGCCCGACCGATTGGCCGCTGCGTGCACTCGACTGGCTCCGCCTACGCGGGCTGGCAGCAAACTGAGGGAGCCGGCGCGTGCTCACTTGTCCATTGTCACCATTTGCCACCCCGCTAACATTCCGCTCATGAAGCCACTACCTTTGCTCCTGCTCGGCTCCGCGCTCGCCGCGCTCCCGGCCCACGCTGATTTCAAGTCCGACGTCGCCGCCATCCGGCAAGTCGGAGGCGAGGGCAAAGGCAACGTCCCCGCCGCCGCTGCGTGGCAATCGCTTGCCAAGGGCGGCGCGCAGACGCTCGTGCCGCTGCTGGCCGCGATGGACGACGCTAACGACTTCGCCGCGAACTATCTTCGCTCCGCCGTGGACGCCATCGCGGATCGCGAGCTGGCCGCCGGGCGCAAGCTGCCGCAGGCCGACTTGGAGAAATTCCTCGCCGACACGAAACACAATCCCCGCGCGCGCCGGCTCGCCTACGAGTTGGTTGCGCGTATCGCACCCGCGACCGGCGAGAAGCTGCTGCCGACGTTTCTCAACGACCCAAGCATCGAGCTGCGACGCGATGCCGTGCAACGGCTCATTGATAGCGCCGACAAGGCGCTCGCCGAGCAGGACCAAGCCGCCGCCACGAAGGAGTTTTCCAACGCGCTGACCTACGCGCGCGACGAGGCGCAAATCAAGAAGGTCGCTGGCGAACTGCGAAAGCTCGGGCAGGAAGTGGACTTGCCGAAGCACTTCGGCTTCCTCACGCACTGGAAGCTCATCGGCGCGTTCGACAACACCAAGCTCGTCGGCTTCGACACTGCGTATCCGCCGGAGAAGGCCGTGGACCTCGCGGCGAGCTATCCGGGCAAGCTGGAGACCGCGCGCTGGGTGGATGTGGCCACGCCGAACGACTACGGCATGGTGGATTTCAACAAGCCCTTCGGCGACATGAAGGGCGTGACGGGCTACGCTTACACGGAGTTCAACGCGGCGACGGCGCGTCCAGCGGAGCTGCGGCTGGGCTGCAAGAACGGCTGGAAGGTCTGGTTCAACGGCAAGCTGCTGTTCGGGCGCGACGAGTATCATCGCGGCGCGCGCATTGACCAGTATCGGCTGCCGGTCGAGCTGAAGGCGGGCAAGAACACCATCCTAGTGAAAGTCTGCCAGAATGAGGAAGTGAAGGACTGGACGAAGGAATGGGAGTTCCAGCTCCGCGTGTGCGACGCGAC
>Ga0208048_1000884_pt1 | contig 15866 bp, 11 predicted proteins | sample Malawi_45m_30L_FD_184163 | JGI IMG/M metagenome (GOLD analysis project Ga0208048, IMG submission 184163) | Freshwater microbial communities from Lake Malawi, Central Region, Malawi to study Microbial Dark Matter (Phase II) - Malawi_45m_30L... | ecosystem: Environmental > Aquatic > Freshwater >...
CAGCGGGATGTAGGCCAGGCGGACCCCGGCGTGGATGGTGAAGTAGTCGACGCCCTGCTCGGCCTGTTCGATGAGCGTGTCGCGGAAGATCTCCCAGGTCAGGTCTTCGGCGCGGCCGTTGACCTTCTCGAGGGCCTGGTAGATCGGCACGGTGCCGACGGGAACGGGGCAGTTGCGGAGGATCCACTCGCGGGTCTGGTGGATGTTCTTGCCCGTGGAAAGGTCCATGAGCGTGTCGCCGCCCCATTTGACGGACCAGCGCATCTTCTCGACCTCCTCCTCGATCGAGGAAGCCACGGCCGAGTTGCCGATGTTGGTGTTGATCTTCACTAGGAAGTTGCGGCCGATGATCATCGGCTCGAGCTCGGGGTGGTTGATGTTGGCCGGGATGATGGCGCGGCCGCGGGCGACTTCGGAGCGGACGAACTCCGGCGTGATCACCTTGGGGATGGCGGCGCCGAAGGACTCGCCCTTGTGCTGGAAGGCCGGGTCATGGCGGCGGGCGGATTCGGCCTGGGCCGCGAGGCGCAGGTTCTCGCGGATGGCGACATACTCCATCTCCGGCGTGATGATGCCCTGCTTGGCGTAGGCCAGCTGCGTCGGACGCTGGCCGGGCTTGCCCTTGTAGACCTTGCGGCCGGTCCGGTCGAACTGCACGAGGCGGTTACGGGAGGTGGCGCGCTGGGCCGTCTCGGCGTGCTTCCAGGAAAGGTAACCGTCGTCTTGGGGCTTTAGCTCGCGGCCCGGCACGGCCTCGACATCACCGCGCTCGAGGATCCAGGCCTGACGGATGGCGGGCAACCCCTTCTCGACGTCGCCATGGAAGGCGGGATCGCCCCACGGTCCGGACGTGTCGTAGATGCGGACGGGCTCGTTCGAGGACTTCGTGCCGTCGGGGCGGGACGTGTCGGCCAGCTTCACCTCGCGCATCGGCACGAGGATATCGGGACGCGAACCTGGCACGGTGATGCGCGTCGAGTTCGGGAAGGAGGCGGGCTTGTTGTCGGAGACCATGGGGAGGAGGAAGGAGAGAGGGGTTGGCCCGAGGGCCGGAGGCATAGGCTGTCCGCGCGGACCTGAGAAGTTCGCGGAAACGGGGATGGGTTAGGCTGCACGATCCGCTTCCTACGGCGCCGAGGCGCATCAGGTACGAGGGTTCGAGGCCAGGCCTCATCTCAGTCCGGTCACGGACTCCCCTGGGAAAGACTAGGAAGGAACGTCTTGATGAAGGTCGAAAGCCCCCAAGTAGCAAGACCTTGCTCGGGAAACGCTCGCCCCCGGCGTCCGGCTGGGCTAGAAACCGCTCATGGATCCGCCTAGCCTGCCCGCCGACCCCGTCCCGACCCAGGACGAGAAGAACCTGGCCCTGATCATGCACGTGCTGAGCCTCGTCGGCTTCAGCCTGCTCGGCCCGCTCATCGTCTGGCTGGTCAAAAAGCACGAAAGCGCCTTCATCGACCGACAGGGCCGGGAACTGCTGAACTTCCAGCTCAGCTTCCTGATCTACACCATCGCCTGCGTCCCGCTGTGCTTCCTGCTGATCGGGATTCCGATGCTTGTCGCCGTCGGCGTCGCCGCCTTCACCCTGACCGTGATCGGGCTCGTGAAGGCCACCGAGGGTAAGATCTACCGCTTCCCGCTAGCGATCAGGATGCTCTGAGACCAGGTCGGCCGGTCAACAGAATGGGCCCGACACACGTCGGGCCCTTTTGCATCACTGGACACTGAAGATCAGCGGTTCATCGACAGCTGGGAGCGGAGGTATTCGACCGTGCGGCGCACGTTCGCGTCCACTTCCATCTGGTTCACGACCGTCTTGCGGGCGTGGATGACCGTGCCGTGGTCGCGACCGCCGAAAGCCTGGCCGATCGACACGAGGGACATGCCGGTGAGCTGGGTGGCGAGGTACATGGCGACCTGACGGGGGAAAGCGATGCTCTGCATCCGGCGCTTGGACGTCATGTCGGACATCTGGATGCGGTAGTGCTCGGCGACCTTGCGCTGGATGACCTCGGCCGTGAGCGTGTGGCTGGCCTCCTCGACGAGGATGTCGTGGAGCAGCTTCTCGACCTGGGCGAGCTCGAGGGGCTTGCGGATCATGCCCACGAGGCCGACGATGCGGGTGACGGCGCCCTCGAGGTTCCGCACGTTGCGGGCGATGCGGGAGGCGATGAATTCGGCGATCTCCGGCTGCAGCTCGAGGCCGCGGGCGGCGGCCTTCTTGCGCAGGATGGCGATGCGGGTCTCGAGGCCGGGGGCCTGGATGGAGCAGACCATGCCCCACTGGAAGCGGGACACGAGGCGCTCCTGGAGCTTGGCGATCTCGGAGGCAGGACGGTCGCTGGTCAGGACCACCTGCTTGTGGTTGTTATGCAGCTCGTTGAAGGTGTGGAAGAACTCGTCCTGCGTGGACTCCTTGCCGGCGAGGAAATGGATGTCGTCGATGAGCAGCAGGTCCAGCTCGCGGTAACGGCGGCGGAAGGCGGCGACGTTGCCGGCCTGGAGGGCCTGGATGAAATCGTTGGTGAAGGTCTCCGAGGAGATGTACGCGATGCGGGCCTGCGGGTTGGTGGCGTAGACCGAATGCGCGATGGCGTGCATCAGGTGCGTCTTGCCCAGGCCGGTGGGTCCGTGGATGAAGAGCGGGTTGTAGTAGTGGCCGGGCTCCTTGGCGACGGCGAGCGAGGCGCCGTGGGCCATCTCGTTCTCCGGACCGACGATGAAGTTCTCGAAGGTGTTGGTCGCCTTGATCGCGGGGGCCGGCGAAGCGGCGGCCTGACGCGAGACGCGGACGACCGGGGCCGGCGCCGGGGCGACGGCGCGCGCGGCGTCGGCGGAGGCAGTGAGGCGGTACTCCATGCTGCGACCGGCGACCAGCGTGAGCTGACGGCGGAGCATCTCGGCGTAGTTGCTGTTGACCCAAGCCTCGGTGAGGACGGACGGAGCCTCCAGCACGAGGATCTTGCCGTCCAGGATGGTCAGAGGCTGCAGTGAAGAGATCCAGGTTTCGAAATCCGTGCGCGGCAGGGCGTTCCTTAGCTCGTTCTTGGCGGTTTCCCAAAGGGTAAGGTGACTGGCGGAAGAGGACATAAGAAAGGGGAAAGTTGAGAAAGGTTGTTCACAGGCTCTTTGGAAGCCCGAAAGTGAGATATTTTTGAAAATCCAGCGTCAGGATGACGGCCGGTACCATGTGGCTGGTTCTGTGCCAGATTAACATCAGCGGAGAACTTCGCCGTAAGTCGTTGATAAAATAGGGGTTTGTAAGATTTGAAAAAGGAATCCTTCGATTGGTGTCCGGCGAAGGGGACGAAGGCGGTCCGAGGGGTGCGAATCGTGGAGCATTTCTGAACGCGCCAAGACAAGGCGCAAGTGCAAGCCCTGCACAGGTTATTAACAGACCCCCTGTAGATAAAAAAATGAGGTTTATGTTGCGTGACGGTAACACACGTCCCGTTCCCCCATGAATAGGGGATTTAATTCACCATGCCGTTTCGGCGACATGCGCGTCACGGAGCCGACGCAGGTCGTCCAAACTCAGGCAGTGGCGCAGCCGATCGCGGAGTTTGCGCGAACCCGGCAGACCGTGCGTGAGCGGGTGCAGGCGATCGAGCATCCAACGCACGTCGCGATGACCCAACCGCGCGGAGCGCACCTCGAGGGTGAGCTCCGCCAGGCGGAGCATGCAATCCCAGCGGGCTTGGACGCCCGTTTCGGCGGCCTCCCCCGCCCTGCCCGCCAGCGCGGCCTTGATCTGCGCGAAAATCCAAGGATTGCTCAGCGCCGCGCGGCCGATCATCAGGCCCGAGACACCGGTCTGACTCTGTCGGAGCAAGGCCGAGGCGCCGTCTTTGACGTCGCCGTTGCCGATGACGGGGATATCGACCGCGGCCGCGACCTGGGCAATCCAGCCCCAATGGGCTTGGCCCGAATAACCCTGCTCCTTGGTGCGGCCATGGACGGCGAGGGCTTCGATGCCGAGCTCCTGCAGCCGACCAGCGACCGCGACGGCCACGATGGTCGCATGGTCCCAGCCCAGGCGCATCTTGGCGGTCAACGGGACGTCGGGGATGGCGTCCTTCACCGCCTTGACGAGGTCATAGAGCAAGGGCGTGCAACGCAGCAGCCCGGAACCGGCGTTCTGTTCGATGACTTTGTGGGCGGGGCAGCCGAAATTTAGGTCGAGGAAGTCCGGGCGCATCCGGTCGCAGACCAAGCGGGCGGCCTTGGCCATGGAGGCCGGCGTGGCCCCGAAGATCTGGACGCCCATCGGGCGCTGGCCTTCGGTGAAGTCGACCATCTCCCAGGCCTTGGCGTTGTCGCGGAGGAGGGCTTCGGACTGGACGAATTCCGTGACCATCACGTCGGCGCCCTGCTCCTTGCACAGCTGACGGAAGGCGACGTCGGTATGGCGCGCCATGGGCGCGAGGAAGAGCGGGAACTTACCTGGCCCGAACCACGGCAGGCGGGGCGCGACCTTGCTCACGGACGGCCCTCCTTCTTCCGCAGGGCCGCCTTGAGCTCGCGCCAGCGGACGAGACGTTCCGCGAACTGGACCTCGGCGCCGGCATCGCCAGGATGGTAGAGCGAAAGCGGATGGCTCAGATAATCCTGGCCGCTGATGGCCTCCGGGTAGTCATGGCTGTAGCGGTAGGTCCCGCCGTTTCCGAGGCTCTGGTTGACGCTGTTATGGGCGTCCTTGAGATGCAGGGGTACCTCCTGGCGCGGCAGGCCACGGACGGCGGACTTGGCCGCGGAAATCGCCGAGGCGGTGCTGTTGCTCTTCGGCGAGAGCGCGAGGAACAGCGTCGCGTGGGCGAGCGCATATTCGCACTCGGGCAGACCGACCGCCTCGCAGGCCTGGAAGGCCGCGGTGGCCACGCCCAGGGCGCGGGAGTCGGCGAGACCGACGTCTTCGGAGGCGCAGATGACCAGGCGGCGGGCGATGAAACGCGGATCCTCCCCGCCTTCGAGCATCAGGAAGAGCCAGTAGAGCGCCGCGTCGGGATCGCCGCCGCGCACCGACTTGATGAAAGCGGAGGCCGTATCGTAATGATCGTCGCCGCCGTCGTCGTAACGGATGCGGCGCTCGCGGGCGAAAGCCGCGACCGCCTCGTCCGTGACGCTGCCGAGCGCCGGCGCGGAAAGCACCAGGGTCTCGAGGCAGTTGAGGGCGCGACGGAGGTCGCCGGATGCCATCTCGGCGACCTGTCGCAGGACCTTGTCCGAGGCCTTGACGCCGAGGGCGCCGTGCCCCCGTTCCCGGTCGGCGAGGGCCGTGCCGAGGAAAGCGGCGATCTCGTCCGGAGTCAGCGGATCGAGGCGGAAGAGGTGGCTGCGACTGAGCAGCGCCGGGACGACGTAGAGCCCGGGGTTATGCGTGGTGCAGCCGATGAGCCGGACCACGCCGGCCTCGACGTCAGGCAACAGTAGGTCCTGCTGGGCCTTGTTGAAGCGATGGATCTCGTCGATGACCAGGACGGTCTTGCGTGCGGGCTGGCGACGGGCGGCGGCGAGGATCTCACGGAGCTCAGGCGTGCCGGAGAGCACGGCGTTCACCCGCACCACGTGGGACTGGGTCTCGGCGGCGATGACCTCGGCCAGCGTGGTCTTGCCGCAGCCGGGGGGGCCGTAGAACAGCAATGAGCCGAAAGTATCGGCCTTGATGAGCCTCGGCAGCAAGGCCTCCGGCCCGAGCAGGGCCGCATGCCCCACGACTTCGGCCAGGTTGCGCGGACGCATCCGCGAGGCCAGCGGCCGGCGACGTTCCGGGACGGCGTCAGGCACCCCCTGGCCGAAGCCGGGCAAAACCTCGTCCGGCCCTTGGCGGCGTTCAGCCACGGCTCACTTCTCTTCCGCGAAGGGCACCAGATGGCAGTAAGGCTTCTTACCGCGCAGCTGGTAATACTTCTGATGATATTCCTCGGCCTTCCAGAATTTCGGAGCCTTCTCGATCTGCGTGGCGATCGGGCGGCGGAAGGCCTTGGCCAGGGTCAGGCCGACCTTGATGTCCTCAGCGGTCTTCTGCTGCTCCGGGGAATGGGTGAAGATGACCGAACGGTACTGGTCGCCGATGTCCGGCCCCTGCCGGTTCACCTGCGTCGGGTCGTGCATCTTGAAGAAGTAATCCACGAGCGTGCGGTAGGTGACCTTGGCCGGATCGAAGGTGACTTCGATGACTTCGGCATGACCGGTGCCCTTGGCGCAGATATCCTCGTAGGTCGGGAAGTCCGTCTTGCCGCCGGCGTAGCCGCAGACGGCGGTAAGGACGCCCGGAATCTTGGCGTACTGATACTCGACGCCCCAGAAACAACCGGCGCCGAAGGTGGCTTTCTCAAGTTTGGGGGGATTCATGGCGGAAGGGGCGGGTTCGGCCGCCCGGAGGGAGACGGCGGCGACGAGGACGAGCAGGGCGGATTTCAGGAACGAAAACAGCGGCGTCATGACGAAGGGTTAGGGTGGAGGGTTTCCCCTCCGTGGCAAGGGAGGACGCCGTTCAGCTGACCAAGGCACGCAGGGCCGAGGCGAGGGCTTCCGGCGGCTGGGGATCGCGGATGAGACCCCGTTCAGGCAGGACGTAGAAGGTATCGATCGCGAAGCCCTGCTCGGTGGCGATGTTCGCGAAGGTGATGGCATAGCCGCCCTCCTGGATCGCGCGACCGACGCGGAACAGGAGGCCGAGTCGGTCGTTGCACTGGATCTCGATCACCGTGCGGGCCAGGTCGACCTCGTAATAGACCTCCACCTTGGCCGCCAGCGGCACGAAGGCCTTGCGCTGCGGGGCGGTCAGCAGGGCGCGCTGCTCTTCGGCCGCGACCTCGGCGAGCAGGTCGGTGCCCGCGAGCAGCGACTTCTCCAAGGCGGCGGTGAAGCTATCCCTGGAGACCGGTTCCTTGCCGACCGGCAGCACGACCTTGAAGAAATCGATGGAAACGTCGTCCTCGCGAGAGAAGGCGCGGCAGGAGACGATGTTGATGCCGGCCACGGCGAAGGCGCCCGCCATGCGGCTGAAGAGGCCGGCGCGGTCCCAGGTCACGACGGTCACGAGCGATTGGCCGGAACCGGGATCATCGCGCCATTCCACGATCGGGCGCAGCGATTCATCCGGCTCGGGGGCCGTGACCGAGGCGATCAGCCGATGGATCATCCGGAGATGGTCCGCGGCGTCTTCCGGAGCGGCGTGCAGGTAATAGCCCGGCGGCATCGTGGTGAAATGCGCCTCCACCTCATCCTCCGGGACGTCGGCGCCGAGCAGGGCGACGGTCGCGGCGCGCAGCTTCGCGGCGGCTTCGGCGTGGTCGTCGACGACGGCGTCGGCGAGACGGGCCAAGGTGCGACGGTAAAGCGACCAATGCTGGCCGTCCTTGAAGCCGGTCCACAGATCGGGCGACGTGGCGCGGGCGTCGCATCGGGTATGGACGAAGAGGCTGCGGAGGACCTGCTCGTCGCCTACTAGCCGGGCGAAGCGCTCGATGTTCGCGGGGTCGTCGATGTCGTGACGCTGCCAGTAAAGCCCCATCACCAGGTGATGACGGATGACGCCGGCCGCGATCTCGCGCTCCCGGGCGTCGAAGCCGAGCCGGTCGAGGATGCGGTCCGCGATCGGCACGCCGCGTTCGGCGTGGCCCTCGATGCCGCCGGACTTGGCGATGTCGTGCAGGAACAGGATGGCGTAGAGCAGCGAGGGCGCCTCCGAACCGAGCACGACCTCGCGATAATTCAGCTCGCCCAGCGATTCGCCGGCGTAGATCTTGTCCAGCTCGCGGAGACAGCGCAAGGTATGCACGTCGGCCGTCCAGCGGTGATAGAACTCGAGCTGCACCAGGCAGTGCAGGCCGGCGAATTCGGGCACGAGCCGGTAGAGCAGCCCGTGCTCGCGGAGGGCGTTGAGCGCGGGATAAACGCGGCCGCCTTCGGTGAGCATGGCGCGCAGGGCGCTGCAGGCTTCCTCCGACAGGGCGACCTCGGGGGTCAGCAGGTGCGCGCGTTCGCGGACGAGCAGCGAGAGAGCGCGGTCCGGCCGGGCCTCGTGGATCTGGCAGATGCGGAACAGGCGGACCAGGCGGCCCGGGTCTTCCTCGAAGAGCAGGCGATGCTCCGCCGTGACCGGGCCGCCGGGGACGACTCGGAGGCCGTCCATGATGAAGGGAGCGCCCCACCCTTCAGGTTCAGGTTCGTCCATGAACGCGCCTTCGATGATCTCAGCGCAACGGCGGACGTGGTCCGCGGCGTCGAAATACTTCCCCATCATCCCGCCGATGCGCTCGGTGAGCGTGCCGACGTAGCCCAGCGCGGCCGACACGGTGTCCTGTCGCTCCAAGGAAAGCTGCTCGGTCGGACGGGTCACCTGGAAATGCAGCTCGCAACGCAGGCGCAGGAGCACCTGCTTGGCTTCCTCGAACTTCTGGAGGTCGACCGCTGGCAGGAGGCCCGCGGCCGCCAGGCCCGCCGGGACGACGCCGTTGCGGGCCGTGCGGGCGATCCAGACGCAGCCTTGGACGTCGCGGAGGGCACCGACGCCGTTCTTGAGGTCAGGCTCCTGCAGGTAGGCGCTGCCGCCGGCTTTCTCCCGACGCTTGCGCTGCGACTCGACAATCGCGCGGGCGAAAGGCTTCCACGCCTGACCGGAAAGCAGCGCTGCGGTCTTGGCTTCCAGTTGGGCGAAGAGTTCGGCCGAGCCGCAGAGATGACGGGTCTCGAGCAGGGCGACGTGCAGGTGCAGGTCATCCTTGGCGTAATTAGTCGATTCGGTGACCGTGCGGACCGACTGGCCGACCTTCAGGCCGAGATCCCAGAGGGGGTAGAGGATCGCCTCGACCAGGGCCTTAGTCGCGGCGGAGTGACGCGGCACGAGCACCAGGAGATCGATGTCGCTGAGCGGGCAGAGCTCCGCGCGGCCGTAACCGCCCGTGGCCACGAGGCTGAGCGCGGCCGCCGCCGGACCGGCGCGCAGGTACAAGGCGTCGAAAAGGATGTCGATACCGTCCGAACGCAGCCGGGCGACTTCACCGCCCCGGACGCCGGCGCGATGAGCCGCTAACTGGATCTCGCGGGCCTCAGCCAGGAAGACCTTGGCGCGCGGGACGAACTCTCCTTCCATGGCGGCCTGGCCGGCGAGTCCGTGCTGGAGCGCGGCGCGGCGGAGCAGGATGGCGGAGGCTTCGTATTCGGGCGACATGCGGTGCAGCCAACGTGGTGGGAAAGCCCCCGTCGTTCAAGGGTGATTGCCATCCCCGCGGTTTCGGCCTATGCCCCGGCATGGAATCCTGGCTGAGCAGTTTCTGGTCACACCTGCACACGGCGGAAGGGCTGCGGCAGACCATCGAGCTGGGCGGCATCGGCCTGATATGCGCGATCGTCTTCGCCGAGACGGGCCTGCTCGCCGGCTTCTTCCTGCCGGGCGACTCCCTGCTCGTGACCGCAGGCGTACTCTCGGTCGCCAACGGCGACCGACCGGCCTTCTTCAGCCCCTGGGAACTGACCGCCGCCCTGACCTTCGCTGCGATCGTCGGCGACCAGACCGGCTGCTGGCTCGGCCGGAAATACGGGAAGACCATGGAGTCGAAGGCTGACACCTGGTGGTATAAGCGCCGTCACCTCGAGGCGGCCCGGGCCTACTTCGCCGAAAAAGGCCCGCTCGCCATCGTGCTGGCCCGCTTCGTCCCGCTCATGCGCACGTTCGTGCCCTTCGCCGCCGGCATGGGCGAGATGACGCCGACGCGCTTCCTGCGCTGGAACGTCCTCGGCGGCGTCCTCTGGATCAATTCGCTCGTCTGGCTCGGCTATTTCCTGGGCGGGACGCCCCTCGCGGACCAACTGCACCGTGTCATCGTCGTCGTGGTCGCGGTCTCCTTCATCCCCGTCCTCTGGACGATGGCGAAGCGCCCGATCACCTCACGGCCGGCACCCAGAACTTGAAGGTGGTCCGGCCCGGCACGGTCGACTCGACGACGATGTCGCCGCGATGGTCGCGCAGGATGCGCTTCACGATGGCGAGACCGAGCCCGGTGCCGTCCTCACGGCTGGTGAAGAAGGATTCGAAGATCTTCGGCAGGATCATCGGCGGGATGCCCATGCCGGTATCGGTGATGCGCACCGCGACGACGTCGCCCTGCTGACCGGCCTCGACGCCGAGCCGGAGAGAGAGCGTCCCGCCACCGGTCATGGCCTGCACGCCGTTCATCATCAGGTTCAGGAAGACCTGCTGGATCTGGCCCGGACTGCCTTCGACGAGCGGAAGCGCTTCCGCGCATTCGACCTCGACCTTCACGCCCAGCTGCTGGAGCTTCAGACGCAGGAGCAAGGCGGCGTTTTCGGCGGCCTGACGCAGGTCGAGGGAGCGGAACGCGCCGGACTGGGCCTTGCTCATGCCGAGCACGCGCGAGACGACGCCTTCCATGTGGGCGATCTTCTCGCGCATCACGCCGAGGTCCTCCATCTTCGGATCGTCGGCGGCCATCCCTTGGGAGAGCGTATCCGAGAGCAGCTTCATCACCGTGAGCGGATTCCGGATCTCGTGGGCGACCTCGGCCGAAAGCAGGCCGAGCGCGGTCAGGCGTTCGCTGCGCCGCAGGCCCTCCTCGACGGTGAAGACCTTGGCGTAGAGCCGGGCGTTCTGGATCGAGGAGGCGCCGAACGAGGACAGCGCCGCGACCAGATGCCTGTCGTCGTCCGAGAAACGATAGGCTCCCATGGCCACGCAGAGCAGCACCCCGAAGGTGTCGTCCTCATAGCGGACCGGCACGGCCAGCAGCGACGACGAGGCCACCGGCTCGGAGAGCCGGGTGAAGAGGTTTTCCTCGGTCTTACCGGCGAGGGGCACCACGACGGGGCGTGCGCGGCTGACGACCGTGCCGAGGGAGGTCCGGTTGAGCGCGATGCTCGGGGCGAGGGCCGAGGTGCCGAGGTCCCCGTCGACGCTGCGCAGATGCAGGGCGTCGTCCACGAGGTTATAATAACCGCAGGCGCGCACGCCCAGCAGGCCCCGGGTGTGCCGGGCCAGGTCGAGCGTGATGCCGGGTTCGTCGCGCTCGCGCGCCAGGCCTTGGGCGGCGCGCACGAGCGCCTCCAGCTGGGCGGCCTTGGAGCGGAGCTGCCGGAGCAGCCAGATGCGGCCGACGGCCTTGGAGGCTTCGTTGGTCAGGAGGGAGAGGAAGGCGACGTCCTCCTCGGAGAAGGCGTCCAGCCGGTCGGAATCGCAGTTCACGACGCCGATGACGTTCCCCATGAGTTCCATGGGCACGGCGAGCTCGGAACAGATGCCCTTGCGGATCTCGACGTAACGCGGGTCCTTGGAGACGTCGGGGATGCGCTGAGGCTTGGCGTAGAGGGCCACCCAGCCGGTGATGCCCTGCCCTTGGTCGATCACGCGTTCGGCGGAGACGGCATCGAGCCCGTTGCTGACCTCGATGCGCAGCGAGCCCGTGGCGGGCTCGACGAGCGCGACGGAAGCGCTGGAGGCGCCGAGGGTGCGGACGATCTCCTCGAGGATGAAGTCGAGGGCCTCCCGCGGGTCTTCGGTGGCGTTGACGAAGGCGCCGACACGGTAAAGGCAGTCCAGGGCACGGGCGTCGCCGGGACGTTCCTGCGCTGGACGGGAGTGCGGCATGGCCTACAGCGAATGGTCCATGTCGAGCGCCGGGGCGTCGACGGAGGTCTGCCCGATCACGACGGCGGGCACGCCGGCCACGCTGGTATGCGGGGCGACGTCCCTCAGGACGACGGACCCGGCGCCGATCTTGGCGCCTTCGCCGATGGTGATGTTGCCGAGGATCTTGGCGCCGGCGCCGACGAGCACGCCGGAACGGACCTTCGGGTGACGGTCGCCGCGGGCCTTGCCCGTGCCACCGAGGGTGACCTCGTGCAGGAAGGAGACGTTGTCGGCCACGACGCTGGTCTCTCCGGCGACGAAGCCAGTGGCGTGGTCGAGCAAGATGCCGACGCCGAAGCGGGCGGCGGGATGGATGTCGACGCCGAGGTGCTCGGAGACGAGCGACTGCAGGTGCGTGGCGAGCTCCTTGCGGCCGGCCTTCCAGAGGGCGTGCGCGAGTCGGTGCGTCGAGATGGCATGGAAACCCTTGAACCAAAGATAAGGAATCAGGGCGTGCTCGGTGGCCGGATCACGCTCGAGGGTGGCGCGGATGTCGGCGCGCATCTGCGCGAGCACCTCGCGGTCCGCGGCGACGGCTTCGCCGAGGACGCGGAGCACGACCGGCAGTTCCTGCCCCGTCGGCGTGAGCCTTTCGGCCAGGCGCTGGATGATGCCTTCGCCGAAGCCGGAACGGTCCAGGACGTGGCGATGCAGCATCGGCGCCAAGGCCGGTTCGGCCTGGGCGACGAGGGACGCGCGGGCCCGCAGCTCCGCCCAGAGGGAAGCTTCGTTGGCGCAGACCAAGGCGATGGAACGGGCGTCAGCCATAAGCAGGAGGAGTAATTCGTGGTTTTCGGTCAATTTGGCAACCCATGAGTCAAAACGAGGTAAAAACACGGGCTTTGGCGAGGTTTGAGCAAACTTTCTTCCGCGAAGGGGTTGAAAAGAGCGGACCGCCCCCTACAACTACCACTCCCCACCACACCCATGCGTATCCTCCCCACCCTCCTCGCCTGCCTCATGGCCGTCGTCTCGTTCGCCGCTCCCGAAGTCGGCCAGCCGGCGCCGGACTTCACCGGCAAGACCCTCGACGGTAAGACCGTCACCCTCGCCGACTTCAAGGGCAAGACCGTCGTCCTCGAATGGTACAACCCGGGCTGCCCCTACGTGAAGAAGTTCTACGACGGCGGTAAGATGCAGGAATTCCAGAAAGAAGTCGTCGCCTCCGGCGCCGTCTGGCTCGTCATCAACACCGGCGGCCACAAGCTCGAATCCGCCACCTACTACCCCGGCACCGTCGTCCAGGACGCCAACCAGAGCATCGGCCGCGCCTATGACGCCAAGGTGACCCCGCACTGCTTCGTCATCGATGGCAAGGGCGTCCTCGTCTACAAGGGTGCGATCGACAGCATCAAGTCCGCCAAGTCCGCCGACATCGAGAAGGCCACCAACTACGTCCTCGCCGCCGTCAAGGCCGTGAAGGAAGGCAAGGCCCCCGAGACCGCCAGCACCCAGCCCTACGGCTGCGGCGTGAAATACAACAAGCTCTGAGCCGCCAGGCCGGACAAGACGAAGGGCGTCCGCAAGGGCGCCCTTTTTGTCGGCCGTATGCGCCGCCCTCAGGCCACCCCGGTCGCCTGCAGGATCTTCGCATGCACCTGGTCGTTGCGCAGGTGCGGGGGAAAGAGCTGCGAGCCCGGGCCCGTGGCGCAGAACTCCACCATCTCGCCGGTGTGGTTGTTGCTGGTCCAGCCGATCGAGGTGTACTTCATCAGCGCGGCGGACAACGTCTTCGTCGAGGTGATCTTGGCGCGGTCATCGGCCTTGAACTTCAATCCGGTGGCGAGCTCGGCGGCCGCGAGGAAATCCTTGGGGGCCAGGCCCTTGGTCTTCGCGCCGAGCAGTTCGAGCGAGGACGTGAAGGCCGTCATCCGGTCGAAAGCGGGGCTGGATTCGGCGTACGAGGGCGCCGTGGTGTCGAGGTCTTCGCTGCCAAGGCCGTTGACGTTGAAGCCGCCGGTGCCGTGGTCGGTGGTGACGATCAGCAAGGTGTCGGGGTTCTTGTCCACGAACGCGAGCACGGTCGCGATGGCCTCGTCGAAGGCGACCTGCTCGCGGATGGCGGCGGCGCCGTCGTTACCATGCGCGGCGTGGTCGATGCGGGCGCCTTCGACCAGCAGGAAGAATCCTTCCGGGGCGGAGCCGAGGCGCCGTAAGGCGACCTGGGTCATCTCGGCGAGCGTGGGCGTCGCCGCCTTGAGTTCGGCCGAGTTCAGGCGGTCGATCTCATACGGGACGTGGCTCTTGCTGAACAGACCCAGCAGCGGCGCCTGGCCGGCGTCGGCCAGGAGCTGGCCGCGGTCAAGCGCGAGGCCGTAGCCGGCCTTACGGAAGGCGGCCCGCAGGTCTTCGCTGAAATACTGGGCGCCGCCGCCCAGGACGACGTCGACGCCGCGCTCCAGATACTGCGCGGCGACGGCTTTCTGGTCGGAGCGTTTGGCGACGGTGACGGCGAAGCCCGCCGGGGTCGCGTGGGTGGCGGTGGCGGTGGTGACGAGGCCGCAGCGCTTCTTGGCGGCGTTCATCTTCTGCACGAGCGTCGTGGGCTTGCGTCCGTCCTGGGTGATGTTCAGCACGCCGTTGTCGATGCGCTCGCCGATGCCCCAGCAACTGGCGGCGGCGGCGGAGTCGGTCACGATACCGCTGGCGGAGTCGGTCTCGCAGAGCGAGCGGACGACCGGGCGCTCGGCATACATCTTCAGCCAGTGCGAGGACCGCTTCTCCGTGCGCCGGAGGTAGGTCTGCGCGGCGGTGAGCACCGAGAAGCACATGCCGTCCGAGACCATGAAGATGACGTTCTTGGCCTGCCGCTTGCCCGAGTTGGCGGCGGCTTCGCGGCCGTCGGCCCCAAGGGCCCGGGCCGAGCCGCCGCCGAAGACGAGGCTGCCGAGGCCGGCGAACTTGAGGAAGTCACGACGTGAGGAGGAACGGGGCTGGCTCATGGTCATGGTATATGCCCAAAGGACCCCGCCGGGCAACCTCAGTTCCCGGGGGGGTCCGTGAAAACGGCGTGACGGCTCAGGCCTGCGGGGCGGCCGGGGCGGCGGGGGCCGTCGGGACATGCGCCTTGAGGCGGCGTTCGGCGATCTCGGCGGTCACCAGACCGATGAACTCGGCCAAGGTGCGGTTACCCTCGAAAGACTTGTCGGCGCGGGAACGGACGTTGACCACGCCGGCTTCCTTCTCCTTGGCGCCCACGACCAGCATGTGCGGCACCTTGGCGAGCTCGGCGAAGCGGATCTTGGCGCCGAGCTTGTTGGCGGTCGTGTCGACGGTGCAACGGATCTTGGCGGCCTTGAGCTGTTCGGCCATCGCCGAGCAATCGGCGTTCAGGTCGTCGTTGAGCGGGATCAGGCGCACCTGCTCGGGCGAGAGCCAGGTCGGGAAGTCGCCGGCGAAGTGCTCGATCAGGATGCCGACGAAGCGCTCCATCGAACCGAAGGGCGCGCGGTGGATCATGACCGGGCGGTGCGGCTTGTTGTCCGCGCCCGTGTAGGAAAGGTCAAAGCGGATCGGCAGGTTGAAGTCGACCTGCACGGTGCCCAGCTGCCATTCGCGGCCGATGACGTCGCGGACGACGAAGTCGATCTTCGGCCCGTAGAAGGCGGCCTCGCCGGCCTCCTCGGTGAACGCCACGCCGAGCGTGGCGGCGGCGGCGCGGCAGGCGGCCTCGGCCTTGTCCCAGTTGGCGGCGTCGCCTGTGTACTTGTTGGAGTCCGGGTTACGCAGGCCTACGCGCACGCGGTAGTCGTTCAGACCAAGCGTCTTCAGGACGACCTTCACGAGCTCGAGACAGCCGAGGACTTCCTGAGCGACCTGGTCTTCGGTGCAGAACAGGTGGCCGTCGTCCTGCGTGAAACCGCGGACGCGGGTCATGCCGTTAAGCTCACCGGACTGCTCCCAACGGTAGACCGTGCCGAACTCGGCGAGGCGCACCGGGAGGTCGCGGTAGGAGTGCGGCTGCGAGGCATAGATGCGAATATGGTGCGGGCAGTTCATCGGCTTCAGCAGGAAGCCCTGCACCGTGCCGTCGGCCAGCCGGTTGGTCAGTTCGCCGCAACCGCAGCCTTCCTTGGCGAGCAGCTCCATGGCCTCGCGCTCGACGAGGGGGGGGAACTGGGCGTCCTTGTAATAGGGGAAGTGGCCCGAGGCGCGGTAGAGGTCGAGGTTGCCGATGTGCGGCGTGAAGACCTGCTTGTAGCCGGTCTGGAACAGGCGC
>Ga0208048_1000885_pt1 | contig 15863 bp, 14 predicted proteins | sample Malawi_45m_30L_FD_184163 | JGI IMG/M metagenome (GOLD analysis project Ga0208048, IMG submission 184163) | Freshwater microbial communities from Lake Malawi, Central Region, Malawi to study Microbial Dark Matter (Phase II) - Malawi_45m_30L... | ecosystem: Environmental > Aquatic > Freshwater >...
CCGAGAGAACCTTGGCTCCATCCGGCAAATCGATACGGCTCCATTTCTCTCCCCCGTGCCAGAGCGACCCGTCCTCGCCCGAAACCACCGCGGCATCCCCTTTGAGCAGCGCCACGCCCGTCGCGCGGATCGACGGAAGTTGGCGCTCGGTCTGCCGGGAAAAATCCCCGGAGTCCGCAATGGTCAGTTTGTCGCCGGTGAGCAGTGCCAAGCGGTTGCCGTAAGCCGCCGTGTCCGAGAGTTGACCGTCGAGCGGCGGCGCCGGCACCTCTTTGCCCGATGCGGCATCGAGGACGCGGAGTTTTCCCTCGACGAAGAGAAAGATCCGCCCGCTTGCGGACGCGATCTTCACCCGTCCGACCGCATCGGGGATTTCTTCGGTCGCCAACGTTTGCCAAGGTGCGGCGCTCCGCGGCGAATAGCGCAGCAGGGCTCCGGCATCGCCGACCAATCGCACAGCCAACAAAAGGTCCCCGCCCTCAAGAAGAGCGATCGATCCCACGGACACGATGCGGGGAGCATTGGCGGAATCGATCCAATCGTTGAAGTGGATCGCCTCGCCCTCGATACGGACATCGCCCATGACAAATCCCCGCGCGCGATAAATACCGGCCGGGACGGGTTGACCCGTCGCGTCCTTGCCGTCCCATTCCGTCGACAGCCCGTTCAATCCCGCAGCGAAGCGATCGACCGGCCATTCATCGCAGAGCAGACGGACAAGTTTTCCCGACTGATCGTAAATCCCGAGGCTCACCGTTCCCTCGGGGATCGCGGGGACAAAGCGGATTTCCACCGCGCGCGCCGCAGCAGCGAGAAAAAGGGACAAAATTGCTATGCGTAGTAACGCCATTCCAAGTCAGGGAAAATGTTGTCTCTTTCGCGGCAAGCGGCGAGAAAATCCGCATCCGGCCGCCCAGTGGCAAGCGCTTCCTGCAGGCGGTTGAAGCGCAAAAGATGGTCTTTGGTCCGGCGCGCCGCGTAGTCGCGCGCCGTGCCGGTGCGCATGAGGAAGGCCCAATCACTCGATTGGGCGAGGAGAAGCTCGCGCGCCATTTGCTGCAATGTGTCGGCTTTCCACTTTGTGCGGGTTTCGGCGTTCTTCTTGGCCGCTTCGTGCATGCGGCGCGCGGCAGCGTGCAGGTGCGGGTAAATCCAGGCATTCGATTGGTCGAGCCAGACTTCCCAATAACCTTTGTTGCCCCAGCTGGAGGCGCAGGGCTGCACGACCTGGAGAATTTCGTTGCCGGCGAGATATTCCGACGGCGTGGCGAATGCGAAAATCTGCTGGTCGTAAGCAGCCTTGCGCAGGAAAAGGTCGAGAAACTCCGGCCCCTCAAACCACCAGTGACCGAACAATTCGGCGTCATAGGGACTGACGATCACGGGGTCGATCGGCATCTCTTGGCAAAGCGGTTCGAACTGGCGGATGCGGTTGGCCAGAAAATCCGCGGCGTGCGCGTCGACCGCCGAGTCGGCCCAAGGACGATGGTAGAGCTCCTTGTGCTCCGTGCGACCGGTGATGCGGTGGTATTTCAGTCCGGTGAATTTTCGCTGTTTGTCCGCCCCGAGGAAGGGTCGCAAATAGTCGAGGCCGAGATCGTATCCGATATCGCGGTAGAAATCGCGGTAGGCCGGATCGCCGGGATACCCCTCCTCCGCGCTCCACACCTGACGGCTCGAATCGCGGTCGCGCGCGAACACCGCCGGGCCTTCCGGGGTGTAACACGGCGCGTAAATGGCGAAGCGCGGTTGCGGCTTGCCGAACATCACCCCGTGGGCATCGAGGACAAACCATTTCAGACCGGCCTCGCGGAGAAATTTTTCGATTCCGGGAAAGTAGGCGCACTCGGGCAGCCAGATGCCGGCCGGCGCGCGGCCAAAGCACGCTTTGTGGTAATCGCAGGCGATCTTCAACTGCGCGCGCACCGACTCGGCATGCTCCGCCATGAGGGGAAGAAAACCGTGCGTCGCCGCGCAGGTGATGATTTCGAGAAAACCCGCATCCTGCAGCTGGCGGAAAGCAGGGATCAGCCGCCGTTGCCGTGACTCGAAATATTCCCGCACAGCGAGAAAACGCCCGAGATAGAATCGCGCCAGATCATTGCGTGCATGGTCGCCCTCGGTGCGCCTCACTTCCGCTTCAGCCAGGGCAACCGAACGGGCGATGTGCCGCGCGGCGCGTTCCTGCAGCAGCGGATCTTCCATCATCGCGCACAAGGTTGGAGTGACCGACATGGCCAAGCGAACCGGCGCACCATCGGCAAGGAGACGCTCGAAAATGCGCAGCAGCGGAATGTAGGTTTCCACGATGGCCTCGTAGAACCAGTCCTCCTCGAGAAAGTCCTCGTGCTCGGGATGCCGCACATAAGGCAGGTGCGCGTGGAGCAAGAGGACGAACCTGCCTTTTCTCATGGGCGGCCTAACATCGTCAGAGGCGGACCCGGCGGCAAGGCCCGCTTTGCCTCCCGCATGCGAAAAAACGATTTGGCCTGCGCCGGTTTTCGCGTTTTGTTTTCCGCCATGCGCGGACTTCGCCCATTGCTCATTGTCGTCGCCTTGGTCGCCCTCGGGACCGGCGCGTGGTGGGTGCGCGGATGGTCGCAAAAATCATCGCCGCTGCCGGCGAGCGGCGGGCTCTGGTTTCCGGTCACGGTGCTCAATGACGTCCCCCACTTCGCCCAGAACGATCCGCGTTGGGCAGAGGACAAATTGGGACGCACGCCGGGCAACTTGGGCCAAGAGGGCTGTGCCGTGGCTTCGGCCGCCATGGTCCTCGCGTCTTACGGAGCGGATCTGGATCCGGGACGCCTCAACAAACATCTGCAGGCAAACGAAGGCTACACCGAACGGGGATGGCTCTATTGGGAGAAGGCGAGCACATATCCTCCTGTCTTGGCCGAGCACATCTACGAGGACGACGCCTCGCATTTCCTCATCGACTGGAACCTCCTGCGCGGCAACCCGGTGATCGTCCGCCTCCGATATCCGAGCGGCATCACCCATTTCGTGGTCATCGTGGGGAAATCGGGCCACGAATACCTGATCCGCGATCCCGGCGCGGGCTACGAGCGGGGACTTTATTTACTTTCCGAGTTCGGCAGCCCGATCGAAGCGCTTCGTTTTTACAAAAAGCTGCCCGGAGAAAAGGCCTGAGCTTGCCTCGCGGCCTTTCGCGCCCGAATTTGCCGGTGATGCAACGGTGTCTTCTCTTCGCGATCATTGCCGCGCTTCTTGCCGTCCCGCGCGCCCAAGCGCAGCAGGAGATCAAAGCGCCCTTCGGCATGCAATGGGGCGAATCGGTCGAGCGCATCAAGGAAGTGGTCGGCAAAGCCAAGGCCAAAGTGGTCGAGGAAAAAACGGCGGGAGAGCGCGATGTTCTCGTCGTCGAAGGCATCGTGCAGGAAGGACTGAGGCGCACCCTCTTTTATTTTTCCGAGGGCGGTTTGAGCGAAGTGGAGCTGCAATACGACCGCGAGGGTTGGGACGACGCGCGCGTGGCTTCCTGGGTCACGACAATCAAGCAGCAGGCGGACAAAAAATACGGCCCGGGCCGCATCTTCGCCGACGACCGCGGGGACAAAGACGGACTCAAGCACACGCTGCGTGCGTGGATCTGGGTGCAGGACTTCGTCTCCTTGCGGCTCGTGCACTACACCGCACAGCAGGGCGAGGAGAACATGCGCCGGGTCAGCCTGCACTACTGCCAGGAGTAGCGCCGCTCAGAACATTTCATCCGCGAATTTGCGCGGATCAAAACGCGCGAAGTCGCCTTCCTTTTCGCCGGTTCCGACAAAACGCACGGGAACATCGAGTTCCTGCTGCAAGGCCACACCCATGCCGCCCTTCCCGCTGCCGTCGAGCTTGGTCAGGACGGCTCCGGTCAGGCCGCACGCCTCCTTGAATTGCCGCGCTTGCTCCAGCGCATTGGTACCCGTTGTCGCGTCGAGCACGATGAGAATTTCGTGCGGGCTGGACGGATCTTTTTTGGCCAGCACGCGTTTCATCTTGGCCAACTCCTGCATCAGATTGTGTTTGGTGTGCAGTCGCCCTGCCGTGTCGCAAAGCAGAAATTCGATTTTGTCGCGCGCCGCCGCCTCGACCGCATCGTGGCACACCGCGGCCGGATCGCCTTGATAGCTTCCGCGAACCACCGGAATTCCCAGTCTTTCGCCCCAAGCGGCAACCTGCTCGATCGCGGCGGCGCGGAACGTATCGCCCGCTGCCATCATTACGGACCGTCCCTCGCGGCGAAGCAGCGCGGCAAGCTTCGCGACGGACGTCGTTTTTCCCGTTCCGTTCACCCCGACCACGAGGACGACGCGCGTCGTTCCGGGCATGGGCAGAAGCGGGGGCAAAGCCGGCGGAAGCATCGCGGTGAGACGCTTGCGTGCCTCGCGCTCGACTTCATCGGCCGTGGCGGAAAAACCCGTCTCCGCGCGCAGCGCGCCGACCAGCTCCATGGTCACTTTGACTCCGAGATCGGCCTGCAGCAAAAGCGCCTCGAGTTCATCCCAATCGACGGGGCGCCCGCGGAAGCGCTCGGCGATGGCGCGAAGAAAACCGGAGGCCATGCTCAGGCGGTGGCGCGGGGATCCCGACCCATCTCCTTGCGCACGCGATCAAGCACGCCGTTGGCAAAGCGGGCCGACTCCGCCGAACCCAGACTGCGCGCGATCTCGATGGCTTCGTTGATCGTCACCGCGGCGGGAATGTCGGGATGCGCGAGCATCTCGGCCACCGCCACGCGCAAGACAGCGCGGTCGACCGCTCCGAGGCGCTTGAGATCCCAGTTCTGCAACGCGGCAGCGAGAAGTTTGTCGATCTCTTCGATGCGGGCGGCCGATTGATCGAGAAGATCCCGCGCAAAAACGGAAATTTCCTCCGCGCTCTCCGCTTTTTCGTCGGCTGTCGCCAACGCGCCGCGCATCTCGCGGCCGTAAAGATGCTGGACGGCCTGCACGCGGGCCTGCCGTCGGTTTTCTTTCGTTCCTTCGGCGCCGCTCATCGTATCGGGGGGCGTTTGGCTGTCGAATTCTGCATCTGTTGTTTCGTGCGCAGGACGGAGAAAGCAGCGCGGGCCGCCTCGGTTCCGCGATTGAGATCTTTGCCCAGGCAGCGTTCGCGCGCTTCTTCCTCGGTGCCGACAAGGAGAACTTCGTGGATCACCGGCGTGGCATGTTTCAACGCCACTTGTTGCAGGGCATTGGCTACGCTCTCGGCGATCAGCTCGGCATGGCGGGTTTTGCCCTGGAGAACGAGGCCGAGCGCGATAATCACATCGTGCCGCTGCAGCGACGCGACCATTTCCGCCACCACGGGAATCTCGAAGGATCCGGGCGCGTTGAACAGTTCGATCGCGCTCCTCTCCTCCAAATTGTAAAGCTCCTTGCAGGCATTGTTGACCAAACCTTGAACGAATTCCGGGTTGTATTCGCTGGCCACGATGGCAAAGCGCGGAACATTGAAATGGTCGTATTTCGGCGGCCGGGGCGGGAGTCGGGTGGACATGGCTTTATGTGGCAGAGGCGCTCGGTGCGAGGCAATCAGAGAAGATGCCCCATCTTCTTCTTTTTCGTCCGCAAATAGCGTGCGTTTTGGGCGTTGGGTTTCGCTTTGATCGGCACGCGGGCAACGATTTCCAATCCGTGGCCGGACAAGCCGACCATCTTGCGCGGGTTGTTGGTCAGCAGGCGGATTTTGCGGACTCCGAGATCGGAAAGAATCTGCGCGCCCAAGCCGTATTCGCGCAGATCCATGGCAAAACCGAGTTTCTTGTTCGCTTCGACCGTATCGAGTCCGCTTTCTTGCAGTTTGTAGGCGTGAATTTTCGCCGGTAAGCCGATGCCGCGTCCCTCCTGCCGCATGTAGACGAGGACGCCCTTGCCGTGCTCGGCGATCTGCCGCATGGCTTGATGGAGTTGCGATCCGCAATCGCAGCGGCGCGAACCGAACACATCCCCGGTCAGACACTCGCTGTGCACCCGCACGAGCACGGGTTGCTTCGAGTCGATGGTGCCGCGCACCAAAGCAAGGTGATGCGCGCCATCGGTCGTGGAACGGTAGAGATAAAGATCGAAGTCGCCGAATTCGGTGGGTAGCCGGACGCATTGCTCGCGTTGCACCAGTTTCTCGCGACGTCGGCGGTAGGCGATGAGATCGCGGATGCTGCACATCTTGAGTTTGTGGCGGCGGCGGAATACCTGCAAATCCGGCAAGCGCGCCATCGATCCGTCTTCTTTCAGCACTTCGCAAATCACTCCGGACGCATCGAGCCCGGCCAAGCGAGCCAGATCGACAGCCGCCTCGGTGTGTCCGGCGCGCTGCAGCACCCCGCCTTCTTTGGCCTGGAGCGGAAAAACGTGACCGGGCTGCGTCAGGTCGTCCGGCGAGGATTTCGGCGAGGCCAAAGTCTTGATCGTGCGTGCGCGGTCGCGCGCGCTGATCCCGGTGGTCACACCCTTGGCCGCATCGACCGACACCGTGAAGTCGGTGCGGTGAATCTCTCGGTTGTGCGCCACCATGCGCTGCAAGCCGAGTTGGCGCGCGCGCGACTCGGCGAGAGGAACACAAATGAGCCCCCGCCCGTTCTTGGCCATAAAATTGACCGCCTCCGGCGTCACTTTGGACGCGGCCATGACCAAATCCCCCTCGTTCTCGCGCTCGGCATCGTCGGTCACGATGACCATACGGCCGGCCCTGATGTCTTTGATGACATCTTCAATCGAATCGAACGAGGATTTGCTCACGACCTTCCAGTAAAGCAGTGCGCGGGCCTCTGGGCAATGTCCCGGCCGGGGAAGGCTTGGAATTCCGACCTCAAGCCGCTAGGCTCGGGCGCCTCCAAACTATGCGCCCGATTGCCTACCTGACCCTGCTGACCCTCGCCTTGGCTCTCTCCATGCCCGCCCGTGCAGCCGAGAGCTACCTCATTGTCGACGACGAGACCGGCCACATCCTCGATTCGTCGAATGTTAACGCAAAACGCCAAGTGGCCAGCCTGACCAAGATCGCCACCGCGATGGTCGTCTACGATTGGGCCACCGCCACCGGTTCATCGCTCGCCGCCGAGGTCGCGGTTCCCGCCGACATCGCCAATGTCGGGGGCGAAAATCCCTGCGGCCTTCAACCCGGCGACCGCGTTTCGCTGCGCGACCTCATCTACGCCGCCCTTATGCAATCCGACAATCATGCCGCTTACACCTTGGCCCACAATGTCGGTGCGCAGCTGCCGAACAAATACGGCCTCGGTCCGGTGGACAATTTCACCGCGCACATGAACGCGCTGGCCCGCAAGCTGAAGCTGAAACGCACGCTCTTCCTCAATCCTCACGGCATCGACAATCAGGAGAACCCGCCCTACTCCAGCGCGGCGGATCTCGGACGCCTCGCCAGATACGCGGGCGACAACGCAGCGTTCAACTTCGCCGTGGCGCAGGGAACACGCGAGATCGCCATCACGGGACCGGACGGAACACGCCGCGCATTTCTCCTGCAAAACACCAACCAGTTGCTCGGCCAGGAGGGCATCGACGGCGTGAAGACCGGAAGGACTTCGCGCGCGGGCGACTGCGTCATTCTTTCCTCGGACCGCGATCCGCAGGCGCTCGAAGTGAACGGGCAAAAAGTCGCCGTGCCGCGCCGCATCGCCGTTGTCGTGCTGGGCTCGCAGGATCGCTTCGGCGAAGGCCTCTCTCTCATCCGCCGCGGATGGGACCTGCACGACAAATGGACCGCGCAGGGCCGTCCCATCTCGAAGCGCTCGTCGCTTTGAAATCATGCCCTCCCCGCGCATCGGTATCCTGACCGCGGGAGGTGATTGTGCCGGGTTGAACGCCGTGATCCGCGGCATCGTGGGTGCCGGCGCCGGACGCGGTATCGATGTTGTCGGCTATGCCGAGGGTTACGAAGGATTGCTCAATCCGCAATCCGCTCGCCTTCTCGGGGTCGAGGACACACGCGGGATCGAAGCCGAAGGCGGCAGCATCATTGGTTCGACCAACAAAGGTCGCTTCCAACTGCGGCGCGGGCCCGATGGATCGAGCACCCTGCCCGAGCCGTTGATCCGTGCCGCGCGCACCGCGATGGACCAGCAAAAAGTCGGAGCGCTCGTCGTCATGGGCGGAGACGGATCGCTGCGCACCGGTCTTCATCTCTCGCGGGCCGGACTGCGCGTCATCGGCGTGCCCAAAACCATCGACAACGACATCGACTCGACCGATGTGACCTTCGGATTCGATACCGCCGTGGCACGCGTTGCCGAGGCCGTGCAGAACCTGCGGACCACCGCGGAAACACACCGGCGGGTCATGGTGCTCGAAGTCATGGGCCGCCACAGCGGTTGGCTCGCACTCCACGGAGCAGTGGCGGGCGGCGCTGATGCGGTTCTTATTCCGGAAATTCCTTTCGATGGCGACCAACTGATGCGCTTTGTCAAAGACGCGGAACGCCGCGGCTTGCGCTCCTGCGTTGTCGTGGTGGCCGAGGGCGCGCGCGCCAAATCCGGACGGCAGATGCGACGGCAAACCGGCTCGGGAGAGAACCGCTTGGGCGGGATTAGCGGCTACGTCGAATCGGTCGTCGCCCGCACCGGACGCGAAACACGCTGCTGCGTGCTCGGTCATCTGCAACGCGGCGGTCCTCCCACCGCTTTCGATCGCGTGCTCGGTCAGCAATTCGGCGTGCGCGCGGTCGAGCTTGTCGCGGACGGTATGTTCGGACGCATGGTTAGTTACCGCTTCGGCTCGGTCACCGACGTCGCTCTGGCCGATGCGGTCAATCGGCGCCGCTCCGTTTTGCCCGACTCGCAAATTTTGCGCCACGCGAGGGCGCTCGGACTATTTCTCGGCGACTGATTTTCCCGCCGCGCGCTGCAGCACGCGTTCGTATTGGTCGGTGATCTTGGTCAAATCGAAGCGACCGGCGATGCGCAGGCTTTCTGCTTTGCGCCGCGCAATATCTTGCGGATTGGCCGCCGCCGCATCGAGGACGGAAGCCCAAGCCGCGGCATCGGACGGCAAAAGCCATCCGTTTTCGCCGTCGATCACCACATCGCGCAGTCCCGGAATATCCGATCCGGCAATAGCCAGCCCCCGCGAGACGGCCTCGATCGCTGCCACGGGCAACCCCTCCGACAACGACGGGAGCAAAAGAACATCCGTATCATCGAGATGCTTTTGCACCGTATGGGCATCGACCCATCCGACGAAATGGCAACGATCGGCCATGCCTGCTTTGCGCAGGGCGGCCTCGAGTTCACCCCGCAAGGGTCCGTCGCCGATGAAAGTTGCCCGCCAGTTGCCGGCGCGCATGCATCTGAAAACATCGGAGAGAAAAACCGGATTCTTCTGGATGCTCATCCGCCCGACGAACAGAAGCCGCAGAACATCGGAAGGATCCGGTGAAGTTGGTGCCGCTGCCCGCGATTCGGCTCCATTGAAGATAACTTCGGGCGAAATGGAGTAAGATTTCTGCGCGAGTTCCGCGACATGGGAACTGACCGCTGTGACCGCAGTCGCATCGCGCCAGATGGGAACCGTGAAAGGACGCACGATGCGGAAAAGATGGTCGGTCTGCTCCGGTGCCCCGCCGGGAACATCGCCGAGATGCGCGGTCAAAACGTAAGGGACACCCGTGGCTTGGTGCGCCAGCCAAGCGACCGGACCGGTCGGCACGGCAAAGTGCACATGCATCACATCCGGCCGCCACGATCTCGCGGCCGAGATGGCCGGCATGGCGTTCAGCGCCACGTAAGCGGCCATCTCGGGGACACTGCAGGTGTCGGGACTGCGGCGCAGGGAAAAGACGCGGTGGATATCCACACCGCCGGAATCGGTCTCGCGCGCCGGCAACGATCCGGTGCGGGAAGTCTGCACGCGAACCTCGTGGCCCCTCGCCGCCAGCGCACGCGAGATCTGCGCGGCCACGCGACCGCCACCGCCGCCGATCGGAGGATATTCGTAGCAGACCGTGAGAATTTTCATCGCGGACGGTTCTTGCGCCATTCTCCGTAGACCCAAGCGTTCCACAGGAAAAGCCGGTGGTTCTTTCGTCCGGCCAGATGTTCGGCCTGCAACCGCTGCGCCACACCGGGACAAGGCATGGCCGCCGGATCGATGCGCAGGTTTCCCGAAGCAAACCAAGCGCCGACCGGCACACCGAAGCCTTTTTTGCGCCGGTCGATGATGTTGTCGGGGACAATCCCGCGCGCCGCCCTCTTAAGCAGATATTTTCCCGTGCCTCCGCGCAGACGCAGCACCGACGGAATCCGGCGCACAAAATTGACCACGTTGATGTCGAGAAACGGAGCGCGCACCTCGAGTCCGTTCATCATGCTGGCCCGGTCGACCTTGGCCAGAACGCTTTCCTGCAAATAAAGACGGATGAAGAAGCTCGTCGCCTTCTCGACGATATCATCGCTCTCGATCGCGTCCCACGCCTCGATCGCCTCGGAGAAAACATCCTCCAGTTTGATTTTGTCGCCAAAGCACTCGCACAGGTCATCCAGATCCATCCCGGCCATCCAAGATGGAATCCACAGGGCCGGATCTTTTGCCGCTCCGCGCAGGAACCGCTTGAGGGCGAAGTCGAAACTCAGATAGCGATGCGAAACCGGCAACCGGTCGGCCAAGGCGATGATCGCCGGGTGAACGGCCTTGGGGGCAAGCTGGCGGTAAAGGCGGGCAAAACGAAGGACGCGGAAGGGTTCGTATCCGGCGAACAATTCATCACCGCCGTCGCCGCCGAGCGCGACTGTCACGCGGCGACGCGTGAATTTGCTCAGCAGGTAGGTGGGCAAGAGGGAGCTGTCCCCATTCGGCTCGTCGAGACGCGAATAAATTTCCGGCAACAAGGACCGCGCACTGCCCAGACTCAGTTTTTCCGTTTGATGACGGGAACCGATGGCCCGCGCCACTTCGGCGGCGTAGGGCAACTCATCATAGGTCGGCTCGTCGAATCCGATGCTGAACGTCTGCAGCTCACCCTTGGGTAAATCCCCGGCAGCCATGGCTGCGATAAGGGAGGAATCAATGCCGCCGCTGAGGAAAATTCCCAGCGGCACATCGGCTACCATGCGACGGCGCACGGCGGCGCGCAGCAATTCGCGCAATTCTTCGACGCGTTGGTCGAGCGTCGGCCCCTCCTCGGGAGCAGGCTGATAGGACCAATAGCGCCAGACCTTGAGTTCGCCGCTTTTCAGGTCGAAAGACATCGAGTGACCGCCGGGCAACTTGCGCGCGCCTTCGGTCATGGCCAAAGGCGCGGGAACATAACCGTAAGCGAAGTATTTCCTCACCGCCGCAGGCGAAATGCCCCGCGGCACGGCGGGATGGAGCAGCAACGAATCCAACCCGGAGGAGAAAACAAACAATCCGCGCGATGGCGCGTGGTGGTAATAGAACGGCTTCTTTCCGAAGCGGTCGCGACTGGCAAACAGCCGGCGCGCGCTTTTGTCGTAGATGACAAAAGCCCACATACCATTGAGACGATCGACCATGGCATCACCCCACTGGGCATGCGCAGCGAGAAGGACTTCCGTGTCGGAGTGGTCGGTGCGGAACACCTGGCCGGCCGCCTCGAGTTCTTTGCGCAGCTCCGCGAAGTTGTAGATCTCGCCGTTGAAAACGATGGCGCGGCGTCCGTCCGCGCTCCACATCGGCTGCGCTCCGCCCTCCAGATCGAGAATACTCAGGCGACGATGGCCGAGATGCACGCCATCGCCTTCCCAATACCCTTCGTCGTCCGGCCCGCGATCGGCCAGACAGCGCGTCATGCGCAGGAGATCATCCCTCGTTCCCGGACCGACAAATCCCGCGATGCCGCACATGGACGAGCCGCGTCAGCTGTCCGCGCGTTCCAGATTACGCGTCGAGCGCACCAGGTAGATGGCTTTGTCCTGCGACTCGTGGAAAGTGCGCGTGACCATCTCGGCCAGCAGACCCATGAGGATGCAGATGATGCCGGTCATAAAGGAAAAAACGGCCATCATGGGCAAAGGCGTGTCGGTGAAAAAGTAGCCTTTGGTGCGCATGTAAAAGGTCCAACCGGTGAATCCCGCGGCTGCGAGAAAAAACATCAGCCCCCAGAATCCGAAGAGATACATCGGCTTGAGCATGAAGTTGTCCATGAACTTCACGGTGACCAAATCGAAGATCACTTTGATCACCCGCTCCAAACCGTATTTGGAGGAGCCGGTCGTGCGCGCATGGTGGTTGACCGGAATTTCCGTGATGCGCGCCCCGTGCCATTTCGCGTAGACGGGAAGAAACCGGTGCATCTCGCCGTAGAGCCGCACGCCCTTGATCACCTCGGCCCGGTAGGCTTTGAGCGAACAACCGAAGTCGTGCAGGGGCACGCCGCTGACGACGGAGATGAGTTTGTTCGCCATGATGCTCGGGATATTGCGCTGCAGCGCGTTGTCTTGGCGGTCTTTGCGCCAGCCGCTGACCACATCGTATCCCTCGTCGATTTTTTCCAGCATGCGCGGGATATCAGCCGGATCGTTCTGCGCATCGCCATCCATCGGAATGATGATCTCGCCGTTGGCAAAATCGAATCCCGCCATCATGGCCGCGGTCTGCCCGAAGTTGCGGCGGAAGTGCACCACCCGGACATGCGGATCACGATCGGCGATGTCGTCGAGAATGTCGTCCGAGGCGTCCGTGCTGCCGTCGTTGACGAAGATGATTTCCCACGCACGCCCCGACGATTCCATGACTTTGCGCGTGGCCTCGTAAAGCCCGACGATGGCGTCGGCTTCGTTGAAGACGGGGATCGTGATGGAAACAAGTCCGGCAAGTTTGTGGGCAGGCGCCATGTCAGCGGGCAAAATAGTCGGTGATCGCCTCGACAAGCCCCGGAATATCGTGGCGTTTGGCTTCGACTTCAGGCCGCGCGCCACACTCTTCCAAGGTCCGCGTGGTGACCGGTCCAATACTGGCAAACTTGAGCCCGCTTGGCACCGGTAATTTGAGACCGAAGAAATTGCGCACCGTGGAGGAGCTGGTGAAAACGAGGAGATCGGCTCCTTCCGTCTCGAGCCTTTCCCTCGCCCGTGTGCGGTCGTCCGTCTCCGCCACCGTGCGGTAGGCGATGGCTTCGTCGACGATCGCGCCCATTTTGGAAAGCTCCATGGCGAGGGCCCCGCTTGTTTCCACCGGGCGCACGACAAGGATCTTCACGTTTTCGACATCGGTTTCCTTTTTGAAAGCCTTGGCCAGCGACACGGTGTGGAAATTTTCCGCGACCAGATCCACGTGGTAGTGGAAATCTTTGATCCGTTGCGCGGTGACCGCTCCGACCGAAGCAAACTTGGTCCCGCCGATCTCCCGCGCGTCGTCGTAAAGTTTGTAGAAGATCTCGAAAAAAGCATCCACCCCGTTGGCGCTGGTGAAAACAATCCACTCGTAGCCGTGCGCATCCTGTACCAATTCGGCGAACTCTCTCAGGTCGGGCGCCGGTTCGCGCCGGATGAGTGGCAGTTCGTAAACATCCGCCCCGAGATCCCGCAGGGCGGTGCTCAACTTTCCCGATTGCGCGCGGCTGCGTGTCACCACGATGCGACGGCCGAAAAGCGGCCGTGCCGCGGTCCAGGAAAGTTTCTCCGCAAGTTTGACCACATCCCCGAACACCACCACGGCGGGCGGCAGCATACCGGCCTCGCGCACGCAATCGGCGATATTGCCGAGCGTTCCCTTGACCACTTGCTGGTCGCCGCGCGTGGCCCAGCGAATGGCCGCCACCGGTGTATCCTTCGGCGCACCGCCGGACATCATCCTCTCGGCGATGCCCCGCAGATGCTCCACACCCATGAGCATGACCTTGGTTCCCTCGGCGGCGCCGATGGCCGCGTAAACCTTGGCTGCGGCGGGTTCGGCCGGATCCTGGTGTCCGCTGAAAACCGTGAGCACCGAATTGACCGAACGCTGCGTGACCGGAATCCCCGCATAAGCGGGGCCGGCAATGGCCGAGCTGACTCCGGGGACAATCTGGAACCGCAAACCCGCGGCGGCCAGAGCGAGGCATTCCTCCGCGCCGCGCGCGAAGACAAAAGGATCGCCGCCTTTGAGGCGAACCACATTTTTCCCCTCGCCGGTCTTTTCGACGAGCAGGCGGTTGATTTCTTCCTGCGGCAGCGTGTGATCGCCCGATTTTTTTCCGGCGTAAATCAACGCGGCGCTTTCGGGAGCGAAACCGAGAAGCTCGCGATTGACCAAATGATCATAGACGACGACCTCCGCGCGGGAGAGGACATCGCATCCGCGCAAAGTCAGCAGTCCCGGATCGCCCGGACCCGCGCCGACCAGAAAACAAATGCCGCTCTTATTGGCCATGGAGTTTTGCCGCAACCTCGCGGCCCAATTGTTCCGGGTCTTTGCCATGACCGGAGGCGTAGTGGGGGGCACCCGATACTTCGCCGAAAAATATTGCTTCGAGATGCAATTCGTCGCCGATCATTTGCGCGCGCGCACCGAGCGCCATGTGGCAACCGCCTCCGCAAGCGCGCAAGACTTCGCGCTCGGCGCGCGTCGCCGCGTCGGTGGCCGTGTCGTTGAGAACCGCAAGCATTTCGCGCATGGTTGTGTCATCCGAGCGGGTTTCGATGGCGATGGCACCCTGCCCCGGAGCGGGAAGAAATTCCTCCAGTTTCGAGAGGTGGAGTGTTTTGCCTTCGATTTGCAAAGTGCCCTGTGTCGGGTGACCTAACCTGGCCAGACCGGCGGCGGCCAGAATCGTGGCATCGCATTCGCCGCGAGCCAGCTTGACCAAGCGCGTCGGCACGTTCCCACGGATCGGAACCGCCGACACATCGGCCCGCTCGGCCAAAAGCATGGCGCGACGGCGCGGGCTCCCCGTGCCAACATGCGCGCCATAGGGCAAGCCCTCAAGACCTCCCGTGGTCATCGACACCAGCACATCGGAGCAGTCGGCCCGGGGCAAAATCGCCGCAAGTTCCAAGCCCGCGGGCAAAGTAGTCGGCAAATCTTTCAAACTGTGCACCGCGGCATCGGCGCGTCCGTCGAGCAGCGCCGCTTCAAGCTCTTTGGTGAACAGTCCTGTTTCGGCCGCCTGCGAGAGATCGGATTCCCTATCCTTGTCTCCCGTCGTGCGGATGATGACGTCCGACACCTCCAATCCGGGACGGGCCTCGCGCAAGCGGCGCGCCACTTCCCGGGTCTGCGTCAAGGCAAGGTCGCTACCGCGTGTGGCCAAGCGAAGAGTTGCACTCATGGGTTGGCGGACACTTTCGTTTCGTCCGGCCTTTGTTGCACCCAGGCAAAAAATTCCCGCACGTGTTCCTCGATCAATTCCTCGCAGCGCTCGACTTCCCGTCCGCGCGCCTCCATGCCGCGCTGCGCCATGGCCTGCAAGGAATCCATGTCGTGCAGGAACACTCCTTCGAGATCGTTCAAAGCCGGATCGAAATTGCGCGGCACGGCGAGATCGACGAGAAAAAGCGGACGATCGCCGCGCGAGGCAAGAACGGGTGCAAGCTGGGCGGACGAGAGCAGCCTGCCCCGCGCCGCGGTCGAGGAAATGACGATGTCCACATCGGGCAAGGCGGATTGCCATTGGTCGAAATGCAGAGCCATGCCCCCGAGTTCTCGGGCCAGTTCCGCCGCGCGCTCGAAAGTGCGGTTGGACAAAACCAAGCGACTGACCCCGCGCGATTGCAAACTGCGCGCCACGCGTGCTCCGGCTTTGCCCGCGCCGAGCAGCAGCACGCGACAACCGATAAGATCGCCGAAAATTTTCTCCGCCAGTTCGACCGCGACGGAACCGACCGAAACCGCGCCGCGCGTGATTCCTGTCTCGGTGCGCACCTGCTTGGCCACGCGGAATGCTTGTTGGAAAAGCCGGTTGAG
>Ga0208048_1000887_pt1 | contig 15850 bp, 16 predicted proteins | sample Malawi_45m_30L_FD_184163 | JGI IMG/M metagenome (GOLD analysis project Ga0208048, IMG submission 184163) | Freshwater microbial communities from Lake Malawi, Central Region, Malawi to study Microbial Dark Matter (Phase II) - Malawi_45m_30L... | ecosystem: Environmental > Aquatic > Freshwater >...
AAACCTGAGTGAACAATAAACAGCGTATCAAAGGCCTGGCCTATGGTATGTATGCGCTGACCGGTTTTGAACTGGACATGCTGAAACAGAAATTCTTCCTCGTCGTAATTGGATACCGTGGGGATGCGAAGTAATTCGCAGACCTCAGTTAGATTAGACCAAAGCTTGCCTTGCCTAAGCCATCCGGATTCCGAGCCGGTGCCGATGTCATTGTGTTGATGCGTGCCTGAAGATAAATCAGAGTGCTGAAGAAGTGTCATGCTCATTTCCTTTTTTGTTTGAGCCAATGAGTTCATTCGTTAATGCTGATTTTTGTTCCTAAGCTTTTAATTCATCTGTTGTTGTTGGGGTCAGGCAGTATCAGGCGTAGTTTTGTTTGGCGCTATCAGGGCAGACTGAATACGGCAAGTGCCCGAACCGAAAACGACTCAGGTCATTCCTAATCGTTCATCTCTGCACGGTGTCAAGGCTTGAATTTTTCCAAAAGCCCTTGCGCCACCGCGTATTGCACTAATTCGGCGAGCGACGGGGTTCCTAATTTATGCAGGATGTGTGCTTTGTGCGTACTGATGGTCTTTACCGATAGATGCAGTAACTCGGCAATATCGGTCACTGACTTGCCGCTCACCAGCATATTGAAAACTTCAAACTCTCGATTGGTGAGTGATTTATGCGGAAGGTCTTGCCGGTGAGGCATGGCATCCATGGCGAGTTGCTCAGCCACCTCCATGCTGATGTAGGGCCTACCTGCGTGAACCTTTCGAATGGCCACCAGCAAATCAGTGCCAGCGCTCTCCTTGGTTATGTATCCATGCGCGCCGAGACGAATGGCACGTGCCGCGTATTGATCTTCATCGTGCATCGTCAGCACCAGAATCGCGACATTGGGTGCCTCTTCTCGAATTTGTTTAATGATGTCCATGCCGCTGCGGCCGGGCATCGATAAATCCATCAGCAAAACATCGAAGCCCGCCCGCCTGACAAGTGCCAGAACCTCAAAGCCGTCGGTCGCTTCTGCGACTACCTCGATATCGTGAGCTTTACGCAAGATGTATTTCAGACCCTCGCGCATCAACGCATGGTCATCGGCAAGAACGACCCGAATCATTTTCCCCGGCTCCGTTCGTTCTTGGCAAACGTACCGCGCGAGCAGAATCCGGGACTGCGCCCCGTAGAAGAATTGGCTGGACGTGCCGGGTAACCGATTGGCATGGGGAATTCCTTTAGTAACAAATTTGCAACATTCTTGGCGAATTTATCAGGTTTCCACAAACTAACCAAGCTGATTTGGATCAAAACTCGGACTGCGAGGGCAAAACTATGCTTGTAAATGACGATTAAATTCCGTGGGGAAATACTTCTGATTCAGGCAAACAATATTTGCGGCGAATCCATCAGTGCCGGTTCACATGAACAACATTTGCGGCAAGTCCATCAGGGTAGCTGATAGACTTTGTGCTATTTCGATAGCCGCGGATTCGCCAAGCGGATTTAAAAGCAAGCGCCGCCTCGATACACGGCGACCAAATTGCCAATAACCGAAAATTGCCAATCAGTTTGGCTGTTGCAGTGATTTTTTTTCAGGGCACTAAAGATGCAAGCGGACGAGATCGGTCATATTATTCAGCTCGCAATTGCGCCGGTGTTTCTGTTAACCGGTGTCGGTACCAATATGCTGGTTCTGACCAATCGGTTGGCCCGCATCATCGACCGCAGCCGGTACCTGGAGGAGCAACTCGAGACCGAGCAAGCTATCTCAATCGACAAAATCGCGCTATACCAAGACGAGTTAGCGATTTTGTTTCGACGCGCAAAAAAGATAAACCGAGCGATTTTGCTTGCTACCTGCTGCGCGCTGCTGATCTGTGTCGTGGTAGCCGGATTATTTATTGCCGATGCGCTGAATTTACGATTAGCTTCGGTTATTGCCGGCATGTTTGTACTGGCGATGATCGCACTGACGGGAAGCTTTGTTTACTTGTTGCGAGAGATATGGCTCGCTACCGAGTTCATGAACACTCAGCAGGGCTTGAACAGACGAAGGTAGAAAATGCTCCGCGCCGCTCAGCCCTGCATGCTGGTACAGCTCAGACGGAAGATAACAACTCGCAGCTTGCCTTGAACAGGTCATGCGACTCGTCGCCAAAGCAATCGCAAATAGAGAAATGATTTTCTTGATTCAGCGGTATCTCGCGCTGAAACCCGTGGTGCCACCGAGAGCCAATCAGCGCAGTTTGCCGCCTGAATTCATCTGACTCCAAATCGCCTACAGCGGTTATGAAGGGTGCGGCGTTAGGCTGCGGCATCCAAGCCGGTGACAAGCGGAGTGCGCTGCTTCGATCTAATTTCAAATCCGCATTAATGAATTCCGCGTGGCGCACAGGTTCAAGATCATATAGCCCCGACATCAAGACACCTGCCTTGATCAAATCAGTCGGTAAATCCGGACCAAATACTTTCCAATGAGCGGCCAGCATCATGGCGGCTAAGTGACCTCCTGCTGAATGACCCGCGATCATGATCCGGTCGCGGTCAAAATCCAGTCGCGCCGCACGCCGGTAGAGCCAAGCCACCGCGCGCAGCTGCTGGCGCGTGATTTCATCCACCGACGCATGCGGCGCCAAGGTGTAGTTGGTGAGCGCGACATTGAAGCCCGCTTTACGGTAGCCCGGTACAATAAACGTGAAATCAGACTTGTCCAGCGAGCGCCAGTAGCCACCGTGAATGAAAACCAGCAAAGGGGCATTCTTCTTGGCAGCCGGGAAGAAATCCAGCAGCTCCATTGGGGCACCGCCAAACGCTACATCCAGCAATCCAGCCTCTGTGCGCCTTACCTCGGCCGACTCCCGCTGCCAACGCTGGATGATTTCAGGATGCTCCGGCACCGCCGCGCGTGCGTTCAGCTGATCAGCGTAATATGCGGGTGAGCCTAGCTTTGTGCTGATGCTGTTGTCATTTTTATTGGGCATGAGTATCTCCTTGGTATTTGTATTGGCCTGGCTCGCCGTAGCGGATTTAGCCGCTCACATCAGTGTTGTTGACCACACGCAATACATTAATCTACACTAAAGCTGTTTTGGTGCTCGCCTGTCGGTTCTGACAGGCAGTTAAACGGGAAACACGGAGCCCACTCCTGCTGCTCAGGAGCAAGCCAACGTGTGCTGCCCCCGCAACGGTAAGCAAGCGCATGACCGAGGTCATGCAGTTGGTTCAAATCACCACTGTGCCGTAGGCATGGGAAGGTTGAGCCGATTCGCTTGTTAGCCCGGATACCGGCCAAACCAGGTGGGAGCGGCGAGCGGGGTGGTTCGTTGTTCATCGATTTTCGATGTGCTGACATCGGTCGCGCTCCTGTTCGGTCTTGCTTGCGGGGAAGCTGGCGAGACGACCCTTACTAAGCCGACCATGAAAGCTATCTCCTGTTTGCCGAGACTCGCGCGCGCGCGCGCGTGCCGCCGTTTGTTTACCACCTGTTTGATCGTGCTGTTACCCTCGGCCCGCGCCGGGTCGCAATTGCCGGAGGTTGTCGTTACCTCCTCTCGCACTGAGCAGCGACAAACCGATACCCTGCTGCATAGCACCGTCATCACCGCCGACATGATCCGACATAGTCAGCAACTGGATCTTCCATCGTTACTGCGCGCAGAAGCCGGTGTACAAATTACCCAAACCGGCGGCATCGGTAGTGCGACTGGTTTCTTTATGCGAGGCGCGGCAACGCGGCAAACGCTGGTGTTAGTCGACGGCGTTCCTATCACCAAGCAGGATGCTACGGGCACGGTCAGTATCGAGCATCTCATGCTGGCCGAGATAGACCGGATCGAAATCGTGCGCGGTAATGTTTCAAGTATCTATGGCTCGGGCGCGGTGGGTGGCGTTATTCAGATTTTTACGCGCAAGCCTACTGAGCAGTTACAGACGAGCGTATCGGCTGAATATGGCTCACGGATGAGCTACAGCACCGCGGCTTCGATCCGCGGTGCAGCCGACAGTTTACGGTATGCGATCTCGGCATCAGCCTTAGGTGCCGACGGATTTTCAGCGATTAACTCTCTGCAGCTCCCTACGGGTAATCCTGATCGCGATGGCTACAGCAACACCAGCGCGAGCGGCTCGATTTCAAGCCACTGGTCAGTGGATCAAGAGATCGGTATGCGGTTTACTCAAAGTCAGGGACGATTCAGTTTCGATGGCGGCACGAGTTTTGATCAGCCAACCGACCAACATACCGGTAAGACCAATGTCAGCGTCATCTCTTTTTTTTCGAATAATCGATTAAATGATCGCTGGTTATCTAATCTGAATTTATCAGAGGTGGTGGATAAAAATTCCAACCGGTTTCAGACAGCTTATCCCTTCAGTAACGCTTACAGAACGCAAACTCGTATGCTCGACTGGTTGAATCGGATTGAGCTGCTTGATAATGTTCGCGCGACTGCTGGCATAAGCTATCAGCATCAGTCCCTATATGGAAATGATGGCTTTGGTGATGTATCGGATTTCTCTCGGCGTGTCTGGAGCACGCAGGCAGGTCTTGAATACGCCGATGTCAACGGTCATAGCCTGCAGCTCAACGGGCGCTACGATGACACTCAGCGTAATGCATCGGCGAGCACCGGCTTGCTAGGCTATGGCTACCGGGTCAATGAAAACATCAAGCTGATTGCCAGCACATCAACCGGGTTTAGCGCGCCACCGATAGGTTATTTGTACGGTCAGTACGGAAATCCAAGTTTGCGGCCCGAGTACTCCCGCTCTTGGGATATCGGTGCACAGATATCCTTGGCGGATACTGAACTGCGGCTCACTTGGTTTGATGCGCGAATAAGAGATCAGATCGAGTGGCGTTTTCCAAATGGATTTACTAATATCAGCTCGGCGCGTAATAACGGGATTGAGATCAGCGGTAGCGCCATGCTACGCGGTTGGTCAATTCGACCCAGCGTGACCCTGCAAGACCCGCGTGACGCGGATACCGGACAACGTCTGAACCGGCGGGCAAGTGAGCTAGCGAGTATTTCAGCAGTCCGCTCGGCAGGGCCTTGGACGATTAATCTGTCAGCGTCATATTCAGGCCAGCGGTTTGATGGCGCGAATCGCTTGGGATCGTACGTGCTTGCTGCAGCGGGCGGGAGTTATTCGTTATCGAAACAGTGGTCGTTGGTGGCGAGGATAGAGAATATCTTTGACGAGAATTATCAGAGCGTCTACGGCTACAACCAGTTACCGCGAACTTTCTTCGTCGGAGCGCGCTGGCAGCAATAACGCACTGGCTCATTGCGCGCCGACCTTGCTACCCCTTGCGCGGTCGGTGCGCGCGTGGCCGGCTGACATCCGGCCGGCTCAAATACGGCAGACTCAAATACGGAAGGCTCAAATACGGAAGGCTCAAATACGTCAGCTTCAAATCCGGCCGTATTCTTATAGTTACTACTGTTATCAAGCCTTTGGCCAAAGAATCATCTGAGTACAGCGAAACAGCGCAATGGTTTTTCCTGCGGCGCTCACCGTTGCGTCCCACACCTGAGTAGTGCGTCCACGATGTACCGGGCTCGCCTCGCAATCAACCCAGCCGTCACGCGCCGTGCCAAGATGATTACTCTTGATTTCTATGGTGGTGAAACTCGAAGCGCCATCGGGCAGGTGCATCATGCAACCAAACCCGCAGCAGCTATCAGCTAGCATGATGATCGATGCCGCGTGCAGGAACCCATTGGGTGCGAGATGATGGCGCTGGATAGTAAAGCCCGCTTTGATGCGGCCGTCTTCGGCTGAGACAAATTCGAATCCCAGATGATCGGGCAACGTGCCTGCAAAGACCTGCCGCATTTTTTCCATTACATCGGCTTGCATGTCTTTTTCCTTGTGTATCGCTGGATCAATTGACCGTGCCTCGTTCGCGAGAGGCGCTGATTAGGTGATCAGACCTCGAGGTTATCGATCAAACGGGTCGAGCCGAGTTTGGCCGCTGCGAGTATGACCAGCGGTTGATGAGTTGCCAGATCACCCGCGGTTGGCGGCTGGAGATCGCTACGTTTTCTGATTGCAAGGTAATCGGGTTGCCAGCCTCGTTGACCTAGGCGCTCAATCGCACTTTTCTCCAGCAGCGATACATCGAGATCGCCGCTGCGGAGCGCGTCAGCGACCCGATTCAGTTCACGAAACAGGGTGGGAGCCTCGGCACGTTCATGCTCAGATAAGTAACCGTTGCGCGACGACAGCGCCAAGCCATCCTTGGCACGGTAGGTCTCAGCGGCTACGATCTCGGTAGGTAAAGCAAACTGCCTCGCCATATTCCGTACAACCATCAGCTGCTGATAATCTTTTTTGCCGAACACCGCAACACGCGGCTGTACGCAAGAAAAGAGTTTCATCACAATCGTAGTGACACCGGTAAAAAACCCGGGTCGGAAGTGCCCTTCAAGAATATTACCCAGATCATCCGGGGGCTGAATCCGGAACTCCTGGGGCTCGGGATAAATATCTTTTTCGGTTGGCGCGAACAGCACATATAAACCTTCTTTCTCGAGCTTCTCAACATCGGCGGCGAAGGTGCGCGGGTACTTATCGAAGTCTTCGTTTGGACCAAACTGAAGACGATTCACAAATATCGATGCAACCACCGGGTCACCGTGCTTGCGCGCTAAGCGCATCAGCGACAAATGACCATCATGCAGATTACCCATAGTAGGCACGAAGGAAGTACGCAACTGGCCCCGCAGCTGGTCGTGAAGCTCTGCAATCGACGAGATGATTTTCATCGTGAATCAGTTTCGAAGGTGCCGATGGGTGCCCTTGTGGCGATCATTTCAGATCGGGCGCAGCGCATCAGTTCGGCGAGTATGAGAGACGCACATAGATAGGCGCAAATGCCTCGGCCTGCGTGATCTCGATCAGCGTTTCTTTTGCCAGCTCAAGCAATGCGATGAAATTCACCACCACTACCGGCACACCCCGCGAGGTTTCGAACAAATCCTGAAACTCAATAAATTTAGCGTTTTGCAGCTTGCGCAAAATTTGCGTCATATGCTCTCGTACAGAAAGCTCTTCACGCGTGATGGTATGCCTTTCGGTGAGCTTGGCGCGACGCAGTAAGTCATTCCATGCTGCTTGCAGATCAGCGATCTCGACATCCGGGAAGCGCGTCACCACGGTCTGATCGATATATACCTGCGTGCGCACAAAGTCGCGCCCGACTTGTGGCAAGGTGTCGAGCTGAAACGCAGCCAGCTTGATCTGTTCATATTCCAGCAGCTTTCGCACCAGCTCGGCGCGTGGATCGAGCGCTTCCTGCTCGCCCTCGATCTTTTTAGCGGGCAGCAGCATGCGCGATTTAATCTCTATGAGCATCGCCGCCATCAGCAGATAATCGGCGGCGAGCTCAAGATTGCGCTGACGTATCTGCTCAATGTACTCCAGGTACTGCAGCGTCACCGCTGCCAGTGGAATATCCAGAATATTGAAATTCTGTTTACGGATCAGATACAGCAACAGGTCGAGCGGACCCTCGAAGGCCTCGAGAAAAACCTCAAGTGCATCAGGTGGTATGTAGAGATCGTTGGGCAGTTTGAATAGCGGTTCGCCGTACAATTTGGCAAACGCTACACCATCAATCACTTCCTGTGATTCGTTGTTGATCTCGGTACTGATTTCCACGTGATGGCCTTACTCGCTTTGGTATACATAGGCCTTTTGCTTGACCCGCGATTCCTGGGTGCGGCGCATTTCTTCCAGATCGATTTTTTGTTTATCCCAAAGGCGGGCGCGACCGGCTAGCTGCTCGGCCTCGAGCGTGGGGTGGCTCTGCTTCAGCTCGGTGATAAAGCGGGTGACTTCGGAGACATACGACGCTTGTTTATTGAACAGTGGCATGGCGGGCATCTAGGGCAATCAAGAGGCCGTATTCTACTCTCAGCGGATGCGCATGCCGGGCTTGGCGCCAGGCCATGGTTCCAAGATATACAACCCGGGCTCAGCGGACTCATCTTTGGCGCTGGCGGCCAGCACCATGCCTTCCGAGACCCCGAATTTCATTTTGCGCGGTGCCAGATTGGCAACCATGACGGTCAACTTGCCCTTCAGCTGCTCTGGTTGATAGGCTGACTTGATCCCTGAGAAAACATTCCTCAAGCGGCCCTCGCCTACATCCAAGGTAAGCCGAAGCAGTTTGTCGGAGCCATCGACGAATGCGCAGTCAACAATGTGCGCCACCCGCAGATCAATTTTCAGGAAATCATCGATCTTTATCTCGGTATCGATTGCTTCGATCGATTCAATCGCTTCGTTCGTCATTTCAGCATTTTCCTCGGCAGGTGCAGCGGGGGGCTCGAACAACGCATCCAGCATCTTTGGTTCAACACGTGTCATCAGGTGCGAGTAGGGATTAACGGCATGCTGATCTGGCAGCGAGCGGTTGGCATCAGGCCATTGCAAAGGCGCGATGTTAAGCAGCGTTTCGACTTGCGCAGCCAGTGCTGGCAGTACGGGCTTCAGATACAGCGTGAGAATGCGGAAAGCCTCCAGTAGCCGCGAGCACACTTCCTGGGTGCGTGCGTTATTCGCCGGGTCTTTGGCGAGCTCCCACGGCTTGTTGGCATCGACGTAGGCATTCACATGATCGGCCAGTTCCATCACCAGACGCAGCGCCTTGCCATAGTCACGCGCTTCATACAGATTCGCGACCTCGTCGGCCGCACCACGCAATGCAGACAAGAAGCTGTCGTCATGGGTTGCCCACGCCATTGATAGCTTGCCGTCGAATTTTTTAGCAATGAAGCCAGCCGCACGGCTGGCAATATTGATGTACTTACCGATCAGATCGCTATTAACACGTGCGATGAAATCATCCGGATTGAAGTCGACATCTTCAACCCGCGCGTTCAGCTTGGCCGCGATGTAGTAACGCAGCCATTCCGGATTCATGCCAATGTCTAGGTAGCGCAGCGGAGAAATACCGGTGCCGCGCGACTTCGACATTTTTTCACCGCTGACGGTGATGAAGCCATGCACAAAAACATTGTTCGGCACCTTGAAGTCGGCAAACTTCAGCATCGCCGGCCAAAACAGGGTGTGGAAGTAGGTAATGTCTTTACCGATGAAGTGGTACTGCTCGGTCGACGGGTCTGAGAGGAACGCATCAAAGTCACGACCGGTACGAGCGAAATAATTTTTGAGTGAAGCCAGGTAGCCAATCGGCGCATCCAGCCAGACATAAAAATACTTGCCGGGTGCATCGGGGATCTCGATACCAAAATAGGGCGCATCGCGCGAGATATCCCAATCGCCGAGCCCAGTATCGCCTTCAAGCCACTCGCGCGCCTTGTTGGCGACTTCTGGCTGCAGGCGTTGCGAATCGAGCGCCCAAGCACGCAGAAATTCAACGCACTGCGGGTCTGACAATTTGAAAAAATAATGCTCCGAGCTTTTCATGACCGGCGTAGCACCGGTCAGCGTGGAGTAGGGCTTCTTCAGCTCGGTGGGGGCATAGACTGCACTACACACCTCACAGGCATCACCATACTGATCTTGCGCGCCACATTTTGGACATTCACCTTTTATGTAACGATCGGGCAAGAACATATTCTTCACCGGATCGTAGAACTGATCGATCGTACGTGTGGCGATCAGCCCCTTGTCACGCAGGCGGCGATAGATTTCCTGCGACAGAAAATGATTTTCCGGGCCGTCAGTGCTATGCCAGTTGTCGAATGAAATATGGAAGCCATCCAGATAGGCCTTGCGGCCAGCGGCAATATTGGCCACGAAGTCTTGCGGTGTGACCCCCGCTTTTTCAGCCGCGATCATGATCGGCGCGCCGTGAGCATCATCCGCACACACAAAATGCACCTCATTGCCACGCAGTCGCATGAACCGCACCCAGATGTCTGCCTGGATGTATTCCATGATGTGGCCAATGTGGAATGGGCCGTTCGCGTAGGGCAGCGCCGTCGTCACAAACAACTGGCGGGGCGCAGGACGGGCGGCAGTCGTGCTCATTGCGTTCAATCTGGCGAAGGGTAAACCGCGATTCTATCAGCGCGGGGCATGGCCGTTGCTGCGGCTAGAATGTCGGCTTTTGCCTTGCGAGCCATTCCATGACTGTCCGTACCCGCTTTGCGCCGAGTCCCACCGGCTATTTGCATCTCGGCGGCGCACGTACTGCGCTGTTTGCTTGGGCCTATGCTCGACGCTTCGGTGGCACTTTTATTTTGCGTATCGAAGACACCGACCTCGAGCGTTCAACGCCCGAGGCTGTGAAGGCCATCATCGATGGCATGCAATGGCTGGGTTTGCAGCACGATGAAGGGCCTTTTTATCAGATGCAGCGCATGGATCGCTATCGCGAAGTGATTGCGCAGATGCTGGTTGAAGGAAGCGCGTACCACTGTTACTGCTCACCGGAGGAAGTCGAGGCGATGCGTACTCGCCAACGCGCGGCAGGCGAGAAGCCTCGTTATGACGGTACCTGGCGACCCGAGCCCGGTAAGGTGTTGCCGCAAGTGCCTGAGGGTGTGAAGCCGGTGGTGCGATTCCGTAATCCGCTCGATGGCGATGTCAGTTGGGATGACGCGGTCAAGGGCACCATTACGATTTCCAATCGCGAGCTGGACGATTTGGTGATTGCACGCCCCGATGGCACGCCCACGTACAACTTTTGTGTGGTGGTCGACGATTGGGATATGCGTATCACCCATGTGATTCGCGGCGATGACCATGTGAACAACACGCCGAGACAAATCAACATCCTGAAAGCCTTGGGTGCGCAATTGCCGATTTATGGTCATGTACCCATGATTCTCGGCGCCGATGGCGAGAAATTATCCAAACGCCATGGCGCGGTCAGCGTGATGGAGTACCCGGTACAAGGCTATCTGCCCGAGGCGATGCTGAATTACCTCGCGCGATTGGGCTGGAGCCATGGGGATGATGAGATTTTCAGCATGGCGCAGTTTTGTGAGTGGTTCGATCTCGATCATTTGACGAAATCGCCCGCACAGTTCAACCCCGAGAAGCTGGCGTGGTTGAATAATCACTACATCAAGCAAAGCGATAATGCGCGTTTGGCGGCGCTGGCCATGCCGCAGTTGATGCGAGATGGTGCCCGCTTGGACAATGCGCCGCCCTTGGAGGATGTGATTGCGCTGTTGAAGGATCGTGCCAACACGGTAAATGAATTGGCAGATGCGATGATGCTCTTCTACCGCGAGCCGAACCCTGATCCTGCATTGATGGCCCAGCATCTAACCGACGCCGCGCGTGCTGCCCTGACTAGTTTTGCCCAGGCTGCACAGCGCATTGATTGGACCAAAGAAGCGATTGCGGGGCTGATCAAGCAGGTGATTACCGATCATTCGATGAAGATGCCGCAGCTGGCGATGCCGCTTCGGCTAGTGGTCACCGGGCAGCTGCAAACGCCCTCCGTCGATGCGGTCTTGGCTTTGTTTGGTCGGGAGGTGGTGCTGTACCGGTTGGCGCCCCATCTGAAATAGTTTTCGCGTCGGATTGTCAGACATTCAAAGAAATGGCTATAATTGCGGTCCTGCTGCACACGGGGGTATAGCTCAGCTGGGAGAGCGCTTGCATGGCATGCAAGAGGTCAGCGGTTCGATCCCGCTTACCTCCACCACTGAGTTTTGGGTACTTCGGCGTGCAGCAAAGGCCATGTAGTCCGGGCAAATTTTGTCCCCATCGTCTAGAGGCCTAGGACATCACCCTTTCACGGTGAGTACCGGGGTTCGAATCCCCGTGGGGACGCCAAGTCAAAGGGTCGGTATCTTGCGATACCGATCCTTTTTGTCGCATAGGGTGCTCATCAAAATCTAGAACGGCGGCTTGTACAAGTTGCACTTACCCCGGTACAGCATGCGGCCAGTGCGGGGAGATTTTTGCAGCGCGGTGATATTGACCTCACCGGTGCCCCGGTTCAGATGGAAATCGATGAACTCGATCATGTCGTCGATCATCAATTTTTTATAAGCGATCGCGCCTTTGATATGTGCTTCGCTGACCTTGGTCGCAAAATTTACCCGACCAACCATCGTCAACACGAAGCTAGTCATCTTGGTGGTTTCATCGACTTCGATGGCGAGCGGATCAAATTCTGTGGGGTCAGGATTAATCGGAACCCAACTGCCCAGATAGATCGGCATGTAACCACGGCAATTGAACAGCAGCTTGCTGGCATGCGCATAGGACCCCGTAAGGCATAGCGCCGTTAACAGAACAACTCGAATCAATAGGGTAATGCGCATCTGGCGTCAATGATTAGCGTGCTAGCGCGACCGATTTTACCTGTGCCCACACGCTATCGCCTACCTGCAGCGCTAATTCGGCTACTGCGCGCTGGGTGATGCGGGCGAGCAGGGCGGTGCTACCCATGCTGACCCGCACCAGTGCGAGCCCTGGTTGTTCATCATGACGGATACCATCAATCCGGCCCTGCAGCACATTCTGGATACTGCTCTTGCCAGGCTGCTCCCGCGCCAAGCTGACATCGCTGGCAAGAATACGAAGTCGCGCGCGCTCGCCAACCGACATACCCGGATCACGAATCCAGACAGAGCCACCATCAAAATCCAGCCGTGTCAAGTGCCAGGTAGGCTCAATGCTGCCGACCCGCGATTCAATCACCACGCCCGGTTCATCACCCAGGCGCACCGGCAGATCTAGTCGCGACAAGGTCTCGGCGAGATCTCCGCTACCGATGACCCGCCCTTCCTCCATTACCACCACATAATGAGCCAAGCGCGCCACCTCGTCGGGCGAGTGCGTCACATACAGTATCGGAATTTGTAATGTTGCCTGCAACCGATCGAGATAAGGAAGTATTTCCTGTTTGCGTTTCAGGTCCAGCGCAGCCAATGGCTCATCCATCAGTAACAGCTTGGGATCAACCGCGAGCGCGCGCGCGATGGCGACTCGTTGACGTTCACCTCCCGACAAACCATCGGGCTGTCGATCAAGGAGCGATCGAATCCCCAGTAAATCAATAATCGGATCAGTCGCGACCTTCTGCTGCGTGCCGATACGTTTCATGCCGTATTCCAGGTTGCCTCGTACCGAGAGATGAGGAAACAAGCTCGCTTCCTGAAACACATAGCCGAGCGCGCGCTCATGGGTCGGCATGCAGTAGTTTACGTCCTGCCATAGTTGGTCATTCACTGTCAGCGAACCAGCAGCACGCTCCAGCCCGGCGATACAGCGTAGCAGCGTGGTCTTGCCGCAGCCCGAGGGTCCGAATAGCGCAGTCACACCGCGACCCGGCAACTGCAGGTCGACATTCAGCGCGAAATCAGCGCGCGTTAGATTGAATTGAAGATGGAGGCTCATCTCAGGGCGTGCTCTGCGATTTCGGGCGCAACAGATGCAGCAGCAGCAGAACAATGAACGAGAACCCAATCAGTACGGCAGCCATTGCATGCGCGTGCTCATACTGCATCGCTTCGACATAGTCATAAATCTGAACTGAGGCGACGCGGGTTTCGCCAGCGAGATTGCCACCGATCATCAGCACAACACCGAATTCACCGACGGTGTGGGCAAAGCTCATCACGGATGCGGTTAAAAATCCGGGTGACGCCATCGGGACCACGACACTGAAAAATGCGTCGAATGGTGTTGCACGCAAGGTAGCTGCCACCTCTAGTGGACGGCGTCCGATGGCTTCGAAAGCGCTTTGCAGTGGCTGCACCATGAAAGGTAAAGAGTAGAACACCGATGCGACCACCAACCCCCAAAAGGTGAATGGCAGCAGTCCAAGGCCAAGCGACTCGGTGAGCCGGCCCGCAAAGCCGTTCGGTCCCATGGCAAGCAAAAGATAAAAACCAAGTACCGTGGGCGGTAGCACTAAGGGTAGTGCGACGACTGCAGCAATCGGCGCTTTCAAGCGCGATCGGGTGCGAGCAAGCCACCAGGCGATGGGTGTACCCAGTACGAGCAGAATGAGGGTAACCACTGCCGAGACTTTGGCAGTGAGCCACAAGGCCTGTAGCGCTTCAGGTTCGAGTGTCATGGCCTGATTGTCGCGCGAACCCCGTGAATATCAAAGCAGCGATGGAGTACTGTACTGCCCGCTACCACCCTACGTGGGGTGGCAGCGGGGCTGACTGCAAACGATGAGACGATGCTCGGCTGAATCAGAACAGGCCCACGACCTTGCCATGGTCGTCGATATCGATCTTCACGGCGCTGGGTACCTTTGGCAGGCCAGGCATCGTCATGATGTCACCGCAGATCATCACGATGAACTGCGCGCCAGCCGCTAATCTGACTTCGCGCACATTGACCACATGACCGCTTGGTGCACCACGCGAGGTGGCATCGGTACTAAATGATGATTGTGTCTTGGCGACACAGATCGGGTAATGCGCGTAGCCTGCTTCTTCGAACGACTTGAGTTGCTGCTTGACTTTGGCAGAAGCCGTGACGTCCGATGCACCGTAGATCTTGGTGGCGACTTTCTTCATTTTCTCGAGCAGAGAGTCGCTGTCCTCATAGACCAATTTGTGCGAGCCGCTACGCTCTGACAAACGAACCACTTCATGCGCAAGCGCTTCCGCACCAGCACCACCTTTGGCCCAATGCTCGGCCAACACCACGTTCACGCCCAGTGCTTTCATGCGTTCCGTTACCAGTGCGATTTCCGCATCGGTATCGGCGGTGAAACGGTTGATCGACACGACGCAGGGCAAACCGTAGTTATTCGTCACGTTATCGACATGACGCTCGAGATTGACCAAGCCTTTTTTCAGGGCATCCAGGTCTTCGCTGTTCAGTTCTTTGACATCCTTGCCGCCGTGGTATTTCAGCGCACGGATGGTCGCCACCAGCACACACGCCGAAGGCGTGAGACCGGTTTTGCGGCACTTGATGTCAATGAATTTTTCCGCACCCAGATCCGCGCCGAAACCGGCCTCGGTGACAACATACTCGCCCAGCTTGAGCGCGCTTTGTGTCGCGATGACTGAGTTACATCCATGCGCGATGTTGGCGAACGGGCCGCCATGCACAAACGCAGGATTGTTCTCCAATGTCTGTACCAGATTCGGTTGCAGCGCGTCTTTCAAGAGCACTGTCATCGCGCCATGGGCGTTGAGGTCACGCGCATGAACCGGCTTTTGATCACGGGTGTAGCCGATGACAATATCGCCGAGTCGCTGCTTTAGATCCTGCACTGAGGTGGCAAGGCAGAAAATCGCCATCACCTCGGAGGCCACCACGATGTCGAATCCATCCTGCCGTACGAAACCGTTGGCGGTGCCGCCGATGCCAACAATAATGTCGCGCAGCGCGCGGTCATTCATATCAACGACCCGCTTCCAGGTAATACGACGCGGATCAATATCGAGTGTATTGCCGTGATTGATATGGTTGTCGATCATCGCTGCCAACAAATTATTGGCAAGCGCAATTGCGGAGAAATCACCGGTGAAGTGCAGATTGATATCTTCCATCGGCACGATTTGCGCATGGCCACCGCCGGCTGCGCCACCTTTCACGCCAAATACCGGACCGAGTGAAGGTTCACGTAAACAGATCACAGCCTTCTTACCGATTTTGTTGAGTGCATCACCCAGACCAACGGTTGTCGTGGTCTTGCCTTCACCCGCAGGCGTCGGGCTGATCGCGGTCACTAAAACTAATTTGCCATTCGGGCGGTTCTTCAGTGTCTCGAGGTAGCTGAGTGACACCTTGCCTTTGTAGTGGCCGTAGGGCTCGATTGCGTCCTCAGGAATACCCAGTCCGGCGGCGACATCGATCACCTTGTTCATTTTTGCCTTTTGAGCAATTTCGATATCGCTTTCCATATGTCTCCAATAATGTTTTGTCGTAGGGGGGCTAAATATTAAAG
>Ga0208048_1000889_pt1 | contig 15822 bp, 18 predicted proteins | sample Malawi_45m_30L_FD_184163 | JGI IMG/M metagenome (GOLD analysis project Ga0208048, IMG submission 184163) | Freshwater microbial communities from Lake Malawi, Central Region, Malawi to study Microbial Dark Matter (Phase II) - Malawi_45m_30L... | ecosystem: Environmental > Aquatic > Freshwater >...
CCTGCAGGAAGTACAGGGCGGTAACCAAAGCCAAGTCGTGGGTGCTTGCCCGCGGCAACAGCCCGCACAGTTGCCAGACCGCTGAGGCCACATCCGAAGGCGGTACGCGGTCCTGCAACAGTTGGTGACTGGCCAGATGAATGGCGCAGGTGCGATCAGGTGGGCCAGCGGGTTGCGCCTGGTTCTCCACCGCAGCCATGAACCGCTCCAGGCTCAGCCCCAGGGCGAATTGCTTCCAATACTCAAACATAGCGGTACATCTGACTATGTAACGGCCCGGCCGGTATGAGGCCTTGACAAGGGACGGAAGGCACACGCGTGCACTTCATGCCCTGTAGTGCCTTAAACCATAGGCCAGCAGACACATCTGAACCGCAGTAAATCGCACTTGGCCCCCTGCCGTCAAGTGCGGGCTGCCCGCAGGACTTTGGGGTGCGGCGGCGCTCTAGACGTCGAAAAAAACCGTTTCCTTGGCTGGGTCGGCATGCTGTAGGTGGATGTCCAAGCGGTAAATCACCTCGGTGCCACGCTGCTGGCGTTGCGCTATCAGTGTGCGGCGGCGTACCTCCCACTCAATGCTGGTGAGCACCGGGTCTTTGGCGTTGGCCTCAGACTCATCCTCGAAGTACAAGCGTGTGTGCAGACCCAGATTGATGCCGCGCGCAAACAGAATCAAGGCAATGTGGGGGGCCTGAAAAGCACCGCCCGGGCCGGATACGGCACCGGGCTTACAGGTGTCAATGCGCCATAGTCCGCTGTCGAAATCCGCGCCGGTTCTAGCCCAACCTCGAAAAGCGGAGGGCTTGGGATCTGCTGGGTGGGCGTAGTGACCCTGAGCGTCGGCCTGCCACAGCTCAATCAACAGGTCGCGCACGGGTGTGCCAGAGCCGTCGTACACGACGCCTTCGATGGCGATGTGTCCACTTTGGCCCGGTACCACCAAGGTGGCGCCAAAGCTCTGTTGGAAGATTTCGAAGCCCGCCTGCTGCGGAGCCAGGCCGATGTGCACATAAGGCCCGCCCGTCTGGGAAGCGGTTTCCTTCAGCCGGGTGATTGAGCGTGTGGCTTGATTCATCTCAAACCCCTTCGAACCAGGTCTGGCGTCGCCCGCGCAGCACAATGTCAAAGCGGTAGCAGCGCGCGTCAAGCTCTACGAAGTTGCCGCGGTCTTCCAGCGCAATCAATCCGCGAACCTGTTCTTCATCGGCAATACCTTGCAGGATGGGACAGCCAGGTATGAGGGTGTCACCTTCGAAATACATCTGCGTGATAAGGCGCTGCGCCCATCCATCGCCTTGTAGCGAATAGTGAATGTGCGAAGGACGCCAGTCGTTGATCCGGTTGCGCCAAGGGTAGGGCCCGGGCTTGATGGTGCGATAGCGGTAGTGGCCATGTTCATCGGTCACCATGCGTCCGCACCCGCCGAAGTTAGGGTCCAAGGCGCCGATGTACTGATCCTTTTTGTGGCGGTAGCGCCCGCTGGCATTAGCCTGCCACACCTCGACTAGCGCGTTGCGTACCGCTTGTCCAAACTCGTCGCGAACATAGCCGTGTACCACGACGCGCTCGCCCACGGGCAAGCCACCTTGGGCGAAGTTGAGGATCAGATCGTTGTCTTTTGCGCCGAGCTCCTGTGGCGCAAAAAGCGGGCCGGTACGCTCGGTGAGCGTTTGCTTGATGGAAATCAGCGCCTGGTGCGGCGAACGCAGCACGCTGGTCTTGTAGCCGGGGGTCAGGGCCGCGGGGTGCACTTCGCTGCGGCGCTGAACAAAGGGTCCATAGCCGGATGTGCCTTGGGGTGTTTGGCTCATGCTTATGTCTCCCTCTACTGGTTCAGATCAGAACGGTAGCCCCACATAGTTTTCTGCCATCACGGTTTGTGCCGCTTCGGACTGCACCAGATACTCCAACTCGGCTTGCTGCAAACGATATCCCATGGGTCCGCCGCTGAGTTCGGATTGTGGGAACCGGTGCATCAGCGAGGTGAACCACCATGAAAAGCGCGAAGCTTTCCAAACCCGGGCCAGGCAGCGCTGCGAGTAGTGTTCAATACCGCTGTCGTGCCCTTCTCGGTAGTGCTCGATCAAGGCGCTGCTGAGGTAGTGAACATCGCTAGCCGCCAAGTTCAGGCCCTTGGCACCGGTTGGCGGAACAATATGGGCTGCATCTCCCGCTAGAAAGAGCTTGCCGAATCGCATTGGCTCGGCGACGAAACTGCGCAGCGGCGCTATGCTCTTCTCGATCGATTCGCCCGTGACCAGGGCTTGCGCCGCATCGCGGTCCAGCCGCGTACGCAGCTCGTCCCAGAAGGCCTGGTCGCTCCACTGTTGCACTTGGTCCTGCAAGCTGCACTGGACGTAGTAGCGTGACAGGGTGTGTGACCGCATGCTACACAAGGCAAAGCCGCGCTCGTGGTTTGAATAAATCAGCTCATGCGCCGCGGGAGGCGTGCGCGACAGCACCCCCAGCCACCCAAAGGGATACACCCGCTCATGTTGTGTCAATGCACCCGTTGGCACGCTGGCGCGGCTGGCGCCGTGAAATCCATCGCATCCCGCGATGAAGTCACACTGCAGTTCCATGCCTTGCCCCTGGTGGGTGTAGCGGACGACAGGCCGCGGGCCGTCAAAGCCGTGCAGGCTCACGTCTTGAGCTTCGTACGCCGTGGGAAGGCTCCGTGCTTGCCGGTGGTCCATGAGGTCTCGGGTCACTTCGGTCTGGCCATACACCACCACCCGTTTACCGCGCGTCAGGCGTTTGAGGTCGATGCGGTGGCGCGCTCCGCCAAAGCACAGATCGAATCCGTCATGCGGCAGGCCTTCGCGGTGCAGCCGATCGGCCACGCCCACGCGTTCCAACAACTCAACCGTGGTTTGCTCCAGAACACCAGCGCGAATACGGCTGAGCACGTAGTCGGGCGTGCGTTGCTCTAGGATCACGGCGTCAATACCCTCCCGCGCCAGCAAGGCACCCAGCAGCAGGCCAGACGGGCCCGCCCCGATGATCGCTACTTGGGTACGGGATGGAAGGGTCATGCGCTCCATGGCTTATGAAGTGTCTTGCCGTGTAACGCGGTGTGCGTGCACGGTATGGCGGCCTTACAGAAGTGACTCAACCAGGTCCACATACGCTTGCATTGCTTCTTCGGCTCCCATGCCCTGCAGGCTGGCCCAGGCATCGAACTTGGCTCGGCCTTTCATGTCCATCAAGCCGGGACGCTCACCTTGCACGTCGCCTTCGCTGGCTTGCTTGTATAGCGCGTACAGCCTCAGGAGATTCTCGATGCTGGGCCGTTCTTCTAAGGTCTGGACATTCTGGGATGCTTGCTCAAAAGCGACCTTCAATTCGGTGCTCATGATGGGTTCTCCGCGGGTGGGGGCTGGGCTGCAGGCGAGCCGAGTTCAGTGCGCTTGCGCGGCAGCATCTGCCTAGCGGCACAAGTGTAGTGGAGGCCAACCCGAAGCCCGCGCCGCCTCAGCGCACAGCCACGCGGATGCTGGTGAGCCGAATCGTGTTGGGGCGCTGACCCTGAGCCGATCAGGGTCGCACACAAGCCCGGTTCAGGTCCACAATCTGACCATGAACACAAAACCCTTGAAATGTGCCTACCGTATAGGCTATTGGACTGCGGCCCTGTGCGGCGCTGCGCGGTCTGCCACCCGCGGCTTGGCACTGGCCAGCATGGGTATGGTATCGGCAGCCGCTTGGGCCCAAGCGCCGCCGCAGGGCCAGGCGCTGCGACCGCCCGCGGTGCCGCTCTGGGAGGCCGGCGCCTTTGGTTTGATGGTCTCGCAACAAGCCTATCCCGGTGCAGACCAGCAGGTTCAGCGCAGCTTGGTGCTGCCCTACCTGATCTACCGGGGAGAGATTTTGCGCTCCGAGCGCGGGGGTGCAGGATTGCGCGCCTTCAAGGCCGATTCATTTGAACTCGACCTGGGCGCCTCAGCTGCCCTGGGTTCAAGCGCCAAACAGATCGACGTGCGCCGCGGCATGCGAGACCTGGGCACCTTGGTGGAGGTGGGTCCGCGATTGCGTTGGACGCTGGCGCGCGAGCCTGATGGCTCAAGCTGGCGGCTGGACCTGCCCCTGCGCAGCGTGCACGACCTGAGTGACGGGCTCCAACGGCGAGGCGCTACCTTTGAGCCTGCTTTGAATTGGCAGGGCCCCATGGGCAGCGGCTTCTTCGTCAACACCGGGCTGAGCGCGGTGTTGTCCGATCGCCAACTGGCGCAAACCTTTTACGGTGTCGAGTTTTCGCAAGCCACGGCTACCCGGCCCACCTACTCCGCACGAGCGGGCCTGATCACCTGGCGGGTTTCTGGCAGCTTGGCCTGGCGTATGGGGACCAACTGGAATGCCTTTACTTATGCGCGCGTTGACAGTGTGGCTGGTGCGGCCAATGAAACCAGCCCGCTTATTCGGCAGACTACGGGTCTGAGTGCCGGCCTAGGGCTGAGTTACACCTGGCAGCGCTCCAGCCTGCCCGCAGTGGACTAAGCGGCGAGCGCAGCAGCCGTGAACAAGGCTTTTGTACGGGAAGCCCAGGGCGAAGATGACGAGGACGAGGCCAGCGCACCAGCGCTGCCCCGGGGCTTACGCAACTACATGACCCCGCAGGGCCATCAGGCCCTACGCAGTGAGCTGCTGCACCTGTTGGACACAGAGCGCCCCAAGGTTGTGGAGGTGGTGCACTGGGCCGCTTCCAACGGCGACCGGTCTGAAAACGGCGACTACCTCTACGGCAAGAAGCGTTTGCGGGAAATCGACCGCCGAATTCGCTACCTCACCAAGCGTCTGGACATCGCGGTGGTGGCCGACCCCAGCCTGCACCACGGTAATGAACAGGTCTTTTTTGGGGCTACGGTGACGGTGGAAAACGAGCGCGGCCAACAGCGCATCGTCACCATCAAGGGGGTGGACGAAACCGAACCCTTGCGTGGTGAAGTCAGCTGGGTTTCGCCGATTGCGCAGGTGTTGCTGAAGTCCCGGGTTGGCGACGAGGTGGTGCTGCACACGCCCGGTGGGCGCGAGGTACTGGAGGTGTTGGAGGTTCAATACCCCAAACCCAATGCAGCCTGAGCGCGGGCCGGGGCGTGGGCGTTAACGTCGGTCAGGACTTGACGCGCGACACACGGATCACCGGTGGCGATCGGCGTAGGCGGCGCAGCACATCGGCGAGTTGTTGGCGGTCGCGCAGGTTGAGCACCAGGCGCAGCGTGGTGACATCGTCGGCGCGGTTGTCGCCCATGTCCAGGTGCGTGATATCGGCTTCGGCCATGGCGACGGCTTGCGCCACCTGGGCCAAAACGCCCTTGCCGTTGCGCAAGACCGTGGAGATGGCGGTCTCGAAAGGCCGCACTGTTTCTTCAGCCCATTCCACCGACATCCAATGTTCGCTGTCGCGCTGCCCCAATTTACGCGCCACTGTGCACTCAGCCGTATGCACCGTCAGGCCTTCGCCTCGACCCAAGTAGCCCACCACCGCGTCGCCAGGAATGGGCCGACAGCAGTGCGCGTACTTGACCGACGCGCCTTCGCTGCCGTCCAGCAGCACCAGGCCATGGCCGCCGTCTTCGGCGCTGGCGGCAAAGCGCCCCAGGGACAAGGTGATGGCGTCAGGCCGCTGCCCAGCTTCCATCAGCAAGCGGGCTAATCGTTTGGCTACGATGGTGGCAATCTTGCGCCCCGTGCCGATGTCGGTAAAAAGCTCGGTGCGGTTGCGGCTGTCTGCCCAACGCACCAGGGCAGCCCAGGTCAGCTCGGCCGGCGCGTCATCTCCGCTGGTGTTGGGCATGACCAAGCCTTCAGCGCGCAAAGCCTGCGTGAGCATGCGCTCGCCCATAAGGTAACTTTCTTCCTGCTCCAGGGTCTTGAGGAAGTGTCGGATCTTGGAGCGTGCACGCCCCGTGCTCACGAAGTTCAACCAGGCCGGGTTGGGTTTTGCAGCGGGTGACGTGGTCACCTCCACCACGTCGCCGCTGTGCAGCTCGGTGCTCAGCGCCACCGCCTCACCATTGACCTGCGCGGCCACGCAATGATCGCCAACGTCCGAGTGGATGGCGTACGCGAAGTCCACTGGCGTGGCCCCGCGTGGCAAGGCCAGGATGCGGCTTTTGGGCGTGAACACATACACCGAATCGGGGGCCAGATCGATCTTCACATGCTCCAGGAACTCGGCTGGGTCTCGGGTTTCGTCCTGAATATCGATGAGCGATTTGAGCCACATGGCGCCCAGCTGCTGGGCGTCGTGAGTCGACTCTTTGCTCTTGTACATCCAGTGCGCCGCAATGCCGCTTTCAGCCACCGCATCCATGACCTGGGATCGAATTTGAAACTCCACGGCGGTACCCAAAGGGCTGACCAAGGTGGTGTGCAAGCTTTGGTAGCCGTTGGCCTTGGGGATGGCGATGTAGTCCTTGAAGCGGCCGGGCACAGGCTTGTAAAGCTGGTGCAGTACGCCCAAGGCGGTGTAGCAGTCGACGATCTCAGGCACCACCACCCGAAAACCGAAAAGGTCGTTGACCTGTGCGAAGCTCGAATGCTTTTCGTGCATCTTGCGGTAGATGGAGTAGGCGGTCTTTTCGCGTCCGCTGATGCCCACCTTCAGGCGCGACCGCTCGAAAGCAGCTTGCACTTCACGCTCGACGCGCTCTACGATGTCGCGCCGCCAGCCCCGTGAGCGCTGCACCGCCTTGTTCACTGCCGCATGACGCCAGGGGTGCAGGTAGGCAAAGCTGAGTTCTTGCAGTTCTCGGTACACCTGGTTCAAGCCCAGGCGGTGGGCGATGGGCGCGTAGATGTCCAGGGTTTCAAGGGCTATGCGCCCCCGCTTGGCAGGCGCCATGGCCGCCATGGTGCGCATGTTATGCAGGCGGTCGGCCAGCTTGACCAGAATGACCCGCACATCGCGCGTCATGGCCAGCAACATCTTACGAAAGCTCTCGGCCTGGGATTCTTCTCGGGTACTGAACTGCAGCTTATCGAGCTTGGTCAGCCCGTCCACCAGTTCAGCTGTAGGCGCTCCGAAACGCTGGATCAGCTCGGGTTTGGTCACGCTGCAGTCTTCCATCGCGTCGTGCATCAGCGCCGCCATGATGGCCTGTGCGTCCAGACGCCAGCCTGCACATAGGCCCGCTACGGCGATAGGGTGGGTAATGTAGGGCTCGCCGCTGGCGCGGAACTGTCCGAGGTGAGCAGCGTCGGCAAACTTGAAGGCTTCCCGAACCAGCTTCAAGTCGCCTTTTGGCAAGTAGGACAACACCTCGTTGAGCGCAGCAAACGAGGCCACCTCAGGCTGGGGCTGCAGACCAGAGGCGCGGCCAGCCCACAGCCCACCTTGCAAGGCGGTGGGCAACAGGTCGGCGGCAAGGGATCTCAAACCCATGGCCTGAATTTATCAGGCCGTGGGGCGCTTCGGGTGCCGGGGGGTACAGGCCCGCAGCGGGCCTGGGTTCAGACCGGAACCTTGCGCAGCATTTCGACGCCCACTTGGCCCGAGGCGATTTCGCGCAGGGCGGTCACGCCGGGTTTGTTACGGCTGTCGATTCTAGGCGCGTGGCCCTGGCTGAGCATGCGGGCGCGGTAGGTGGCGGCAAGCACCAGCTGGAAGCGGTTGGGGATTTTTTCCAGGCAGTCTTCAACAGTGATGCGGGCCATGATCGTGTCCGTTCGGGTCAGGTGCGCAACTGGCGCGTTTGGAGAGTCGGGCGCAGGCGGCCACAAGGGCGGGCCTACAAACCCAAGGCAGCGAACACCTGCGGCTGGCGCCGGCGCTGTGCCGAGTAACGAAGCCGCTGAGCCCGAACTACAGTTTGCAGCTCGGTTTGAGCGTCTTCAAACCGAGCGTTGATTATAACAAAGTCGAAGGACCTGGCCTTGGACACCTCGAGCCGAGCATTGGCCAGGCGCTGCTCGATCACCGCCGGTGTGTCTTCAGCACGGCCCAACAGGCGCCGCTCCAACTCTTCCCAGCTGGGGGGAAGGATGAAGATGAGCACCGCGTCTGGGAACAGCCGCTTGATGTTCAAGGCGCCTTGCCAGTCGATTTCCAGCACCACGTCCTGGCCGCGCTCAAGTTCCTGCAGCACCGCGCGGCGCGAAGTGCCGTAGCGGTGGCCGTGCACCAGCGCCCACTCGAAGAAGTCATCGGCCAGCACCATGCGGTCAAAGGCCGCGTTGTCGACAAACCAGTACTCGCTACCGTGCACCTCTTGGCCGCGCGGTGCACGGGTGGTGTGTGACACCGAAACTGCCAATTGCGGGTCTGCGGCCAACAGGGCCTTGACTTGGCTGCTCTTGCCAGCACCTGACGGGGCGGCCACCACAATCAGGCAGCCCGGGTGCGGGTGGGTGTCGTTGCTCATGGCGGTTTACTCGATGTTCTGAACCTGTTCGCGCATTTGCTCGATGGCCACCTTCATGTTCACCGACAGGTCGGTGAGCTCCAGTGCGGCCGATTTCGAGCCCAGGGTGTTGGCTTCGCGATGCAGCTCTTGGACAAGAAAGTCCAGGCGCTTGCCCAACTCGCCGCCTTGTTGCAGCAGCCGGCGAATCTCCTGCAGATGGGCCTGCAGCCGCGAGAGCTCTTCGGCCACATCGATGCGCAAGGCAAACGCAGCGGCCTCGCTCAATGCGCGTTCTTGCATGGCTTCCCGGGCTAGTCCTCCCATGCTGCCGGCCCCCAACACAGCTGCATGTGCACCGGTTTTGGCCTGCAGATCCGCGGCCTTGAGAGCGTCGTTCCAGCGCTCTAGAAAGCGTACCTGTTGGCGCTGTACCACCGCGGGCACCAGGGGCCGGGCGCGCGTGGCCAGGGATTCAATCAGCGACACATGTTCAAGCAAGACGTCCACAAGGCGCTGGCCTTCGCGCTGGCGCGCCTCGGCCAGGGCCTCGATACAGTCTTGAGCGGCCGCCAGTACTTCGACGTCCTCGGCCGCGGTGCTCGGTGCCAGGCTGCGCGCCAGTTGCACCACTTCGGCAACGCTCAAAGCTTTTGCCTGGGGAAGGATTTGTTGTACCTGGGCTTGCCACTGGGCCAGCTGTTGCAGCACTTGAGCGCTTGGGGGCTGGGCATTTGGGGTGTCCGTACGGTGCAGGTTAGCGCGAAGCTCCAACTTGCCGCGCTTAATGCGAGCAGCCACCAATTCGCGCAGGGCCGGCTCAAAGCCGCGCAGCTCTTCAGGCAGCTTGAGGCTGAGGTCTAGAAACCGGCCGTTGACGGAACGGCACTCGACCACCAGGCCACGCCCGTGCGTGACGCTGGCATAACCGGTCATGCTATAGACTGGCATCGCACAGCAAGGCGCCATCGCAGTGGCGCGCCGCAAACAAAGCAGGATTATGGCAAAGGCTAAAGGCGCGCCTTCTAGACGCCCGAATGTACGGTCGACTGGCCACCTGCCCTTGCTTGCGTTTAGCGGTTTCGCCCCCTTGTCCGGCCCTACTTTGGAACTCCATGGCCCCCACCACGCCCCCCCACAGCAGCTCACGTTCGGCCACCACCCGATCCGATGGTCGCAGCCCGCAGGCCATGCGTTCCGTGGCCTTTGCCCGCTCCTACACCCAGCACGCCGAAGGATCGGTGCTGGTGAGCTTTGGCCACACGCGCGTGCTGTGCACCGCGTCGGTGGAAGAACGGGTGCCGCCGCACAAGCGCGGCAGCGGCGAGGGTTGGGTCACGGCCGAGTACGGTATGTTGCCGCGCGCCACCCACACCCGCAGCGACCGCGAGGCCGCCCGTGGCAAGCAAACCGGCCGCACCCAAGAAATTCAAAGGCTAATTGGCCGCTCATTGCGTGCGGTGTTTGACTTGGCGGCGTTGGGCGAGCGCACCATAACCCTGGACTGCGACGTGCTGCAGGCAGATGGGGGCACCCGCACCGCAGCCATCACGGGCGCCTTCGTGGCCGCACATGACGCGGTGGCCGGCTTGCTCGCGCGCGGCGTGCTCAGCGCTAGCCCGATTCGCGACCATGTGGCGGCAGTGTCGGTGGGCATCGTTCAGGGCGTGCCTCTGTTGGACCTGGAATACACCGAAGACTCTTCGTGCGACACCGACATGAACGTGGTGATGACCGGGCGTGGCCATTTTGTGGAAGTGCAGGGTACCGCTGAGGGTGCGGCTTTCGGACGGGACGAAATGAATGCCCTGTTGGACCTGGCGTCGGCGGGTATTGCCGACCTGGTGCGTGCACAACGTGCGGCGCTGGGTCTGCCGGCTTGAATTGCCCAGAGCTGTGGCCATGGTGCAGCGCCTTATTCTGGCGTCTCACAATGCTGTCAAGCTGCTTGAACTGCAGGCCTTATTCGACCTCGGCGCTGGCCATCTGGAGTTGCTGAGCCCCCAGGGCTTGGGCCTGAGCGAGCCCAAGGAGCCCTACAGCACATTTTTGGAAAACGCCCTGCACAAGGCGCGGCAAGCCAGCGCTGCCACTGGTCTGCCGGCCTTGGCCGATGATTCCGGTCTGGCGGTGCAGATCCTGGGCGGCGCCCCGGGCGTACAGTCGTCGACGTTTGCGGGTGCCCTGAGTGCCGCACCAGGTGAGGCCCGCGAAGCGCTGCGCCGGCGGCAGGACCTGGCCAATATTGGGCGGCTGCTGCGCGAGCTGCAAGCGTTGGAAGACGCGGCCCCGTGCCAAGCCCCGGACCGCCGGGCGCGTTTCGTGTGCACCCTGGTGGCCCTGCGCCATGCCCACGACCCCGAACCCCTGGTGGCCCAGGGACGTTGGGACGGCGAAATCTTGCGCCAGCCGCAGGGGCAGGGCGGTTTTGGCTACGACCCGGTGATGTGGATTGCGCAGGCGCAAGCCACCGTGGCCGACCTGGGCCACGAGGCCAAAAACTGCGCCAGCCATCGCGCCCGTGCGGCGGCGTTGATGCGCCAGCAGATGCGCCAGGTGTGGTGCTGGGCCCTGGGCGACTGAGCCTTGCCATGAGCCAGCCCTCAGGCCCGCGCCGGCCCAATCCGCCCCTGCGGCCCCCCCAGCCGATTGCCATTCCCGTGGTGCCCGCACGCGCACCTGGCCAGGTTCCCCGGGGCGCAGCGCCAGTAGCGCCGACGGCGCCAGCCCAGGCGGGCGCTCTTGGGGCCTTGCCACCCTTGTCTCTGTATGTGCACCTGCCGTGGTGTCTGCGTAAGTGTCCGTATTGCGATTTCAATTCACATGAATCGGCGCCGCCCAATGCCGCGCTGCAAACCCGCTACCGCCAATCACTGGTGCGCGACCTAGAGGCTGCCTTACCGCAGATTTGGGGGCGCACGGTGCACAGTGTTTTCATCGGTGGCGGCACGCCCAGCCTGTTCGAGCCCGAACAGGTGGAGGCGCTCTTGGCCGACATCCGCGCCAGGCTGCGTTTGGAGCCCGCCTGCGAAATCACCCTGGAGGCCAACCCTGGCACCTTTGAGGCGCAACGTTTTGCAGCGTATGCAAAGGCAGGGGTGACGCGCTTGTCGGTGGGTGTGCAAAGCTTCAATGACCGTGCGTTGGCAGCCTTGGGCCGTCTACACGATGGCGCGCAGGCTCTGGCTGCGCTGCAAGAAGCGGCGGCCAGCTTTGAGACCTGGAACCTCGACCTGATGTATGCCCTTCCGGGACAGGCGTTGGAAGATCTGGAGCGCGACTTAGACGCGGCTTTGGCTCTGCGGCCGCCACACCTGTCTGTCTACCACCTGACCATCGAGCCCAACACCCGATTCGCCTTGCAGCCTCCGCCTCATCTGCCCGATGACGACGCCGCCTACGGCATGCTCGACCATATCATCAAGCGCACCACCGCTGCTGGGTTGGTGCGTTACGAAGTGTCAGCTTTTTCCAGGCCGGGCCACCGATGCATCCACAACCTGAATTACTGGCGCTTTGGCGACTATCTGGGCATCGGTGCAGGTGCGCACAGCAAGCTAAGCTTTCCCGACCGACTGGTGCGCCAGGTGCGTTGGCGTGAACCACGCGCCTACATGGAAGCAGCCGAGCGCGAGCAGGCCGTGTCCAACGAAACGCTCATCGCTGTCGATGACCGGCCCTTTGAGTTCATGCTCAATGGCCTGCGCCTGATCGACGGGGTGAGCTTGCGCGCCTTTTATGAACGCACCGGCTTGAATGCCGCGGTGCTGGAGCCGGCGCTGCGCCGGGCCGTAGTCGAGGGTCTTTTGGTGCAAGACGGCTTGCATGTGCAGCCCAGCGCGCGGGGGTTGGACTTCCTGTCGGACCTGCAGGCCCTGTTCCTGCCCGCTTGAGGGAACGGGAATACGCTGCTGGGTTGTAATGCGGCCATGCAGCCCACGAACCCAGACCGAGCTGCCCACAACCCATCTGGCCAAGAGCCCACGGGTCAAGGGTCCAATGGCGCTTCTGCGCAGCCGGCCACGGCCTTCGAGTGGGTGGGCGGCGAAGCCAAGGTACGCGCCTTGGTAGACCGTTTCTACGACCTCATGGATCTGGAGCCGGCCTATTTGGGTATTCGGGCCCTGCACCCGCCGGACATGGCCGAGTCGCGCAACAAGCTGTTTTGGTTTTTGTGTGGCTGGCTGGGTGGCCCGGCGCACTATGTCGAGCGCTTTGGCCACCCTAGGCTGCGCGCTCGTCACCTGCCCTACGCCATTGGCCTAGCCGAGCGTGACCAGTGGATGGCGTGCATGCTGCGCGCCTTGCGCGAGGAGGGTCACCCCGAGGCACTTGTGGAACGCCTGCTGCAGTCCCTTTTCAACACCGCTGATTGGATGCGCAATAAGGGTGGCTAAGGCGCCAGTTGCGGGTGTCCTCTACGAATAACCCGCCTGTTGCGGGTTGTCGGGCGGTGCCAACAGCACAATCACCGCGCCATGTCCGCCCTGGCTGGCGCGGGCCTGCACAAAGGCCAGTACCGCGCGCGACTGGACGAGCCAGGCGCGCACCCGGGACTTCAAGACGGGTGACTTTCCTGGAGAACCCAAGCCTTTGCCATGCACGACTCGCACGCAGCGGTGGCCAAGCCGGCGCGACAGGCGCAAGAAGGACTGCAGTGCCTCGCGCGCTTCGTCGCGCCGCAATCCATGGAGGTCCACCTGGGCTTGGATAGCCCACTGTCCACGGCGCAAACGGCGCACCACGTCCTGGCCGATGTGCCTGCGTCGAAAGCTCAAGCCTTCGTCGGTCTCAAGCAGTGTCTCTACGTCCATTTCGTCCGACAGTGCCTCTTCCAGGGCGGCCCTTTCATCGAGCTCGCGCTGGCGCGGTACCGCCTCAGGCGGGGGCGCTTGCAACAGCACCTTGCCGGCGTCTTGCAAGGGGACGATATCGCCCACGTTCAAGCGGAAAAGGTGGCGTTCACGCTCAGCCTTCAAGCGCGCCTCTTGCTCAATCCGTTGCCGTTCGGCCGCTTCCCGCCGCTCGCGGTCGATCTGCCGCTTCAGTACGGCCAGGTCTGAGAGGGTCAGGCGCGGCGCGCCGCTCATGCCAGGCCCCTTTCCGCCATCGACGTCACTGCCGAAGACGTCACCACGAAATGGTCCAAGACCTGAACATCCACGAGGGCCAGCGCACTGCGCAGCACCTGGGTGAGGTGGGTGTCGGCACGGGAGGGTTCGGCGCAGCCCGATGGGTGGTTGTGCGCCAGCACCACCGCAGCGGCGTTGTGGGCCAAGGCCCGCTTAACCAATTCGCGCGGGTACACACTCGTTTGCGACAACGTGCCCCGAAACAACTCTTCAGCCGCCAATAACTGATGCTGTGCATCCACGAACAGCACCATGAAGACCTCCTGCTCGCGGTGGGCGATTTCCAGCTGCAGGTATTCACGCACCCGCTCAGGTGAATCGAAGACGGACCGATCTGCCAGGCTTTGCCCCAGGCTGCGCCGGGCCAGCTCCACCACCGCGCCCAGCTCAGCCCGGCGCGCGGGCCCCAGGCCCGGCGAACGCGGCACATCGCGCAGCAAAGCACCTAGCCCACCGCTGCGCTGCAAAAGGGCGTGCGAAAGCCCCAGGGCGTCTTGCCCGCCGTGGCCGGTGCGCAGCAGCACCGCCAGCAGCTCAGCGTCGGCCAGCGCTCGTGGGCCCAAACGCAGCAGCTTTTCGCGCGGGCGCAGCTCGGGGGGCAAACTCTTAATGGACACGCAGGCCTCGTAGAATGAATTCAGTCTAGCCAACGGCCCTTGTTTGCGGGGCCTGACTTGTGGTGAACCCTATCTGCGAAGGGTCGTTCTTGACCCTGCACTATCGACTTTTGGGCCCGGCCGGTGATGAACTCGTCAGCACCTTCGACGGCTCGCCGGCGACCTTGACCCTGGGCAGCGGCGCTTTGGCTCCGGCCATGGAGCAGCGCCTCTTGGGGCTGGCCGAAGGTGCTCAGGCCGGTTTCGACCTCGCCCCTGGCGAGGCCTTTGGCGAGCGTAACCCCGAATTGCTGCAGAAAGTAAAGCTGTCTTTGCTGCGCGAAATGGGCGACCCCGATGCCACCTACAGCGTGGGCGATGTGGTGCAGTTCCCCACCCCAGATGGACAGGCCAGTTATGCCGGCGTAGTGCGCGAGGTCGGCGGCGAGGAGCCCAGCAGTGCTCCTGGGCCCGAGGCCTGGCTGCTGTTTGATTTCAACCATCCCTTGGCCGGGCAGGCAGTCCGGTTTGAGGTTCATGTGATCGGGGTGCTGTGATGACACAGGGTCTGCAGGAAGTGGTGCTGGTCGAGCCACGAGGCTTTTGCGCCGGGGTCGATCGTGCCATCGAAATCGTCGAGCGCGCGCTCACCCTTCACGGTGCCCCCATCTATGTGCGCCATGAAATCGTACACAACACGTATGTGGTGGAAGACCTGCGGGCCAAGGGCGCCATCTTCATTGAAGACCTGGCTGACGTACCAGCCGGCGCCACCTTGGTCTTCAGCGCGCACGGTGTGAGCCAGGCGGTGCGCCAAGAGGCGGCTGTGCGCGGCTTCCGCGTGTTTGACGCCACCTGCCCCCTGGTTACCAAGGTGCATGTGGAAGTGGCTAAGCTGCACAAGGAAGGTTACGAATTCCTGATGATCGGCCACAAGGGCCATCCCGAGGTGGAAGGCACCGTGGGGCAGCTCACCGATGGCATCCATCTGGTTGAAGATGTGGCCGATGTGCAGCGGGTACAGGTGAAGAACCCTGGGCGTTTGGCCGTGGTCACACAAACTACCTTGAGCGTGGAAGACGCAGCCGAGATTTTAGAAGCCGTCAAGACTCGCTTTCCGAAGGTGCGCGAGCCCAAAAAGCAGGACATCTGCTACGCCACCCAAAACCGGCAAGATGCTGTGAAGGTCTTGGCGCCGCAGGTGGATGTGGTGATCGTGGTGGGCAGCCGCAGTTCAAGCAACAGCAACCGCCTGCGCGAAGTCGCGCAGCGCTTGAATACACCCGCGTACCTTGTGGATTCTGAAGAAGACCTTCGGGCCGGCTGGTTTGAAGGCAAGGTGCGCGTGGGTTTGACGGCAGGCGCATCTGCGCCTGAAGTGTTGGTGAAGTCGGTGGTGGCCCGTTTGCGCGAACTGGGAGCGGTCAGCGTGCGCACCCTGCCTGGCGTGGAAGAGGCGGTGCGCTTCCCGCTGCCCGTGGGCCTGGGGGACAAATCTATGGCTGCGGCCCGATCCGGCCGATCATGATGCGGCGCGCGGACGACCGCCATGACCTACCAAGGCACCCACACCGTTGGCTGTCCTGACGACTGAATTTCGAACACGAGAAGCAATATGCTTGACATCAACCTGCTGCGTAAGGACTTGGCTGCCGTTGTGGCCCGTCTGGAAACCCGCCGCAGCCCTCAGCCCTTTTTGGATGTGGTCCGCTTTCAGGAACTGGAAGCCCAGCGCAAGACCATCCAAACCCG
>Ga0208048_1000890_pt1 | contig 15821 bp, 14 predicted proteins | sample Malawi_45m_30L_FD_184163 | JGI IMG/M metagenome (GOLD analysis project Ga0208048, IMG submission 184163) | Freshwater microbial communities from Lake Malawi, Central Region, Malawi to study Microbial Dark Matter (Phase II) - Malawi_45m_30L... | ecosystem: Environmental > Aquatic > Freshwater >...
GAACTGGTCGTAGATGCGCTGGCAGGCGGCGTTGGAGACCTCGACGATCTCCTTCCAGAGGGCGGTGTTCGCGGGGTCGCCGGACTGCAGCTTGGCGAGCTCGGCGCGGGCGGCATCCATCAGGGCCGGGTCGGCCTTGGTGGCGGCGCTGCCTTCCTTGTAAAGACGCTCGAGGTCCTCGAGGGCCGTCGGGCTCTTGGCGTCGAGCTGGAAGCCCGCGCGGCGGATGGCGAGGATGAGGATGCCGAAGTTGGTGCCCCAGTCGCCGATATGGTTGTCGCGGACGAGCTGGGCGCCGCAGAACTCGATCAGGCGGGCGACGGCCTCGCCGATGACGATCGGACGCAGGTGGCCGACGTGCATCTGCTTGGCGGTGTTGGGCGACGGGTAATCGATGACGACCTTGCGGCCGCCCATCAGGCGGGCCGCGCCGGCTCGCCACTTCGATTCGTCGCGATACTCGCGCAGCCAGGCGCCGAGGGCGGCGGGCGTGAGCTTGAAGTTGATGAAGCCCGGGCCGGCGACTTCCATCTGCACGATCTTGTCGTCGAGGCCGCCCTGGGCTCGCACCGCTTCGAGGAGCGCGGTGGCGAGAGCGCGCGGATTGGCCTTGGCCTTCTTGGCGGCGGCGAGGACGCCGTTGGCCTGGAAGTCGGCGTGGCGGGGGTCGGACGGCTTCAGCTCCGGATTGAAGTCGGCCTCGAGGCCGGGGACGGTCGCGCCGGCCTTGCGCAGCAGGGCGTCGATTTCGCGGGCAGGATTGAACCAGACGGACATGCCTCAAGCCGTAAGCCCCTAAGCCCCCTCGGCAAGCGAAGAAGGCCCCTTAGGGCGAGGGATAGGGGCTGGGGTAGGCCTTACTTGAGCGTCTTCAGATAGGCGAAGAGGTCGGTGACCTGCTCGTCCGTGAAGCCGTCGAGCAGGCCTTCCGGCATGAGCGAGCGGCGAAGGTATTTCGCGGACGCCACTTCGGCCCTGGGCACGCGTCGGTCGGCGCCGCCCGGCTGACGGATCACATAGGCGGTGGCGTCCTCGGAGACATAGAAGGCCTCGATGACTTCGCCGGCCTTGAGCTTCACCTGGAAGATGCGATAGGCGGCTTCGATGGCGGCGTTGGGCTCGATGATATTGCGGATGACGGCCTCCATGCCCATCGCGCCGGCGCCGGAGAGGTTCGGCCCGATCTGGCCGCCCTGGCCGTTGATCATGTGGCAGGACTGGCAGAGCCCGACGACCGCCTTGCCTTTGGCGGCATCCCCGGCCTTCGCCGACAGCGCCGTGAAGCGAGCGTGCTTAGCTTCCAAGGCCGCGAACTGCTCCGCGTTGAGCAGCGGCGGCGCGTCGGTCGTGCGCACGATCTTGGCGCCTTTGCCGAGCTTGCCCCAGGCGGCGTCGCCGGCGGCCGAGGCGAAGACGAGGGACTTGGGCAGCTTCTCGCCGGCGTAGGTGCGGGTCATGTTCGCACGAATCTCCGTCAGCTTACGCTCTACGTTCCAGATGCGGTACTCAGCAAAGGCGCCCTGGGTGCCGCCCTTCGGGGAAGACCAGCCGCTGGTGAGGCCGGTGAGGTCGTGGCCGTAGGCGGCCTTGGCGGCGCCGGTCAGCTCGCCATCCTGATAGAGGCGGAGTACGCCCTCAGCGTCGCGGGTTACGGCGACATGCGTCCAGATACCGGAGGAAATCGGCTTGGCCGAAACGACGGCGTCATGGATCTTGGCGCCGAGATAAGCGCGGAAAGTTCCGCCGGCGAAGTTCAGGTCGAGGACACCGGGCGCGCCGAGGATGCTGTCGTTGTTGTCGACCTTGCCGTCGAGACGGACCCAGGTCTCCACGGTGAACGGGCCCTTGAGCGCGAGCCCGCCGCGCGCGACCGCGGTGTCGGCGCCGTCCAGCGCGAGCACACTGCGGAAGACGCCGCCGAGTTGGGCCGACACGGCCGCAAGTTCGGGGCTATCGCCGAGGGCGATGGCGAGCTTCTCGGCGACGGGGGTCTCGATATCGGCGACGGCGACGGACTTGTCCGCCAGACCCGCGGCGATGACTTTGGCGCCGGCCTTGGTGCCGCTGATGCCATCGAGCACGACCTTGCGGTCATTGACGGACAACTTGGAGTAGAGGCCCATCGCGAGCGTCGAAGCCTGCGGGGCACGGGATGCGACCAAGGCGCGCAGCGCGAGATTCGAAATCTCCGCCGGAGCGGAACCGATGACCGCGGCCACGGCCTCCGGCTTGGTCGTGCGCAGCTGCTGGAGGCCGAGGAGCGCTTCGCGTCGGGAATCTTCCTTGGCGACGAGGGCGAGCAAGTCGTCCTCGAGAGCCATGAGCTGGAAGCCGCCGATGAGCTGGGCGGCGAGATTCCGCTCAGCGGCTCCCTGGGCGAGCAAGGCCCGGGCGGCTTCGGCGACGACCGGGCCGACCTTGGCCGGATCGAGGTCGGTCCTGAAGACCAACAGGAGTTCGACGACGCGGTTGCGCAGGGCGGCGTCGGCGAGGAGCTTGCGGAGCACGGTGACGCTGGCAGGCTGGTCGAGGGTCTGGGCGACGGCGAGGAGCTCGTCCGGTCCGGGCGCGCGGTCCAGCTGACCGACCAGTTCGGCGACGAGCGGGGCGCCGACCTTGGGGTCGAGCGCGAGCGCGGCGAACATGCGTCCCTCGGCGGGCAGCGACTTCGCATCCTTAGAAGCGAGGAAGGCGGCGACCGCTTCGGGCTGACGCTCGAGATACATGCGCACGAGGAATCGTTCGAAGTCGCGCTCATAGGCGACGCCGACCTTGATGGGCTTGCCACGGCGATCCGAAGCGACGGGCCCTTCGAGGGACGGACCGGCGAAACGCATCAGCACGCCGAGAGCGGCCGGGTGCTTCGCGGCGGCTTCGCCGAGCGCCTTGATGGCGGCGGCGCGGACCTCGGTGTCGGGGTCGGAGGCAAGCGCCGTCAGGACGGCGAAGTGGGGCGACCATGCGCCGACATGACGCAGAGCGTTCACAGCCTCGCGGCGGACATTACGGTTAGGATCGGCCAGCAGGCGTTCGGCCAGCGGTCCGACCTTGCGCCCGTGCTCGCCCAGCACCCAGAGCGCCTGAATACGGCGGGCGGGCGGCGCAGCGGCGTCGCCGGCGATCGCGGCGAGCGTGCCTTCGATGGCCTCGCCTTCGTCCTTACGATCGGCCAGCGTCTGCCAGGCGAGGTGCGCGTCGCCGACGATCTTCGAGCCGAGGCGGGCGATGAGGTCGGCCGAGGACAACTTGGTATAATCCGGCACGGCGGGCGGGACGAAGCCCTTCGGCTTGATCCGCCAGATACGGCCGGACTGCTTGTCGCGGTCGGGGTGGTTACGGGCGACCTCGTTGTGGCTGATGATCTTGTTATACCAGTCGATGACGTAGAGGCACCCGTCCGGGCCCATGGTCATCGCGATCGGGCGGAAGAACGGGTCCTCGCAGCTGACGAAGTCGTCGAGCTTCTCGAGACGATAGCCGGAGCCCGCACGATGCTGGCGGATCGCGTTGACCTTCGAGGTGATCGGATTGGCGACGTACATGACGCCGTCGAAGCCCTTCGGCCAGACGCCGACGTCGGATAGCGCGAGTCCGCTGAGCCCAGACCCGCTCATCTTGAAGTCGGGCGCTTGGACCGGGAACGGCGGCTGGTAGGATTTCGCGAGGCGATCGGCGCAACCGGGATAGAGCGCGTATTCATGGAACGGCATCACCGGGTAGCCGTAGTCGTTCGCCTCCTGGATGAACGCCTCACCTTCGCCGGTGAGCACCAGGCCCCAGATGTTGCAGGGCCCGATGCTCGTCGGTTCGAAGAAGCTGCCGTCGGGACGGAAGCGGGCCATGCGTGTGTTCGGGAAGTCGGTGACCTCGCCCTTGGTGGACGTGACCTTGCCGGAATTGAAGGCGCCCTGGGCGAGCCAGAACCAACCCCACGGCGCGCGGGTGAACTGGTGCGGGAAGAGGTGCGAGTCCTGCACGCCGAAGCCCGTCAGCAGGACCTCGCGCCGGTCGGCCTTGCCGTCGCCGTCGGTGTCGCGCAGGAACACGACGTCGTGTCCGTGCTGGACGACCGCGCCGTCCTTATACGGCAGGACGCCTTCGGGGATCGCCAGGCCATCGGCGAAGGCGCGCGGCGGGCGGACGCCGGATTCGAAGGGCTTATCGAAGACGACGACCTTGTCGCGGGCCTTGGACTTATACAGCGCCTCGGCGGCGGCGGGATTCTCGTTGGCGTCGACCGGGTATTCCAGCGCGGTGCTGGACCACGCCCTGCCCTGCTGGTCGAAGATCAGCATGATGAACTTGCCGAAATCGGCCGACTCCTTGGCGAAGAGCTCGATCTCGAAGCCCTCGGGAAGTTTGAACAGTTTTTGCTGCTCCTCGGCGGTGCGGCGCACACCCTGGACGTCGTTGTAGCTCGTGTCCTTGCGGGGAGCGGCCACCTTGGCGGGCTCCGGCTTCTTCGCGGCGGGCTTCACCTTGTCCCAGGTCGGCGCGCCCGGCGTGGGCGGCAGTTCCTCGATGGTGATGTCCTTGGCCTGGATCACGGCCATGCCGCCCGAATGGACCTGAAGGCCGATCTTGCCGTCGAGGGCGATGTTCGGCGCGGTCTCGACGTAATCGAGCGCGGGCACGCCGTTGATCCAGCTGCGGATGCGGCTGCCTTCCGCGAGGATGCGATACTCGTTCCACTCGCCCTCCTTCACCGCGGCGAGGATCGCGGCCGCGTCCTGCGGTTCGGCGATGACCTTGTTGCGGCGGCTCTCGTCGTAGATCTTGCCATACCAGCCCTTGCCGTAGTCGACCTGGTAGCCGCTCATCTCGGTGCTGTTCGGCACGCGGACGCTGCGGATCTGCACGCCGCTGTTGACGAAGCCCGTGCCGGTCAGGCGCAGCTTCACGCGGAGGTCGAAGTTCTGATAAGACTTCTCGGTCGCGAGGAAGAAGTTCTTCGGGACCTTGACCGTCGCGGAACCGCCGCGGATCTCGCCGTCCTCGACGCGCCACCAGGCGGCGTCGCCTTCCCAGCCCGCGAGGGTCTTGCCGTCGAAGATCGGCACGGGGGCGGCATGGACGGACAGGGTCAGGAGCAAAGCCAGGAGACAACGCATGGTGGAGAGACCTGGCATAAGTTAGCCGACCACCAGCCGAACACAAACTTACGTGTCATCTTGGCATGCAACCCGACCACCCTCAAAAGCACATGCCGCCCGCACCCCACGCTTGCGTCCGCAGGCCTTCCCGCCTGTCTTCTGGGCATGTCCTCCGCCCACATGCTCGTCCGCGACTGCGCCGCGACCCTGATCCCCGCCGGGGATGTCGTCGTGCTGGAGAAAGGCACGGAAGTCACCGTCACCCAGGCCCTCGGCGGCTCGGTCACCGTCCGCACCCCGATGGGGCTCTTCCGCATCGCCCCGGCCGACATCGAGGCCCTGGGCACCGAAGCAGTCAGCCAATACGGCAGGAAGGACGAAGCCATCATCACCGGCCCCGTGAATCAGGAAGCCCTCTGGGAAGCGCTCAAGGGCTGCTTCGATCCGGAGATCCCGGTCAACATCGTGGACCTCGGGCTGATCTATCACCTCGAACTCACCCCCGGCGAACGCGGCGGCCAGAAGGTCGCGGCCAAGATGACGCTCACCGCCCAAGGCTGCGGCATGGGGCCCGTCATCGCCGCCGACGCGAAGTCCAAGCTCGAAGCCCTGCCCGGCGTCGAGTCCGCCGAGGTCGAGATCGTCTGGGACCCGGTCTGGAATCCGCGGATGATCTCCGAAGCCGGCCGCAAGCAGCTCGGCCTCGAGTGATGTCCGCGCCCGTCCAGTCCGCGACGGCCCTCTACCTGCACGTCCCGTTCTGCGCGTCCTCGTGCGACTTCTGCTCGTTCTACCAGGAGCAACCCAAGCGCGGCGAGATCGACCGCTACCTCGCCGCGATCGAACGCGAGCTGGAGCTCCATCCGCCCGGCCGCGTCGAGACCGCCTTCTGGGGCGGCGGCACGCCCGGACTCCTGCCGGCCGACGACCTGCGTCGCCTCGGCCATGCGATGACCAAGGCCGCCGGCCGACCCGTCGAATGGACCGTCGAGCTCGCCCCTTCCTCGGTGCGCGCCGACAAGCTCGCTGCCCTGAAGGAAATCGGCGTGACCCGGGTGTCGATGGGCGTGCAGAGCTTCGATGAGGCCACGCTCGACGCGCTCGGCCGCCGTCATTCCCCGAAACAGATCATGGACGCGTGGGAACTCATCGAGGCCGCCGGCTTCGCGTCCCGCAACTTGGACCTGATGTTCGCGATCCCCGGCCAGGACGAGAAGCGCTGGACCGACGACCTCTACCGGGCGATGGAGCTCCGGCCGGACCACCTCTCGACCTATTGCCTCACCTTCGAGGAGGACACCGCGATGTTCGTGAAACTCTCGCAGGGCAAGGTGAAGATCGACCGCGAGCTCGAGGCGTTCCTCTACCGCCGTACCTGGGAGATGCTGGCCGAGCAGGGCTACGCCCAATACGAGACCTCGAACTTCGCCCAGGCGGGCCATGCCTGCCGGCATAACCTCATCACCTGGGAGATGGGCTCTTGGATCGGCTACGGCCCCTCGGCGGCGTCGCAATGGGGCCACGTCCGCTGGACGAACCCGGCGAACCTCGACCAATGGGCCAAGGGCGTCGAAGCCGGCGCGCCCGTACGCGAACAGGCCAAGGCGCTCAGCCCGCGCGACCTGCTCTGCGACGCCCTGATCTTCGGCCTGCGCCTCAACGAAGGCGTCGACCCCTTCGCGCTCGCGGAGCGCTTCGAGACCCCGCTGCCGCAGGACGTGCGCGGACTCTTCGCCGACCTCATCGAAGAAGAAGTCATGGAACTGGCCGGCACCCGCTTCCGCCTGAACGGCGAAGGCCGGCTGCGGGCCGACGCCGTGGGCGTCGCGGTGCTGGAGAAGTTCGGCTGATGGACTACGCCCTCGGAGCCGCCTTCCTCTACGCCTGGTCGGTGACCTGCGCCCGACGCAGCTCGGTGCACCACGGGCCCGATCTGGCCAACCTCGGCCGCCTCCTCGTCGCGCTCGTGGCCATCGGGCTGTTCATGCTCCTCAGCGGACGGCACCCCTTCAGCGCCGGTTGGGGCTGGCTCCTGCTCGCCGGCGTGCTCGGCCTGGGCGTCGGCGACATCGCCCTGTTCCACGCCCTGCCCCGCATCGGCGTCAGCCTGACGATGCTGCTGACCCAGTGCCTCGCCGCCCCGATCGCGCTCTTCCTCGAATACGAGATCCTCGGCCTGTCTCCGAACGGCCCGCAGCTGCTCTCCGCGCTGGTGATCCTCGCGGGCGTCGGCGTCGCGCTCGGCGCCCCGGCCGAAGGCGACCCGGCGGACCGCCGCGCCGGCGTCTGGCTCGGCCTCCTTTCCGCCTTCGGCCAGGCCTGCGGCGCGGTCGGCACGCCGATGGCGGTCGAAGCCTGCGCGCGGACGGGCGAGACGATTCCGGATGGTTTCGCTCAAGGCTTCGTCCGCCTGCTCGGGGGCGTGCCGACCGTGCTGCTCTTCGTCCTCTGGACTTCCCGCCAGAACGGCCTGCTCGCCCAACTGCGCCGGCCTTACGCCTGGCGGACCGCCCCGGTCTGGATGCTGATGAACGGCCTCGCCGGGCCGGCGCTGGGCGTGGCGTGCTATCAGTGGGCGCTCACCAAGCATGACGCCGCCCTGGTGCTCAGCGTGGTGGCGCTGACGCCGCTGATCGGCCTGGTGATGCAGTGGGCCGTCGAAGGCCAGCGGCCGTCGTGGCGCCTCTGGGTCGGCGGCGCGGTCGCCATCCTCGGCGTCGTGGTGCTGCGCCGCCTCTAAGCCGATGCCGCGTGAGCTTTGCGTTCCTGGGCGTCGACCACGACGGTCGTGACGAGATCGGAGCCGACGTTCGTCATCGAGCGGGCCATGTCCAGGATGCGGTCCACGCCGAGCACGATGCCGATGCCCTCGGCCGGGATGCCGAAGGTCACCAACAGGCCGGCGATGAGCGGCAGCGAACCGCCGGGGATGCCGGCGACGGCCACGGCGCTGAGCACCGAGAGGAAGAGCAAGGTCAGCTGCTGCCCGACGGAAAGGTCCACGCCGAAGACCTGCGCGACGAAGAGCACCACGCACCCTTCGTAGAGTGCCGTACCGCTCATGTTCATCGTCGTGCCGAGCGGGAGGACGAAGCCGGACACGCTCGGCTTGAGGCCGAGCGTCTCCTTGGAGCACTCCAGCGCGGCCGGGAGCGTCGCATTGCTCGAACTCGTCGAGAAGGCGGTCACGAGCACGCCGCGGACGTCGCGGAAGAAGGCCAGCGGCTTCCGGTCAGTCCACAGGCGCAGCCAGAGCGACATCGTGCCGAAGAGGTGGAGAAGCATGACGGCCAGGCAGCCGAGGGCGAAGACCCCGAGGGCGATCAGGATATCCAAACCGACCTTGACGATGACGCCGTAGATCATGAGCGGCACGGCGAAGGGGGCGAGCCGCAGGGCGAGCCGGACGATGCCCGTCATCAGCTCGGACACGAGATCCAGGGCCAAGAGCAGCTGCTGGCGCTTAGCCTCGGCGAGCTGGGTGCCGACGACGCCGACGAGCAACGCGAAGAGGATGAGCGGCAGGATGTCCCCGAGCGTGCCGTTGGTATGGCCGACGACGGCGCCAAAGAGGTTCTTCGGCATGAACATCTCCACGATACCAGAAAGGGAAACGGCCGGGGTTGCCGCCGAGACGGCCGCGTGCTTCTGCGCGGCGCCGCCGAATTCCTGCATGAGCATGCCCTTCGCCCCGGCATCGAGATGATCGCCGGGGCGGAGCACGTTCATCATCAGCAGCCCCAGGCCGACGGCGATGGTCATGTTCAGGAAGAAGAGCGCGAACGTCCGGCCGGCGAGCGGTCCGAGCCGGTCGAGGCGGCCGAGCTGGGCGACGCCGGCGGCGAGGGAGGCGAACACCAGCGGGATGACGACGAAGAACAACAGGCGGAGGAAGACCTGCCCCAGCGGGTCGAAGACGTTCGTCGAGGCCTTCCGCATGAACTCCAGCGTGGCGGGCGAATACTGCCCGAGCCCGAGGGTGGCCAGGCCGGCGAGCATGCCGAACAACAACCCATACAGGATACGGTTGGCGAGGGGACGATTGGTTTCGGCCATGGGGGTTGCGATATCTTTAGGAGCGACGGCGGCGGGCTTCCACTTTAAACCGCCCGCACCCCATGAAAGCCCTGCCCTTCCTGCTCGCCGGCTGGCTGACCCTCGGCGCCGCCGAAATCATCCCGCCCCCTCCGAAACAGACCCTGCCCGTCCCCTCGGCGGACGAGACCTTGGGCTGGCAGCCGCTCTTCGACGGCAAGACGCTCAAAGGCTGGGGCGGCGACCCGGTCTACTGGCGCTGCGTGGACGGCGTGGTCGTCGGCGAGATCACGCCGGAGACCATCGTGAAGCGGAACACCTTCCTGATCTGGGAAGGCTCCCTGCCCGGGGACTTCGAGCTCAAGGGAGAATACCGCATCTCCGAGCGCGGCAACAGCGGGATCAACTACCATAGCGCCGACGTCGCAGGGCTGACCTTCGCCCTCACGGGTCCGCAGGCCGACATCGACGGACAGAACCGCCATACCGGCCAGAACTACGAAGAGCGCGGACGCACCTTCAACGCCCTCCGCGGCCAGATCACGCGGGTCCGCGCGGGCAGGAAGGCCGAGGTCGTCGGGAGCGTCGGCGACCCGAAGGAACTCGCCGCCTTCATCCGCGACGGCGACTGGAACGAGTATCACCTCATCGTCCGCGGCGGCACCCAGGTCCACCTGCTCAACGGACACGTCATGAGCGTGGTCATCGACGACGACGCGAGGGCGAAGCACCCCGAGGGCAGGCTCGGCGTCCAGGTGCACGTCGGCCCACCGATGAAGGTCGAATACCGGAACTTCCGCGTCAGGCAACCCTGAGGTCGGCCAGGATCGCATCCCAGAGGGCGATGCGCGCCTCGATGGCGGCGACGGAGGCCGCGGCGGCCTCGGCCCACTTATGGTCGTCTTCTCCGCAGAGGAGCTCGACCATCCGGAGCGAGACCGCGCCGTGATGCCCGCCGTCGACCTCGATATGCCGCTCGAGGTAATAACGGAAGGTGTCGAGCTTGCCCGGGTATTCGCGGCTGAGGCGCATGACCAGTTCCGTGAACATGTCCGGGATCAGGTCTTCGCGGCCGAACGTGAAGGCCGCGGCGACCTCGTGGGACTTCCCGCTCGTGGCCAGGGCGAAGGTCGCGCCGGAAAACGCCGCGGCGCCGGCCGGGACGCCGGCGGAGACGAGCGCGGCCGCGGTCGAACCGCCTGCGCGGACGGAGGCGAGCGCCTTGTCGACGGCGGACGTATCGGCGCCGGCCTCATGCATCGCGCGCAGATACAGGTCGAAGTGGGCGATGCGTCCGCCGCGCGGATCGACGTCCGATTCCTCGCCGCAGACGATCTCGTTGATCAAGAAACGCACCTCCGCGTCGCCGACCGGTACCCACGGGACGGTCACGCAGGTCAGGTCGCGCTGCAATCGCTTCAGCAAGGACATGAAATCCCAGACCGCGAAGACATGCGCACGCATGAACTCGCGCACGTCGTCGAGCGAAGCCATCCGGGCATACAACGGGTGCGCGAGCAGACGGGCCCGGGCGGGCGCGATGCGGGAGCGGATGGTTTCGAACCGGGTCATTAGGACGAAGTTATTAAGGTCAGCTGAAACGCAAGCGGACGCAGCCATCCTCATGCCTGTCCGGGCCGCTTGATCTGCCTCAGCGCCTCATACGTCGCGATGCCGCACGCGGTCGAGAGGTTCAGCGAGCGGGTCTTGTCGTTGAAGTGCGGGATCTTCACCTCGCGCTCGGGGCCGAACCAGGCATGGACCTCCGGGGCGGCGCCGCAACTCTCGCCGCCGAAGACGAGGCCGTCGCCTTCGCGGAATTCGGCTTCCCAGAGACCGCGGGTCGCCTTGGTCGTGAAGAGCCAGAGGCGCTCCGGACGGCCGGGCGAAGCCAGGAAGGCTTCCCAGTCGGCGTGATGACGGACGTCGAGTTCGTGCCAGTAGTCCATGCCGGCGCGGCGGAGCTTGGCGTCGTCGATCTTGAAGCCCAAGGGGTGCACCAGATGCAGCACGCAGCCCGTGACCGCGCACATCCGGCCGACGTTGCCGGTGTTCGGCGGGATCTCCGGACGGAGGAGGACGAGGTGGAGCGGCGGCTTCACTTCCGTCGGCTCATCGCGCGCGAGATCTCGCGCTTGGCTTCGCGCTCCTTGATGCCCTGCCGCTTGTCGTGCAACTTCTTGCCCCTGCCCACGGCGAGGAGGCACTTCGCGAGGCCGTGCTTGAAGTAGATCTTCAACGGCACGATCGCGTGCCCGCCCGACTGGACCTCGGCGGCGATCTTCTCGATCTCAGCCTGCTTGAGCAGGAGCGGACGGGTCCGGTAGGAGGGGTGGTTGTTGAGGCTGCCGAAGTCATACTCCGCGATGTGCGCGTGGTAGAGCATCACTCCCTTGGGCGTGATCTTGATGAAAGCGTCGGCGATGTTGGCCCGGCCGGCGCGGAGGGACTTCACCTCGGTGCCGCGCAGGACGATCCCGGCCTCGTAGGTCGGGCCGATGAAGTAGTCGCGCCCCGCCTTCGGGTTGCTGACCTCAGGTAGGGACTGTTCGCGGCGGGCGGCCATCGGGAGACGAAAAGGCTACGCTCCGGCAAACCGGCCGTCCAGGCGAGCCGCCTCAGGCGGGCAGACGGTCTTCGGGGCGGAACTCCCAGGAGATACGGCCCTCGATGACTTCGCGCAGGGCGATGTCCTCGGGGGAAAGCTTCTCGAACACGTCGCCCAGGGTGTGGTTGTACTTCGGGGGCTGGACGGAGTAATCGGCCGTGCTGCGGAGCTGCTTCACGCGCTTGGAGACCACGTTGATGAGAATGTTCGCATCAGGGATGATCTTACGGGCTTCCTGGATGTAATCTTCGCGCATGGTAGGTTTCCCGACTAGGGGACCAAGGAACCTAGGGGGGCACCCCTCTCTGGCAAGCGATTTATGGGGCCTAAAAATGCCTTTGCCCTGCGATTTCTGGGGAATAAGGTGCCCGCGATGACCAATCCCGAGCCGTACGGCCAATCCATGAAGTCCAAGGGGGGCCTCAGCAGGCTGTTCGACGCCTTGCGCTACACCCGGGACGGGCTAATCGCCGCCGCCAAGCACGAGGAAGCCTTCAAGCAGGAGCTCATGGTGGTGGTCCCGCTTTCGATCGCGGCTTGGTTCATCCCGGTCAGCCTGCCGGAACGCGCCCTGCTCTTCTCCACCCTGCAGCTGATCCTCATCGTCGAACTCATCAACTCGGCCATCGAAGCCAATACCGACCACATCTCCCTGGAGCGACACCCCCTCGCCAAGCGGGCCAAGGACATGGGCAGCGCGGCCGTCTTCCTGACCATCGTCATCGCCCTGTCGGCCTGGGGCACGGTGCTCTGGCAGAAGTTCGCCTAAGGCCTCCCGATTTCATCCGGGCACAAAAAGCCCGCCGGCTCGCGGCGGGTTTTGCCAGGGCACGAGACCGAAGCTCAGGCCTTGGTGACGAGGCCGGCCTTGAGGGCCTTGACCGAGACCCACTGGCGCTTCACCGAGCCGTTAGGCTGGAGAACGCGGATGCGCTGGACGTTCGGCTTGAACGTGCGCTTGGTCTGCTTCACGAGCTGGAAGCCGATGCCGCCGCTCTTCTTGGACTGACCGCGGTGAATGATTCGGCGGCCCTTGACGGGGCGCTTGCCGGTGACGCTGCAGATACGAGACATGGTGTTCGGGCTCCTTTTGGAAAATCGGAGCAAAGGTGTGACGGGGCCGTTGGCAAGCGGTAATTACCCCTTAAGTCCGCCGCAAAGCCCGATCGAATGCCTGCAGGCCGGCCGAAAGGGCGTCCGGCGGGGTCAAAAGGCTCAAAACGGCGCTCGGGGTCGTGGTCGGCAGGCCATAGAAGTAGCCGGGGTGAGCCCAGACGCCTTCGCTCAGGGCGTTCATCAGGAAGCGGTCTTCATGGACGCCCGGGGGCAAGGTCAGGATGGCGGTCCAGCCGGCCGGACGGGGCAAGACCGCGCAGCCGACGGCGGTCGAGGCGACCCAGGCGCGGAGGGTGACCTCCCCCTGCGCGACGCGGGTGCGGACGAGCGCACGGAGCGGCTCGGCGCGACGGAGGAGATCCGGCAAGGCGAGCTGGGCGGGGGTGTTCACCGAAAGGAAGGCGTCGGCGATGTGCTCGAGGCGACGGCAGGCTTCGAGCGTCGTGGTCGCCGGCCCGGCGACGACGATCCAGCCGAGCTTCAACTGCGGCGCGAGCGCGACCTTGGAGAGGCCGCTGAGCACGAACGTCATCACGTTGGCCTCCCCCGCCCACGTGCCGGGCGAGGCGACGCCTTCGGCCGGAAAATCGAGGAAGACCTCATCGCACACGATCGCGAGGCCATGCTTGAGCGCGAAGCCGCGCAGCACGTCACGGTCGCGACGGCCGACGAACGCGCCGGTCGGGTTGGACGGATTGATGCAGAGGATCGCGCGGGTCTGGCGATTGACGCTCAGCGTGGAAGCATCGATGACCCATTCGCCGGCGAGCGGGACGAGCTGATACGGACGGAGCGTCACGCCCTCGAGCGCGGCGATGACCTCGAGCAACGGATACGCGGGCTCAGGCACGAGCACCTCGTCGCCGGGATTGCACAGCAGCTTGAACAGCCACGAGTAGCCCTCGCTCGTGCTCGCCGTGAGGAAGATCTGGTCCGCCGGCACGCAGGCGCCGCGGACCGAATAGTAATCCGAGATCGCCGTGCGCGCCGAAGCCACGCCGAGCGGATTCGGATCCTGACGCTGGACGCCGTCGCGACGTAATAACGGGCCAAGGTCAGCCGGCGACCACGCGAAGCCCGCGTTGGCCGGATTGGAATCGGACAGGTCGAGCACCGGCTGCCCGGCGGCGAGACGCTTCGCTTTGGCCTTGCTCAGGGCGTTGGTCTCCGCGGCGAAAGCAAGGCGTGCGCTGAACATGGGCGGGAGAGTCGGCAACAAGGTGGGACAAGCGAGACAAAAGGCGGGCCACCCGCAGGCCCACGGCTCAATTACGGATTGAAGTCGGTTTCCCCGCCTTCAAGGGTAGGCACATGTCCCAGCAAGTCCTGAAGCCTCGCGTCCGCGGGTTCATCTGCATCACCTCCCACCCCGACGGCTGCGCCGCGGCGGTGCGCGAGCAGATCGCCTACGTGAAGTCCCGGAAGCCCATCCTGGGCGGCCCCAAGTCGGTCCTGGTGATCGGCGCTTCCACGGGCTACGGCCTTTCCTCCCGCATCTCCGCCGCCTTCGGTTCCGGCGCGGCGACCCTCGGAGTGTTCTTCGAACGCAACGGCGAAGGCGACAAGCCCGGCTCGCCCGGCTGGTACAACACCGCCGGCTTCCATGCCGAAGCGAAGACGGCCGGGCTCAAGGCCGTCTCCCTCAACGGCGACGCCTTCTCGGCCGAGCTCAAGGCCCGGGTCATCGGGGCGATCAAGGCCAAGATGCCCGGCGGCAAGGTCGACCTCGTCGTCTACTCCCTCGCCTCCCCCCGTCGCACCGCGCCGGACGGCGTAACCTACAAGTCCGTCCTCAAGCCCACCGGCGCCCCCTTCCACGCCAAGAACCTCGACACCGACAAGAAGGTCGTGAACGAGGTCACCCTCGAGACCGCATCCGCCGACGACATCGCGCAGACGGTCAAGGTCATGGGCGGCGAAGACTGGGAACTCTGGATGAACGCCCTCGACGGCGCCGGCGTCCTCAAGGAAGGCTGCCAGACGGTCGCCTACTCCTACATCGGACCGCAGGTGACCTGGCCGATCTACAAGGACGGCACCATCGGCAAGGCGAAGGAAGACCTCGAACGCGCCGGCCGCAAGATCGACGACCTGATGAAGCTGCACCGCGGCCGCGCCTTCGTGTCCGTCAACAAGGCCGTCGTCACGCAGGCCAGCTCCGCCATCCCGGTCGTCCCCCTCTACGTCTCGCTGCTTTTCAAGATCATGAAGGCCAAGGGCACGCACGAAGGCTGCATCGAGCAGATCCAGCGCCTGTTCGAGAAGCAGATGTACAACGGCAACGCCCTCGACTTCGACGAGAACGGCCGCGTCCGCATCGACGACCGGGAAATGGCGCCCGACGTCCAGAAGGCCGTCTTCGACGCCTGGCCGCAGGTCACGACGGAGACTTTCGGCGCGCATGCCGACTTCGCCGGCTACCAGTCCGACTTCATGAAGAATTTCGGCTTCGGCCTCCCCGGCATCGATTACGAAGCCCCGACCGAAGTCGAACGCCCCATCGAGGACGCCTGAGTGACCAAGGTCTTCTCCATCGCGAACCAGAAGGGCGGCGTCGGCAAGACGACCACCACCGTGAACCTCGGCGCCGGCCTCGCGCGCCTGGGCGTCCGGACGCTGATCGTCGACCTCGACGCTCAGGCCAACGCGACCAGCGCCCTCGGCATCGAGAAGACCCAGGGACGTTCGCTCTACCCCGTGCTGCACGGCGAAGCGGCCGCCGCCGACATGGTGGTCGCCACCTCCACCAAGGGGCTCTCGCTGATCCCCTCCGAGGTGGACCTGGCCGCGGTCGAATCCGAACTCGCCCAGGGCGAGGACTACCTGGGGCGCCTGCGGGCCGCGCTGGCGCCGCTCGTGGACGGAAGCGACTACAAGGCCGTGCTCATCGACTGTCCGCCCGCGCTCGGCATGCTCTCGATGAACGCGCTGGCCGCGGCGGACCACCTCGTGGTGGCGCTGCAGACGGA
>Ga0208048_1000895_pt1 | contig 15765 bp, 13 predicted proteins | sample Malawi_45m_30L_FD_184163 | JGI IMG/M metagenome (GOLD analysis project Ga0208048, IMG submission 184163) | Freshwater microbial communities from Lake Malawi, Central Region, Malawi to study Microbial Dark Matter (Phase II) - Malawi_45m_30L... | ecosystem: Environmental > Aquatic > Freshwater >...
TACTTGTCCAGAGTGGGACTTTGCGTAAAGGTGATGTTGTTCTTGCTGGCAGTTCATGGGGACGTGTTAGGGCAATGCTTGATGAGAATGGACGCCCGATCGACGAGGCAGGTCCTTCGATTCCAGTCGAGATCCAAGGTTTGCAAGAAGTTCCCTCGGCTGGCGAGGAAGTTTTATCGCTGGCCGACGAACGCAAAGCACGTGAGATTGCACTGTTCAGACAGGGTAAGTTCCGCGACGTGAAGCTTGCTAAGCAGCAAGCTGCGAAGCTGGAAAACATCTTCGATTCGATGACCGAAGGGGAAACAAAAACCCTCACCCTCATCATCAAGTCGGATGTACAAGGCTCGCAGGAGGCCTTGGTGCACGCCATGCAAAAGCTCAGCACGGATGAGATCAAGGTGCAAGTGGTACATGCCCAGGTCGGCGGAATCACCGAAAGTGATATCAACCTCGCTATGGCCTCTAACGCGGTGGTGATTGGTTTTAATGTCCGAGCCGATCAGCAAGCCAAACGTGTTGCCGAGGGCAATGGCGTCGATATTCGTTACTACAACATCATTTATGACGCAGTCGATGAGATTAAGGCTGCAATGGCTGGTATGTTGTCGCCCGATCGCAAAGAGGAAGTCATTGGCCTGGTTGAAATACGACAGGTCTTCCGGGTGTCCAAAGTTGGTAACGTTGCCGGTTGTATGGTGCTTGAGGGGCTTGTACGCCGAGGCGCCCGGATTCGTTTGCTGCGTGACTCGGTGGTTCTATTCACTGGGGAACTCGACAGTCTGAAGCGATTCAAGGACGATGTTCGTGAAGTCAAAGAAGGTTTCGAGTGCGGTCTCTCTGTCAAGAATTACGACGATATCAAAGAGGGCGATCAACTGGAGGTCTTTGAGATCAAAGAGGTCGCTCGCAGTCTCTGAACTGCGCTGCGCTAGCGTCGCTCATGAAGCGTCATTTTTCATCGGGTTCGGGCGGTGCGCGCGGTGCGCGTATCGCCGATCAGATTCAACAGGAATTGGCCGAGCTTATCCAGCGCGAGATCAAGGATCCACGCATCGGCTTTGCCACGTTGACCGGTGTCGATCTGACGCCTGACTACGCATACGCTACTGTTTTTTTTACGGTACTCCCTGACACTGAGGCACAAATTGCCAGTACCTTGTCTGGTTTGCGTTCAGCGGCGGGATTTTTGCGTGCCGAGTTAGGGCGACGGATTCGAATTCACACCACACCTGAACTGCGTTTTCGCTATGACCAATCAACCGAACGCGGGATGGCGATGTCGCGGCTGATCGATCAGGCACTAGGCGAGCGTCCGGCCGCTGTTGATGACTCCAAGGTATGAGACGCCGTAGTGAAGGCGGTGTCGACGGTTTAATTCTTCTCGACAAGGCGCTGGGTAGTTCATCGAATCAAGCGCTTCAGCAGTTAAGACGCCTGTACGCGGGAGCCAAAGCTGGCCATGGTGGAACGCTTGATCCACTAGCGACCGGCATGTTGCCGATCGCACTTGGCGAGGCAACAAAATTTTTGCATGAACTGCTCGATGCTGATAAGACCTACGAGGCAAGCATCATGATGGGGCAGTCGAGTTCGACAGGCGACGCCGAGGGCAGCCTGAGTGTTTGGGCAGATCCCTCACCTCATCTTCATCGACTGTCGGAAGTATTAGATCGTTTTAAAGGGCCTCAATGCCAGATACCGCCAATGTATGCCGCACTCAAGCACGAGGGTAAAGCTTTGTATGCCTGGGCACGAGAGGGTATCGAGGTTCCGAGGCAGCCACGCTCAATTGTGATTCATCAGTTAGACATCTTAGACATGGTTCAATGCGCATCAAGCGTTGGCGAGATGACATGTCTGCGCTTGAGAGTTCATTGCAGCAAAGGAACTTATATTCGAAGCCTTGCACATGATGTTGGTCAAGCGCTTGGCTGTGGTGCCTATCTTTCAGGCTTAAGACGGATTGCAGTTGCCAGCTTTAAGGAAGAACAAATGTTATCGCTCGATGGGCTCGAGCCACTTGATTTTGCCGGGCGAAGCGCTGCCTTGTTACCAAGTGATTCTTTACTATTGCATTTGGAACGTATAGATCTTGATCATCAATCGTCACAACGTCTTATACAGGGACAACGTCTGCCTCTTGCTGCGCATGGTGCTCAAGGCCTTGCCGGTTTGGTAAGACTTTACCGACCCGATGGGCAGCTTCTAGGAACTGGATCGATCGATGAACGTGGCGTGCTCGCTGCGCAAAGACTCATCGCACAAACAAGCTTTTCACAATAGGAACAACAAATGAACCTCGTCCCCGCCATTCGTAACGTTGCCATTATCGCCCACGTTGACCATGGAAAAACAACCCTTGTCGATCAATTGCTTCGACAGTCCGGCACGTTTCGTGTCAATCAGCAGATCGCCGAACGAGTCATGGATTCCAATGAGTTGGAGCGTGAGCGCGGGATCACGATCCTGGCGAAAAATTGTGCGGTAACATATAACGATACACGAATCAACATCGTCGATACACCAGGGCATGCAGACTTCGGTGGTGAAGTCGAACGTGCGCTTTCGATGGTCGATGGCGTTGTGCTGCTGGTCGATGCCGTTGAAGGGCCTATGCCACAAACAAGGTTTGTAACCCGCAAGGCCCTCGCCTTGGGACTGCGTCCAATTGTGGTGGTTAACAAAATCGACCGTCCTGGTGCCCGCCCTGACTGGGTGGTTAATCAAACATTTGATTTGTTTGATCGGCTTGGCGCAAGCGAAGAGCAACTGGATTTTCCGGTGGTGTATTGCTCGGCGCTGGCAGGCTTTGCCGCGGAAGTCCTTGCTGATATCGAAGCGGGTAAAGCCAAGGACATGAAACCGCTGTTTGATGCGATTTTGCGTCATGTGCCTGCACGTGCCGATGATATCGACGGCCCTTTGCAATTACAGATCTCAGCGCTCGATTATTCGAGTTATGTGGGCAAGATTGGCATCGGAAGGATTCAACGCGGGCGTATCCGCACAGGACAATTGGTCCATGTGCTCCAGGGGCGTGATCAGGATTATCCCGATTCCAAGGCGCCCGATGCGGTTAACGGGAAAATCGGTCAGGTGCTTTGTTATCGTGGGCTTGAACGCGCACCGATGGATGAAGCCTTCGCTGGCGATATTGTTGCCATCACTGGCATCGACGAATTAGGTATTGGTAGCACCATCGCAGATCCTTCCAATGCGCAAGCGCTTGCCATGCTGCGGGTGGACGAACCTACCATGACCATGGAATTCCTGGTCAATGGGTCTCCACTTGCAGGACGCGAGGGTAAGTATGTGACAAGCCGACAGATCCGCGATCGCCTGGAGCGAGAGTTAAAAAGTAACGTGGCCTTGCGGGTTGAGTTTAGCCCCGACGGTGAATCCTTCCTGGTCTCAGGTCGCGGTGAATTACATCTGACCATCCTCTTGGAAAACATGCGTCGTGAGGGCTATGAACTCGCGGTGTCCCGGCCTAAGCCAAGGTTGAGAATCGTCAACGGTGAAAGGTTCGAACCCTATGAGATGCTCACGATGGACGTTGAAGAAGGTCATCAAGGTTCGGTCATGGAGTTCATCGGACAGCGCAAAGGCGAACTCCAAGATATGGTCCCGGATGGTCAGGGCAGGGTCCGGCTTGACTATCGAGTACCCGCGCGTGGCCTGATCGGATTTCATGGTGAATTCCTGAATATGACCCGCGGCACCGGCATCATGAGCCATGTCTTTGATGATTACAGCGACTGGGCTGGCACGATTGAAGGCAGACGTAACGGTGTTTTGGTCTCCCAGGACGATGGCGAGGCTGTCGCCTATGCCTTGTGGAAGTTGCAGGACCGTGGGCGAATGTTCGTTTCTCCAGGCGATGCGCTCTACGAGGGTATGGTCATCGGCATCCATACTCGTGATAACGATTTGGTCGTTAACCCGGTACGGGAAAAGAAACTAACCAATGTTCGAGCTTCCGGAAAGGATGAGGCGATTGTGCTCACACCACCGATTGCCTTAACCCTGGAGCGTGCCGTAGAGTTCATCGAAGACGATGAACTTGTTGAAATTACGCCGCAGAGCATTCGATTGCGCAAACGCTTTTTGAAGGAACACGAGCGTAAGCGCGCATCGCGTGAAGAGGCCGCAGCTTAGATAGGAGGCTTAGCCTATGTTCCCAGTGATTGACGTTCGCGCGATTGATTCAGCAAAAGCCCGAGGTGAGCGCTATGGGAGCCGAGCGCGTGAACGGATTGTTCATTCGGTTCAAACTTACGCTCGATTATTTGCAGATTGCGGGGTGGATTGGACCGAAGCTGGCCGTCGTGCAATGCAGTATCGCGATGCAATTCATGCAACCGATCCGTATTTGCTTGAGGAACTGGAGGGAATTGCGCAAGGGGCAAAGCTTGTTTTCAGCGATATCATGGCGCTCAATTGCCGAACTGAGATTCTGCCCTCATCATTTCTAGCACAGCTTAGCGACGATGCCGCTGCAGCACGATTACACAATCAGGCGCTTGGACTGTTTGACTGGGGCGAATGCACGGCGATGGCAGTTTCGGCAAGGGCCTCAGCCGATGGTCACACCTGGCTTGCCCAGAACTGGGATTGGATTGGTCGGCAGCGCGATGCGCTTGTTGTTCTGCATACGAGGGATGCGAAGGGCCGAGCCATAGCAACCCTGACCGAAGCCGGTATGTTGGCGAAAATCGGTGTAAACGACCAAGGCATGGCAGTCGGTCTGAACATACTGCGCTCTGTGACCGATGGCTCAAAAGCAGGCGTGCCTGTTCATGTTCTTCTGCGTCATGCCCTTTCCTTTGACAGTCTAAAGGCACTTCGTAAAAGGCTTGTTCAATTGGCAGAAGGCCCGGGATTTGGCGCTGCTTCAAATATTCCTGCCGCCGATGCAAGCGGCGATATTGGGTCCTTCGAAATCTCGCCGGCAGCATTTTCCGAGTACGCGGCGGGTGAAGAAGTGTTAGTACACACCAATCACTTTTTATGTGCACCGCTGCTCAGTCAACAAGCCGTTATGGCCTCGTCCCTTTCGACCGAGGCCAGATTGCGCTGTGCCCAATCTTATTCGGAAAAACTCCCCATGACGGTCGCCACGATCGAAGCGCTGCTTCGCGATGAGTCTGATGGACTTTTGTCGGTATGTCGTAAGCCTGATCCCTCACTGCCCGAGCAGGCAAGGGTTGAAAGTGTTGCCGGTATCCGAATCAACTGCAGCGAGCGACGGTGGTGGATTGCACCGAATGTGCCGAGTCAGGTTGATTTTGAAGAAGTTGCAACCGGTTTTTCGGCCACCCAATACGCCGGACTTGCGTAGCATCGCTTGAGGTAGTCAATCAGCAGTCGAGTTCGCAGGGGCATGTGCCGCACTTGGGTGACTACTGCATAAATGCCATGCTCGGGTGCGCGAAAGTCGTCGAGGATGCTCATTAACTGACCATTATTCAATGCTTCACCCAGTTCCCACATCGATCGCCAAGCGATACCGCGGCCGGCAAGCGCCCAATCAAGCAGCACGGCGCCGTCATTACATTCAAGAGGGCCTTGCACTCTGATTGTCTGCAATTTTTGATCGATCAGAAATTCCCAACCTCTTGCCTGATTACCTCGATTACCGAATGTAAGGCAGTCATGCTTGAGGAGTTCGCCCGGATGCTTTGGTGAACCTCGCCTCCGAAGGTAGTCTGGACTGGCAACAACAACACGTTGCATGTCAGCTAGCTTAATTGCAATAAGATTAGAATCGTTCAATGTACCGATACGAATCGCAAGATCAAAGCCTTCATTCACCATATCGGCCAGGCGGTCACTGAGTTCGAGCGAGATGCTCAATTCGCGGTGCTCCTTTACAAAGCCAGGAATGAGAGGGGCAACATGGCGTTTTCCAAAGCCCGCGGGCGCGGTCATGCGGATGTGCCCGCTTGCCTTTAGTCCACCCACCGACACTGAGGCCTCGGCGTCTCGCATTTGATGAAGGATTCGCTGGCAATCCTCTAAAAATGCGCTGCCTTCAAAAGTTAAGGACACACGCCTTGTCGTCCGCGCGAGTAGTTTTACACCAAGTCTAGACTCAAGCGCGTCAAGCCTGCGGCTAATCATGGCAGGCGCCACACCCTGCAGTTTTGCGGCAGCACTTAAGCTACCCCGTGTGGCGACCGCTACAAAGCTTTCAATTTCTTTAAAACGATCCATGGCCTTTAGAGGGTCAGTAAGCCTCTGTACTTACCTATGTACCGATCCACAAGAATGGCGAGCAAATCATTATTTAAAACGATCGGGGTAGTCCAAGCACATGCTCTGCGATATAAGAAAAAATCAGATTGGTCGATATCGGTGCTACCTGATAAAGCCTAGTCTCACGAAATTTACGTTCAACATCATATTCGCAAGCAAAACCAAATCCGCCATGAAACTGCAAACATGCATTTGCTGCTTCCCAACTTGCCTTTGCAGCAAGGTACTTGGCCATGTTCGCTTGTGCACCGCAAGTCTGTTGCTGATCAAAGAGGTCACAGGCCGCATAACGCATCAGGTTTGCAGCTTCGACCTCGATATAGGCATCAGCGATTGGAAACTGCACACCTTGATTCTGTCCAATCGGGCGACCGAATACCTGCCGGTCTTTAACATAGCGAGTGACCCTGTCAATGAACCAGTAGCCATCGCCGATACACTCAGCGGCAATCAGGATACGCTCAGCGTTGAGTCCATCGAGGATGTATTTGAATCCCTTGCCTTCTTCGCCAATAAGGTTCTCTTCAGGAATTTCAAGATTTTCAAAAAAAAGCTCATTGGTTTCGTGATTGACCATGTTTCGGATTGGGCGCACGGTCATGCCATGACCAATCGAAGTTTTAAGGTCAACCAGAAAAATCGACATGCCTTCAGACTTTCGCTTGACCTCGGACAGGGGCGTTGTTCTTGCAAGTAGGATCATTAGGTCAGAGTGTTGAATTCTAGAGATCCAAACCTTCTGACCATTAACGATGTAGCGGTCGCCTTGCTTACGCGCTGTTGTTTTCAAGTTGGTTGTATCAGTACCTGTTGTCGGCTCAGTAACGCCCATTGACTGCAGCCTTAATCGGCCCGCTGCGATTTCAGGTAAATACTGACGCTTTTGCGCTTCGGAACCATGGCGCAATAAGGTGCCCATGTTGTACATCTGGCCATGACAGGCTCCAGCGTTTCCGCCACAACGGTTAATCTCCTCCATGATGACCGAGGCTTCTGAAAGCCCAAGCCCTGAACCACCATAGGCCTGGGGAATAAGCGCTGCAAGCCAACCTGCTTGGGTCAGGGCGTCTACAAAGGCTTCTGGGTAGCCACGAGCCTCGTCGATACCGCGATGATACTCATCAGGAAAGTTTTGGCAGAGGTCACGAATGGCATCGCGAATCTCGACGTGTCGATCTAAAGTGGACTGCATCAGGCATGCCTTCTTAGTGTTAGGACTGGCTAATACTAAGGCCTTCAGACGTTGTTGAAGTCGGACTAGGGTTTTCGGCGGACCGAAAAGCGGATTGTTGTGATTTGTGAATTTAGCCTGCGTTGAGACAACATGTGACTTGTTTGGTCAAGGAACTGCTATGGATTTTTCATTATCTCAGGATCAATTGGCGATTGTTCAGGCTGTCGAGTCTCTATGTCGCAACTTTGATGATGATTATTGGGCAAAGCGCGACATCACTGGAGAGTTTCCGGCTGACTTCCATGATGCGATGGCAAAGGCGGGTTGGCTGGGGGTTGCAATGCCTTGTGAATTCGGCGGCGCTGGTCTGGGCATACTTGAGGCAGCACTGGTTGTGCAGACCGTTGCAGCATCTGGCGCTGGCATGAGCGGTGCCTCCGCGATTCATATGAATATTTTCGGCTTGCACCCGGTTGTTGTTTTTGGGACAGCATCGCAACAGTCGCGCTGGCTGCCGCCACTTATCAGAGGCGAGCAAAAAGCATGTTTTGCTGTTACCGAGCCCAATACAGGTTTAAACACGCTGAAACTCAAGACCATGGCAAAGCGCGAGGGCGATCACTATATTGTTCATGGTCAGAAGGTTTGGATTTCCACGGCGCAGGTGGCTGACAAGATGCTTTTGCTTGCTCGTACGACCGCGGCAGAATTTTCGAAAGCTAATGAAGGTTTAAGTCTTTTTTATACCGATCTAGATCGTTCCCGCGTTCAGGTTCATGAAATCGAGAAAATGGGCCGCAAAGCGGTTGACTCCAATCAGGTATTCATCGATGGTCTGCGTATTCCAGTTGAGGACAGGATTGGTGAGGAAGGCCAGGGCTTTCGCTATATTTTGCATGGATTAAATCCAGAACGAATTCTGATCGCTGCTGAAGCGGTTGGTCTGGGACGTGTGGCCTTGGCACGCGCCAAACGTTATGCAAGTGAGCGGGTGGTTTTTGATCGACCGATCGGGCAGAATCAAGCGATTGCTCACCCGCTAGCGCAACGCTGGATGGAGCTTGAAGCCGCTCATTGGATGACGATGCGAGCAGCATGGCTTTACGATCAGGGGCAGTCTTGTGGCGCAGAGGCCAATAGCGCCAAGTACCTAGCCGCAGAAGCCGGATACCATGCCTGTGAGACAGCGGTCATGACACATGGGGGTATGGGCTATGCGAAGGAATATCATGTTGAGCGTTACTTTCGCGAGAGTTTGATTCCGCGGATTGCGCCGGTAAGCCGCGAGCTAATCCTAAGCTTTATTGCCGAGAAAGTTCTCGGCTTGCCCAAGTCCTATTGAGGATCCAATCAAGCTCCACTGACGACAGCATTGTTGAAATGCTAACGAGTCCTGGCGCAGTATCGCAAGTTGGAATCGCTGTAAAGATTTTTTTGCGAGGCGGAGTAACTGACGATCTTTACTGACGAGGTATGAGGCCTTTTGTTCTATTGCGAGATCAAGAAAGATTTGATCGTCTTGATCGGCGCAGGCTAATTGCAATCGTTGCGTTGCTGGGATCGATCGCATCGTGCCCAAGCGATCGAAGTCAATCATGACCGCATCTGCGTCGCGATCCCTGCAGATCCACGGACGGCTTAGGACTTGACACATTTCTTGTCGCATCGGCTCGCAAACCAGCGCGATGACGGCTTTAGACTCAATCGCGTGGCGAAGTAAGTTTACAGCGGGATCATAAAAAACAAGCAAATCGAGCCAACAATTACTGTCGAGTACGAGGTTCGGTTTAGTATTTATCATGATGTGTTTGAGAATACTTGCTCAGCCTTTTATGAGACTAAGCTTCTGAGCGGCAGGCTGCATGGTCAATAGCTTGTTGAAATTCACTCTTCGATCTTTTCAATGAAAATCGATCTTTTGCTCAAACTCGATCTTGTCGATGAAACTCGATCCTCGCGCTCAAACAAGCGGTCGGCTAGGACTCACCCAGGCTGATGAAGCGCGAATTAGGGGGATTTGTCCCTAAGCTAAGTGGCGGCCCATTATGATCAAGATGGTTGCGATATCAAAAAGGTCTTCGTTTGAACGAGGTGATTTAGGATGTTGATGTTGCTTTCTCCTGCAAAGACCCTGGATTACGAGTCGGCAGCCCCAGCGGTTAAGTCAAGTAGGCCGCGCTGGATGGCAGAGTCGGCCAAACTTGTTGATCAGTTGCGATCAATGCAACCACAAGCGCTGTCGAGGCTTATGGACATCAGTGAATCGCTTGCCCTACTGAATCATGAGCGCTATAAATCATGGACAGAAAAGCCATGTGCAAAACAAGTGCGAGCAGCCATGTTTGCCTTTGACGGCGATGTCTATGATGGGCTTCGAGCTCGCGAATTCGATCAGGAGCAGATCGCTTGGGCAAACAAGCACTTGCGGATTTTGTCGGGGCTTTATGGTGTTTTGCGCCCGCTTGATCAGCTGCAACCCTACCGATTGGAGATGGGGACGCGTCTTTCGAACGAACGCGGTAAGGACCTTTATGCTTTTTGGGGGGCCAGCATTGCCGCTTCGCTCGATCAAGATTTGAAAGGGCACAGTAACAAAATCCTCGTGAACTTAGCTTCCGAAGAATATTTCAGTGCTGTGCGGGAAAATCAATTAAAGGCAAAGGTATTGCATATTGTTTTTCAGGAGTCCAAAGGAGATGCTTTCAAAGTCGTGAGCTTTTCAGCGAAACGTGCACGGGGGACGATGTGTCGTTGGGCAATCGAGCATAGGCTTGAAACAATCGAACCGCTCAAATCCTTTGATCGTGATGGTTATCAGTACTGTCCAGAGGCGTCTGAACCGATGCGCTGGGTATTTCGGCGACGACTTTAGCGCTGATAATCGAACCCGGGACGATGCTTACAAGCTGCGGTTCAGGAGACTTGACACTTAAGTCTCGTGCCAAGCAAGCATTCACGGGTTGAAAGACTTACTGAGTCTAGGCTAGCAAAACCCGAGGTTCAATGGTTAGCTCTAGTCCGAATCGGGCTTGGACAAGGTCAATAATGCCTTGAGCAAAGGCAATGAGCATGTCGCCGCTAGCTTTCCCGTAGTTCACCAGTACCAGAGCATGCTTGGCTGACACACCAACATCGCCCTCCCTTTGCCCTTTTAAGCCACATTGATCAATCATCCAGGCAGCAGACAGCTTGTGATGATGCGCGCCATCAGGATAAATCGGCATTCTTGGAAATCGCGCTTTCAGCGCGAGCGCAGCTTCGTTATGCAGCCTGGGGTTATGAAAAAAACTTCCTGCATTAGGCTCAATCTCAGGATCAGGCAACTTGCTGCTGCGAATCTGGCGAATAACTCGCGCAAGCTCGAGTGCAGTTTGAGGGCGGGAATCACGAAAATGCGCTTGCAAATCTGGGTAGCGGAAATTCAACATGCTCGTCGGTGACGAACGCCCTTGATCAGAAGGCCCATGTACATAGGCTTCAGCATCTGATGCCAGATGCTCGGATTGCAGATGTTTGGATGTTAGATGCTCGGATGTTAGACGCTCCGATGCCTGATACTCGGATCGTAAGTGCCCTGCTGGCAAGTGATCGGATGCCAACTGGCCGCTTAGCAAGTGTGCTGATGTCGCCTGCCGATTCAACTGGAGCTCAATATGACTGATGATCCAGTGCTGATGGCTTGGCGCCTTGAAGACGCTTGACCGATACGAGAATTGACAATCTTCGAGGCTAAAACGCTTGCGAGTCATGCTCTCCCAGTGAATGGCCTCCAGTGCTACAAAGCATTGAGAAAGTTCGACCCCATAAGCACCAATATTTTGGATCGGTGCGGCACCGACAGAACCAGGGATCATGCTCAGGTTTTCAAGTCCTTGTAGGCCCTGGCATAAGCTCCATTGGACTAGCTCGTCCCAGCGCTCGCCAGCTTGAGCAAGAATGCGATCATGCCCAATACGCTCATAGCCACGCCATGCAATTTGTAGCAGTGTCCCCTGAATATGCGCACCGAAGACGCTGTTGCTTCCTTCGCCGAGCAAGCCGCGAAAGCTTCCACGCAAGGCGTGCTTGACGTCGGCGAGTTCTGCAGGGTGGTGAACCCGAATCAGCCTGTCGACACGGCCTTGTAGCCGCAGACTTGTACGCGTCGACAAGTCCGCGTTGTCGATAATCTCAAGCAAGCCTAGCTCGGTGTGAAGCTAAGCCGAACATAAATGGGCGCATAACATTCGGCTTGTGTTAATTCAACAAGCGATTCTTTGGTCAGTTCGAGTAACGCTACAAAAGTAACCACGGCATGAGGGAGGCCCTTTAAGGGGTCAAACAAATCCTGGAACTCGGCAAATCGGCGCTGTTGAAGTTGTCGCAAGACAACGGTCATGATTTCTCGAACCGATAATTCTTCGCGGGTGATTTTGTGGTGCTGAATCAGCTTGGCCCTGCGCACAATATCGGCCCAGGCAGCCCGCAAGTCAGCGGCATTGACTTCAGGCCGACGCTCAACCACATCCTGATCAAGAAAGACTTGTGATACGAAAAACTCCCGACCTAGCTGGGGTAGTTGATCGAGGTGCTGTGCGCCTTGCTTTATCGATTCGTACTCGAGAAGCCGTCTTGCCAGTTCTGCCCGAGGATCCTCGGGCTCAGACTCACCTTCACGTTTTTGTACCGGCAGTAACATTCTTGATTTAATATCGATTAGCATCGCTGCCATGAGCAGATACTCAGCGGCTAATTCAAGGTGGTGACTACGGATCTCCTCAACGTAGGCGAGGTATTGTCGCGTGAGTTCGGCCATCGGGATATCGAGAATGTTGAAGTTCTGCCGCCGAATTAAATAGAGCAGCAGGTCCAATGGCCCTTCAAAGGCCTCTAAAAACACCTCAAGCGCATCGGGCGGGATGTACAAATCCTGCGGAAGCTTAAGCAAGGGTTCACCATAAAGCCTTGCTATGCCTTTTAATTCGAGCTGTTCACCGCCAGGGATGAGGCCCTGCTCGGCCGAAGCCGTCATACTCAGCAAGCCACCTGACGTCGACATCAGGCTGATTTAAGCGTTATGGTAGACATATGGTTTTTGAGCGACCTTTGCCGATTGACGCTCCTTGGCCGTTTCAAGATCCTGCGGTTTATCCCACCAGATGCTTCGGCCCTGCTGCTGCTGCTGTTCCAAGTGAGGACGTTGTGTTTTGAGCTGTTCGATAAATAGCGTGGCTTCAGAACGATAACTGCGTTGTTTCATGCAAGAACTCCTGATAAAGACGGTCTTTGACTGCCAGCCCCAAGTGTAATTCCTCGCGCTATAACTGGCATGCTTATCCTCTTAAGGATATGGCTCGCTTCGCGCTTCGTGTTGCTCAAAGCCTAGCCTTGCCGCGGCCAGATCGCTGTAAATTCTTCGACCGACCAAATCATCCAAGAGCCCGCTACGCGCGATCAATGAGGCAACATTCTCAGGAGCACCATAAATTGCCAAGCTGCCACCCAGCGAATCCAAGAGGTCCTTGTATTGGGTTAATACCTCAAGCGCACTTGTGTCGAGGTAGCTGACCGCTTGCATATCCAGAATGATGTGCTGTGCTGGCGGCTGATTGACGTCAAGACCTGCTTCGATACGGTCAACTGATCCGAAAAAGAGCGGACCTTTGAGCTGGCATATCGCGATTGTCTCGCGACTTTCTCCGCGTAAAGGTTCAAGCCAATGCAAGCTTGTAAGACTTGCCATACGATGCAAAAAGAGCAGGCAGGCCAAACCAACGCCGACCTGCACCGCGATCGTAAGATCAAATACGACCGTGAGTATAAAACTCCCGACCATCAGGGCGCGATGGGGCACGCTAAACGCCCTTAAGCGCGCAAATGCTCGCCAGTCACCCATATGGAAAGCCACAAAAAGCAAGATCGCAGCAAGAACCGCAAGCGGAATGTTGGCCGCCAAAGGCGCGGCCACCAAAACGATCAAAATGAGCGTGAGCGAGTGGACCAATCCTGAAATCGGCGATCGAGCGCCACTGCGTACATTGGTCACTGTTCTGGCGATCGTACCCGTGGCAGCAATGCCACCAAACAAAGGAACTAGCAAGTTCGCCACGCCCTGAGCGATAAGCTCCTGGTTAGCGTTGTGACGCTCACGAATAAGGCTGTCGGCCATTCTTGCGCAGAGCAAGGATTCGATGCCGCACAAGAGCGCAATCGAGATTGCAGGCACGAGAATCTCCCGAATCTTGCTCCAGTCGATGTCAGGCGCAGTCGGATAGGGGAAGCTTGCCGGGATACCACCGAATCGACTGCCAATAGTCGGTACTTCAAGCAAATCGCTGCTGATAATCAAGACTCCGACGAGCAAAACAATCACGGTTCCAGGGACCTGTTTGGCAACTTCTTTCCAACGAGATCCATACTGTCGGAAGGATTTGGGCCAAAGATGCAGGATCACTAAACTCAATAATCCCAGTGAAACTGCAGCAGCATCAGCTTGCTGAGCATGACGTGCAAGGATTTCAATTTGGGCAAAAAAATCTGCCGGCATTTTCTCGACGGGCTGACCGAAAAAATCGCGTAACTGTTGTAACCCGATAATGACTGCAATACCGTTGGTAAATCCTGTCACGATAGCCACTGGAACATAGCGAATAATTCGGCCCAAGCGAAAGGCGCCTGCGATCACCAATAAGCCTCCTGCAAGCATCGTTGCCAAAAGTAGATTGCCCGCGCCGATCCGTTCCCCAAGCGTGTAGAGAAGACCAACAAATGCTCCTGCAGGACCTGCGATCTGGACTTTTGACCCTCCCAGCAAAGAGACTACAAAGCCTGCCAGAATGGCGGTCACCAGTCCTTGTGCGGGACTCACGCCTGAGGCGATTCCAAAGGCCATCGCAAGCGGTAGCGCCACCACACCCACAGTGACGCCAGCAGCAAGATCCGCTCGAAAATCGCCTGCCCGGTAGCCGCGCAGCGAATCGATAATCGCTGGCCGAAAACGGATCATCGCGAATCGATAATCGCAGGTCGAAAGCGGATCATCGCGAATAAGGTTCGAATGACAGCATGGTTAGCGGATTTTCATGCCCGGCACTGCCCCGGGCTCAGCCTCTAGCAAAAACATGCCCGACACCTGGCCACTTTCATCGGCAGCGCTCAATAACATGCCCTCGGAAACACCGAACTTCATTTTTCGCGGTGCCAAATTGGCAACGACAGCCGTTAGCTTGCCAATGAGTCGCTCGGGGCTTATCGAAGCTTTAATCCCTGAAAAGATCGTCCTTGGTTTCGCCTCACCCAAGTCAATGACAAGTTTGAGTAATTTGTCTGATCCATCAACGGCTTGCGCCTCAAGAATCCGACCCAAGCGCAAATCGATTTTCGCAAACTCATCAATACCTATAAAGGGGGGCAAATTTGCATTTCCGTCAGATTGTGCTGACTCGTTCGGTTGGCTGACCCCAGTCCGGGTGGTGGAAGCATTCGAGGGCTTTAGGGATTCAGGGCTTGCAGCCTTTTGCTCACTACGGTTTGCTTCGAGCAACGCATCGATTTGCTTTCGCTCAACCCTTGTGACAAGGTGTTGAAAGGCAGCGATTTGATGACCTTCAGGCAAATCAGCGTCTGAGCTGAAATCGATCGAATCCCAGCCACGTTGCCCAACAGCGAGCCTGTCAAGCGCAAGTTGCGCGGTATTTGGCAAGACAGGTTGTAACATCCGCATGAGGTGCGCAAAAGCACGAATTGCAGTACTGCATACAACTTGCAATCGATCCTGTTGATCAGCTTGCTTGGCAAGCTCCCAGGGTTTGTTCTGATCAATATACTGATTTACTGCGTCGCAAAGCGACATCACTTCACGCATAGCACGGCTGAATTCGCGGTGCTCATAATGCTGCGCCAGTGTTTCGGTACCGCACCATGCCCTGCCAAATTCGGCCATGGCCTCGGTGTCGCTCACGGCCAACTTGCCTTCAAATTTCTTGATCAAAAATCCAGAACAGCGTGCGGCAATATTAACTAACTTACCGACTAAGTCTGCATTGACTCTTGCGATAAAGTCATCAAGATTCAGATCGATATCTTCCATTGATGCGTTGAGTTTGGCTGCGAAATAGTAGCGCAACCACTCAGGGTTGAGACCCTGATCAATATAACTTTTTGCATTAATGAATGTGCCCCGCGATTTGCTCATTTTCTGACCGTCAACGGTTAGAAATCCATGAGCAAACACATTGGTCGGTGCTCTAAATCCTGAAAAATGGAGCATCGCTGGCCAGAATAAGGTATGGAAATACAAAATATCTTTGCCAATGAAATGATATTGCTCCCAGGGACTGTCTGCCTTAGTG
>Ga0208048_1000896_pt1 | contig 15764 bp, 15 predicted proteins | sample Malawi_45m_30L_FD_184163 | JGI IMG/M metagenome (GOLD analysis project Ga0208048, IMG submission 184163) | Freshwater microbial communities from Lake Malawi, Central Region, Malawi to study Microbial Dark Matter (Phase II) - Malawi_45m_30L... | ecosystem: Environmental > Aquatic > Freshwater >...
GCGCCAGAGAGCGCGGTGAGCATGTCTGCCTTAGTCACTCGGCCGGCCTTGCCGGTGCCTTCAACGCCCGCGGGGTCGAGGCCGGTTTCGTGGGAGATGCGACGCACGGCGGGAGAGACTTCGGCGGAGGCACCGGACTTGGCGACGACCTTGGGGGCCGGCCTCGGTGCGGAGGACGCGGCCGGCTTGGCGACCGGGGCCGGCACCGGTGCGGAGGGGGTATTACCGGCGACGCCGGCTTCGATCGAGGCGACAACCTGGCCGACGACGACGTCGGTACCGGCGTTGACGACGATCGTGATCTTCCCGTCGACCTCGGCGGTGCCTTCGGAGGTGACCTTGTCGGTTTCGTAAGAGAAAAGCGGCTGACCCTTGCGGACGGCGTCGCCGGACTTGACCAGCCAGGCCGCGAGCAGGCCCCCGGTGATGGATTCGCCCATGGGAGGGATTTTGACTTCAACGGCCATGAAAGTGAGCTGGTCATCAAATTGGAACCCCTTCTTTGGCCTTTCAACGGGGAAATAGCCCTTTAAAAGACCTAAGAAGGTCGTTTGCGGGGTAGTAGGAAGGGTGGTCGTGCCGGCAAAATCGGCTTCTGACCCTTATTAGACGTCGAAGGCCTGCCGGATGACGTCCGCTTGTTCGATCTTGTGGACCGAGAGCGCGCCGACGGCCGGGGAGGCGGCGGCGTCACGCCCGGCGTAAAGCGGCCGTAGGCCGAGCGTCTCTTCGATGAGCGGAGCCACGAAGGTCCATCCGCCCATGTTCTTCGGCTCGTCCTGGACCCAGACGACCTTCTTGGGTGAGCCGAGTTCGGCGTGGAGCTTGGCGAGGGCGGCGGCGTCGAACGGGTAGAACTGCTCGATGCGGAGGATGCTCGTCGCGGCGTCCTTGCGGGCGGCGCGTTCCGCTTCGAGTTCGTAGAAGACCTTGCCGGAGCAGAGCAGCAGGCGCTGGGTCTCGGCGGCGGGCGTCGCGTCCGGCAGGATGGCGCGGAAGCGGCCGTCGGTGAGTTCGGCGAGCGTGCTCACGCAGGCCTTGTGACGCAGCAGGCTCTTCGGGGTCATCACGACCAGCGGCTTGCGCAGGTCGGACTTCACCTGGCGGCGCAGGGCATGGAAGAGCTGCGCCGGGGTGGTGGGCTGGACGACCTGCAGATTGTTCTCCGCGCAAAGCTGGAGGAATCTTTCGAGGCGAGCCGAGGAGTGTTCGGGACCTTGGCCTTCGTAGCCGTGCGGGAGCAGCATGACGAGACCGCTGGTCTGGCCCCACTTTGATTCGGCCGACGCGATGAACTGGTCGATCATGATCTGCGCGCCGTTGGCGAAGTCACCGAACTGGGCTTCCCAGACCACCAATGAATCCGGGGCCTCGAGCGAGTAGCCGTAATCGAAGCCGAGCACCGCGTATTCGGAGAGGGAGGAGTTGACGAGTTCGACCTCGGCGCCGGCGATCGAGCCGAGCGGGCAGTATTCCGCGTCGTTGGACGGGTCATGCAGCACCGCGTGGCGATGCGAGAAAGTGCCGCGCTCGCTGTCCTGGCCCGAGAGGCGGACCGGGTAGCCTTCGGCGAGCAGGGAGGCGAAGGCGAGGCCTTCGCCGAGGCTCCAGTCGATGTTCGCACCGGCCTTGTAGGCCTCGGCCTTGGCGTCGAGCAGGCGCCTGATCTTAGGGTTGGGCGTGAAGTCCGGAGGCGTCTGCCAGAGCACGGATGCGACCTTGTCGAGCAGCTCGCGGGGCGCCGAGGTGTCCACGGCATGCTCGTAGGCCGAGCGGAAGGGGCGGACGCCGACCGGCTTGGTCTTGCGCTCCTCGACCTCGGCGGCGATCGCGGCCTGGGAACGTTCCTGCGCGGCGTTGAGCAGGATGTCGAATTCGGTGCGCAGGGCGATGAGCTCGCCGTCCGGCGCGGACTTTGACTCGGTCAGGCGCGAAGCGTAGAGTTCCGCCACGCTCGGGTGCGCGGCTATCTCCTTGTAGAAGATCGGCTGGGTGAACGCGGGCTCGTCGGTCTCGTTGTGCCCGTAGCGTCGGTAGCAGAGGATGTCCACGACGGCGTCGGCGCCGAACTTCTGGCGGTACTCGAGGGCGATCTCGGCGGCGAGGACGACCGCGTCGGGGTCGTCGCCGTTGGCGTGGAAGATCGGCGACTCGGTGAACTTGGCGATCTCGGTGCAATGACGGCCGGTGCGGGCTTCGTCCGGGTTCGTGGTGAAACCGAGCTGGTTGTTCGAGACGATGTGCAGGGTGCCGCCCACCTGGTAGCCTTTCAGTCCGGCGAGGTTGAGCGTCTCCATGACCACGCCCTGACCGGCGAGGGCGGCGTCGCCGTGGAGCAGGATGGGCAGGACCTTCGAGCGGTCGCCTCCGCCTTGGAGGTCGACGAGGGCGCGGCAGCGACCGAGGACGACGGGGTTGACGGCTTCGAGGTGGCTGGGGTTGAAGGCGAGCGTGACGCCGATCTCCTTGCCGTCCACGACGCGGGCCCCGGCGTAGCCGAGGTGATATTTCACGTCGCCGTCACCGTGCGTGGTATCGGGGACGTGCTGGTCGTGGAAGCTCGCGAACAAGGCCTCCGGCTTCTTGCCGCAGACATTGACGAGGACATTGAGACGGCCGCGGTGGGCCATGCCGATGACCAGGTCGGCCACGCCGGCGGACGGCGCGCGGTAGATGAGCTGGTCCATGACGGCCAGCATGGCTTCGCCGCCTTCGACCGAGAAGCGCTTGGCGCCGACGAAGGTCTTGTGGAGGAAGCGCTCGAACTGCTCGGCCTGCACGATGGAGCGGAGGAAGCGACGGCGGGCGGCCGCGTCATAGGCCGGACGGAGCCCGCAGCCTTCGACGCGGTCCTGCAGCCAGCGCCGACGTTCGCCGTCCTGGATGTGCGTGAACTCGACGCCGATGGGGCCGCAGTAGGTGGACTTCAGGCCGGCGAGGATCTCGCCCAACGGGAGCATCTGGCCGCCTTGGAAGTCGCCCGTGTGGAAGACGCGCTCGGCCGGCAGGCCGTCAAGGCCGAGGGCCTTGTCGGTGAGCTCGAAGTGGGGGAAGGGTTCGGCGAGCGGGTTGATGCGTGCCTGGAGATGCCCGATCGTCCGGTAGGCTTGGATGGCGGCGAGGACCTTCCATTGGGCGGCGGCGTCGGCGGAGCCGGCGACCGGGGCGACTTTGCCCGGCTTGGGGGGCAGACTGAGGCCCAATTCGAAGCCCTCGAAGAACGCCCGCCAGTCCGCGTCGACCGAGGAAGGGTCGCGGGACCAATTTTCATGGTAAGAGGCGATGAGGTCCGCGTTCCATCGGCTGCCGATGCTGAGATGTTTCATTAAGGGCCTGTAAAAAGGTACTCTAAAATAAACCAGCGTTCCGTTCATAAACAAGCCAAGACCCTGCCCAAATTTGTCACGCATTGGGGGTTGTAAGACCGATTTCGGCGGCTCCTAATGAGAGACCGTCGATGTCTTCCCCGCGTCCGGCCAATCGCTCCTACTCCACGGCCGCCCTGGAGAGGTGGTTCGCGTCCCTGCCGGAGGACTGGGAGGACTCCTTCAGGCCCACCGACCTGACCGAGGGCCGCCGGCTCTACACCGAGGGCCTCGTCCGGCAGATCGAACTCAAGCCGGAGAGCGCCGAGGCGGTGACCCGGACGGAGGAACAGACGGTCCGCGCGGTGATCGAAATCGTCGACGACAAGCTCGACTGGCGGACTTCGCTCCCGGAGGAGGAGAATGGCGCGCCATTCGCCGTCGCCGCGCTCTATGAAGTCGAGGAACTGCTGGCCGATGAGTTGCCGGCCATCGACGAATCCGCCATGGCCACGGCGCCCGAGGCGCCGAAGGAACCGGAGCGCAAGGATGCCAACGCCCGCGCCTCCCTCAAGCTGCAGGTCAGCTTTCAACTGTCCTCCGACGGGCTGAGTATCTCCGCCTGCTGGGCCGGTCGGGGCGGGCACGCTTGGAACTGCTTCGGTCCCGGCGCGGTGCCGGGCGACGAACTTTCCGACGAACAACGGCAGGCCTTGTTCCGGTTCAACACGGTGGCCCACCGGGCGGGTTTCGCCTACGGCAAGGCCACCGGCGCATGGGAGATCGACAACATCGGTCGCATCGAACGTTTCGTGCGCGAAGACCTGACCGACTGGCGCAAGCGTTTCAAACTCGTCGGGGAGGACGCCCTGAACATCTTCCGCAACGAGCAGCTGCACGTCGCCGTCGACGCCGAAGCCGAATCCGCGGCCGACGGGAAATCATTCCGGCTCAACTGGCGCCTCAAGGCGGGCGGACACCGTCTGCTCGCCGATGAGCAGAAACTCCTGCTCAAGGCCGGCGGCCGGCCGGTCATCCTGCCAGGCAAGGGCGTGGTGGCCTACAACGCGGCCGTCGCCGATTTCTCCGAGGACTGGCGCGCGAAGGACGGCGAGGTCCCCCGCTATCTGCTGCTTTCGCTGTTCGACCACGCCGCCGTCGGCGCGCTCAAGCTGAACGAAGACCTCAAGACCTGGAAGGACAGGCTGCTCCACGAGCCGACGTCGCTGGACGACCTGCCCGCGCACCTCCGGCCTTACCAGGCCAAGGGGGTCGCCTGGCTCGGCCGCCTCTGCGAGCTCGGCGCCCATCCGCTGCTGGCCGATGAGATGGGCCTCGGCAAGACCGTCCAGGTGCTCGCCTTGCTCGCCTCGAGGCCGGTCGGCGAGCGTTCCCTCATCGTCTGCCCGGCGAGCGTGATCCCGGTCTGGCTGGGCGAGATCAAGCGTTTCCATCCGGACCTCAGCGCCGGGGTTTCCGTCCTCACGGCCGAGGATGATTTTGTCCGTAACCCCGGCGCGCGGCTCTGGATCTCAAGCTACACGCAGCTGCGTCGGCATGCGGAGCTGCTCCCGAAGACCCGTTTCGGCTACGTGGTGCTCGACGAAGCCCAAGCCATCAAGAATCCCGAATCGAAGACCACGCAGACGTGCGTATCGCTCCGGGCGGAGCACCGTATCGCGATCACCGGCACCCCGCTGGAAAACCGGCCCACGGACCTGTGGACGATCTTCCGTTTCCTCATGCCGGGTCTCCTCGGCAAGCGCGCCGCCTTCGAGCGCCTGATGCTCCGCGATGCCTCCGTCGCTCTCGGCAAGGTCCGCCGGCAGGTCTCGCCCTTCATCCTCCGTCGCCTCAAGCGCCACGTCGCCGCCGACATCCCGCCGAAGATGGAAGTCGTGCTGCCGTGCCCGCTCACGCACGACCAACGGTCGCTCTACCAGCATCTCACCCAGGGCAGCGGCCTCTCGGGCGAACTCGCCTCGCTGCTCTCGAAGGATGCCACGTCCGTGCTCACCTTGCTCATGCGCCTGCGGCAGGTCTGCTGCGACCCGGGCCTGCTGCCGGAGAACGCGACCTGTCCGTCCGCCCATTCCGGCAAGGTCACCTTGCTCGTCTCCAAGCTGGCGGAGATCGCCGCCAACGGCTCCAAGGCCGTCGTCTTCTCCCAGTTCGTCTCCCTCATCGAGCGCGTGAAGGCCGCCCTCGCCCGCGACCTCCCCGGTCTTCCGATCTTCGAGCTCACCGGCGAGACGAAGGATCGTTCCGCGCCGGTCGAGCGCTTCAAGGAGACCAAGGGGGCGGCGCTTTTCCTGGCCTCGCTCAAGGCCGGCGGCACGGGCATCACCCTGAACACCGCCGAATACGTCTTCCTGCTGGATCCATGGTGGAACCCCGCCGTCGAGGCCCAGGCCGTCGACCGCGTCCACCGCATCGGCCAGAAGAATCCGGTCCTGATCTACCGTATGATCGCCCCCGGCACCGTCGAGGAGCGCATCGAGGAGCTCAAGCAGGAGAAGCGCGAGCTCTTCTCGACCGTGGTGGGCGACATCCCGGACATGACCGACTGGACGCGCCACTTCTCCTCGTTGGACGCGCTCATCCGGCTCAGCGATTCCCCGGCCGCCGCGGCCTCTGCCGAGACCGCCCCGGACCGCGACGCCGAGGGCTGATCACTTCGCGATCAGGTCGTATTCCTCGGCGCCGGTCACCGTCACTTCGGCGAACTGTCCGACGGGCAGTCTCTTCGGGACCTTGACGACGCCGTCGATCTCCATGGCGTCGCCGGTGCTGCGGGCGACGCCGGGGCTTTCCACGAGGACGCGCAGCCTGCGGCCGACGAAGGCATCGCCGCGTTGCCTGGAAAGGCGCTGGAGCAGGAGCATGGCCCGGGCGTGGCGGTCGGCTTTGACTTCGTCGGGGAGGTGGCCTTCCATCCTCGCGCCCTTGGTGCCTTCTTCCTTGGAATATCTGAAAACGCCGACGCGGTCGAACTTCGTCTCCTCGAGGAAGGCGAGCAACTCGGCGAAGTCGTCCTCGGTCTCGCCGGGGAAGCCGACGATGAAGGTCGTGCGGAGGACGAGGTCCGGGATGCCGGCGCGCATGCGCCTGATGAGGTCGCGGATGTAGGCGCCGTCGGTTTCGCGCTGCATGGCGCCGAGCATCTTGTCCGAGACGTGCTGGAGAGGGATGTCGACGTAGCGGACGACGTGCTTGGATCGGGCGATGGTCTCGATCAGCTCGTCGCTCCAGTGGGCGGGGTGGGTGTAGAGCAGGCGGATCCAGAAGTCGCCTTCGATCTGGTCCAGCTCTCGCAGGAGCGAGGCGAGCGACTCGCCCTTGGAGGAGTCCACCTTGCTGCGTGGGTTCGGGCGGGCGTCGGTCCAGCGGTCCATGCCGAAGTAGGTCGTGTCCTGGGAGATGAGGTTGATCTCCTTCACGCCCTCGGCGACGAGCTGGCGGGCTTCCTTGACGACGGATTCGACCGTCCGGCTGCGGTGTCGGCCCCGGATGCGCGGGATGATGCAGAAGCTGCAGGGGTGGTTGCAGCCTTCGGCGATCTTGACGTAGGCCGAGTGACGCGGCGTCAGGCGGAAGCGCGGGGTGTCGAAGTCGGGGATGTAGGTGGTGGTCTTGGCCAGGAACTCGGTCCTGCCGGCCTCGCCCCCCATGACCTTGCGGATGACCGGCACGATGTTGGTGACCTGGTCGAGGCCGATGAACGCGTCGACCTGCGGGAGCTCGACGCGGCCCTTGGCGCCTTCGACGACGGGGAGGGCGCCTTGGTAGCGCTGGGCCATGCATCCGGCGACGATCAGCTTCTGGCCCTTCTTGCGCGCGGTGGCCTTGCCGTCGCTCATCTCATAGATGGCCTCGAGCGCCTCGTGCTTCGAGGCGTCGATGAAGGAGCAGGTGTTGACGATGACGACGTCCGCCTCGGCGGCGTCGGGAGTCATGGCCATGCCGGCCTTGGCAAGGTGCCCGATCATGATCTCGGAATCGATCAGGTTCTTGGCGCAACCGAGGGAGATGAGGCCTACTTTGACAGACATGGCGGGATAAGGAGCGGAGACGGGACGGAAAGCAACCCCAGGCGTCAGAGGGTCAGCCACGCTTCGGCCGGGATGGTCTCCGGGCGGGCCAGGCTGGTCTGGCCGAACCGGGGCAGGTCGGCGAGCCAGGCGGCGACGTCCGGGGCGTCGGGAAAAAGCTTCTTCGCCGCGGAGCCGACCTGCTTGCGTCGCTGGGTGAAGAGCATCCGGGCGACCTCGCGGGCTCGCGGGCTGAGCCGGCGGGCGTCGGGCCGACGACGCAGGACGAGCAGGCAGGAGTCGACCTTGGGAGGCGGATTGAACGACTGCGCGGGCACCGGATGGACCTTGACCTTGTCGAAGGCCAGGCGGACCTGGACGGTGACGGCCGACCAATGGCCGGTGCCGACCTCGGCGGTCAGGCGTTCGGCGGCTTCGCGTTGCAGCATGAGCACCATCACCGACGGATGCGGTCCGGCGCAGATGGCGTCCATCCACGGCGTCGAGATCGCGTACGGCAGGTTGGCGATCACCTTGAACGAGCCGTCGGCCGCGTCGTTCAGTCCCGCCCGGGGGAAATCCACGGCGTCCCCTTCCTGGAGGTGGAAGGTCTCAGGGAAGCGCGGCAGCAAGGACTCCGTCAGGTGGAAGTGCATCGTCCGGTCGGCCTCGACCGCGTAGAGGTCCGCGCCGGCGCAGAGCAGGGTGCGGGTGAGCGTGCCCAGACCGGGGCCCACCTCGACGACTTTGTCGCCCGTCCTCACCTCGCCGAGCTCGAGCGACTTGCGGACGATGTTGCCGTCGATCAGGAAGTTCTGGCCGAGCCACTTCTTGGGCATGTGCGTGAGACGGGCCAGCAGGTCCCGGGTCTCGGTCGCGGAAAGGGGACCTTCCTTCATGCGTTTTGCAACGCCTTCATCAGCGCGGCCGGATCACCGGAGCGCATGAGGGATTCGCCGACCAGCAGGGCGTCGGCGCCGGCGGCCCGCATGCGCGCGGCATCCTCGGCGGTCTTGATCCCGCTTTCGGCGACCTTCAGGACGGACTTAGGCATGTGCGGGATGACCCGCTCCGCGAAGGAGAGGTCGATCTGGAAGGTGGACAGGTTGCGGTTGTTCACCCCGATCATGACGGGATCGTGACGCAGGGCGCGCTCGAGCTCGGCTTCGTCGTGCACTTCGAAGAGCGTATCGAGTCCGGCCAGCTTCGCCGCGCGGTGGATCGGACGGATCTCGTCGTCGGTGAGGCCGCGCACGATGATCAGGACGCACCGTGCGCCGGCTTGGGCGGCTTCCAACACCTGGCAGGGGTGCACCATGAAGTCCTTGCGGATGCAGGGCAGGGGACGTTTCCAGCCGGCCTGGTCGCGGACCACCTCGATCAGGTCCTTGAGCTCTCCCTTGAAGTACTTGGTCTCGGTCAGGACCGAGAGGCAGTCCGCGCCGGCGGCCGAATAGGCCCGGGCCTGGGCGACGGCGTCGACGCCTTCGCGGATCTGGCCTACGCTGGGCGAAGCGCGTTTGACCTCGGCGATGACCGCCAGGCGTCCGGGGGCCGCCAGGGACTGACGGAATCCGGGCGAGGGATGACGGCCGGCAAAGGCCGCCAGCTCGGCGTCCGTGACGGGACGGGCGAACGGGGCGATTTCCCGACGCTTGGCGTCCATGATTTCGGTCAGTTTGTCCACTGGCCTTACGCAAGCGCTCCCCGGGCGTCTGGCAATCGTTTTGACTCCCTTCCTGCGAGCCTTCTCCATCGGCCTATGCCCGGCATCGACCTCCTGCTCGCGACCACCGCCCGACTCCGTGCTCCTGACGGCTGCCCATGGGACCGGGAACAGACGCACCGCTCCATCTGCGATTGTCTCGTCGAGGAAGTAGCGGAGCTCGTCCAGGCCATCGACCGCGATGATGTCGAGAACCTCCGCGAGGAACTTGGGGACCTGCTGTTCCATGTCGCGATGCACGCCCAGATGGCGAGCGAAGCCGGTCGGTTCACTTTCGACGACGTGGCCCGGGAAGTGAACGAGAAGATGGTGCGTCGTCATCCCCATGTCTTCGGGGAGGGCGCGAAGCTCGGTTCAGCCGACGCGGTCGTCACGCAATGGGAGCAGATCAAGCTCAAGGAGAAGGGCGCCGCGATGCCGACCGTATTCAAGGACCTTCCGCCTTCCCTCAACGCGCTGCTCACCGCCCGCGAGGTCTGGAAGCAGGTCCGCAAGAACCGGCTCGCCGTCGGCGACACGGCCGACGTATCCGCCGTGGAGTCTCATGCGCAAGGTCTGACCGAAGCGTCGGCCGGCCGGCAACTCTTCTCCCTCGTCGCGGCCTGCCGCGAGGCCGGCGTCGATCCGGACTCCGCCCTGCGTCGCCATACCGCGTTGGTCGTCGCCGAGGCCGGGCGACGGGCGCCGCAAAGCTGAGCATGGAAAAGGACGACCAGCCGATCATCGTGCACGTCGCGGGCAAGGTCGTACAGGTCTGGCCGAGGGTCTCCGCCCGCACCATGCGGGTCCGCCTGTCGGTGAAGCCCGGCCCCAAGGTCGTGCTGACGCATCCCCCGCACGCCTCGCGCGCCTCGGCGCTCGCTTTCCTGCGCGATAACCTGCCCTGGCTGGACAAGGTGCTCGCCAAGGCCCGCACGACGCAGCCTTCGCTGACGTCCCACCTTCGTAAGTTCCCTTGGGTCACGTTGGACGATCGTCTCCTGGCCATCGAGATTGAGGAGGGTGCGCGCGGTTCCATCCGCATCTCCCGCTCCGAGGACAAGGTCCGGCTCGTCTTGCCGTCGGCCGATCCTGAGCCGGGCGCCGTCCGGGTCGTCCGGCGGCTCGCCGAGACGGGGTTGGGCCCCGCCGTCGACCGGCTCAGCCGGAAGGTCGGCGTCACCGTCGCGCAGGTCAGCGTGCGCGACCAGACCACCCGTTGGGGCTCCTGCTCCGCCATGGGCACGCTGTCCCTGAACTGGCGGCTGGTCCTCCTGCCGCCGGTGCTCCATGACCACGTGATCCTGCATGAGCTCTCCCATCGCCGGCACATGGATCACTCCGACCGTTTCTGGGGCCAGCTCGCGGCCTGGGACCCGGACTGGAAGAAGCATGACCGCGAGCTGACGAAGAGGTGGAACGTCATCATGGACCTCGGACGATGAGCCGCCGCGACGTCGGCCAGTCACCGGACGAGATCTTCGACGTCGTCGACGGGCAGGATCGCGTCATCGGCCGGGAAACCCGGCGCGCCATCCATCTTCGTGGACTCCTTCATCGCGCCATCCACGTCTTCTGGCTGCGGAACGACGGTCGCCTCTGCTTGCAGCGTCGGTCTTACGCCAAGGACAAAGCGCCCGGTCTCCTGAGCACCTCCTGCGCGGGTCACGTCGACGCCGGCGAGGATTACCAGTCCGCCGCCGTCCGCGAGCTCCGTGAGGAGCTCGGCGTCACGGTCGGGCCCGCCGACCTGCCGGAAATCGACTACGCCCCTTGTCACCCCGCGTTGGGCGACGAGTTCGTCCGCAGTTATCTGCTGCGGGGTGATTTCACCGTCAATCTCGCCGCGTACGAGGTGGATTCGGTGCTCTGGCGCACGCCCGCGGAGACGGCGGCCTGGGCCGCGACCGAATCCGCGCTGTTCGCTTCCCCGCTCGCCCATCTCCTCGCCCGTGACGCCATCCGCCGTTACCTCGGTCTGCCGGCGTAATGGGTTGAAATGTCCGTGTAGCGGTGAGAGAGAAAGGGCGTGCCTGTGAGCCACCCAGCGACCCTCGACGCGCCTGCCGTGGTGCCTTGGTATCATTGGCTCTGGGTCGCGCCGCTGGCGTTCCTCCTGCGGCTATGGCTGGCGACGCTGCGTCTCCGAGGCGACAGCGACTGGCACGACGACGCCGAGGGGCCCGCGGTCATCCTGATCTGGCATGACAAGCTCTTTCTGGCTCCGCTGATCGCCCAGCGATGTTTCTCGCGACGCCTCGCCGCCCTCATCAGCACGAGCAAGGACGGGGCGTGGCTGGTGGCCTTCTTCCGGCTGATGGGCATCACCGCGGTCCGTGGGTCTTCCCATCGTCGCGGCGCGGCGGCGCTGATCGCCCTGAGGCGCGCGATGCGGGACGGCCTCCATGCCGGCATCACGCCCGATGGGCCCAAGGGTCCGGCCTTGGTCTTCAAGCCTGGGGCGGTCATGCTCTCCCGCCTGACCCGACGCCCCTTCCTGCTGATGGGAATCCGTTATGAGTCTTGCTTCCGTTTGGGGAGCTGGGATCGCTTCGCGATGCCGCTGCCGTTCTCCCGGGTCGAGCTGACCGTGGTGCGGGAGCCGAGTCCGCTCGAAGGGGAGGAAGACGAGGCCGTCGCGGCCCGTCTGCAGGAAAGACTCCGGACCCTGTCCGCCGATCCGGCCTGAACCTCAGGCCCTGCCGAGCAGCTTCTCCGCGTACTTGGCGAGGAGATCTGATTCGAGGTTAACCCGGTCCCCGGCCTTCCGGCGGGACAGGTTGGTGACTTCGAGCGTGTGGGGGATGAGCCAGATACGGAACCCGCCCGGGATCAGGTCGGCCACCGTCAGGGACATCCCGTCCACGGCGACGCAGCCCTTGCGGACCACGTGACGGAGCAAGGCCTCCGGCGCGGCAACGTCGAGCCTCCAGTCGGCGCCCTCGCGTCCGAGGAAGCCGATCGAGCCTACGCAGTCGACGTGGCCGGTCACGAAGTGCCCGCCCATCCGGTCGGTCGGCAAGAGGCTGCGCTCGATGTTCACGACGTCTCCGGCCGCGAGTCCGCCCAGGTTGGTGAGACGGAGCGTCTCCGCCAGGAGGTCGAAGCTCGCGGTGTCGCCGCGCGGTTCGACGACCGTGAGGCAGCAGCCGTTGGTGGCGATGCTGTCGCCGGTGCGGGCGGACGACAAGACGGGATGGGAAAGGGTGAGGCGGGCTCCGTCCGCTTCCCGAGGAGTGAGCGAGAGAACCTTGGCGGCGCCTTGGACGAGCCCGGTGAACATCTGGCGAAATGAAAAGGGGCCCTTGCTGGCCCCTGGGTCTCAGTTTTGATTGCCGTCTTTGGCCCGCTTGGCGCGCTCTTCGGCCTCGAGCTGGGCCCGGATGGCGGCGCGCTCCTCTTCTTCGATCTGTTTTTGGCGGAACTTCCTGCGTTCGTCTTCTTCGACCGCGTTCCTGACTTCGTCTTCAACCTCATCGGAAGCCTTCTTGAATTCGCGCTTGGCCTTGCCTAAACCCTTGGCGAGTTCAGGCAGCTTGGAGCCCCCGAACAGCAAAAGAACAACGAAAAGAACGACCCAGATGACAGGTCCGTCGAATACGGCGAGAGGGAGACTCATGTTCAGATTGCGGTTGCTGTGATAAGGAGAGATTTAGATATTTCCAGAAGTTAAGGCGATGTCAACCCATGTCTCCCATCGTGATGTCTGGTATCTCGGACACGTCCAAGGGGTCGGTTTCAGGGCCCAAGTCCTCGGTTTGGCCCGCGGTTATGACGTGACCGGCTATGTCCAGAATCTCGCCGACGGCCGGGTCCACCTGCACGCCGAAGGCGCCGAAGCCGAGGTCGAGGCCTTCACCGACCAGATCGCCAAATCCCTCGACGGGCACATCCGCGGGGAGGAGATCAGGGCCTTCGCGGGCCTGCGCACCTGCGTTGATTTTTCCATCCGCCGATGACTTCCGCCATCTCGGTCCGCCATCTGACGAAGGATTTCCGGGTCGGCCTGCGCGGTCTGAAGCTGCGTGCCGTCGACGACGTCTCCCTGGAGATCCCGCGCGGTCAGGTCTACGGACTGCTCGGGCCGAACGGCTGCGGGAAGAGCACCACCTTGAAGATCGTGCTGGGCCTGGTCTCCGCGACCGCCGGTGAAGTCAGCATCCTCGGTTGCCCGTCGGCCACGCCGGAGGCCCGCCGCCGGACCGGTTTCCTGCCGGAGGCGCCTTACTTCCACAAGTTCCTCACCGGCCGGGAACTCGTCGGCTACTGCGCCCGGCTGAGCGGCGTGGCTTCGGCCGACGTCGCCACCGCCGTCGAGGAAGCCCTCGGACTGGCGGCGATGACCGAGGCCGCCGACCGGCCCATCGGCACCTACTCCAAGGGAATGCTGCAACGCATCGGTTTCGCGCAGGCGGTGGTCCATGATCCCGAGCTCGTCATCCTCGACGAACCCACCGCCGGCGTCGACCCCGTGGGTTCCGCGGCGATCGGACGGATGATCCACGCGATGCGCGGGAAGGGCAAGACCATCGTGCTTTGCTCCCATCTGCTCGGCCAGGTCGAACAAGTGTGCGACCGCGTCGCCATCATGGACCGCGGTCGGCTCGTCCTGGAAGGGCGCGTCGACGACGTCCTGTCGCGACGCGACCAGCACGTGCTCACCGTCGAGGCGCTGACGCCCTCCGCGCGGGAGGCGGCCGAAGCCGCCTTGGCCGCGCATGGCGCCGTCGTGACGTCGGTCGCTCATCCGCGTAGATCCCTGGAGGCCCTCTTCCGCGAACTCGTCACCGGCAGCCGCGACGCCTGAAGCTCATGCAAGCCTCTTTCCGACGCATCTCATGGATCGCCCGGGTGACCTTCCTGGAGGCAGTCCGGCAGCGTTTCTTCGCCTTCCTGCTCATCCTCGGCGCCGCGATGGCCCTTTCCTCCGTGTCCTTCCGGGTCCTCGACTTCGGACACGGGGAACTGAAGTTCATCGCCGACTTCGGCTTCGGCGGCATGTTCCTCTTCGGTTCGGTCCTTGCGGTCGTGATGACCGCCCAGCTGTTCTTCAGCGAGATGGACAACAGGACGGCCCTGACCTTGCTCGCGAAGCCCCTGGGCCGCGGCGAGTTCCTCCTCGGCAAGTTCGCCGGCGCGTGGGCCGTGCTCGCCGTCTTCGTGGGCGTGCTGTCGGCCCTCCTCGGCGTCGTCCTCTGGGGGCGCGAACAGGAGCTGCTCCTGCTCGCCGAACAGTCGGGCAAGGTCCCGCCGACGTTCAGCGCCTCCGGTCTCGCACAGTTCGTCTTGCTCCAATGGCTGCGTCTCGGCGTGGTCGCCTCGATCGTCCTCGCGGTCTCGTCGCTGGCCCGGACGTTCCTCTATGCGGTCGTCGTCGGAGCCTTGGCCGTCGTCGCGGGTCAGCTGCAGTGGATCGCGCAGGACGCCATCCTGAAGCCGACCGAATCGCCGGCCTACGAGGCCTTGCTCTGGTGCACGAGCCGGCTCCTGCCGAATCTCCAGCAGTTCAACATCGGCGACGCCCTGGTGCTGGGGGCGACGGGCGTGCCGGCCGACGCCGTCGGCGCCGTCGTCCTGGCGGGCATGGCCTACATGGCCGCCTATGTCTTCCTCGGGGCCCTCCTCTTCGGACGGAGGGAGATCTGATGCGTCGCTTCGCGCCTTGGCTGTGCGCGGGCCTTGCGCTGCTCGCCGCCGGCGCCTTGGCGGAGCGCGGCTGGCGGGGCGTCCGTCCCCAGATTCCCGAGATGGGCCGGAAGGAACTCGAGCCGACCCTCGGGCAGGGCGTGCTGCTGGGCATCCTCGGCGGATTGCGCACGGTCGTCGCCGACCTGACCTGGATCCGGAGCTACGTCCTTTGGGAACGTCGCGACCGGGCCGGGTGCGAAGCCCTGATGCGGGCGGCCTGCGCGTTGGATCCTCACTCCCGATATTTCTGGGAGAACACCGGTTATGCCGTCGGGTTCGACCTCGCCCACTGGGAAATCCGCCGACGCGGCGGTTACGCCAAGGTGCCGACGGAGACCCAGGAGAGGCTCTTCGGGTCCTACGCCCGACGAGGCATCGACATCCTCGAGGAGGGGCGCCGTCACGCCAGGGTCACCACCCCCTTGGTGCTCTGCGCCGCCCAGCTCGCCGAGATCAAGCTGAAGGACCACCGCCTCGCCGCCGCTTATTACCAGACCGCGGCCGAGGCGCCGGACGCGCCGTGGTTCGCGGCCCGCATCTGCGCGCAGACCCTCTGGGAGGACGGTCGCAGGGAAGAAGCCTACCGTTGGCTCCGCCACTACTGGACCACGCGCATGCTGCCGAAGGAGGACGGTTTCCCTGACGACCTCCAACGCCTTCGGATGATGGAGGAAGTGCTCGGCTTCCGGTCCGAGCAGCGCATCCCGCGACAGGCTTGGGAGCGCTGATCAGAACGGCTCGTCCGCCTTCTTCTCGGTCGGGGTTCCTTTGGGCGCGCGGGGCTTGCGGGGCGGGAATTCGAACCACCAGCCCTTCTCCTTGTCGGCCACGAGGAAGGCCTCGAAGGTGCGCCGGGTCCGGTTGGAGACGAACTTCTTCAGCCCGGTCCGCCCTTCGCGGAGAATTTTGGAGACATCCTCCGGGGAGATCGGGCATTTGAGCATCTCGACGTTGAGACTGAAGGTCTTCTTGGCTCCCGCCGCCTTGGCCTTGGCGGGGCAGACGCGGTAGCCGGCGGCGGGCGTCTGCTGGACC
>Ga0208048_1000899_pt1 | contig 15693 bp, 15 predicted proteins | sample Malawi_45m_30L_FD_184163 | JGI IMG/M metagenome (GOLD analysis project Ga0208048, IMG submission 184163) | Freshwater microbial communities from Lake Malawi, Central Region, Malawi to study Microbial Dark Matter (Phase II) - Malawi_45m_30L... | ecosystem: Environmental > Aquatic > Freshwater >...
CAACGCGTCGTCGGCTTCGAATTCTTCCATCGCCCACACGGTTACACCCATGGCACGCAACGCGTCTTCCAACACGGGAATCTGTCGCAAGATCTCGGGCTCCATCCTTTCACTTGTCTTATAGCCAGGCCACAGGTCGTTTCGGAAACTCTCGATCACGTGATCAGTGGCAACACCCAGGTGGGCGGCGCCGTCTTCAATCAACTGCAGCGTGCTGTTGAGCACGCCAATCACTCCGGCATTCTCATGCTCGTCGCTATGGCGACCGAGTTGGCCATAAAACTGGCGGTATAGCTCGTACGTTCCGTCAATCAGATGAACGATCACAACCCGAACCTAGACGCTCGCAACCAACATCAGCCATGCCGCAATCAACAAGTGTGGGCCAAACGGCACATGGGCGCTACTGCTTCGAACGCACACCCACACTGCATGCACCGCACCGGTAGTGGCGGCCACAAGTTGCCACCACAACACGCGCTCAACCGCCACATAGGCCACCGCCAGTGTGAGCGGTGCTACCAACAACACATCACCCAACCCCAATGACCGTGGCGAAACACGATGTAGAAGTCCGTACATACAAACGACACCAACCGCGGCCATCACGCTCACCACTGCAGGTGCAAATGCCCCACTCGCCCATGCATCAACCGCCACAATGATTGCCACCGCAACGGAAGCCCACGAGGTAGCGCGGCGCGACAAACGATGCGTGCGAAGATCTAAGGGCACCTGCACCATCATTAGTGCAGTGATCACCGCAATCAGTGCGACGATAGTAAACCGACTCATATGTTCAGACCTCATACTGCCCTGAAGCGCATCAACACCTATCTACAAAGGCATTAGAGTCAGCATCATGTCTCCATCTGCCACACAAATCATGATTGCGGCAGTCATCAGCTTGCTCCTCGTGGTGGTAGTGGTGCGGCTGTCTCGCCGTGGTCAACTTTCGTTCCGTTACACCGTTGGCTGGATTGCAGTCGCCAGTGTCGGAATCCTTGGGGGTCTCATGGCTCCACTCGCCGAACCGGCGGCCGAGGCACTCGGCCTCTCGGCGGCAGCACTGTTGGCTCTAGTTGCACTTGTCTTCTTCGTACTCATCGCCATTCAACTCTCGATTTCCATCTCGGGTCTGCAGAAGCAAAACCGCACGCTCACCGAAGAGGTCGCTCGCCTCCGCCACGAGATTCGTACCTCGTCACCGCACAACGGCTAAGCCCACGTCGTTTCACATGATCAATACCCGACCGCTGCTCGTCATCGTGCCGGCACTCAACGAACAGGAATCCATCCAGCAAGTGGTACGTGAGATTCGTGCTGAGCATTTTGATGTGCTTGTTGTTGACGATGGCTCTACCGACGACACCGCCCATCGCGCTGAAGCAACAGGTGCGTCGGTGTTGCGTCTGCCAGTCAATCTCGGCGTTGGTGGGGCGCTACGAGCCGGATTTCGCTTCGCAGTCGACCACCACTACGTCGCGGTCGTGCAAGTTGATGCCGATGGGCAGCACCCCGCCAGTCAAATTCGCGATCTCATCGATGCCGCCGAACAACACAACGCTCACCTCGTTATCGGTAGCCGATATCTCTCGCCAGATAGCACCCTGACCCCGACAGCATCACGCCGATTGGCCATGCGACTACTCAGCAGAGTGACGTCACGTTATGCAGGCCATACCATCACCGACTCAACCAGTGGCTTTCGCATCATCTGCGAACCACTACTCAGCGACTTCGCCCACGAGTTTCCCTCGTATTACCTAGGTGACACCTACGAAGCCACTCTCGCTGCGATTCGTGCCGGATATCAGACCTTTGAGGTTCCTGCAGCACTTCGGCCCCGGAGCTACGGTTCGTCTTCAGCAACTACTCTTCGCTCGATGGTGCTAGTTGCCAAAGTACTTACTGTCACTTTGCTGCGGCTTCACCCGAGGATTCAGAAACCACAGTAAGACTCTCATACAGATAGTCGTGATGTGACAGAGCGGAAACAAATCGGTAGCTCGAGTTCAACAAAGCATGCACTTCGTCAGGCTTCGCAGTCTCAATTAAGATCAATGTCGGTTGATGTTTCTTCATGTCGAGCCCTGCTAATACCTCTAGTTCATGTCCTTCTACATCGATCGAGAGAAAGTCGATGTTTACGAGATTGTTCTCGTCGAATATTTGCGTGAGAGTTGCAGTTGGTACGCGGACTCTGGAGTGGGCAAGCAATGCATCTCTCGGGGCACCGCTCATTTCCGCATTGTTTGATCCCACATCAATTTGAGTTACAAGATCCAAGTCAATGAGATCTACTCGCTTCCCGGCCAGCTGTGGGCTGGTTACGCAAACCTCAACCACTTCGGACTCTGACCGCCAGCGACGAGCCGTCTTGGCCAGCCACGGAACAGGCTCGATGAGAAGACCGCTCCAGCCACGACGACGACCCAAAAAGTACGTATTGCTCTGCGTCACCCCATCGTTGGCTCCAACCTCAACAAACACCCCCCCTCTGAAAGGAAGCTTTACAGCAACAACCTTGTCCATTCCGAATAATGCTGTATGTGGTTGAAAGAGATGCCACATTCTTCGCAGACTCTTGCGCAAACGTAGCGCAAACCGGGCCACCACTACCTTCGAAATCAACGCCCGATACCTAGGTAGTTGAAGCCGGCAGCTACCCATCGTCGTTTATCCAGCGCGTTCCTAGTGTCTACAACAACGCGGCATTGTGTCTCTTTTGTCAATTGCACGGGATCAATTTCTTGAAACTCGGGCCAATCAGTGAGTAACGCAATCACATCTGCCTTACCCACATCATCAAGGTTATGTTGGAGCACTCGCGCTGTACGCAGCTCTAGAGGAACCTTCTTTGCAGCTGGATCGAAAAACTGCACCTCCACACCTGCCTTGAGCAACGACGTGGTAATCGCTACCGCTGGTGAGTCACGCACATCGTCGGTTCCAGCCTTAAAGGCCATTCCAAGCACATGCACTACACCTCGTCGCCGTGGAATCTGGTCGAGAATTCGCTCGGTGACTCGAGCCTGGTGGCGTTGGTTTTCCTTCCTTGCAGCCTCAATGAGTTCGAGGGAAACTCCTTGTTCACGAGCCATCGCCAAAAGCGCATCGACGTCCTTCGGAAGACAGCTACCGCCCCAACCCGGCCCTGGTCGTAGATACTCACCACCAATTCGATGATCGAGACCTACGACCTTCAATACTTCGTGTACATCAACTTGATACGACTCGCACAACTCCGTCAGAGAGTTCGCAAACGAAACTTTGGTTGCCAGAAATGCATTTGATACATACTTCACCAGTTCGGCAGTCTCAACTGCGGTGATCAACACCGGCGCCTCAACACGTTGGTAGAGCGAACCTACGACGGCACCAATCTCCGCTGACTCTGCGCCAATCAAAATTCGATCCGGATTCATGAAGTCAGACACCGTACTTCCTTCACGAACAAACTCAGGATTCGATGCAAACTTCACCTCGGGTCTCCCGACCACCGAGGAGAGCCTGCGAGTCGTTCCAACTGGCACAGTTGACTTCGTAATCACAATCGAATTCGCGGAGAAGGCTTGGGAGTGACTCGTCACGAAGTCCACAAGTGCTGAGATATCGGCCGAACCACCATGCATCGTTGGTGTCGGAAGGCAAAGAATCACAAACTGAGCGGTTGTCACCACAGCAGAGGAATCAACTGTGAACTTCAGCTTTCCAGAACGTAGCCCGCGTAATACAAGTTCTGGAAGATTGGGCTCGTGAATCTGAACATCCCCGTTCCTCAGTGAGTCGATGAGTGCAGCGTTGTTGTCAGTACTGACAACGTCATGCCCGAGTTCGGTGAGGCAAGCTGCAGCCGAGAGTCCAACGTAGCCGGCACCGACAACAGCAATTTGGGCCACCTATTTTCTCAACGTTTCCCGACGCAAGTTGATGAGTGTTTTCTGATCATCTGCCGTCCTCGAGGTTGATCTTCCTAGTGCGATTCGAATCAACCTCGTACCGTGTTGTAGATATGCACGCCCATATGCGAGCGGGCGTAACCTGATAAGTACGCGAGCAGTGAATGACAATCGGCGGCGTGAGAACACGTGAAAAAAGCGCCCGTCAGTACAGAGCCGTGAGTTGGTTTCATTAGCGAGTGCTTCAAGTGCTGCCAGTGAATAGAAAGAAACATGCTGACCAGTTTCTGGCATTAAGTACCACCACTGTGCGTCCATCTCCTCAGGTGGAACTAGTGCCGTCACAATCACCACGTCTGATTGAGATAGTAATGACCGCAATGACACAACAGGATTTGTTAGGTGTAGAAAGACTTCTGACACCACAGTGACATCGACACGACTGTTAGGCTCGTAGATGGCGTCACCGACAAATCGAGGCTTCGCAAACGGGTCTTGCCATACGCAATTGATGCCTCGTTCGCGAAGTAATCGAGTGAGCAGTCCGTCCCCACCACCCCAATCAAGAGCCGTATAGCCATTTCTGTGCGGTGGGAATACTGAAGTCACAAAGTCAGCCACGACAAGACATCGAGCTACCGAACCAAGATCAAGTTCGTTCAAATCTTCTGAAAACGACCGCTCTAACCAATCAGGCTCAGCGAAGAAACAGAACGAGCACTCAGAACACCGAAATAAAGGCTCACTTCGTTCATTCCGAATGCACACAGAAAATGCAACGTTTGCAATTTCTCTACAAATCGGACAAACTATTTCTGCCATTGCAATGTAAGTCTGTCACGCTCACCCGTAACTCCCACGCGACAGGCCAGAAACTTACTAGCGTCTCTTTCGTGAGTCTTTCAGCCCCAGTGCTGATTGTTGGTTTCAATCGTCCTGAACCTTTGGCGGGCACCATTCGAGCCTTGGCAATCTCTCAACCAAAAACCGTACTTCTGGCGATTGATGGACCCCGGCCAGGCAAACCGAGCGATGCAAATCTCTGTGCCACAAGCCAACGCTGTGTTGATCTGATCACCTGGCCGTGCGAAGTCAAGACGCGATTCCGTTCGCAAAATCTCGGCATCCGTTATGCAGTCGTCGATGCGGTGAATTGGGCCGTTGACCTATACGGATCCGTCATTGTTCTCGAAGATGACGCCGAGCCGGGGCCAGAGGCAATCTCATTCGCCGACGCGATGCTTCAACGACATGCCTCTGATAACCACATTGGCCATATCAGTTTGTACAACGTGGTGCCCGAACTGCATCTCTCAGCACCACACCAGTCCACGCGTCTTTCGCGCTACCCAGAGTCGTACGCGTGGGCCACCTGGCAGCGCGCTTGGAAGCAGTATGACGACGACCTTTCTTGGATCTCTGAGACATCAACTCTGAGACAGATGTTTGACAACCAGGGCTATTGGCGATCGCGCAAGTGGATCCAAAACCTGCGCGACGCTGCAACTGAGCGACTTGATACCTGGGCATATCGGTGGATTGCAAGTCTTTGGCGACACCACTTCGTCTGCATCTCACCTAATCGAAATCTTGTCCGATACACAGGCCAGCAGGGAGGAACACACACGCGACGACGACAAAGATGGAGTGAGATTGATGTTTCCACGCTTCCAGCAGACTCATCTAGTTCTTCAGCAATTGACAAAAAAGCTGATGCATGGCTTGCTCGGGAGATCTTCCGAGAAACTGCATTCGGCTACGTCGAGGGCTTGGCAGCGTCATCTGCGCTTGGTTTACTTCGTGCAAATCGACACAGGTAGCCAATGCAAGAATCAAACTACGTTTCTCCAATTGGTATGGTTGTGTTCGCGTGCTGATTTACACCGCCGCTGACGGCAACTACGCACTTCAGGCAACTGTGCTCCTCAAGTCATTGGTCTTGACCCAAAGATCGGGCTTCAGATTCGTGATATTCGGCAACGGCTGGTCGAAGCGAAATCTTGCTCGACTGCAGCAAGTTAAGCGCTCTGACTGCGAAGTCGAACAAGTCGATATCACGCCTGATGACTTTCCTGGAATCAAATTGTCTCGTGGGTTTCCGCTCGCAACTGCCTACAACATCATTGCCCCGCAATACTTCTTGAAGGCCGACGATCGCATGCTGTACATGGATGCGGATGCGCTGGTGACTACTGACCTCTCCGAAATGTACGAGGCGGAGTTGAGTACACCGGTTTCCGCTTGCATTGATGCACATATCGTCTTCGCCGGGTCCCCTTCGATGTGGAGACCGTGGCAAGAAGAAGATGTTGATCCGATGACTCCCTACCTCAACACCGGAGTGATGCTCATTGACGGGCTGAAGTGGCGCAATCTCAATATCACCGAGAAGTGTCTCCACCTCATGCGTACTCACGACATGCCATGTGCCGACCAGGATGCACTCAATCTTGTGCTAAGAGGTCAATTCAAAGTTCTGGCGCCACGCTTCAACTCGATGCCGTATCACTACTTGCGGCAGTGGCGCTACCTCGATCTAGTGACGCCACAGGCTGAGATTCAAGCAGCTATAGAAAGTCCTGCCGTACTGCATTTCCACCGGTCATTTCTTGGAAAACCATGGAACATAGGTTGCACCCACCCTGGACGTGAACTTTGGCGCAAACTCGCTCAGGGTCTTGAACCGCGTTGGAAAAGACGCCTCGCGCTCAGAGATCTTGCTCGCACCACAATCGCACACCACGCAAAGATGACTGATATTGATTCTCGTACTCCGAGTTCCTATTCCCATATGGACGCCACAACCGTGATATCCCAATAGGCGTGCCCACTCCCATGACTAAATTCGTCGCATTATTCACAGAAAAACGAGGGGTACTTGGGGTAACTGAATTCTCCCAACTTCCATTCGTGCCGAAACGTATGTTCTGGATCACCGGTGTACCACCGGGGGCATCACGAGCGGGTCACTCCCATCGCACTTGTACTCAACTACTCATCGGAATCTCCGGATTGGTCATGGCGACCGTTACCGCCCATCATGGTTTGATCGTCAACACCACTCTTAAACCTGGCGATTCGTTGCTAATCCCACCTCGCCATTGGCTGGTGCTGTCAGATTTCTCTCCTAATTCTGTACTGGGGGTACTCGCCAGCGAGCCCTACAACCCTCACGAGTACATAACTGATTATGTCGAATTTGAGAACCTTGTTTCGTCCTAGAGACTCTGCAAGGCTTTACAGACCCGAACAATTTCTTCCTCAGTTAGTTCAGGGAAGCACGGCAACGTAAGAACCTTTGCACAATGAGCTTCCGCATTGGGTAGGACAACTCCTTTAAAGTACTGTCGCCACGCAGGCTGCTTATGGTCTGGAATCGGATAGTGAATCGCGGAATCTATTCCGGAATCATTCATTGCAGCTCGATCACGATCGCGCGTTGGTGTTTGCATCACCGCTAGATGGGCAACGCATCGTTCAGAGTCTTCGAAGATGAATCGACGCGGCGCAGAGACTGACTTTGCGTAGCGCCGTAAAATATCAAGCCGTCGAGAATTTCTCGAATCAACAGAGCCATAACGTTGAAGAACCACTGCCGCCTGCATCTCGTCAAGCCTCGAGTTGATCCCACCCTCAAGCTCCACGTCATACCGCGACGACCAGCCATATTGGGCTATCTTTCTTGCTCGAGAAAACGCTTCCGAATCCTGAAATGCGACCATTCCACCGTCACCTAGCGCCGCGAGATTCTTAGTCGGATAGAGACTGAAGGCTGCTGCATCGCCCCACGCGCCGGCTGGAACTCCGTTCGAGCTGGCCCCGAATGACTGCGCACAGTCTTCGATTAATAGTGCCCCGTTGGCGCGACAAATCTGAGCAATACGGCTAATGTCAGTCATCAAACCATAGAGATGAGTAACGATAACCGCGCGAATTTGTTTGTGCTCTCGAAATGCCTTCGTCAACAGTTCGGGCGACATCTGACCTGACTCTGGGTCTACATCCACCAAGAGTGGGGTAGCCAGCTGACGGAGTATTGCATTTGTTGCATAGCCAGCCGCATTAGCAACTGTTGCCACGACTTGTTCAGCACCGATTCGAAGTGCTGCGAGAGCAATTACCAGGGCGTCTGTACCACTCGCAACAGCCAGAACATGCCTGCGACCAAGACTCTCTCCAAATCGCGCCTCAAGTTCCTTAACTCGTGGTCCATTTAGATACATCCCTGAGCGCAGCACTTGGTCGACTCTCTTGGCGATCTCAGACAAATCAACCGGAGACCATCGACTCAAGTCGTTGACTGGTACTATAGAAACTGGGCTCACTGCTCTTAGAGTGTATTTCTTGGGAAAAGCGATTCTCAGTCGGTTACTTAAGGAAATCTTGCGTTGAACCAATCAACAATAGGCACCTCTTACTCTCACCGAATTGGAGTCGTAGTTCCGACCCTCGGGCTTCGGCCGGAACTATTGCGCATGGCGCTTCGGTCTGCACAATCTGCAGGTGCAGATTACCTTCATGTCGTAGGTGGGACAAGCGATCTTCGTGATGAACTGATCTCCAACGGTCTTGCTCAAAGTGCAACACCGGACCCTGGAGCGGGTCTCGCTGCTGCAATCAATTCCGGATTGAATTCTCTCCCCGAAGATGTACGTTATGTCAACTGGCTAGGTGATGACGATCTTCTGACACCGCAATCTCTTAGTGCCCTCCGCTCACTTATCACGTTGGGTCCCTCGAGACCCCCATTCGTCTTTGGAATGTGCGATTACATCGACTTGAATGGCATGAAGTTGTTTACCATGCCCACCGGGTACTGGGCTCTCACTCTCATGAAATTCGGTCCGCAGCTCGTATCTCAACCAGCCTGCCTGTTCGACAGAGCTGCGGTTACAGAAGTTGGAATGCTTGACGAATCACTTCGATGGACATTTGACTTGGATCTTCTTCTAAAACTCCAGCGCCGCGGGAAAGGCGGTTTTCTTGGTAGGCACTGCGCTTCGTTCCGATGGCATTCAAGCTCGCTCTCAGTTGCCAGCAGAAAGAAATCGGTTAGAGAGGCTTCCGAGGTTCGTAGACAACATGCGAGCGGAATCGTTCGGATTGCTCTATTCATGAATCCAGCTATCGCTAGATTCATATTTCTTACAGGTTCTCTCACATCCAGATATGCCGTTTTACGGAGTAAGTGGTTCGACTAGTTCGTGCCGTATCCGCATACCTAGTGCGCTAGGTCTAGAGTCGAGCGTTAGAAGTATCTTCGAGATTCGAGAAAGAGATTTTTGGAGTTGCTGGCTCTCCAATTCCATCGCGTACTGACTGGAAACCACAACTGGGCGATTCTCAAGCGAAGAACCAGAATCTAGCGCTCTTGTAATGCGATCAAAGGCCGCCGGGCGACCAATTGAGAAGCCTTCTCGCCTTCGCATTGAGTTCACCAGCTTCGTTACCTCTCTAACCTTCTTCTGATCTCTGAGTCCAGTAAGGACGCGTTGCATGTCCCATCTGTTTCGATTCTTGAGAACATCGCTCAATTCAATGCTGTAATTATGAATCTGCCAAGACCTAAAACGGTATGCGAGCCGTACGCGCTCGATATCTAACGGCTGTGTGAGTAGATTCTCGACAGTACTCCAGTATTCGGACAGCGAATTAGGTGCAATATTGAACTCCCGTGGATACGCAAACATTGCCGATGCGTCGTGTGTAACGACAGGGAGACCAAGTTGCAGCATTTCACACCCAGCAGAAGATGTGTGATTCAATATCACGCGTGCGAAGAGAGCGGCTTGGTATAGCGAAGCGCGGTAACTTGGCCAACATATTGTCACGTTGTTTGGTAGCGAGTCGCTCAACACTGTGTAGCGATTTGAGCTGGCGGCGATCTTTGAGTCACGATGATTCGGAAACTCCCTCGGATGCGGTCGAATCACGAATCGCACATCAGGATGCAGGCGTGCAAAATCGGTAATACTCTCTAACCACTCAATCGCTGATCCGTACAAAGCTCCAGGGCCATAAAACTGTTGCTCTGAGAATGCGCCTGAGAGCCGAGCGGCAACCCCTTCATCGGTTGAGGACATGAGACAAAGCACGGTGGGCTCAGGGCCAAATATTGGTGTTAAAGAAGTTCTCCGCACTCCAAAACGTGAAATTGGACGGGAATACACGAAAGGACTTCGCCCAGTCATAGAGAAGATGTGGCTCGCCGCAACATCTTTCACCGCTTGCGGCGTGATGGAATCTGATTGACGTGACTGCCAGGTGGTCTGTTGTGGTGTCGAGTAGTGAGCAGCGTAATCCTCGTAAACGACAAGCGAATTCCAGAGGTTTCTGAAGTCCATTCCGCCATGAATCACCCGACACTTGAGACCGGCGTGCCTCGCAATCGCCATAGCCGTTCGATTTGCGCCATACAAGTTGTTGTAGACGAGGAACATACTGAAGTCGTTCTCGCTCAAGAGCTTCGTCAGTGCCCGCTGTGTAATCAAGCACTGCCTTATCGCATTCTTGAGTTCGTCACCATGATCAGCGAGACCCTGCTGTGAGTCGACCTTAGAAGCAAGCACGACTTCATAAGCCGCAAAACGTCCCAGCGGCAAGCCGCCAAATGTGAATTCAAGAGCGGAGTTCGGATTCAATTCATCGACAATTCTCCGCACCTCCGCGCTCTCCTCCAGCGTGACCAAATCATCAATTTGTAGGGTCGAAAAGGGGCTACGACCGAGCCTTACCTTTGATGCATATCTACAGTCGCTACAGATTTCTTTGAAGGCTTCAAACTTCTGAATCGATCCCCAGACTTCACTTCGAGCGCGCATTGCAGTGCAATGCGGAGCAAGTGATCCGTTGCAAGAAACCCAGGTGACCTTTGCTCCTGTCGACACAAGCACATCAGCCACCACCCGCTCAATCATTGAATGAGCCCAAATGTCGGCGAATGGTGAAAACACAAGTGCATTTACGTTTCTCTCGGGAATACCAACATGCAAGAGTTCGGCCACTGTCATTGGAGTTTCAGTTGAAGTGCTTTGCCAGAAACTCTCGGCTAAGGGTCCCCTCTGACGAAACCCGCAATGCGTTCCGATTTAGATACATGAGATCATCTTTTCGTACGTCCCGTCCAACGAATTTGTCTATCTCACTCCGTATAAGTACGTTTCTCGCTGTGCGAAACTGTTGTTGCAGTTCGGAAGGCACTGTTGACTCAGTAATGGCGAGTGACTCCACTACGGCAGCATGAATCTCTTCGGGTGAATTCGTGATTGGAGTCAGCGAGGAGTCATTCTGCCCCAACGCAAAGTCTCGGAAACGAAAGGGAAGAGAAAGCATCTCCCTTACAGTCAAATTTCTTTCTAACTCGCTGCTGAATAGGTGTTTGAAAATACCACGATCCTCAGCTTTAAGAAGTGGCCAGAATGTAAAACTGTCCATGTTCGTAATCAGCAGCTGACGACCAAAGAGGATGGCTGAGTCCATTATCCCCGATTGCATACCGATGTACAAGCGACAGTTCTTTATTAAGAACATGTCAAACCATTCGTCCTGGTAGTCGGAATGGGCGTAATCAATAAGCCCGAAGTCTTTGGGGGCTGGTTGCATGCGATAGTCTCCCATTCTGATGACGACACCTCCACGATCAACTATCTCTTTTACTGCGGGTGAGTAGGTTCGTATGTCTGCATTCCGTCGACTCACCCGATCGCCGTGATAGCCGCCGTCGCGTACATGTAGACACACATACCACCCACCTTTCTGAACGCCGAGACGTTCGAGCTTCCGCTGGAAATGTATCTCTTGCTCATTTGTGAAATACAGCTGTGGCACAAATTCATTGCTCTTCTCGGGCTGCTGGTTATCGATGGCTTGCCAAGTGAATTGTTGAGCTTTGTGGTCAGAGCCAAACAACGAGTCTTGCCCAGCCCAAACATAAAAGTTCAAGTGTGCATGATTTCGACGACGTACTGCCATAAGGGCGCTTCGGAAAATATCGACCACCAGACAGACATGAAGAATTAGCCAAAGTCCAAGCCTCACGGGGCTGAGACGACACGAATCAAGCTGAGGGGATCGAAAATTGCGAAGCTCATTGTTGGCTTGTACTGGGAACGGTTTCGGCAAGCGAACTTGATAAGTGAGCGTCAACAGCTTTCCCTGTATCGTGGCGCGCCATAACCCCCAACGAATCTCCTCGCAGCGATTCCCTATTCCGTGACTTGGTGATAGGAATATTCGGCTCTTGCTCCGCCGATTTAATGAATCGAAGACCCAACCAGCGAATGAATTCTCCGCTTCCCCATCAAAGCTCATACGGTCAGGTGATTCACTTGCTGGTTCTCAAAACCCGCAGTCCCATGCGGTTAATGAACCTGAACCAACTCTATGAGAGTCCCATTCGCACTCTTTGGATGAATGAATGCAACTGTGGTCCCACGTGAGCCGGGTCGGGGTTCCTGATCAATTGGCGTAGCCCCAGCTTCAATCATCGCTGCCAGGGCGACTCTGCAATCAGCTACGCGATAACCGACGTGATGTAAACCTTCCCCACGCTTCTCGAGTGCCTTTGCCACAGGAGAATCATCGCGCGTTGGTGAAAGTAACTGGATGTAGCTCTCGGCGACTTTCAGGAGGGCTTCTTCGACACCGTCGCGCTCTACAACTTCACGATGATCAACGGTTGCGCCAAAGGCGCGCTTGTAGAAGTTGATGGCTTTCTCAAGATCGAATACTGCAATGGCGATGTGATCAATTTCGGTGAGCATCATCTCGCTAATTTTAATCTTCACAGGTATCTCAACTGAATCTCTGACCAATTCAATTCCGAGACCCACCAAAAGTCGGGGCCAAGATCCTTCTTGACTCCCTCACTTTCATTGCCACCAATGAGAATCACCACCACATTTGACTTGGTCGATTCCTCACGGAATCTAGCAAGCACGCTAGTCCCGACATGATCAGCTCTGGGAATTTCTATCCCATTCGGACTGACGTCCGAATTCAATATCGCACTAGTCCATTCATTGAGGGCTCGCGACCATCCTGGACTAAACGCTGTAGCGAGCCTAGAACAGAGATAAGCCGCGATTCTTCGTTCGGGATCCTGATGCAGGCACACAATTCTCGCGTTCGGATCCTGGCTCAATATTTCAAGAATCTCGGATTGAACTGTCCCAGTCACGTCAGGGCGGCCGAGGCCACGTAAGCCGCTATGGGACTCGTGCACTACCGAACTCCAGAGAACCACCAAAGCTAGACCGGAGAGTACAAGTGGCCAACCTTGTTTTGAGACTCGCTCGACAAGTATCACTCCGAGACCAGCCATAGCCACTAGTGACAGAAGAAGCACGATCTTGAAAGCCGAATATCGAGGCTCTGCATATCTGACCATTGACATCAACCAGATCATCGTCGCGTATACAGCTAGTGAGAGATGGAAAACTCGCCGACGAGCGGCTTCACACTCAGTTGCTGGCGACACCAGAAGGACAATTACCGCGAAGATCGGAGGTAGCCACGCCGTGTCCACAATTGGCACTGTTCCAGTAGCACCGATCAACTCAACACCATGTCTCCCCATGGAAACCGCCCATGTCCAGAGCAGTGTCGAGAATGCGAGAAGCATCGCAACAAGATTTTTTGCCCGATCAAAGCTGAAACGCCCAATCCAACGACCTTTTGCCCCTGGGGTTGTCACCACAAGGATCACAAGTACGGCTGCTAACGGCACCACTCCCATCCACGCTCCACCGAAGCCGCACACCACCAATGTCAATACGGCCTCCGATTGGCGCGAGAATTGAGACTGGGAATACACGATTTCGAATCCGATGGCCACGACCAATGCAAACAAGACGCCGTTGATGAAGCTGAAGAATCCAACACCCGTGAATAGAAAAAGTGACGCGCCAAGAACCGCGATTGCAACTACTAAGCTGGCCACAAGTCCGAGCCAACGGCGTGACTGCTCACGAGTTGAGACGACAGCTACCCATACCCCGGATGCAATTGCCGTCAAAGAAACAACCATCGAATACGAACTCCGCAGTGAACGGAGAGCAAGGAGGTGTTCGGGGGTATCTGACTGACTTAGCCAGTACACATCTGATACGAAGCCTAATGTCGATCCTGTTACGGGGCTATTTGTGTAATGAGAAAGGAAGCCCGTCGTCATCTCCCCGGAGACAACGGTTCTTGTTCCTTTGATCCATGCAGCATTGTCTTCGGAACCTGCGAGCGCACTCAAGAATTCCAAATCCGTGAACGTCGTCCATTTAAAGACTAGGTATCCAGAGATCAGAGCAATCAGGAGTGGAACAACTGCAAGTGGAAGGGTCTCCAGAGATCCAGTATTGGTTGGCTCAGGTCTTGACCTTCGCCAGCCAACGGCAATTGCGATGGCTCCTAGCGACACCGCAATATAGGTCAGGGCTGGAGGAATTGGAGCCTGTGGCGATATCAGATTCATCAACGCATAGACGCCTGTGATACCCGCAAGCGATGCGCACAAGGCGAGCAGTCCTCCGACGTGTCCCGAGATTGCAAACACGATTGCCAAAGGCACTGCGAGCAGCAATGTCTGTATGAGTTCACCGCCTGTTGCGGAGTAGCAGAGAATGAGAGCCGTTGCCGATGCAATGATTGTGTGAAAACAGTGCTGCGAAGACAGCGCTGATTTCGTGAGCATCATCGGCGGAACCTCCTCAGGCGGGCTTCTCCTACTTTGGCACGCAATTGGTGGTCCGTCACGCCCTCGCCCTCGTTCAGGGCGAGGCATAACACACCAATTTTGCCTTCGTGCATGTTGCGATGCACTTGATATGCGGCTTCACTGGCTCGGTCGAGTGTGAACGTCTGCGAGAGCACCGGATCGATCATTCCCTTGGCAATGAGACGATTGGCTTCGTAGGCCTCGCGGTAGTTCGCAAAGTGTGAACCTACGAGACGCTTCAAGCGCATCCAAAAGAAACGGTTGTCGAACTCCATCATGAAACCGCTCGTAGCTGCACACGTCACCACGGTGCCGCCCTTTTTCGCCACATACATTGACGCACCAAAGGTTGAGCGCCCGGGGTGCTCGAACACGATGTCTGGGTCTTCGCCCACGAGGGCACGAATGTCGCCTCCGAACCGTCGCCATTCACTCTCGTTGTGGGTGTCGTCGTCGTTCCAGAACTTGTAGCCGGCCTTCGAGCGGTCGATCACTGCATCGCAACCCATCTCGTGCAAGATGCGGGCTTTGTCGGGCGAACTCACCACGCCAACCGGAATACCACCACCGTTCAGTACGTACTGTACGGCATAGGCACCGATGCCACCAGTGGCACCCCAGATGAGCACCACGTCACCTTGCTTCATGCGTGCGCCGTTTTGCGACACCAACATTCGGTAACTCGTGCTGTTGCACAACGCGTTTACCGCTGCTTCTTCCCACGATAAGTGTGCGGGCTTGGGCATCAACTGATTGGCCTTCACCACGGTGAGATCGGCGAGGCCACCGAAGTTGGTTTCGTATCCCCAGATGCGCTGGTTGGCGCCGAGCATCGAGTCGTCGTGCGCCGATGGGTCTTGATCGTCGACATGATTGCAATGGATGGTCACGCGGTCACCTGGCTTCCAGTTGCGAACCGCGCTACCCACGCGCAACACCACACCCGAACCGTCGCTACCGAGGATGTGATACGGCAGGTCGTGCCGCTTGGCCCACGCACTCTCGCGCGCCAAACGACTCAGCGCGCCGAACGTGCTGATCGGCTCGAAGATCGCGCTCCACACCGTGTTGAAGTTGATGCTG
>Ga0208048_1000901_pt1 | contig 15687 bp, 12 predicted proteins | sample Malawi_45m_30L_FD_184163 | JGI IMG/M metagenome (GOLD analysis project Ga0208048, IMG submission 184163) | Freshwater microbial communities from Lake Malawi, Central Region, Malawi to study Microbial Dark Matter (Phase II) - Malawi_45m_30L... | ecosystem: Environmental > Aquatic > Freshwater >...
GCAGGCTGGTGGGGGCGGTGGCAGGGCGGAATTCGTCCGCCTGGTGACTCGGCCCGCAGCCTCGGTTGCTGGCGACAGTGTGCGTTCGCGTCGCTATCTGCAGCGGAAGTTATGGCGGTTGCTGCGGCAGATTCGACAGCAGGATGCGGGGCAGTATCTTGCGGTGTGTGAGGTGCTGCTGTCGGGGTATGAGGATGCGGCGTTGTCTGACGGTGTGGCGCTGCTGGACAGTTATGTGCTGATGCATGTGCTGTTTCACGACAGTCCGGTGGTGCGCTGCAGCAGCAGCGGCTGGGGGCTGGCTCCCGGAAGGACCCTGAGTGAGCTGCAGTGGTCTCCGGCATATCGTGATGTGTGGGCTGGCAGTGCTGAGATGTTGTGGCGGCTGGTGACGGGTGCGGGCAGTCGAGTTGTGCGGCGGTGGGCTGCGCTTGGGCTGGGGGTTGTGGGGATCAGTCAGCTGCGGGTGGAGCAGTCGGCGCTGGCAGTGCTGTTTGGTCGATCTGATCCGGCGGATGTGGAGCTGGGTTTGGGGTTGTTGCTGAATACCGGATTTGTTGGAAGTCTGACGCTGTCTGAGGCACTGCATGTGCTGGATGGTCTGCCGCAGTCAATGCGGGCGGCTACTGATGTCGGTGAGTTGCTGTTGCGGCGTCTGGGGGAGCCTGGGATTGGCGATTTGCTGTCGGAAGGTGTGCTGCAGGCGATGGTGCTGCTGCTGCCTTTTTCGGGACCGGGGTCGTGGGCGTGGGAGCAATTGCAGCGGCGTCGTCTGAGCGGTCTGGACTGGCTGCTGCCGCTGCTGGATTGTGGTGACCAGCGGATTGGCCGAGAGGTTCAGGAGCGGGTGAATGAGCGGCTGGAGTTGTGTGCTGAGGGTTGTGTGTGGCTGCGTCTTTTGCAGGCTCGGTCTGGTGTGGCAGCAGCGTGGCAGTTGCGGCGGATTTCAGACGCGGAACGAGTGCTGGCGGGTCTGCTGTCCGCGGCGGACGGTGCAGAGCTGATCAGTGCGATGTGGGGGTTTTGGCAGCGTGCGGTGGAGCAGCGGTGTCTGCCGCTGGTTTTTCGCCAGTTGGCGTTGCAGCAGGCTGCGGCGAGGGTGCGGGTTGCGTCAGGTGAGCAGGGATATTTTGAGGCTTTGCTCGGGTTGGCGCTGGGCAGTGGTTTGCAGGGCCTGCGGAATTCTGCGCTGCAGTGGCAGGCGGTGGGAGTTGCGGAAGGCTGGCTGGCGGAGCGATGATCGCTTGTAAGTGACGGCTGAAATGGTTGAAATATCCGGTATGAACGGTGGCGGGCGAGCGTGGAGTGAACACGAGACTGTAATGCTGCGGTGTTCCGCCGTGGTTGAAAATGCTCCTGCATTGCTTCACCGCGGACCTGTCGAACTGGCCCGCTCAGGTGATCCGGCTGCGACCATCTCGACGTGGTCTCGCTGCCGGATCACAGACCGGGCCGCTCGCCAGTATCCTCGGTCGACACTTCGAAGTCGCGAACATCCACTCGCCCTGCCCCGTTCTGCTTTCGCCGCAGAAAAAATCGGAACGGATTTTTCTTGATTTGTTTGGTGCAGCTGATCTTTGGGGAGGTGAGTGGTGGGTTTCTGGGGCCGCCTGCTGCGGGCGATACTAGGGCAGCAAGTCGGGCAGCCGTCAGCTGTTGAATCCAGCCATGCTGGTGCGGCGAATCGTGGGCCGAGCGTTGCGACAGTGCTGACTGCGCAGTCCCTGCAGGCTGCTCATTTGCTGCCGGTGGCGACTGTCCCGGTGAGCGGTTCTGTTGTCGGGGCAGTGGCGACTGGGGGTGGCCGACCGCGGGGGTCGCTGGCCCTCGCGGCGCGGCGAGATGCTCGGAAGCGGGCTCGTCAGAAGGAACGCCACCGTCTGCGTGAGATCCGCCGGGCAGACCGTTTGTCGCGTGATATTACGTATCTGGGGCGTGGTGTTTCCGGCTGGCTGAACGAGCGGGTCAGTGATGTGGTGAAGCTGCAGTCGACCGGGTTGCCGGTGATGTCTGTTCCGGCCGATGTTGCAAACGCACTGGGGATCAGTTTGCAGTCTTTGCGTGGTCTGGCATTTCATGCTGAGGTGGCGGGGCTGACGAATTATCTGCGTTTTACGGTACCGAAGCGGGGCGGTGGTGCGCGTGAGCTGAGTGTGCCGCATCGTCGTCTGGCCGCTGCGCAGCGATGGATACTGCGGACGATTTTGGATCGTTTGAGTGTTTCCGAGGAGGCTCATGGATTTGTGCGCGGGCGGAGTGTGCTGACGAATGCGCAGCGGCATTGTGGTCAGGCGGTGGTGTTGAATCTGGACGTGCAGAATTTTTTTCCTTCGATTCCGTTTGGGCGTGTGCGGCGAGTGTTTATGGGGGCCGGTTATTCGAAGTGTGTGGCAACGATTTTGGCGCTGGTGTGTACTGAGTGTCCGCGGCGTGAGGTGGTATTTGAGGGACGGCGTTTGTGGGTGGCCACAGGAATTCGTGGTTTGCCGCAGGGGGCCTGTACCAGCCCTGCTCTGTCGAATCTTGTCTGTTTGCGTCTGGATCGCAGATTGCGGGGTTTGGCGGGCAAGCTGGGATTTATGTATTCGCGATATGCGGACGATCTGACGTTTTCCGGGGGAGCCGATTTACGGCAGCGGGCGGGCGCAGTGCTGACGTCGGTGGGTGCGATTCTGGGGTCTGAGGGATTGCTGGTGCACCCCGACAAGACTCGCGTGCAGCCTCGCAGTACAGCTCAGGTCGTTACAGGTCTGGTGGTGAATGACCGGCCTGGGGTTTGTCGCCGGGAGGTGCGCCGGGTGCGTGCGATTCTGCATCGAGCGGCGACGGAGGGACTGGAGCGTCAGAATCGGGAAGGTCATCCGAATTTTGTGGCGTGGCTGACCGGGCGAATCGGCTGGATTGGTCAGAGTCGTCCGGAGCTGGGTCAGAAGCTGATGGAGGAACTGAGGGGTTTGAGGTGAAGTGAATCAGGCAAGGTAAACGCTGCCGAAGCTCATGTGATTGTGCATCTGTGGCATGCAGATGCCTGAGGCGACGAGGATCAGGGGGTGTGGGTTTAGCTGGTGGAGTGTGGGGTGGCTGGCCAGCAGCTCGGGGATGGTAGCAGAGATGGTGTTGCCGGAGTGCTGCAGGTTGGAGAGCACGCTGACGTGTGGCAGTTCTGCGTGCAGTGCGGCCGTGAAGGCTCGCAGCAGTTTGCCGCTGGGCTGATGCGGGATGAGGGTCACGGGGGTGTTGGCTGTGTTGTTTTGGTGAGCCTGTCGGACGGCCTGCAGCATGAGTTCGATGCCGTGGACGAAGACAGCTTCGCCGTGCATGCGCATGACGCAGCGGTGTTGTGTCTGGCCGCGGAATGAGATGGTGCGGGTGAATTCAGTGTGAAAGAGCGGGCCGGGTTGCAGCAGGTGTGAGTCCGGGACCTGGGTGTGTGAGTTTTGCAGCCATGTGATGGGTCGACCGCCCTGTTTTTTGATGATTGTTGCAGTTGCGGAAGCTCCGACGATGCCGCAGAAGGCGCGATCACCTGCACAGTGCCAGGATTCAGGGGTTTCGATGTTTAGCACGAGAATGCGGCCGTCTGCGGCGGTGTGCTGCAGCAGTTGGCGGGCCTGCTGCAGTTGCTGCAGGAAGCCGGTGCAGCCGCTGTTGAAAGTGTGGATGTCGGGCAGGTGGCGCTGTGTTGTGCGGTGTTTCAGGCTGTGTGCAAGGTGGAGAACGGCGGCGGGGTCAGTGTGTGAGTGGCACAGCAGGATCGCGTGGAAGTCGGTGAATCGCCCGAGATTTTGTGAGTCGAGCGCGTTTTCGAGTGCGGTGACGAGGTCAAGTGGCTGGATGCCGGTGTGGAGTATTCTGCGTGAGGAGACTCCTGTGGACCGCAGTACAGCGGCGGCGCTGGGGAAACCTGCGCTGTTTAGTCCTGACAATTCGCAGATGCGCTGGTTATCGAGCATTTCGAACAGATCGGTGCGGCTGCTCAGGCTGATGGTTTCAGCGAGGCAGGCGGTTGGATCTGTAGCGTGGTGGTTCACGTTAAGCTTTCAGGGGCAGGATGCAGACCGGTCGGGCGTTCGGGCGGGCCGGCTGAAATGCGGGTAGTGCAAACGGCGCGGGCCGTCGCCAGCGGGTGCTGTGACGGCCCGGGTACGCCTGGCTGCGGGGGTTTTCAGACCTGAATTTCGTAACCTTTGCGTTGTTCGCGGGCTTGCCATGTTGCGGCCTGGGCATCGCCGACGATCTGTTCGGTGTCGGGGTCCCACTGGATAGTGCGATCGAGTCGAATTGCGATATTGGCGAGGTGGCAGACGGTCATGGCGCGGTGGTGGCTGTGGACATCGCTGATGGGCTGAGTTCTGTCGGCGATGCATTCGAAGAAGTTTTGCATGTGGTTGCCGGGAGTTTTGCCTTTGTAGAGGGTTTTCAGTGTTTCTTCTTTGAGGGGGTTCGTTTTGAGAGCATCGACGGCATCGCCGGTCAGTTTTCCGCGGTTGACGAAGATGCGGCCGGTGGAGCCTTCCAGCAGCAGTCCGTTATCGAAGCCGAGGTCATTGGCGGAGTCGCGGATGTGCAGGACGGCGCCATTTTTGAAGGTGGCGGTAACGTGGAACTGTGTGGCGGTGTTGTACTGTGACGGGTCGGTGGGCAGACCGTCTTTGAAGGCGACTGGGTGTACTGCCGAGACGGGTTCAACTTTGACTGGGCCGGTATTTTCGAGATTGAAGGCCCAGGCGGCGATATCGACGTGGTGTGCGCCCCAGTCGGTCATTTTTCCGCCTGAGTATTCGTACCACCAGCGGAATTCGTAGTGGCAGCGTGAGTTTCCGTAGCGGCCACTGGTGGCTTTGAAGCGGTAGTCGGTGAGTGGAGCCTGTCCGAGCCACATATCCCAGTTGAGTTCTTTGGGGATTTCGGCGACGGGGATTTCGCCGCTGGAGGGTGCACCTCCGATGGCGCAGGTGACGGTTTTCAGTTCTCCGATGCGTCCTTCGCGGACCATGGCGACGGCGTGGAGGAAGCGGAGAGCCATTTCTGAGCGCTGCTGGGTGCCGACCTGGAAGACTCGTTTAGTTTCTTCGAGTACTTTGCGGATTTGTTTGCCTTCATCGATGGTGAGAGTGAGTGGTTTTTCGCAGTAGACATCTTTTCCGGCGCGGAGTGCTTCGATGGCGATTTTGGAGTGCCAGTGATCGGGAGTAACGATGGTGACGACATCGATATCTTTGCGATCGAGCAGTTTGCGGTAATCTTCGAACATTTCGACGTTGCGTTCGGTGCCTGGTCTGGACTGTTTTTTGAGTGCGGTTTCGCGTCCTTTTTCGACGTGGTTTCGATCGACGTCGCAGACGGCGGCGCAGTCGCTGAAGTTCATGGCCTGGGGTCCGACGGCATTCCAGCGATCGCCGGTACCGATGCAGCCGAGCACTGGGCGGTCATTTGGGCTGCGGAACGGTGCGGCCATTGAGGAGGGGGCGAACCAGTACGGCGCGGCGGCGGTGGCGAGCGACGCGATACTGGCGGACTGAAGAAAACTGCGACGGGTGGGGGTGTTTGTGTGGGACGCTGGCATTGTGGTACTCGACCGGAGGAAGGACATCGAACGAAACTGCATCGTGGAGCATATTGGTTCGCTGGTGTCGCCGTCCAGTGAAAGTAAGCATTGGGCCAGCCGAAAAAACTCGTCATCCGCCGCGTGCCAGGTACTGATCTGCGTTCTGCAGGTGTCGGGTTGCTCGCACTTTCGTTTCCGCTGATGTGGACAGCGAGTGCAGGAGGGTGCGAGCATGTTCGATGGATCGGCGGGAGCGGTCCGGGCAGTGAATCTGTCGCAGAATTCCGCTTACAAACAGGGTCAGTTCCTGCAGCTGGGCCAGCGGGCGATGACTGGTTTCGACGTCAAGGCGGCGAACTGTGCGATCCACGGAAAACATTTTTGCCTGGTATGCCATCTCTGATTCTCCTTCAGATTGTGTCGGACATCAGCAGACATTCTGCTGACGACGATTGTGGTTTACTGTTTTTGTTTGCCGCGGCGTCCCGCATCAGCGGGTACAATCTACTACTGGCCAACGGCGAGAAAATCCCCTCACCCTTTTTCCAAAAAAAATCGGCGAACGCGGAAAATCACGGTTTTTTAGGTTCCGGAGCACATGCTGATGTGTGGTCGCTACACTTTGAAAACGTCACCGCAGCAACTGATGAGTCTGTTTCAGGTACCGTTCCTGCCGGATCTTGTGCCCCGCTACAATATTGCTCCAACTCAGCCGGTACTGGTGATTCGGGCGGTCGTGGGTGGTGAGTGTGGCGTGGCGGGCGGTGCAGCGGCTGTGGTTTTCGGCGGCCGCGGTCCGGCGCGCAGGGCCGAGCTGATGCGGTGGGGGCTGGTGCCGTCGTGGGCGAATGATCTGAGCAGCGGGGCGCAGATGATCAATGCCCGGTCCGAGACGGTAGCGGAAAAACCCTCGTTTCGGTCGGCATTTTCGCGCCGGCGGTGTCTGATCCCGGCGGACGGTTTTTACGAGTGGCAGAAGCTGAGTGATGGTCGAAAGCAGCCGTGGTGGATTCACCCGTCGGCCGGTGGCGTGCTGGCTTTGGCGGGACTGTGGGAGATCTGGTCGGGCGGCGGCGATGGTTCAAGTGTTGTCACTTGTACCATTCTGACGACGTCGGCGGGTCCGGATGTGCAGAATCTGCATGACCGGATGCCTGTGATTTTGGCACCTGAGCAGTGGGATCTGTGGTTAAGCGGGGAAACGGCGAAGGCGGATCTGCAGTCAATTCTGCGGCCGCTGCCGGCCGGCAGTCTGGAGCTGCTGAAGGTTTCGACGCTGGTCAATCGCCCGGCGGCGGACAGTCCGGCCTGTCTGGAACCGCTGCAGCCCTGAGTTTCCCAAAACAAGATCTGCTTATCTTCCGGCGGGTCTGCAGTTGGAGGCCAGGCGCAGCGGGCGGTATGATTGTCCGAATACTGAATCCCGCCTGCCAGTGTCCCGGGGCAACCGGGTGTTGGTCCATCCTGCCTCATTTGCGGCCTCAGCAGTCATGCACGGTACTGTGGCACTCCCTGCCTTCGATTTTCAGCAGCGTACCCGGCTGATTTACGGTCCTGGTACTCTTGAGTCGCAACTGGTTTCAGCGGTGCGTGAGCTGAGCTGCGGCACGGCGCTGCTGGTGACGGATGCCGGACTGCGGCAGGCCGGCCATGCGACTCGAGCTGAAAAACTGCTGCGTGATGCCGGTTTGCAGTGTAATGTTTACGACGACGTGCACGAGAATCCGACGTCGGACGATGTGGATGCCTGTACTTCCTTCGCGAAGGCTTGCGGCGCAGACGTGCTGATAGGTCTGGGTGGTGGCAGCAGCATGGATTGTGCGAAGGGGGCCAATTTTCTGCTGACCAATGGTGGCCGGATTCATGACTACAAGGGTGTTGGTCGGGCGCGATTGCCGATGTTGCCGATGATTGCGGTACCGACGACTTCGGGTACCGGCAGTGAGGCTCAGTCGTTCGCCGTCATTGCGGATGCAGAATCGCATCTGAAGATGGCCTGTGGTGATGTGAAGGCAGCGTGTCGGGTGGCCATTCTGGATCCGCTGCTGACTCTGACGATGCCGGAATCGGTGACAGCGGCGACCGGCATCGACGCGATGACTCATGCGATTGAAAGTTTTGTGACGGTGCGTCGGAATGCGATTTCGGGGATGTTTGCCGGTCAGGCGTGGGAGCTGCTGTCGGGGGCATTTCCGCGAGTTCTGGCTGCGCCGGCCGACGTGGACGCGCGGGGCTGCATGCAGCTGGGGGCCTTTCTGGCGGGAGCGGCGATTGAAAACAGCATGCTGGGCGCGGCGCATGCGACGGCCAATCCGCTGACGGCTCAGTTTGGCACAACGCATGGTCATGCGGTGGGTCTGATGATGCCGCACGTGATTCGCTGCAATGCCGAGCTGGATCCGATTGCTCAGCTGTATGCGCAGCTGGTCAAGCGGGCGGGCTGGTCGGACGCTGGCGGGGTGGCGGATGCTGCCTGTGCCGGTGAGCGACTGGCGAGCGGGTTTGTGGGGCTGCTACAGCTGGCGGGTCTGCCGACAACGCTGCCGGAAGCAGCCGGTGAGGTACCGAATGCTGAACTGATCTGGCGGCTGGCGACTGATGCTGCTCAGCAGTGGACCGGGATGTTCAACCCGCGTCGGCTGGAGGCAGCAGATTTTGCGGCGCTGTATACAAAGGCCTTGTTGTGATCCCTGTTTCGCGTCACGGGTTGTCGTTATGCAGGTGGTTTTCTGAAGCGAGCGAGCCGGCATGGCGCTGATTGAACTGCGTGACGTGTGCAAAACGTACGACCTCGGCGAGGTGCAGGTGCATGCGCTGCGCCCGACGACGCTGAACATTGAGCGTGGCGAGTACGTGGCTTTGCTGGGACCATCCGGGTCCGGCAAGTCGACTCTGATGAACACTCTGGGTTGTCTGGACCGTCCGACATCCGGCAGTTATCGGCTGGATGGTGAAGAGATTGCGACGATGTCCCGCAATGCGCGGGCCGGGATTCGCAATCGGCACATTGGTTTTGTGTTTCAGAACTTCAATTTGCTGGCGCGAACATCGGCACTGGAGAATGTGGAGCTGCCATTGCTGTATGGTCCCGGGATTTCGGCTCGGCAGCGACATCAGCGGGCGAAGGACGTGCTGGACATGGTGGGTCTGGGGACTCGTCTGGACCACCATCCCGGGCAGCTTTCTGGTGGGCAGCAGCAGCGTGTGGCGATTGCGCGTGCTTTGGTGACGGAACCTTCGATTTTGATGGGTGACGAACCGACGGGCAATCTGGATTCGAAGACCAGTCGGGAAGTGATTGAGCTGTTTCAGCAGTTGAATGAGCAGCGCGGAATCACTGTGATTCTGGTGACTCACGACCTGAATGTGGCAAAAAATGCGCGTCGGATCCTCGTTTTGCGAGACGGCAGCATTGTGGCGGACACGACAAAGTTTGAGGAAGCGTTTAATTTTCTCCATTCTACCGGATCGATACATCCGGAACATTAGTCACCACAGGAATGACCTGCACAACCTGAATTGGTGTTCTTCCTCCCGCGGCTGATCCGATTTCTCTCGGCATGAGCCAGGGAAACATATTCCGCGTGTTGAGTGTGATCAGTCTCGTGGCCGTGCTGGCTGCGCAGCCGGTGCGTGTGCAGGCGCAGATTGTGCCTGAGGATGAGGCGCAGATTCGCTGGTCGCAGTCCCGCTCGGCGTCTCGTTATCGGCGTCCTGCGGGACCTGCGCCGGTGACGGTAGCGACGAAGGATATGACGGCGGAGGAGCGTTTTTTGTCGCTGAACGAAGCTTTGCGTCGTGCGCTGGAGAATTCGGAAGTCATTCGAGTGCTGTCGGGTGTGACGGCGACGTCATCCGGGCGGACGATTTATGACACGGCCATCGCAGTGACTCCGATTGACATAGCGAAGGCGAGGTTTGACCCGGTGTTTCAGGCGAATTCGACACAGCGTCGCAATGAAACTCCTTTTTTGAACCCGCTGACTCCGGCGATTGACGGATTGACGACAGCGGGCAATGACTATGGGGTGCAGTTGACGGATCGGAATCTGCTGGGTGGTACGGCAGCGATTGGGGCGGACAATCGCTGGGACCGTCGGGACATCGGTGGCTTTTCTTCTCGTAATCAGCCGGTGATGAGTGTCAGTTATACTCAGCCGATCCTTGCTGGGGCGGGTCGTGCTGCGAATGAGGCTCCAATAGTGGCAGCGCGTCTGCAGCAGGAGCAGTCTTATTTTCAGTTCAAGGATGCGATGCAGCGTCTGGTGCGGGACGTGATATCAGCGTACTGGCTGCTGGTGCAGGCGCGAACGGAGTTGTGGGCGCGTGAGATTCAGGTGGAGCAACTGGAATTTTCGTTTCGCAGTCTGGAAGCGAAGGCGGATGTGGGGCTGCGAAATCGTCCTGCAGCGGCTCAGGCGCAGGCCTCATGGTCGAATGCTCGAGCGACGTTAGTGCAGGCGCGAGCGAACGTGCTGCAGCGTGAGGCGGCGTTAAGGAATATTCTTGGTCTGCCACCGGAAGACGGTCTGCGTCTGGTCCCTTCAACACCGCCCACTCGAGACCGCATAGAGTTTCGTTGGAAGGAAATTGTAGAAACGGCCCAGTCGAGTCGTCCGGATCTGGTTGAGCTGAATTTGATTTTGGCTGCGGATCGTCAGCGGCTGGTGCAGCAGGCTAATCTGGCGAAGCCCTCTCTGGATGCGACTGCGGGGTATCGGTGGAACGGTTTGTCTGGTCGAACGGTGGCGGGTGAATCTGTGAGTGCCGGTCCAGGTGACAACACGGACTGGACGATAGGGGTGGTGTTTACGGTGCCATTGAGTCTGCGTGAATCGCGTGCGCGGGTGCGAAACCAGGAATTGCTGATTGCGAAGGACCGGGCCAATATTCAGCAGAGTCTGCATCAGGTTGAGCATCAGCTGGCGACATCGCTGCGAACGATCGAACAGAATTTGCAGCAGTATGAGGCATATCGTGACGCGCGGCAGGCATCGGCATTCAACGTGCGTGCTCAGCGAGCCAATATTCAGGCGCAGCGGGATACGATTTTGAGCGAGCTGCTGGCGATTACGGACTGGGCCAACGCGGTGGCAGCTGAGGCGCAGTCGCTGACTGCGTATAATACGGAGTTGGCGAATCTGGAGCTGCAGTCAGGCACGATCCTGGAGACTCACGGTGTGCGTTTCATGGAAGAGCGTTTTGGGAGTATTGGGCCGCAGGGCTGGTGTATGGAAGAGAACGGCACTTATCCGCAGAGTCTGAAGCCTGGCGACAACGTGCCGCGTTATCTGGAGGAGCGGCGTCCTTCGGAGGAGGCGTTTGACCTGAAGGACTTTCCGCGTCGCGGCAGGGCTGCGGGTGCTGGTATGATGGAGCAGCCTGGCGGGCCGGCGCTGCCGGAGCCTCGGTAGGCGGATGGCGGATCGAACGCCGAGGGCAATAGCGGGGATTGTGCGGTGAGGCGGCTGGGGCGGGGTAGCTCGGGCTGACAAGCCCGAGCTACGGAATCGCAGACGGGGGCGAGCCGGGTACGGTAGTGCCCGGGTGTGAGGTGTGGATGCCGGATATTCCTCTCCGGCCGTTTGCGTTTCCCTTCGCGTCTTCGCGTGAGGCTAACCGCCTGCAGCCTTCCCATTCCGGTGCTGCGGCGTTGGGGAGTCGGAGTCGCGCGAGGGCAGATCTCGGGCTGGCAAGCCCGAGCGGCGGAGTCGCAACAAGGGCTAACTCGGGCGGGAAAGCCTGAGCGGGGGTTGTATGCCTTGAGTGCGGGCGTCAGTGGCTGAGTGTTGCGCTGAGGCAGTGTCGGCAGGCGTTTGTGAGGAGCAGCTGCAGTTTGCAGAGTGGTGTGGCGACTGCGGATTGTGGCGGCAGGGTGGCCAGTGAACGGGCGACTGTATCCGAGCAGGCTTGCCAGCAGGCTGCACTGCCCTGTTGTCCGGTCACGATGGTATTGCGGGTGTGCTGCAGGAGAGCGATGGTTTCTGTGCAGGTGGCTGTATGGCGCAGCGATGCGGGCTGTTGCTGCAGGAGTTGCAGGCAGTGATCAAGCTGTTGCAGCACGTCTGGCTGCGGGGTGTGGGCTGAGTGATTTGCCGAGCCGCCGGGGCTGGCTGGGAGTGGGCTGGCCACGAGGGCCGTGGCGAGTGTGCAGATTGCCTGACGTCGCAGCATGGGATGGCTCCTGCCCGCATTCGGGCTGTCCTGGACCGCTGTTGAGTACCTCAGCGGTATTCTGTGAACGTTGTGTGGAATGTTCAACAGGATTCGGGGGGAATTTGGCGAGGATTTTGTCAGGGCTGTTGTCCGCCGCAATGTCCTTCCAGTTCGCAGTTCAGAAGATCGATCATTTGTCGGAGTCTTCCGACGGCGCGGCGATCCGGATAGAGTGCCAGTCGGGGCAGCAGTGCAAGGTGTTCATCATCCGCTTCGACTTTATGAGTTTCTGCGCGTTCGATGCGTCCTTTGAGGCAGATATCTGAGAACTGATCATTGAGTCGCTGCAGCATTTGGTCATCGGGTGCGACATGCAGTCTGAGGATCAGGCGATCACCGATGAATCGCATGCTGTTGTAAACGCTGTAGAACCCCAACACTTCTTCAACGGCCTGTTCGACGCTGTCAGTGACTTTGAACAGAGACATATCGGCGGGCGAGATCAGTCCGTTTGAGAGCAGGTGGTTGCGGATGTAGCTGACGAAATCCTTCCAGAAGGTGCCTCCGGGCTGATCCAGCAGAACCAGCGGCATGAGGTCGCGCTTGCCGGTTTGTACGAGTGTCAGTGTTTCGAATGCTTCGTCGAGAGTCCCGAAGCCTCCGGGGCATGTAACGATGGCGTGGACTTCCTTGACGAACATGAGTTTGCGTGTGAAGAAGTATTTTAGGCTGACGAGTTTGGGGTCACCAGCGATGACGGGGTTGGCCTGCTGTTCGAAGGGCAGCAAGATATTGAGTCCCATGGCCATATCACGTCCGGACCCCAAATGGGCAGCTTCCATGATGCCGCCACCGGCACCGGTGACGACCATCCAGCCTTCTTCGGCCATGCGTTTGCCGAACTGTTCGGCGGTATGCCATGCGGGGTGTGTTGGCGGAGTGCGTGCTGATCCGAAGACGCTGACTTTGCGGTTGCGTCGCCAGGGGGCGAAGACTTTGAAGGCGTATCGCAGTTCTCGGAGTGCTCGACTGAGGATCTTCAGGTCACCCCGGGACGCGTTATCGCCTGACAGTTTATCAGCAGTGGCTTTGATTTCAGCGATGAGTTCATCGTGCGTGCGGAGCACAGGCACGTGTTCGATGACATCACTTTCGGATTCATGAGGGTGCCGCAGTGGCTGGCGTCCATTCACAGCAGGTTCCTTGCGGGTTTTAGCTCAGCAGTGCATCCATGGCTTCGCGTCGGTGGTCGTAGATGGCCCAGATGGTGTCGAGTGCAGTGATGCGGAGCAGTTCGAGTGAGGGTGCGTTGGCGCTGCACAGCACGAGTTCGCCGTTTTTGCGTTTGACGAATTTGTGGCAGCGGAGGAGCATGGCGAGGAAGACGGAGCCGAAGTGTTGCACGTTGCTCAGGTCGACGATAACCATGGGAGCCTGCTGCGAGCTGAGCGGTTCCATGATGGTGTCTGCAGCGCGTTCGACCAGGTCCCATGTCAGGGATTCGATACTGGAGGAGGGGGTCACGAGGACCGTGTTGTCGTGCCATTCAATTTCGAAGTAATCTGGGACGTCGGACACGCTGCACCTCGGAAGTAGTTGAGATTGGCATCAGAAACAAGAGATTTGTGCACAGAAGATCAGTGCAGGATATCTGAGTTTCCGCGTTTGGCAAATGCCGGCAGGCGGCGACGACTGCCGATCGGCATGTTTTGGCGGATTGGGAAGGTTTCGGATTGTCAGTTACTGTGGCGGGAGCGAGAATCCGGGGGGAGCGTTTTTTGTCGGTCGGGAACGGGATTGCGTGTATGAGCTTCGCAGGTGCAGTGGTGATTTCCTGGACGGGCCGGACAGGCGGTCTGCTGCGGCGCCGGTTTGCTGTGGTTCTGGCTGTGGTTTTGTTTGTGGGGGTGCGGGTCGAGGGGGACGAGTTGCAGCTGACGGAGGTACGAATTCAGGGGACTGGCGGTGAGCAGCGTCTGTCTGGGCGGGTGGTGGCCGAGGGTGAGGGTGGTGAACTGCTGCTGGAGGATGTCGCGGGGCGGATGCGTCAGTTGAACAAGGGGGAAGTGCTGGAGCGTGAAGATCGGCGGGGCAACTGGCAGCCGGCGGACGCTGAAGCTCTGGGGCAGCTGATGAAGGTTGAGACGGGATCGGGATTTGAGGTGCATCAGACCGAGCATTATCTGCTGTGTTCCAATTGCAGCGAGGGTTATAACGAGTTCATCGGGCGGCTGCTGGAAACTGTTTATGACCAGTATTTTCAGTTCTGGCAGAAACTGAAGGTGCCTTTGCAGCCGCTTGATCGTCCATTGCCGGTGGTGTTGTTTAAGGCTGAGTCTGAGTTTCTGGCGTATGCCGGCAGGATTCATCCAGAAGCTGATTTTGAAGGTGTCCCCGGTTTTTACTCGGTGCGGGACAATCTTGTGCTGGTGGCGGATTTGACTCGGGATCGCGCTCTGCGGGATTTATCGGCGGTGCGGAAGGCACTTTCCGATCGGCCCCTGCAGGTTGCGACTGTGGTGCATGAGGCGGTGCATCAGTTGGCTTTTAATTCGGGTCTGCAGCAACGATTTGCGGACTTTCCGGTGTGGTATTCTGAAGGTTTATCGTTGTATTTTGAGCCTCCGACGGAGCGATCTGCTGTTTTGTGGAGTCGGCCTGGTCAGGTGAGTGGTCGGCATCACCCTGAGTTTCTGCGTATGGTGCAGGATGACGAACTGTCATTGCCGCTGGTGGATTTGCTGGTGAATGACGGTTTGTTTCAGTCGGGCGACACAGCGGCAGCGGCGTATGCGGAAAGTTGGGGGCTGGTCAGTTATCTGGTGAAGAAGAAGCCGGCTGAGTTTGCGTTGTATGCTCAGCGTCTGCAGGGATTGCGTCCGCTGCGATCGGTGACGGCGGCGGAGCGACGGCAGATGTTTATGGAGTGTACGGGCGAGGACCCGGGGGAGCTGGCGGGGCGGCTGATACCGTGGGTGCGTCGTCTGAGGGTTGCTCGCTGAGGGCTGGCAAGTCTGAGCAGAGTTTGGGTGCAGGGTCTGAACCGGTCAGCTGCCGGCCCCTCGGTAGTGGCTGAGGGACCAGTTGAAGACCATGCGTGAGAGGGCGAAGCAGGCTGCAGTGGAGGCCAGCATAGCAACGGCGAAGGCCGGATGTGTGGCGGTGTTGAGGATGGTCTGGGCTGGAATTGTCACGACGAGCAGGACGGGCAGTACCCACGAGAAGGCGAACTGCAGGGCTTCTCCGGATTCGAACCGGCTGGCGTCTGAGCCGTCATAGATGCTGCGGGGGTATTGTGCGAAGATGGTGATATAGAACCAGAAGTCATACAGGCCCTGATTGCGGCCGAACCAGATACTGGTGCAGGCGGTGGCGATCATGAGCGAATAGAAGAAGGTGACGGCGACACCGAGATAGAACAGGTAGAGGGCCATGGCGGACAGCGAGACGGGTCGATTAAGTTCAGCGAGCGACATGATGAGCAGTGCTGCTGCGAGGAGGACCTGGGTGAACATCGCGGGGTTGAGTCGCTGCAGTGAGACGAGGAATTGTGCATCGACGGGTCGGGTGAGTGCAAAGTCGAGTCGTCCGGTGCGGATGTGTTCACAGAAGGCGGCACAATTTGGCATGAAGAAGGCTTCAACGATGGAGTTGATGAGCATGCCTGTGGCCATGAAGGTGAAGTATTCTTCGCGGGACCATTCGCGGATCTGCTGAACTTCGCTGTAGATCAGTCGAAACAGGGCGACTCGAGCAGCGAACCAGAACAGCCGAGTTACGACCTGAATGAGGAAATTGGCGGGAAACATCATTTCCCGGATTAGTGCGTTGCGGATGAACTGGCTGAAGAGGCGCAGGTGGAACATACTGTGGTTTGCAGTTTGTAAGACAATATTGTGTTTTGCGGGGGTCCTTTGCTGGTGGGAGTCTGGCGGATGTCGGGGTCTGTTGGCAAGGGGCTGGCGGGGATTGCCGAGCTGAAT
>Ga0208048_1000903_pt1 | contig 15675 bp, 17 predicted proteins | sample Malawi_45m_30L_FD_184163 | JGI IMG/M metagenome (GOLD analysis project Ga0208048, IMG submission 184163) | Freshwater microbial communities from Lake Malawi, Central Region, Malawi to study Microbial Dark Matter (Phase II) - Malawi_45m_30L... | ecosystem: Environmental > Aquatic > Freshwater >...
GCCGCCGCAGGGCGGCCCGGGGTAGGGGCGTGGCTCCGCCGCGCCCTCCTCACGGGCCGCTGGCTTGCCCCGACTTGGCTCACTTGCCGGGCTCCTGATCGTAAGCGTTCAGATGTTCCGCGAGCTCGGCCAGGTGCCGGTAGGCGTCGCGATAGATGCCCACGGAGTAGTTGGAGCCGAGCGGGCCGGCCATCGTCCCGCCGATGTCAGCATGGATGGCCGAAGCGCCGAACGAACCCTGGAGCTCGCAATACCTGACACGGGCCGCCGTGAGCTCGATGAATTCCTTCCGTTCCTGCTCAGGCAGGTGTTTCTTCGCGAGGGTCCTCCTGACCGTACGGTCGATCTCGAGACGCCAGAGGCGGAGGGCCTCGTAGCCGGCCGACATCATGTCGTAGGAGCTGCGGGCGTTCAAAGAGGACAGGTAGGCGTCGATCGGATGCGCGAAGTCGCCCTTCTCCTGCCGCCCGCCGTTGACCAGGAAGCGCTTCTTCGAATCAGGATCGAGCAGCGACGCCCCGTTCGTCTCGTCATAGCAGAGCAGGAGCTTCTTGCCCTTCTTCCAGCCATCCAGGACTTTCCACTCATCGCCTTTCCACTGCAGGGAGAGCACCCGTCCGTCGGCGAGACGACTTTGATTCACGTCGTGATAGCTGTCCCAGAAGACCGTCTCCGAATGAAGACAGCCTGAGGCCGGTTGCGGCCTCCGTGCGGCGCGCATCCTGACGACGTCCTTGACCCAGCCGTCCCATTCCGGCTTGGCCGGCGTCGCCCAGGTCACCGCCACCGGTTCTGCGGCGTGCAGGCCGGCGATCAAAAAACCTGCGATCATCCAACGGAACGACATGAATAGAAGTCAGGCGAGCAAAGAGCCGGGCGGAAGAAGTGGCAAGCGAGCAGCGTCGGAGGACGCGAGCCACGGGGTCAGGCCGCACCTTGAGCGAAGCGCACCTGGATTCGTGGCTTTCGGGCGTTTGTAGGTGCGCCCCATGCCAAGGTGCGGCCTGACTCCTTGCGTCACAGGACGCGTGCCAGCGCGAAGTCCTTCGCGGTCAGACCGCCGGCGTCGTGCGTGGTGAGGCTCACGGTGACGCGATTGTAGGAAATCGCGATGTCGGGGTGATGGTTCTGTGCCTCGGCCGGGGCGACGAGCCGGTGCACGAAGGCGACGGCCTCGGGGAAGCCGGCGAACTTGTAGGTGCGGGTGAGCGACTTGCCGTCGCAGCTCCATCCGGGGAGGGAGCGCAGGGCGTCTTCGATTTCAGCAGGGGTGAGGAGCATGAGGAACGGCGGACCGGCGGGTGAAACCTTGGGCGCCTGCTGGTTTTATAGGAGCGTCACGATGCTTTTCAACCGAATGCCTCTCCGCTGTTCCATCTTGCTCCTATTGATGGTGACGTCGGCTCCCGGCTGGGCGGCTGAAAAAGCCCAGGACAAGGATGCCGCATCCGCCGCAGCCGGCAGGGCTTGGGTGACGCGGGCCATGCAGGCGCCCGGGGTCACGCACCACGTCTTCCGCAGCGCCTCGGCCAAGGGCGACGTGAGTTACCACCTCTACCGTCCTGCGGCCTATGAGGCCGAGCCCGCGAGGCGCTTCCCCGTTGTCTACTGGCTGCACGGCTCCGGCGGCGGGCTGCCCGGCATCGCCTCCGTGGCGGCGCGCTTCGACCGCGCGATCCGCGAGGGCAAGACGCCCCCCTGCCTGGTCGTGTTCGTGAACGGGCTCGAGATGGGCATGTACGTCGACTGGGCCGATGGCTCCGCGCCGGTCGAGTCGATGATTGTCCGCGACCTGCTGCCGCACGTCGACGCCACGTATCGCACCGTGGCCAAGCGGGAAGGGCGCCTGCTCGACGGCTTTAGCATGGGCGGCTACGGCTCCGCACGTCTGGCCTTCAAGCACACCGACCTCTTCCGCGCCGCCTCCATCGTGGGCGCCGGGCCGCTCCAGCCCGAGCTCAACAACACGCCCCGGGCGAGCCGCATCCAGGCGTCGGACCTCCTGAAGCGCGCCTTCGGCGGCGACCAGGCGAAGTTCCGCGCGGCCAGCCCCCGCGTGATCGCGGAACGCAACGCCCGGACGATTGCGCAGGGCACCCTCGTGCGCATGGTCGTCGGCGACAAGGACGAGACCTTCGGCAACAACGAGGATTTCCACCGTCATCTCGAGTCCCTCCGCATCCCGCACACTTGGGCCGTGATTCCCGGCGTCGGACACGACCCTGACCGCGTCTTCAACGCCCTGGGTGACGACAACTGGGAATTCTACCGGAAGGCCTTCGCCCCGGACGCTTCGGCCAAGTGAGCGCAAGGGCTTCCGGCCGCTTGACGGGCGGGCCATGGGGTGAAAATATGTTCACCTTATGCTTTCCGCCCCCCGTCCGCTCGATGCCGAGGCCCCTGACCTCGTCCTGCCGCTGATCCTCTCCCCGGTGCCCGCCGGCTTCCCCTCGCCGGCCGAGGACCATTGGGAGCCGAAGTTCAATCTTCACGAATATCTCGTCACCGACCGCGCCGGGATGTTCTTCATGAAGGTCGAGGGCGCCTCGATGACCGGCATCGGCATCATGCACGGCGACCTCCTCGTCGTCGCCAAGGGCCGCCGTCCGCGCGAGGGCTCCGTCGTGGTCGCGGTCGTCGGCGGCGAATACACCGTGAAGACTCTCGCGCGCGCCGCCGACGGCACCTGGGAGCTACGCGCGCACAACCCCGCCTACCGGTCCATCAACCTGCTCGACGGCGAATGCTCCGTGTGGGGCGTCGTGACCGGCGTGGTGCGACGCTACGGCGCGGGCTGAGGTCAGCGCTTCCTGCGGTCGTGCCAGGCCCACTCGAGCGCCTGCGGCAGCAGCTGCGGGCGTGCGTTGCCCACGCCGTGTCCGGAATCGAGGCAGTAGAGGTACTGGTAGCGGTAGCCCTTTTCGGCGAGCACCTTGGCCATGCGGTGGTTGGCCTCCACCCAGTCGTGCATGCCGTCGCGCATGACGTTGGGATTGTAGTTGTCGCGGTCGCCGACGCACATCCAGACGCGCAGGGGCTTGCGGGGAGCGGCCGGGATGAGCGTCGTGTGGTAGCCCCAGGCGCCGTCCGGGGTCTCGGGATCGAAGGGCCACTGCTGGTTGACGAACGTGCCGGAGAGCGAGATCACGCGCCGCCAGAGGTCGGGGCGGTACCAGGCCATGGTGAAGGCGGCCGCGGCGCCGGAGCTGACGCCCATCGTAGCGCGGTCCTCGGGGTCGCGCGTGAGACGCACGCCGGCGTTCTTCTCCACCCGCGGCAGCACTTCCTCCTCGATGAACTCGGCGAAGAGGGGCGAGAGGGTGTCGTATTCCTTGCCACGTTCATGGCCCTGCGCGTCGCCACCGCCGTTGGCGATCATCACGCAGACGAGGGGAGGGATGCAGCCGGCGTGGATGAGGTTGTCGAGGATGCGCGCGAGGTTCTGGTCGGACTTGCCGACGCCGGGTCCGTCGTGCGTGACGAGGAGAGGCATGACGTCGTCGGGCCGGTGTCCGGCTGGCACGTAGACGGTGATCGCGCGGCGGTAGTCGACCGTGTGGGTCTCGACGATGAGCGTCTTGGGGTTCTTCGGATCGGGCACGCCGAACTCCTTGCGGGCGATGCCCGGGTTGAACCGCCGGCAGTCCTTCGACTCCATCACGAACTGCGTCACGCGTCCCTTGGGCGCGGCGGGATTCTCCTTGGTCGCATCGGCCGGGACATACTGTGGCCCCACGAGGTAATCCCCGACCTTGTCGACGGGCGGCACCGCGCCGGGCTTGCCGTCGAGACGCACGAACTTCGGGGCGCCCGGGGCGTCGAAGGGCCGGGTGGGCGGCTGCGGCCTGGCTGGGGCCTTCTCCTTCTTGTTCTGCTGGGCGGGCAGGGGACAGGCGGCGGCCAGGAGCAGGCCGAAGGCGAGCAGACGGAACGGGGTCATGCGTCCTGTATCGCCATGGGTTTGCCTGCGGGCGAACCAAAAACGGCCGTTCGTCCGAGGTCACAGGCTTGCCACGCGCGGCCCTCGGCGGGCAGACTGCGCCACCCGCATGATTCCCCGCATCATCACCCTGCTCGCCCTCGCCGCCGGCCTCACCGGCTGCGCCAACTACGCCGTCCAGCCCGTGCTTCACCCCGGCACGGAGAAGCGCCATGAGTCCTTCAACGAGATCTCGAAGAAGGGCGAGGCGAAGCTCGTCTTCCTCGGCGACTCCATCACCCACGGCTGGGAGGGCAGGGGCAAGGCCGTCTGGGCCAAGACCTGGGCGCCCCTCGGCGCCGCCAACTTCGGCATCGGCGGAGACCGCACCGAGCACGTCCTGTGGCGCCTCGACAACGGCAACTTCGACGGCCTGAAGCCGAAGCTCGTCGTGCTGATGATCGGCACGAATAACACCGGCCACCAGGGCCGTCCCCAGAAGGAACTCGACGGCGCGACCTACCGATGCACGCCCGAGCAGACCGCGGAAGGCGTGAAGGCCATCCTCGGTCGTCTCGAGCAGAAGTGCCCTGACGCCAAGGTGCTCGTCCTCGCGATCTTCCCGCGCGGCGCCGACCGCAACGACGCCTTCCGCCAGCAGAACGAGCAGGCCAACGCCATCATCCGCACCTTCGCGGCCGGCCAGCGCGTGCACTTCCTCGACATCGGCGCGAAGTTCCTTGAGCCCGACGGAACGCTGTCCAAGACCATCATGCCCGACCTCCTGCACCCGAACGAGAAGGGCTACGAGATCTGGGCCGCCGCCATCGAGCCGAAGGTCAAGGAGCTCCTGAAGTAAGCCCGGTTCCCTGGACACGACGATGGCCGCCCTTACGGGTGGCCCTTTCTTCGGCCCTCGTTCAGCGCTGCCGGAGCGAGGCCATGTCGATTACGAAGCGGTAGCGCACGTCCTGCCGGATCATGCGGTCCCAGGCTTCGTTGATCTTCTGCATCGGGATGAGTTCGATGTCGGAGACGATCCCGTGCTTGCCGCAGAAATCGAGCATCTCCTGGGTCTCGGCGATGCCGCCGATGCAGGAGCCGGTGAAGTTGCGACGGGGCATGATGACCGAGAACGCATGCACCGCGAGCGGCTGTTCGGGGACGCCGACCAGGCAGAGCGTGCCGTCGACCTTGAGCAGTGAAAGGTAGGCGTTGAGGTCGTGCTGCGCCGAGACGCAGTCGAGGATGAAGTCCAGCGAGCCCGCGCGCGCGGCCATCGCGGCGGCGTCGGTCGAGACCACGACCTCATGCGCGCCCAGGCGCAGTCCGTCGGCGACCTTGGCCGGCGAAGTGGTGAAGAGGACCACGTGCGCCCCGAAGGCGCGGGCGAACTTGACGCCCATGTGGCCGAGCCCGCCGAGCCCCACGATGCCGACCTTGCTGCCCGGGCCGACCTTCCAGTGCCGCATGGGCGAATAGGTCGTGATGCCGGCGCAAAGCAGGGGGGCGGTCGCCGCGAGGTCGAGTCCGGCCGGCACGAGCAGCGTGAAGGCCTCGTCGACGGTGATGCCCGAGGAGTAGCCGCCGAAGGTGTGGCCGCCGAGGTGACGGTCGGGGCTGTTGTAGGTGAAGATCGCGCCGGAGGCGCAGAACTGCTCGAGCCCCTTGCGGCAGCTGGGGCAGGTGCGGCACGAGTCGACCATGCAGCCCGTGGCGCCGATGTCGCCGACCTCGAACTTGGTCACTTTGGCGCCGACGCGCGTCACGCGGCCGATGATCTCATGGCCGGGCACGCAGGCGTAGTTCGTTCCGGGCCATTCGCCGCGGGCCGTGTGCACGTCGGAATGGCAGACCCCGCAGAAGAGGATCTCCATCTCGACGTCGGTCGGACCCGGATCCCGGCGCGTGATCTGGAGCGGGGCGAGCTTGGAGGAGGGTGAGGCGGATCCGTAGGCCTTGGCTTGGGTGGGCATGGAGGGGAGGGAAGCCGTCCGGGCGTCCCCCGCAAGCCCGGGCCTCCAGAGCGCAAGGCGTGGTTGTCATTCGGTCAGGCCGGGCTTTGCATCCGGTCATGCGACTGCTCGTTGCCTTCCTCGCCGCCTCCGTGCTCGCGGCGAACGCGCCCGTGCCGCCCGGCGAGCTCATCGTCAGCACGCCCTTCGACCAGCCCCAGGGTCCGACGCGCAAGCAGGCCATCAACGGATGGAGCGCGTCCATCGGCGAATGGAGCGTGAAGGACGGGGCGCTCTTCGGCGACGAGCTCAAGGAGGACAACCATCACTCCTCCTGCACCTACCGCGTCGACGCGGGCGGCATCGTCATCCAGGCGAAGTTCCGCCTCGGGGGCGCGCAATACCTCGCCTTCGGATGCCGCGACACCGTCGCGCCCAACCTGCACCTCGGACGCACGTTCGTGAGCAAGGACGCGGTCTGGATCACGCACATGAGCGGAATCTCGAAGACCACGAAGTCCACCAAGGTCGCCGAGCTGAAGACGCCGGTCGATCCGGCGAAGTGGCATGACATCCGCATCGAGATCGTGGGCGAACGCTATCGCGTGCGACTCGACGACAAGGAGCTCGAGGCGACGCATCCGCGCTTCAAGGACCGTAAGGGTCTCGTGGCGCTCATCACCAAGGGGCAGGGCGCGGCCTTCCGTCAGGTCACGCTCCGTCACGCGGGCGAGGGCCGCTGAACTTGTCCGACGGCTCCCCATTGCGGCTGGTCGAGGTCGAGGGACCCGGACTGGGCCCCTGGATCCAGGCCCTCGGCGGCCTGCGCATCAAGGTCTTCCAGGAGTTCCCCTACCTTTACGACGGCGACGAGGCCTACGAGCGGGAATACCTCTCGGTCTACCTGCGTAGCCCGCGCTTCCTGGCTGTGCTGGCGCTTGATGCCGACGGCCGACCGGTCGGCGCGACCACCTGCCTGCCGCTGGAGGACGAGCAGGAGGCCTTCCGTGCGCCTTTCATTTCGGCTGGGCTGAATCCGGCCAATTTCCTCTACCTCGCCGAAAGTGTGGTGCTACCCGAGTATCGCGGCCGAGGTCTGGGGCGCGAGTTCTTCGCGCGCAGGGAGGCCCATGCCCGAAGGCTCGGACTCGGCCGCACGACCTTCTGCTCCGTCGACCGGCGTGCGGACCATCCCGCCCGACCGGCCGCGTGGAAGCCCCTCGACGCCTTCTGGTCCGGCCTGGGCTACGTGCGCCGTCCCGAGCTCAGGGCCGTTTTCCCTTGGAAGGAGTTGGGCGAGACGCAGGAATCTCCCAAGACCCTCACCTTCTGGACCCGCTCATGGCACGATTGAAGATCGACCTACGCACCTTCGACATCGGTGCCCCCGTGCCGAACGCCGAGGCCTTCGTAGACCGCGTCGCCTCACAGGTCGAGGAATCCTGGAAGTCCGGCGCGGACCTCGTGCTTCTGCCCGAGTTCCTCTGGCTCGGACTGGAGCAGTTCGTGAAGGGCAGGGGCGCCACGCGCGCCGTCGCGGGGCTCTTCTGGGCCGGACTCTGGCCGAGCCTGTCCCGCCGACTCGCCCGCAAGGGTAAGGCGGTCGTCCTCGGCACGGTCCCCTTCATCGACGCGCGCGGACGTCTCCTCAATCGTGCACCCATCCTGGCCGACGGCCGACGCCTCCATCAGGACAAACTGCACCTCACCCCCTGGGAGAAGGCCTTCACGCCCGGCGACGGCGTGCGGCTTTGGAAATTCAAGGGCGCGCGCATCGCCGTCGTGACCTGCCTCGACATCGAAGTGCCCGAGATCGCCGCGGCCCTGCGCGGCAAGGCCGTCGACGTGGTCCTCGTCCCCAGCGCCACCGAGACCGTCCTCGGCGTCGAGCGTGTTGGGCGCTGCGCCGACGCGCGCGCCGTCGAGCTCTGCTGTCATGTGGGTGTGAGTCATCTCGTCGGCCGCGCCCGTTCCGAGCTCGTCGACGACAACGTCGGCCGGGCCGCCTTCTTCTCGCCCTCGCAGTCGGCTTTCGCGGGCGCCTTCCGGAGCCTGTCCGTCCCCGTCGTCCGCCGCGGCAATCACGTGCTGTCCGTCGGAGCCGACCCCGCCGCCCTGCGCCGTGCGCGGGCCGCGCGGGCCGAGACCAATCCCGCCCGCCTCCGCGCCGGTCGCGTGCGCGTCCTTTCCTGAAGTCCCATGAAGCTCATCCACGACTACTACCGTGCCTTCAATTCCGGCGACCGCGCCGCACTGCTCGCGCTCCTGCATCCAGATGTCGTGCATGAGATCAACGAGGGCGCCGTCGAGCGGGGCGTCGAGGCCTTCCGGGCCTTCCTCGCCCGCATGGACCGCAGCTACCGCGAGCAGGTGCAGGACCTCGTCGTCTTCACCGGTCCCGACTCGTCCCGCGCCGCGGCCGAGTTCTTCATCAACGGGGAGTATCTCGTCACCGACGAAGGCCTCCCGCCCGCGACCGGCCAGAAGTACCGCCTGCGCGTCGGGGCGTTCTTCGAGATCAAGGACGGCAAGGTCGCCCGCGTGACCAACCACTACAACCTCGCCGACTGGATGCGGATGGTCGGGGCCTAATCCGCATTCAGCGCCTGACGATCTCGCTGGCCCCGTCGGCCCGGCCCGTGACGTCATACGTCGCGCCGCCGTGCAGCACCCCGCGCACCGTGAGGGAGGGCCAGCCCTTGGGCAGGCGCGGTTCCGCCTTCAGCCCGTCCGGGCCGGCCTTCAGCCCGAGGAAGCCGTGCACCAGCACCGTGGGCACCAGCGCGCTTTCGAAGAACTCCTGATCCAGCCCGAGCCCGCCCGCCGGGCCGCCGCCCTGCATCGTGCCCCGACCCGGCTTGGCGTAGTAGGCGCGGTAGCCGCCTTCCGCCTGCGTCTCACGGAACCAGGCGTTGATCTCCTTGAGACGTCGCCAGGTGTCATCGGGTCCGTTGACGCGCAGCCGCGCCATCAGGTCATGGTAGGAGAAGCCGAGCACCCCGCCGCCGTCCTGGACCTGTCCGCCCCAGGGAATCGAGTCAGGTCGGCTCCACACCCAGACGTAATCGTCGACGTTGCGACGCGTCGTCATGCGCGGTCCGAAGCGCCAGTGGAAGATGTCGGCGCCCTGCGACGTGTCACCCTCGACCGTGCGTCGCCCGTCGATCCAGTCCATGATCGCGCGCGACTGGGCGTCGGTCGTGAAGCCGAGCGCGACCGCCTCCTCATTGAGGAAAACGAATCCGTAGTCATGGGCCTGGCCCGTGAGGTCACGCCAGCCGATGAGCCGGCCTTTGGCCGCGTCCCAAAAGAACTCACCGGCCCGGGCGCGCACCTCGTCGGCGAGCTTGTTCAGATCTTCCGCGCCCAGTCCTGGCGCGGGGGCGGGCAGCGCGGCGTCCTTATGTGAGGCGATCCAGGCCTCGATCTCGGCCATCCGGCGGATTGCATGCCATTGGTAGACCGTCGCCAGCGCGTCATCGCCGCCGAACGGGATCAGGTCCCAGTAGTTGTTACCCACCCCGAGCCCGATGCGCGGGAGCAAGGCGCCGTCCGGCCCGCGCGTCAGCCCGCTGCGTCCGTCATGGCCGACCCAGGGCACCCGCACCCGGCCGAGTTCACGCACCTGGAATTCGCGCAGCGACCATTCCAGCGCCTTCCGCATCCGCCCCAGGTTCTGACGCAGGAACTCCACGTCGCCCGTCCAGGCGAACGTGTCCGCGCAGCCCTCGAGGAAGTTGGCGTTGGTGATCGGATGGCGCGTGTCGACCGACGTCATGACCGACTTGATGCGCAGCTCGGCGCCCTTCGTCGCGGGGAAGCGCAGCCGCAGTCCCGCGAGTAGCCCGCCGTAGCCGCGTTCCTTGTGGAGCGGCACGTGGGAGAAGTCCGTCTTCGTCACGTCCGCGCGGGGAGGGAAGGGCGCCGCCCGCGACTCATCCCATCCCTGCTCGCCTTCGTAGCGCCACGCCACCGTGGGCTTGGCGGCTTCAGGCAGCCCGAGCGCGGACCATTCCACCCGAGCGAAGGGTGCCACCTCTGTGCCGCAGCGGAATGCTGGCGTGGCGACCGTGACGACCTCGCCCGTGGCGCGCAGGCGCAGTCCGTGTTCGGGGTCGATGCTGAGCGTCTCAGCGCCCGTGATCTCGAAGCCGGCCGTGTCGGTGAGCGGCCTCAGTCCGAAGATCTGGACCGCCCAGCCCTCGTGGAGCGTCGAGAAGTGGAAGCCCTTGCCCGTGCTCTGCTGCCAGGCCGGGAACGGCCAGCCGTCCCCGTGGGCCATGCCCCGGTGCTGTTGCATTGAGACATAGCCCTCGTGGTCGATGCGCTTGCGGAGCAGCGAGGCGCGGTAGCCCTTCGCGGTGGATTCGGACTGCCAGAGCAGCGCGTGGGGCATCCATCGGTCCCAGAGCGTGCAGTCCGCATAGCCGCCGGAGCGCACCGCGTGCAGCGCGTTCATCGCCTCCAGCGTGCGCATCTCGGCCTCCTGGCCCGGAGCCTCGAACGACGGCGCGGCAAAGCAGGACGCGACGCAGGCGAGCAGGCATGCAGTCAGGGGCGGACGCATGCGTCTTTGTCCGACGCGGGCGTTCCTCTGGCAAGCCCCCAGTGTCGCGTCAGGAGCGGGCCTCAGAGCTTGGACCAACCCTGCCAGACGAAGAGCAGACCCAGCACGATTAGCAGTGCGGAGGAGACGTAGGGCGCCTGGTGGGCCGAGCGGCTGAGCCAGTTGGAGCGTTCGGAGAGCTTCTTCATGCCCCAGGCAGCGAGCACCCCGACCGTGATCATCGTGAGGGCGAGACCGGCGCTGAAGGACGCGACCATCGCGAAGCCCAGGGTGAATTCCTTGAGCTGCAGGCAGATCAGCAGGATGGAGACCGCGGCGGGGCAGGGCATGAGCCCGCCCGTGATACCGAAGAGCACGATCTGTCCCGTCGTCACGTGCCGTCCCGCGAACCGCTTGCGGATGTCCTCCGCGTGGGCGCGGGCGTGGGCGTCCTCGAAGTCCTCGTCGTCATGGTCGTGGTCATGGGCATGTCCGTCCCCGTGATGGTGATGGTGGTGATGCGCGACCTCCGCGCGCAGCCGCATGATCGTCCAGACCGCCATCGCGACCACGATGACGCCGCTCACCAGCAGGAAGTAGGGTTCGGTCGTCTCGACGTTCCAGTGCCCGCCGTAGGCGAGCGCCACCGCCGCCAGCACCCAGATGACCAGCGAATGGGAGATCGCGGCGCAGAGTCCGAGCAGGGCGGCCTGGGCCACCGTGCCGCGGATCGCGATGATGAAGGCGGCCATCATCGTCTTGGAGTGCCCCGGTTCCAAACCGTGCAATGCCCCCAGCAGGACGGCCACCGGCACGTAGAGCCAGGCCTCGGTCGCCCCCTGCTTGATGAGCTCGCTGAAGTCCATTGGCATATCTTGCGCCGGCGTCCTTTCATTGGCGAGTTGAGAATGGGCACATCCCTCCTTCTTTTCGGCGCGGGTCAGGGATGATTTCTCTTGTCGCATTTAAAGGGCAGTGGCCGAAACAACCTTGTACCGATGTCCAGGCTCCTCGTCCTCATCCTCTGCACCGGCAAATCGCGCCCATCGACCTCGCCGAGGCGATTCTCCGTCGCGCGGCCGGCGGCCTCGTCGAGGTCGCCAGCGCTGGCTCGAAGCCGGCGGGATACGTCCATCCCGAGGCCTCCGCCGTGTTCAAGGAGATCGGCATCGACGCCTCCGGGCACCGGTCCAAGCACCCCTCGGAGTTCCTGGATCGGCAGGTGCACACCGTCATCACCGTCTGCGGCAACGCCGACCAAGTCTACCCGGCCTTCCCGGGGCAGGCCGTCCGTCACCGCTGGGGTTTCAGCGACCCCGCGCACGCTACCGGGACGCCCGAGGAGGTGAGATTGGAGTTCCGGCGCGTCCGCGACCAGACCCAGCTCGTCTTCGAGGCCTACGCCGCCGGACTCCGTCACCGGGCCTGATACGTTACCGTTTGCCATTTGCCGAGGCGTCCACCAATACGCTTCTATGGACATCCCCGGATTCTGGACCGCCCTAGGGCTGACGCTCCTCGCGGGGCTGTCCACCGGCATCGGCAGCATTCTGGCCTTCGGCGCACGTCGGGACAGCTACCGTTTTCTCTCCGTGTCCACCGGGTTCTCCGCCGGCGTGATGCTCTACGTCTCCTTCGTCGAAATACTGCCCAAGGGCGGCAAGGCCCTCGCCGACGCATTCGGTTCCGGTGCCGGTCCCTGGCACCAGGCCGGTTGGTTCTTCGGCGGCATCCTCTTCATCGGCCTGATCGACTTCCTGCTGCCGCACGGGGACGATCCCCATGAGCAGCACGCGCCCGCGGAAGCCGCGCCCCTGAGGGCGGGTTCCGCCCCGCACGCGCCTCACCCCTTCCGCCTGCATCGCATGGCGCTCTTCACCGCGCTGGCCATCGCCCTACACAACTTCCCCGAAGGACTCGCCACCTTCCTGGCGGCCATCGAGGACCCCCACGTCGGCGCCGCCATCGCCATTGCGATCGCGCTGCACAACATCCCCGAGGGGATGAGCATCTCCGTCCCGCTCTATTACGCCACCGGCAGCCGCGCCACCGCCTTCCTCTGGTCCTTCCTCAGCGGCCTGGCTGAACCCATCGGGGCGCTCATCGGCTTCTTCGGACTGCGCGCAATCATCGGATCCGATGCGCCCGGCTTGCCGCCCGCGGTCATGGGCGCCTCCTTCGCGGCCGTCGCCGGCATCATGGTCTTCATCAGCATCGACCAGCTGCTACCCACCAGCCGCGCCTACGGCAAGGGCCATGACAGCATCCTGGGGTTGCTCGGCGGCATGGTCGTCATGGCGCTCAGCCTCCTGCTGTTCAAGGTGGCCTGAGGCGCGGACCGTTTCGCCTGCAAACAAGAAGGCCCGGCGATGGCCGGGCCTTCGTGACGAACTCTCGGGCGATTAGCCCTTGGAGATTGAGGAGGCCTTGCCGTGCTCGGACTCGACCTTGACGGCCTTGCCGACGAGCTCTTTCACGCCGTCAGCGCCCTTGGTCTTGGCGGTGAGGGTGATTTTGGTTTCCTTGCCGGCCTTGTCTGCGACGACGACGACCTTCTTTTCGGCGTCGAAGGACTTCAGGGTGCCTTCGTTGGTCACGGTCTTGCCGCAACCGGCCTGAGCGGCGGCAGCGAGGGCGAGGGCTGAGAGGATGGAGAGGATGTTCTTCATGGGGTTGCGTTGAGGACATCATTTCTGTCCAGGCCGGGACGCTTTGCAAATCACAATCTGGGTTGATGCATGGAAGTCGTACTCCATCGTCCGAACCATGCCGAGGACGTCCCAAGCCCTGAAAAACGCGTTTTTGGCCATTTTTCTCTGGTTCGGCGCCGTCTTATCCGCCCATCCGATTCCCGACGTGCCGGTGAGGGGCAGTTTCCTCTCGGGGGGGGACGCCGAGATCACCATCGAGGTCGACCCCCGATGTTTCGAGGCCGACCCCGACAAGGCACCCTATTTCACGCCGCGCTCCCTGGCCCTCGCCTCGCCCGCCAAGCAGGAGGAACTCAGGCGTCTGGCCGCCGAATTCGCCTCGCGTAACGTCGAGTATCGTCTCGAGCCAATCGGTCGGGTCAGTCCGGAGTTCACCTTCGCGTTCACCGCCCCCGACGGTCTGGCCGTCCGTCCCAATGACGAGGCCGTGGTCCTGACCGGCACCTGGCGGACCAAAGTGACCGCGGGCGTCTCCGGCTGGCAGGTCCGATCCAAAGCCGAGAAGGGTCTCTCCGTCGTCGTGTCCAACACCGTCGACTTCATCCCGCATCCGCGCGTCGCCGTGCTGTTCCCCGGCGAGGACGGCTTCGTGCTCGATCTGGCGGGCGTCGCCTCCCGTGAGCCTGCGAAGCCCCGGCCCACCGTGGGCAAGGTTGAGGACGGACTCTCCACCTTCGGCAGCTTCTTCCGTCAGGGCTTCGTGCACGTCGTGCCGAAGGGCCTGGATCACATCCTCTTCGTCCTCGGCATCTTCCTGCTCACCGCCGCCTGGCGCCCGCTCCTGTATCAGGTGACCGCGTTCACCCTCGCGCACACCGTCACCCTGGGTCTCGCCACCTTCGGTCTGGTCTCCGTGCCCGCCTCCGTCGTGGAGCCGGTCATCGCCGCCAGCATCGTCTTCGTGGCGCTGGAGAACGTTTTCCGCCCCGTCTATTCCCTCCGTCGCCTCGCCACCGTCTTCGTCTTCGGCCTAATCCATGGCCTGGGCTTCGCGGGCGCCCTCGGCGACATCGCCTCCGCCACCGGCTCCCTGGGCGTGGCGCTGGTCGGTTTCAACTTCGGCGTGGAGGCCGGTCAGCTGGCCGTGATCGCGGTCGCGTGGGCGCTGACCTTCCGCCTCACCGATGAGTGGGTGCGCCGCTGGTTCGTGGTCGTGCCGGCTTCGGTCCTCATCGCCCTGACCGGTCTTTACTGGGCCGTCGAGCGCATCCTGGGCTGAGGGAAGGGTATTGAGCCCGGAGGGCGCCGCGTCCAGCCTGCGTCGCCCCCATGAGAGCCCTGCTCGCCTTCCTCTGCGCCGCCGTCGCGACGCTTTCCGCCGCGCCCCGGCCCAACATCATCGTCATCCTGACCGATGACATGGGCTACTCCGACCTCGGCTGCTACGGCGGCGAAATCGCCACGCCCAATCTCGACGCGCTCGCGGCGGGCGGCCTGCGCTTCACCCAGTTCTACAACACCGCGCGCTGCTGTCCGACCCGCGCCGCGCTGCTGACCGGACTCTATTCGCACCAGGCGGGCATCGGCCACATGGTGGACGACTGGAGCGTCAAGGTCGGCGAGGCCTACGCGGGCGACCTCAGCCGCAAGGCCGTGACGATCGCCGAGGTGCTGAAGGGCGGAGGTTACTCGACCTACATGGCGGGCAAGTGGCACGTCGCCCGCAAGGCCAAGGCCGAGAGCGAGGCCGACAAGCACAACTGGCCGCTCAGCAGGGGCTTCGACCGCTTCTACGGCACCATCCACGGCGCCGGCAGCTTCTTCGACCCCAACACCCTCGTACGGGATCGGTCCTACGTCTCGCCCTACGCCGATCCCGAGTACCGGCCGAAGGACTATTATTACACCGACGCCCTCAGCGACCATGCCGTGCGTTTCGTGACCGATCACCGAGCCTCCGCTCCGGACCGGCCCTTCTTCCTCTACCTCGCCTACACCGCGGCGCACTGGCCCCTGCACGCGAAGGAGGCCGACATCGCGAAATACCGCGGCCGCTACGACGCCGGTTACGGCGCGGTCAGCGCCGCCCGTCTCGAGAAGATGCGTGCCCTGGGCCTGCTCGACCCGAGGTGGAAGCCGGCTCCGCTCCGCGACGACTGGGCCGGCGTCAGCGACAAGGCATGGGAGGCTCGCTGCATGGAGGTCTACGCCGCCATGGTCGATTCCATGGATCAGGGCGTCGGCCGGCTCGTCGCCGCGCTCAAGGCCAACGGGCAGTTCGAGAACACCCTCATCCTCTACATGCAGGACAACGGCGGCTGCGCCGAGGCGATGGGCCGCAACGGGGCCTTCAAGCCGAGGGCCGACAGGCCGACCCTGCCTCCGCTGGACGCCGCCTACTTCCAGCCCGACATGATTCCCAAGCAGACCCGCGACGGCTTCCCCGTGCGGCAGGGCGCCGGCGTCATGCCCGGGCCCGCCGACACCTACGTCGGCTACGGACGTGGCTGGGCCGGTGTGAGCAACACGCCCTTCCGCGAATACAAGCACTGGTCGCACGAGGGCGGGATCAGCACGCCGCTCATCGCGCACTGGCCCGCCGGC
>Ga0208048_1000906_pt1 | contig 15651 bp, 11 predicted proteins | sample Malawi_45m_30L_FD_184163 | JGI IMG/M metagenome (GOLD analysis project Ga0208048, IMG submission 184163) | Freshwater microbial communities from Lake Malawi, Central Region, Malawi to study Microbial Dark Matter (Phase II) - Malawi_45m_30L... | ecosystem: Environmental > Aquatic > Freshwater >...
AGGGGATCAGTCAGTGCGTTGGTGAAGGTGCCGAAGCCGGGGTGGCGCATCAGCGCTGCAAGCAGCTGCGTACCGTTGGTGGTGTTGTTGAGCACGCTGTACTTCACCGGATCGTTGGTGGTCGTCTGCGGTTCCGCACGGAAGTACGAGTCACCCGTCAGCCTCACGAACTGCGGCTTGGTGCTGAGCGCGGCAGCCGCATTCGAGCCGGTACCCATCAGCGGACCTGTCCCGCGCAGGGCACGGATGTAGACGATCGGCTTGCCCCACGCATCCTTCAAGTGCGGGATGCCCGCATAGTTCACGAGCGAATCGGTAGGATTCTCGAGCTCCCCTAGATCGCTGTCCTTGGGCGTGAAGTACGAGGGGCGGTCCTTGCCCTCGACGCGGGTGCCGCGGCCGATCTGCGCCGTATTGACCTTGATGCGCACGGTGCGCGTGCCGTCGTTGAAGGTGAGGATGTTGCCGGTGGCCGTGTCATAGGCCGGATCATCGTCGCGCACGGCGCCACCCATCAGGTGCAGCAGCGCATTCTGCGTTCCGGTGATGGCGGGATTGGTGGTCCCGGCCAGCACGCTCTCGGGCACGATGCCGGGGTAGTAATTCCACTCCTGGTAGAACGCGTCGCAGGCCTTCGAGAACTCGTTCATCAGGCTCTGGGTCTGCGCGACCTTCGCGCGCGCCGATACCTTGCCGAGCGCCGGCAGGAGGAGGCCGATCAGGATCACGATGATGCCGATGGCGACCAAGAGTTCGGTCAGTGAGAAGGCGCGTGCGGTGTGGTGCTTCGTCATGGGTTCCTCGGGGCGTTTCGGGCCAGACGCCCGGCGACGATCCATGCCAAGGGCAAGGACGGCGACGGGCCGATGCCTCGTCACGCTCATCCGGGGGGAGTATACGGCTGGGCTGCCGGAGTCGATCCGCCAAACATGACCCTGATGGATCGAACTGCCCTTCAGGTGCGGGAGATCGGGTAGGGCGACGCACCATGGGCGTGCATCTGCCGCACGCCCTCGAAGATCGCGCACGCGGCGGCGGTGGCCAGGTTGAGGCTGCGGGCCTGCGGGTCATCGATCATGGGCAGGGTGAGCCGAGACTCGGGGCCGTGCGTTGCGGCGACCCACTCGTGCAGCCACTCGGGCACGCCGCCATTCTCCTGGCCAAACAGCAGATAGTCGCCCTGGCGGAGGTCGGCGTCCCAGTGCACGCGCGTGGCCCGCGTGGTGTAGAGCCAGAGTCGCCGGGGGCGCTCCAGGTCCAGAAATGCCTCCCACGAAGCATGCTCTCGGCAATCAACCAAGTGCCAGTAGTCGAGCCCGGCACGGCGCTTGGCCTTCTCGTCCATCGAGAAGGAGATGGGATGGATGATGTGGAGCCGGCACCGTGTGGTCATGCAGGTCCGGCCGATGTTGCCGGTGTTGTTGGGAATCTGCGGTTGGAAGAGCACCACGTTGAGCGTGGGCTCAATGAGCGGGCAGTGGGCCGCTTCGGTCATGGTGGGTCGCCTCCGTGCTCGCTGCGATCACCTTCGGGGGCATCGATCGGCCCACGGGGGATCTCGATGATGCTGTCGTAGATACGGCTGGGCTCGGTGAGTTGCGCCTCGATACGGTCGAGCCGCGGCACAAGCCGCAGGATCCACGGCTGGTTGGGATCGATTTCCGCTCGTCCCCCCAGCATGGTCGACTCCACCCCCTCGATGCAGGACACCTGCCCGAGTGGCACGGCCTGATCGCCTTGCACCGCCTCGACATCGAAGTCGAATCCCTCGTTGATTGCCAAGGCCTTCGATCCACTCGCTCGGGACCATCCTGAAATGCCGAACCGAGGTGTGAAGCTGCCGACCTGTTGGATCACAACCGCGTGCACCCGCGCTCGGAAGGTTTCGTCATGCGCTCCGAGCCCGAAGGTTGCCTTTGGGTCGAGCACCCTCAGCGTACCGAGGGGAATCACCCGTTCGCACTCCGCGATCACGGCCCCTTGGCTCAAAAGGCTTGCCGCTGACTCACGCGCGCTGAGACGGATCGTCGCTCGCAATTCACAGGGCCCCAGTCGATCGGGTGCCCTGACACCGATGGTGCCGCTCGAGAAGAGGATCCGGCCGTCGAAGGAGGGTTGTTGCCACTCGAGCTCGAGCGGCACCCATGTACCGTCGAGATTGGCCTCGACGGCCAGCAACTCGGCCTCGTCGACTTCCCCCGCCATGGGTTCGACCGTCTGGCTGGCGGTGATCTTCACCAGGCCTCCGGCTCGTTGACCCGCAGGAGCGATGCCCAATCCGACCGGCATGGATTCAAGCGCACGGAGCACCATCGGCTTGAGCTCCTCGCCGCTCACGCGCCCCGCGGCGTGCTGGTTGATCAGCCAGGCCCAGCTTGGCGTGATGAACCTGCCTGAGTAGGTCGGGAGTTCCATCGCCATCGTGAGCACGAGGCGAAGATCAGCATCCGAGAGCGTGCCGGCACGATCGCGGTTCTCAATCTCTTGCCAGGCGAGCTGGTCCTGCGCCCGCAGCACGCCCTGCATGGCCCAGACCGGGCGGTTGTCCAGCCACCATGCCCACGCGTGCGCGGGCAAGCTGAAGCGCCCGGAGACGAGCAGCGCAGCAGCCATCACGGCGAGTGCACCTGCCCCGGTCATCAACCCGAGCCGATGCTGCCGCAGGCCTTCGGTCACCGCGCCGGCGCGATTGAGCGCAGCACCACACTCGGGGCAGGAGCTGCCGGCATGACCACGCAGATCGAAGCCGCACGCGCGGCAGCAGGGGCTCCAGTTCACGAGTCGACCACGCCAGGCGCGCTGGGCGAGCATGCCCGCGGCAAGCAGCAGCAACGCTCCGGTGGACAGAAGCACGTCGTTCACGAGGATCCAGTCTGCCATGCTCGTAACATTGTACGGATGGGCTTGGCGGCCTCCATCCTCTTCCTCATGATCGGCTGCTCGGAGAGCACGGCTGATGCACCCGCAGCGCGCGGCATCGTGCTGGCGAGTCGCGCATGTCTGGATGATCCGGGATGGAGAGCAGTCGTTCACGCGGCAGCGGCGGTCCGTGGATGGCGTCTGGCAGCCGGCGGACCAATGGACCTTCCGGGCGTGGTCGAGCCCGATGGCGTCGATCATGCCATCGTGGTGGCGATGCCCGGCGAGGCCGGCCGCGCGCAGTCCGCCGCGTGGCAGCGCGCGTTCCGTGCCATCGACGATGATCCTTTTGAAGACGCGATGTGGGGCATCGTGACCGGACCTTCGCCCGGTGTGGCACTGAGGATCGCACAGCGAACGGAACCCGTGGTGCTGACTTCGGCGCTTGGCACGACGCCGCTTCCGGACTCCGCGTTTGCGCGAGCGACCTGGTTCAGCGAAGGTGTGCAGGGCGAGGTGCATCGCCGCGACGGCAGGGCATGGATCGTCGAGGCGCGTGGCGTCGAGCAGAGTGGTGCCTTCGCGCGCGAGTGGTCCGCAGACTGGGCGGATCTCATTTTCACCAGTGGACGCAGCAACGAGATGCGATGGCTCGTGGGCTACTCCTACCCGAGCGGTCGCCTGGTGCCGCGTCGGGGCGAGCTCTGGGTGCGTGAACTCGATGGCATCGAAACGCCGATCCGAAGCCCGCGCAGCAAGGCCATGCTCGCTGCCGGGAACTGCCTGATGGCGCACCTGCGTGACGAGGATTGCCTGGCCATGGCCCTGCTCGATGCGGGAGGTGTCGACCAGCTCGCCGGCTACGCGAGCGTGACGTGGGACGGTCGCGCGGGCTGGGGCTGCTCACGGTGGCTCTTCGATGAGCCGGGTCGATGGTCGCTTGCCGAGGCCGTTCAGTGGTCGCGTACGGAGCTGCTGGCGCGGATGCAACGGAGCCACCCCGATGACTTGCGACGGGTCGTCGATGCCTTCGATCGCAGCGCGCGACGGGACTTCGAGGCTGCGTGCGATACATGGATGACCGACGTACCGGGCGAGGCCCGGCAGGCCCGCATGGGTGCCCTGTGGGACCGCGATGGCTTCCTCTTCGTGGGCGATCCTGCCCGGCGCATGGCGCCAGCCGACAGCGGGCGGTGGTGGGAGGGTGGGATCGTCTGGCGTGACGGTGAGCCGTGGTTCGAGGTTCGCGCGCTGTCGGATCGGGCGCCTCAGGCCCCTCCGGCGATCCAACTTCCCCTGGGGATGCGTGCGCGGGTGGCCAGCCGCAATGAGGGGCCCTGGTGCGTGGCGGACTCCTTCGCCATGCTGCTGGAGCCTGGGACTTGGAAAGCGGGCCGCACATGGGCTGCGCCGCTCTGGCGGGCATCGGAGTATGATTCCCCTCCAACCAAAGGAACCCGATGATTCCCGTCCTCCTTGCCAACCTTGCCTGGGTCCTGTTCCTTGCTTTCTGGTGCGTGCTGTACTTCGCACAGTCCAAGGCCGACGGTGGCTCCGGCAGCAGGTACAAGGATCAGTGATTCGAGGCGGGCGATGTTGCGCCCCCAGTCAGCCATCCTGCCCGATTAGCTCAGCTGGATAGAGCACCGGTTTCCTAAACTGGAGGTCGCGCGTTCAAATCGCGCATCGGGCGTTCTTTCGGAGGTCGCGATGTGGATGAAGCCGGGGCGGCTCACCCGCCTGTACACGATCCTCTGGATCGTCACGAGCCTGCTTGCGCTGCTCACCCTGGTGCTGCGCTCGGGGCGTTGAGGCCGCTCGTTGGTGAAGGCAATGCCGATGGGCGGACTCGAACCGCCGACCTTCGGGTTATGAATCCAACGCTCTAACCAGCTGAGCTACATCGGCGAAGGGTCGAGGAGTGTAGGGGCCATGGGCTGACTCCTGCAACCGCTGCAGAACCCGGCGTTCAGGCGCCAGCGCTGGCCGTGGCGGCCGTCGCGCTGCGCAGCCATCGGCGTCCGAGCGCGGTGCCCGCGAACTCGGGGCTCTTGCGCGCGATCGCTGCGGCGATCAGTCCCATGAACATCGGCTGCGGCCGCACCGGGCGGCCGGTCAGTTCGGGATGGAACTGGCCGCCGATGAAGTAGGGGTGCGCCGTGATCGGAAGTTCGAGGACCTGCATGATCGGTTGCGTCGGGTGGCGACCGCTGAAGACCATTCCGCCCGCTGTGAGTTGCGTGACGAACGAGGGGTCGACCTCGTAGCGATGGCGGAAGCGCTCGCGGATGCTGGTCGCGTTGCCGTAGAGGAAGCTGGCCAGGCTGCTGGCGGTGAGCTGCACGTCCTGCGCGCCAAGTCGCATGGTTCCACCAACGATCCCTTCAAGCCGCTTCTGGTCGGGCAGCTCGCTGATCACAGGGTGCTTGGTGGTCGTACTGAATTCCGTGCTGTCCGCATCGGTCATGCCGAGCACGTTGCGCGCGTACTCGATGACGGCGACCTGGAAGCCCAGGCAGATGCCCAGGAAGGGCGTCTTGGATTCGCGCGCCCACTGCACGGAGAGGATCTTGCCCTGCACGCCGCGGCTGCCGAAGCCGCCAGGCACGATGATCCCATCGACACCCTCGAAGGTCTTGGCTGCATCCGAGGCCGAGGCGATGTCGCTGGTCTCGAGCCAGCGCACGTCCAACCTCGCACCGAGCTCGATGCTGCAATGCTCGAGAGCCTTCTCGATGCTCGCGTAGGCATCGCGCAGCGACGAGTACTTGCCGGCGATGCCGATCGTGACGGCGTGCTGGCGATCAGCCTGCAGCTTGGTCGTGAAGGTGTTCCACGATGCGCGGGCACGGTCCTCGCGGGCGGGATCGACGCGGTCGTGCAGCGACAGGATCGAGAGGATCTCGCGGTCGAGGCCCGCCTGGCGCATGGCGTCGGGAATGGAGTAGATCGATGTGCGGTCGTGCATCGAGAAGATGCGCTTCAGCGGGACGTTGCTGAACATCGCGATCTTCTCCATCACCTTCTCGGTGACGGGATTCTTGGCGCGGCAGGCGACGATGTTGGGCTGCACGCCGGCTTCCATCAGCCGCTTGATGCCCAGCTGCGCCGCCTTGGACTTCTGCTCGCCCAGGATCGACGGCTCCAGGATGTAGGTCAGCGCCACGAAGCAGGTGCTGCCGGGGCCTTCCTCGAATGCCAGCTCGCGCAGCGCCTCGATGTAGAAGCCGTTCTCGTAGTCGCCGGCGGTGCCGCCGACCTCGACGAACACTACGTCGAGTTGCTTGCCGCGCGGGCCGCTCATGGCGAGCTCGCGCAGCTTCATCTTCACTTCGCCGGTCACGTGCGGGATCATCTGCACGTCGCGGCCCAAGTAGCCGCCACGACGCTCACGCTCGAGGATCCGCGTGTAGACCTGGCCGGCCGTGACGAAGTTCTTGCGCGAGAGGTTCTGGTCGAGCAGGCGCTCGTAGGTGCCCAAGTCCATGTCGGTCTCGAGCCCGTCGTCGAGCACGAACACCTCGCCATGGCGGTAGGGATTCAGCGTGCCGCTGTCGATGTTGAGATAGCCCTCCATCTTGATGGGCGCAACGCTCAGCCCCTTGTCCTGGATCAGCTTCGCCAGCGATGAGCTGAAGATGCCCTTGCCCAAGCCGCTCATGACCGTTCCGATGACGACGACGAACTTGGTGATGCCGCGCTGGTAGCCCACAGGAGCCGGTGAGTAGTGCTCGGTGTTGGCCTCGCTCGAGGCACCGAACTGGCTCAGGAAGCCGCAGTCGGCGCCGTCTTGGGCGGGCTGGTCGTTGTCAGGGGGCATAACCAAGCGTACAGCGGCGGGCCCACCCGAAACAAGCGGCGAACGCAGCGATTTCCCGAGCAGGGATACCCTCTCTGCATGCATCTCATCGCCCTCGTCCTGTGCTCGGCAGCCATGGCCCTCAGTCCTGTGCAGCGTCGGCAGCCGCCCGCGCCGATGCCTGAGGTCGACGCAACGACCGGGCGCGATCTGCGCGTCTACGCGCCTGATCGGCTGGTCGACTACGGCCACATGAAGCTCGAGCTCCGCTTCGAGCGGCTCGAAGACCGTGCGTTCACGGCCAAGCAGACGATGACGGTGCGTCCGATCGGTGTGCCGGTGCGTGGTCTGCGGCTCGATGCGCCGGGACTGGCGATCGCGTCGGTCGTCGACGGTGAAGGCAAGCCCGTCGAGTGGTCGCATGATGGTTCGTCGCTCTTTCTGCATTTCGCCGCACCGCTGGGCGATGCATGGACCACCCTCGTCACGACCTACTCGTGCACAGACCCGATCGACGGCATGACCTTCACGCCTGCGGGCGCTGATGCCAAGGCGTACCCGGCCGAGGTCCACACGCAGGGGCAGCCCGAATCGAATCGATACTGGTTCCCATGCCACGACTTTCCCAATGAGCGCATGACGACCGAGCTCGTGATCGACGTGCCAGCGGGGGTCAGCGCGAGCGGCAACGGCAAGCTCGTGTCGCACGCGGTGGCCAACGGCCGCGAGACCTGGCACTGGCTGCAGGACAAGCCGCATGTCGCGTATCTGGTGAGCCTGGTGGCCGGCACCTTCGAGCGCACCCTGCTTCCCAATGTTCGCTCTCGCGTTCCCATGCAGGTCTGGGCCCTGCCCGGCCACGCCGAGGAGGTCCACAGGACCTATGACCGGACGGATGAGATGATCGAGGTGCTCGCCGAGCGCTTTGGCACGCCGTATCCGTGGGCCCGTTACGACCAGCTCATCGTGCGTAATTTCGGTGCCGGTGGCATGGAAAACACCAGTGTGACCAGCCTGCTGCCGGGTGCCTGGCTGAGCGAGGCCGCCGCGAAGGACAGTGACTACGACAGCCTGATCGCCCACGAGCTCGGGCACCAGTGGACGGGTGACTACATCACCTGCACGAGCTGGGATCACCTTTGGCTCAACGAAGGCTGGGCGACGTACTGCGAGAACCTGTGGTTCGAGCGGCGTGACGGCGCGGATGGCTACTTCGACGAGGTGCTCGACAATGCGGGCGTGGCCAGGCGAGATCGGGTGGATGTGCCGCACGAGGCCATGTGCTCGAAGTGCTGGCGCGACCCGGGGGAGACCTTCTCGCGGCTGGCGAATCCCTACCCCAAGGGGGCCAGCATCCTGCACATGCTGCGCGAGATGCTCGGCGATCGTGTGTTCTTCGCGGGGGTGCAGTCGTACATGAAGCAGTTTGGGCTCAAGACGGTCGAGACCGATGATTTCCGCAAGTGCCTCGAGGAAGCGAGCGGTCTCTCGCTGGAGTGGTTCTTCGACCAATGGTGCATGCGGCCCGGTACGCCCGAGTTGAAGGTCGTCCCCGCATGGGACGGTGCGACACGCACCCTCACCGTCACCGTGGATCAGGTGCAGACCATCGACGAGAAGCGACCTGCCTTCCGCTTCACGCTGCCGATCCTGGTCCGTACCGCGGGCAGCGAGCGCATGCTCGCCATCGAGACCCGCGAGAAGACCGCGACCCGCTCCTGGGAGCTTGACGGACCGCCGGTTCTTGTCGCGGTCGATCCGCGCGTGGCCGTCCTCAAGACCGCCACCATCGAGATGCCCACGGCGTGGTGGCTGGAGCAGGCCATGAAGGGGCCGAATTCGGCCAGCCGTCGGCAGGCGATCCAGGCGCTCGGCACGCGCGATGAGCCGGGCGTGGCAAAGGCACTTGAGGCGATCATTCGTGATCCGGCGCGTCGATGGACCCAGCGGCAGGATGCCGTTGCGTCGCTGTTCTCGCTTGGCTCGCCCCCATCTCGCGAGATCGCCATGCAGGTGCTGGCCGACTTCACGGGCGTGCCGGCGAGTGCTGATGCGGCGCAGGCAGCCAGCGATCCACGCGTCCGGCGTGCGGTGGTCGATCGACTCGCAGAGGACACCACACCTGCTGCCGTGGCCAGGGCGATGGATCTTGTACGAACCGATGGCAGTCCCGCATGCAAGGCGTCAGCGATCAGCTCGCTCGTGGCCATGAAGGAGCGCTGGGGCGATCAGGGCGATGCCGCTCGATCAGTGCTGGTGGATGCCCTCGCCATCGAGTCCAGCAGCGAGAGGGTTCGCACCGCGGCGCTGGACGCACTGTCCGAAGTTCCGGTGCCCGCGGCGTTGGCGGAGATCAGGAAGTTCGCAGCGGTCGGGAACCTGGACCGCATGCGCCCGACGGCGATTCGCGCGCTGGCCGCCAACCTGCCGCCAGCCGAGCAAGAAGCCGAACGACGAGCCGTGATTGCCGAGCTTGTGGCCATGATCGACGATCACGAGGAGCGTGCGGCCCGTGCGGCCGCAAGCCAGTGCGCTCGACTGAAGCTGGTCGAAGCGCGCGAGCGGCTTGAGCGCATGGCCGGCAGCGACCGGCGCCCATCGATGCGCGAGGCAGCCAAGGGTTGGTTGAAGGAGATCGGCTGAGCGTCAGCCATTCGTGGCGCGCCAATGCGCCACGAAGGCTTCGTACTGCTCAGGGGTGTCGATGCCCTGGAACGCCGTCGTGCCGAAGGCGACGGCGATCGCGTGACCGTGCTCGAGCGCGCGCAGCTGCTCAAGGCTCTCGCAGACCTCGAGCGGCGATGGAGGCAGCGAGACGAAGACCGGCAGGAACTCGCGGCGGTAGATGTACAGGCCCACGTGCTTCCACGGTGCAACGCCGGGCTGCGAGCGCACGAAGGGCACGAGGCTGCGGCTGAAGTAGAGCGCGCGGCGATTCACGCCGACCACGCACTTGACGACGTTGGGATTGCCCGGGTCTTCGCCCGGTGCGAAGGGGGAGACAAGGGTCGCCATCGGGGCCCCTGGATCGGCGAGCAAGGCTGCGATGGTGCGCTCAATCAGTTCGGGCTCGAGTTGCGGCTCGTCGCCTTGGATGTTGACGACGATCTCGGCATCGAGCCCCGCGGCCACCTCGGCGATGCGGCTCGTGCCATTGGGATGGTCGGCGCGGGTCATCGCGACCTCGGCGCCGCACGCGCGAGCGGCGGCAGCGATGCCGTCGTGGTCGGTGGCGACGATGATCCTCGACAGGCTGGGGCAGGTGCGCGCCTGCTCGATCACATGCTGGATCAACGGGCGGCCGGTCCGGTCGGCCAGCGGCTTGCCCGGGAAACGGGTGCTCGCGAAGCGTGCGGGGATGACGGCGGCGATGCGCAGCGAGGCCATTGTCAACTCAGGAGAGCTGGCGGACGAGTTCGTCCGTCTCCTTACGGCGCGCGCGGATGTCGCGGAAGCCGATGTCCTTGCGAAGAATCGCGGAGCAGAGCTCCTGCGCGTCCTTCGCGTGCTGGATGCTCTTCTCGGCCTTGGCCAGCTCGATGAGCGTGACCATCAGGTCGTAGCGGATGTCCATCTCGCGGTCGCCGGTGGTGACGTCGAGCGCGGCGAGCGCTTCCTTGAACTCGCCGACCGCCTCGCCATGCCAGCCTTCCTGCACGAAGCACCGGCCGAGCAGGTGGGCCGCGATGACGCGGTACTTGCCTTCGTCCTTTGCTTCCTGCAGGCTCTTCATGGCGTCCTCGTAACGGCCGAGCTCGAAGAGCAGACGGCCCAGGTCGTACTTGACGCCGCGGTCGGTCGGGTACTTCGACGCACGCTCGGCGAAGCAGGCGGCCTCGAACTCCTGCACCTGCTTGAGGCCCGCTGCGTGCTGCGCGACGGCCCTGGCGTCGCCGGAGTCGGCGGCGGCCTTGATGGCTTCGAGCTTTCGGCGCGCCCGCAGGATGCGGATGTTGTCCGCTTCCATCTTGAAGCGGTACTCGCCGATGTTCTTGAAGCCGGTGGTGTAGACCTCGATCGCGAGCGCCTCGCCTTCGGGCGTACCGGCGCGGCGCAGCAGCTGCGCGTACTTCAGCACGGCTTCCGGAGACTGGGGCTTCTCGTCGAACTCGCGCTTGGCCACCTCCATCTGGAGCTGGTCCTTGCCGCCCGAGCCCGAGAGGCTGTCGGCGGCCTGGAGCTCGGCCTGCTTGTCGGCATCCTTCACACGGGTGAGGAACGCGCCTTCCTTGCCGAGGTTCTCGTTATAGCCGCCTCGCTTGATGGCCAGCGCGGCCTGCAGCTGCCGAAGCTCGGCCTGCAGCGCTCCATCGCTTGCGTCCATGTCGACGGCGGCCTCGCCGCACTGCAGGGCCTGCTCCCACGCCTCGACACCGGCAAAGGCATCCTTGGCGCGCAACCAGAGCTTCTTGTTGGGCTTGGCGTTCTGCGCCAGATTCACGGCGCCGAACACGCTCTTGGCCGCCCACTGGCCGAAGTCGGGGAGCCCTGCCTTGGCGGCGGACTCGAGGCAGGTGAGCGCCAGGCCAGCATCGCGGACGTTGCAGAACCACTGGTACTCGCTGACCGCGAAGCGGTCGACGAGCCCGATGCCATCGATCATCTTGACGTCGCTGCTGGCCGCTGACTTGCCGCCGGCGTTGAGGTGCGCCATGGCGGCGTCGTACATCTCGGTGTGCACGACGAGGTTGTTGGGGTCGAACTTCACCGACATCGCGAACATGGTGAGCGAGTAGGTCCACTCACCCTTGCGCATGGCTTCGCGCGCCTTCTCGGCGTAGCGGGCGGCCTTCGCGGGATCGGCCACGAAGGCCGGCGGCGGTTCGGATTTCTTCCAGGGAAGGATCACGGGCGGTCTCGGACGCGGGAGTGTACCCACGACGGATGGCCCAGGGGAGCGCCCATCGAGCGTTACCATCGAGCCGTGCCGAGCCGAGGCCATGACATCGTGTGGTATCCCGACCCGGTCCTCAAGCGACGGGCCGAGCCCGTGGCCGCCATCGACGAGGGCATTCGAGCGCTCATTGAGGACATGTTCGCGGTCATGCGCGAGGAGGAAGGCCTGGGCTTGGCTGCACCACAGGTCGGCCGGTCCCTTCGGATCTTCGTGACCGAGGAGCACGAGCAGTTCCCCGCGCGCGCCTACCTCAATCCACGACTGATCACCGCTGATGGCCCGGTGGCCGTGCGCGATGAAGGCTGCCTGAGCCTGCCCGGGATTCGCGTCGGCGTTCGCCGGCCCGCGCACGTCAGGATCGAGGCGACCGGCCTCGATGGCGAACGATTCGAACTCGAGGACAGCGGCCTCATGGGTCGCTGCTGGCTGCACGAGCACGATCACCTTGAAGGTCGGTTGATCACGGACTGGATGTCACCGATCGATCGGTTGGCGGCTCGCCGCGCGCTGCGTGATCTCGAGGCAGCCTTCGAGGAAGGCCAGTGAGCGCGCGGGTGGCGCTCCTGGGATCGGGGGCCTTCGCGATTCCGAGCTTTTCGGCGCTGGCGGCGAAGCCGGGCATCGAGGTCCCGTTGGTCATCACGCAGCCTGACCGGCCCGCTGGCCGCGGTCGCGTGCTCGAGCCCACGCCGGTGGGGGCGTGGGCCGCGCGCGAGGGGCTTCGCGTGGTCAAGCCCGAGGACATCAACGCGCCAGAGTGGGTCGAACTGCTCGTGCGCGAACGCATCGATGCGATTGCCGTGATTGCCTTCGGACAGAAACTCTCGCCCGCGGTGCTCGATGGTCGCGTGGCCTGCAACCTTCACGGATCACTCCTGCCGCGATGGCGAGGGGCTGCGCCGATCCAGCGCAGCGTGATGGCCGGTGACGACGAGGTCGGCGTGACCGTGATCTCCATCGCCTCGCGGATGGACGCTGGCGTGGTGTACGCGCGGGCCGCGACCACCATCGGTCCAAGCGAGACCAGCGGTGATCTGCATGACCGTCTCGCGCAGCTCGGCGCGCCGGCGATGGTGGCAGTGGTGCAGGGATTGCTCGACGGGACGGCGCGCGGGACCACGCAGGATGAGTCGCTCGCCACGCGCGCGCGCAAGCTTTCTCGCGCGGATGCGTGGGTTGATCTTCGTGGTACGGCCCGTGAAGTGTGTGCGCGCATCAACGGGCTGTCGCCTTGGCCAGGGACCGATTGCACCATCGCGGGCGATGGACACGAGCCCATGCCGATCAAGCTGCTGCGCTGCCGCGCGGTCGATGCATCGCTGCCGGTGGGCAGCGTGGCCATCAGTGGCGTGGTCGGTTGCGGCGAGGGTGCGATCGACGTCCTCGAAGCGCAGGTGCCGGGTGGCAAGCCCATGCCGCTGGTCGATCTGATGCGCGGCAGACGCTGGAGCAGGGCGACCTTGGCGAGTGAGCCTCATGCACCGGCTGCGCACTGACGAACTGGACTACCCGCTCGATCCGGCGTGCGTGGCGACGGTGCCTGCTGAGCCGCGGGACAGCGCACGCATGATGGTCGTGCGGCGCTCGAGTGCGGAGGTCGTGCACGCCAGGGTCCGCGACCTGCCGACGTGGCTGGCAGCCGGCGACCTGCTCGTGGCCAACCACACCAAGGTGGCTCCCGTGCGGTTCGAGGGCGCGCGGCTGGGCGACGCACGCGCGGTCGATGGACTGTTCGTGGCCCCCGTGGGCGATCGGGCATGGACCGCGCTGATCAAGGGGGCGAAGCGGCTGCGGCCGGGCGATCGGATCGAGTTGCGCGGCGCCACGGGCGAGCGCGCCGAGGTGATCGCGCGCGAGCGCCGCGATGAGTCGTGGGTGATCGACTTCCCCGATGCACCGACGCCGATCCTCGAGCGCGTCGGGCGGGCACCGCTGCCTCCCTACATCTTGGGGGCGAGGCGCGATCGGCACGAGTCGACCGACGAAGCGAGCGATCGCGATCGCTACCAGACGGTCTATGCGCAGGCGATGAGCCGCCCAAGCGTGGCGGCACCCACGGCGGGGCTGCACCTGACGCCTGAACTGCTGCAACTCCTTCGACAGCAGAGCGTTGCGTGGTCAAGTGTGGAGTTGCAGGTGGGTCTGGGGACCTTCAAGCCGATCGAGGCCCAGTGGCTCGATGAGCACCCGATGCATGCGGAGTGGTGCCGGATCGAGCAGGCATCGCTCGACGCGGTCTGCGCGACCCGTGCGGTGGGCGGGCGTGTGATCGCGGTGGGCACCACGAGCGTTCGCGTCCTCGAGAGCCTGCCTCTGCCCCCGCGTGCGGGGGAGTTCGACACCCGGCTCATGATCGCGCCCGGTCATGCGTTCAGGTTGGTGGACGGGCTGCTGACCAACTTCCACCTGCCTCGGAGCACGCTCTTGGCGCTCGTGGGTGCGATGGTCGGTTTGGAGCGCCTCAGGTCGCTCTACGCCGCCGCCCAGCGCGAGGGCTACCGCTTCTACTCCTACGGCGACTGCATGCTCATCCTGCCGTGAGGCGCGGGCGTGGGATCGTCGGAATTTCCCGTCGGAAAGTCGCGCGCCGAGCCGATGGAAGCCCGAGCGCGCATGACGGCGCGCGGTAGGCTTGCAGCACGTCACGGAGGACGAAACGATGCAGGTGAGTGCGCTCGTGAAGGCAGTCGATGGAGTGACCTTGGTCGCAGGCGGCGAGGTCGAGGTCGCATCGCTCGCGGATGACTCGCGCCAGGTGAAGCCGGGCGCGATGTTCGTCGCCAGGGCCGGTGCCCACGGTGATGGCCGTGCGTTCATCCAGGATGCGATCGCCAAGGGCGCGGTCGCGGTGCTTGCCGACGACGGCGTGGAGCCGATCGACGGCGTGGCGTGGCTTGCTGTGCGACGCGGCGCGACGCAGCACGGCGCGAAGGACGCCGCTGCACTGCTGCCATGGATCGCCGAGGCATTCCACGGTTTCCCCAGCCGCCGGTTGCGGCTGGTCGGCATCACGGGAACCAACGGCAAGACGACGACGACGTACCTGTACAGGCACATCGCACGGATCGCGGGGCGCCGCTGTGGCCTCATCGGCACGGTCGAGACCGACGATGGAGCGGGCACCGTGGCGAGCAACCTCACCACGCCGGGGGCGATCGAGCTCAGCGCGACCTTTGCGCGCATGGTGGGCAACGGTTGCGATGGTGCCGTCATGGAAACGAGCAGCCATGCGCTCCACCAGGGCCGGGTGGCGGCGCTGCGGTTCGGCTGCGGCATCTTCACCAACCTGACCGGTGACCATCTGGACTACCACGGTTCGATGGAGCACTACGCGAGCGCCAAGGCGATCCTGTTCGCGGGTCTCGATCCGTGCGCAACGGCGATCGTGAACGCCGATGACCCCGCGCACGAGCGCATGCTGCGCGACTGCCGCGCCAACGTCATCCGATGCAGCGTGCGCAGCCCGCGCGCCACGGCCAGCGCGCAGGAACTGCGCGTGGGCGTGGGCAGCATGCGTCTTCGGCTCAACGGGCCATGGGGGCGCATCGAGGCGCAACTGCCGTTCACCGGGCGTCACAACACCATGAACACGCTGCAGGCCGTGGCCGCTGCGTGGTCCGGCGGGATCGATGGAAGCGTGATCGAGCAGGCGCTCGCCACATGCGCCGCTCCGCCGGGCCGGCTCGAGCCCGTTACCGCGCCGGGCGATCCGTTCACGGTGGTCGTCGACTACGCGCACACCGACGACGCGCTCCTGAACGTCTGCACGGCCTTGAAGTCCGTGCTCGAACCCGGTGGCCGACTGATCACCGTCTTCGGCTGCGGCGGCGATCGCGATCCCACCAAGCGGCCGCGCATGGCGCGCGTCGCGTGCGACCACAGCGATGTGGTCGTCGTCACCAGCGACAATCCGCGCACCGAAGCGCCCGAGTCGATCGTCGATCAGGTCATGGCCGGCGTGCCGCAGGGCACGGCTGCGATCGTGCATCGCGTGACGGATCGTTCGGCGGCGATCCATGCCGCGGTGGCCGAGGCCCGTGAGCGCGATGTGGTGCTCATCGCCGGCAAGGGTCACGAGGACTACCAGATCATCGGC
>Ga0208048_1000907_pt1 | contig 15650 bp, 12 predicted proteins | sample Malawi_45m_30L_FD_184163 | JGI IMG/M metagenome (GOLD analysis project Ga0208048, IMG submission 184163) | Freshwater microbial communities from Lake Malawi, Central Region, Malawi to study Microbial Dark Matter (Phase II) - Malawi_45m_30L... | ecosystem: Environmental > Aquatic > Freshwater >...
GGTTAAAAGAGGTTGAATAACGAGGGATAATTGTAAAGATATGTCAGCACGATTATGGGTCGACTAGGACCCATGTTCCCACGACCGAAACCGCCATGGAGACCGAAGCCGACCAATCCGCCTTGGACCGCGCCCGCCGGGGGGATCTGTCGGCTTATAACGAGTTGGTCCTGAAGTACCAAGGCCGGATCTTCGCCAAGGTCTTCTCTCTTCTGCGCAATCGCCAGGACGCCGAAGAAATCACCCAGGACACCTTCATCCGCGCCCATCATGTCCTGGCCTCCTTCCGCGGTTCCGCCTCGTTTTCGACCTGGATCCATCAAATCGGCACAAATCTCGCCCGTAACCGCTACTGGTATTGGCGCCGCCGCAAGCGCGATCAGTCCATGTCCCTCGACGCGGACATCGGCGGCGACCCCGGCGCGACCCTGCATGATATCCTGTCCGACGGCGCCCAAGGCCCCGGCCATGAGGCCCAGCACAACGAATTCGTCCGGAAAGTGGCCGAGTGCATGGAACAATTGAAGCCGGAGCACGCTCGTATCCTGACGATGCGTAACGTCCGCAACATGTCATACGAAGAGATCGCCGAAGACCTCGGTCTCTCCATCGGCACCGTCAAGAGCCGTATCAACCGCGCCCGCGAAGCCCTGCGCGAACTCATGGGAGAGGAGTTCCGGGGATGAGCGCCGCCGAATTCGATATGCTCGTCGCCCTCTTCCTGGAGGGCAACGCCTCCGCCGAACAGGTCGCCCGCCTGCGTGCCGCGATGAGCACCTCGCCGGCCTTGCGCGCCCGTTTCCAGGCCAACGCCCGCCTGCATCAGGCGCAGCTCGCCTGCCTGAGACGCCGTGAAGAGAGTTCGTCGGCCGGCGTGATGTCCTGGTTGCACGCCTATGGACAGCGCATGGGCCGTTCGTTCGCCCACCTCTGCCTGCTCGCCCTCGTCTTCGTCGAACTGCAGGTCACGATCCCCGCGGAATACTCCGGCCTGCTTTCGTACGTCGAAGAACAGTCGCCCGTCGAGGAAACGGTGCTCGGCTCGTCGGGGATGCCGGTCCGTCTGATCAGCGATGTCGTCCAGGAAGCCGAACTTTCGCAGGTCCTCGAGGTCCCTGAGCTCACCATGCCCGTGCTCACCATGCCCGAGATGGTCATGCCGGCCGATGAGCCCACGGCGATGGAGGTCTGAGGCCGATATCCTTCCTTGCCTCCGGCCGCTGACGGAGGTCAATTGGGGCACCGATGAAGGCCACAGGCTACAGGACCGAGGTACGCCTCAAAGGCATCGCTGCCGCCCCCGGTGTCGCCCGTGGTCCCGCTTACCCGCTGATGCGGGGCATGGCCATCGTCGCCTGCGACAAGGTCGCCGACCCGGAGGCCGAGATCCGTCGTTTCGAAGGCGCCCTCGCGGCCACCCGGCGGGAGATCGCGCAGCTCCGGGACGACGTCGCCCGCAAGCTCAATGAGTCCGAGGCCTCCATCTTCGACGCGCACCTGCTCGTGCTCGAGGACGTCGCCCTGATCGACGACGTCGGCCGCGAGGTGCGTTCCACCGGCCTCAACGTCGAGTTCTGCTTCCAAGAGGTCGCGAAGCGTTATATCGAGATCTTCGAGAAGATGGACGACGACTTCCTGCGGGAGCGGGCGGCGGACATCCGGGACGTCACCGGGCGCGTGCTCGACCAGCTCCTCGGCACCCAGCCCGACCGCGTCGGGCAGGCGGCCCAGGCTCACGTCATCGCCGCGCGTGACCTCACGCCCTCCGACACCGCCGGACTGCACGACGGCGGCGTCCTCGCGTTCGTGACCGAAGAAGGCGGCCGTACCAGCCACTCCGCCATCATGGCCCGTTCGCTCGACGTCCCCGCGGTCGTCGGCGTGAAGGGTCTGATGGAGGCCGTCCGCGAGGACGACGTCATCCTCGTCGACGGCGAGACCGGCCTCGTCATCCTCAATCCGACCGCCGCGACGATCGACGGCTACCGTGACAAGGAGCAGGCGATCCGCCAGCGTCGTGACCGCGTGCGCGCGGAAGTCTCGTTCCCCGACCTGACCGCGGACGGGGCCGCCTTCAGCCTGCTCGCCAATATCGGCGAGCCGGTTGAAATGGAAGACGCGCTCGCCTGCTGCGCCCGCGGCGTCGGCCTGTACCGGACGGAGAACCTCTACCTGCGGTTCGACGGCTGGCCCGATGAGCGCGTGCAATTCGAGGAATACGCCGCAGTCGTGCGCCTGGCGAAGGGCCGGCCGGTGACGTTCCGCACCCTCGACATCGGCGGCGACAAGCGCCTGGGCGACCTGAGCGACGAGGCCAACCCCTTCATGGGCTACCGCGCCGTGCGCATATGCCTGGAACGCCCGGACGTCTTCCGTCCGCAGCTCCGCGCGCTCATCCGCGCGGCCGCGCTGGGGCCGGTCCAGGTGATGTTCCCGATGATCTCGGGCGTCGAGGAGCTGCGCCGCGCGAAGGCCGTCTTCCGCGACGTCGAAGCCGAGCTCGCCCGCGAAGGCGTGCGCCCTGCCGAGGCGATCCGCCTCGGCGCGATGATCGAGATCCCTTCGGCCGCGCTCGTCGCCGACGCGCTCGCCGATGAGGCCGATTTCTTCAGCGTCGGCACCAACGACCTCGTCCAGTACCTGCTCGCCGTGGACCGCGGCAACCAGCGCGTCGCCTCGCTCTACGATCCCTGCCATCCCGCCGTCGTGCGCACGCTCCTGGCGATCTTCGCCGCCGCGCAGAAGGCGGGCATCCCCGCCGCCGTCTGCGGTGAGCTCGGCGGCGATCCGCTCTGGGCGCCCTTGCTGATCGGCCTCGGCGTGCACGAGCTCAGCATGAGCCCCGCCGCCTTGCCGGAGGTCCGTTTCGTCCTCCGCCATTCCGCCGCCGCCGAACTCCGCGAACTCGCCGCCCAGGTCGTCGCCTGCGACGACGCCGCCCGGACGCGAGTGCTGCTGCAGGAGTTCGCCGCGGCCAAACTCAAGCTACGCTGATGTCCTCCCGTCTCCCCGCCGCGAACCCGCATGTCGCGGCCATGTCTCCTTACGTCCCCGGCGAGCAGCCGCAGGGCGGGGACTGGGTCAAGCTCAACACCAACGAGCACCCTTATCCGCCGAGCCTGCGCGCGCTGGAGGCCATCCGCGTCGCCTTGGTCAACGACGGCGCCGCGCTGCGTCTCTACCCGTCGCCGGACTCCGCGCCCCTGCGCGAGGCCGTCGCGCGCTTCCATGGTTGCGAGGCGGCGAACGTCGTCGCGGGCAACGGTTCCGACGATGTCCTCAACCTCCTGATCCGCGCCTACGCCGGTCCCGGCCGCCCGATCGGCATGCTCAATCCGAGTTATTCGCTCTACCCGGTGCTCGCGGCCGCTCAGCAAGCGGAGGTCGTCAAGGTCGAGGTCACGGACGCCTTGGGCGTCGACGTCGACGCGGTCACCCGTTCCGGAGCCGCGGTCTTCTTCCTCACGAACCCGAACGCCCCTCTCGGCGTGGCCTTCGCGACGGACGTCGTCCGCTCGCTCGCCCGGGCCTTCCCGGGCCTGCTCGTGGTCGACGAGGCCTACGCGTCCTTCGCCGACGCGGACTGCGTCGCCCTCGTGCGCGAGTTCCCGAACGTCGTCGTCACCCGCACGATGTCCAAGGCCCACGCCCTCGCCGGACTGCGCGTCGGTTACGCGCTCTGTCCGCCCGGCGTCGCCGAGGTGCTCCACCGGGTCCGCGACAGCTATAACGTCGACCGCCTCGCGCAGGTCGCCGCCGCCGCCGCGCTCGACGACCGCGAGTGGCTCGACGCGACCGTCGCTCAGGTGCGCGCCACGCGCGATCGCCTCGCCGCCGCGCTCCGTCGGCTCGGCTGGCAGGTGAACCCCCCCGCCGGCAACTTCGTGTTCGCCGCGCCCGTCTCGACGAAGCGTCCGGCCTCGTCCGGGACCGCCGCCCATTGCTTCGAGTTCCTCCGCTCCCGGAAGATCCTCGTCCGTCGTTTCCCGCGCCATCGCCTCACCGAGAAGTCCTTGCGCATCTCCGTGGGCACGGAGCAGGAGACGGACGTCTTCCTGCAGGCCGTGGCGGACTGGATGGAAGGGTGAGGTTGACAATCCCGCCTTCCGCGGGGATTTCTGGGGGATGAGCGCCGCCGTCCGCCAAGCCAGCCTCCGCCGGGACACCGCCGAGACCAAGATCACCCTCGCGGTGAATCTGGACGGCACCGGCGCGTCGGAGATCGCCACCGGCGTGGCCTTCTTCGACCACATGCTGATGCTCTTCTCCCGTCACTCGCTCGTGGACCTCAAGGTCAAGGCGACCGGCGACACCGACGTCGATTACCACCACACCGTGGAGGATGTCGGTATCGTCCTCGGCCAGGCCATCAAGCAAGCGCTCGGCGACAAGGCCGGCATCCGCCGCTACGGTTTCTTCATCCTCCCCATGGACGAGACCCTGGCCCGCTGCGCCGTCGACCTCAGCAACCGTCCGATGATGGTCTACCAGGTCGAGATCACCAACTACATGGTCAAGGACTTCAACATCGCGCTCGTCCGCGAGTTCTTCCAGGGCTTCGCCAACTCGCTCGGCTGCAACCTGCACCTGAAGCTCGAGTACGGCGATGAGCCGCACCACATCGCCGAGGCCCTGTTCAAGGCCTTCGCCCGCGCCCTGCGCGAGGCGCTTGAAGTCGATCCGCGCCAGGGCGGCCGCGTGCCGAGCACCAAGGGCACGCTGGCCTGACCGTGGAAGCCTCCGCGACAGCGCGTCGCCCGCGGGTGGCCGTCATCGATTACGGGATGGGCAACCTGCGCAGCGTGAGCCGCGCCATGGTCGCCGCCGGCGCCGACGCTTTCCTCGCCGCCACGCCCGCCGAGGCCGAGCAGGCCGAGCTGGTCGTGTTCCCGGGGCAGGGGGCCATGGCGGACTGCATGGACTGCATCCGTCGTAACGACTTCGAATCTTTCCTGAAGCAATGGATCGCCGCGGACCGCCCGTTCCTCGGGGTCTGCATGGGCCTGCAGGCCCTGTTCGAGCGCTCCGAGGAGGCCGACCAGCCCGGCCTGGGCGTCTTTCCTGGCGACGTCCGGCGGTTCCCGTCCCAGCCCGGCCTGCGCATCCCGCACATGGGCTGGAACGAAGCCGTCTTCCGGCCGGACGCCCCGCTGACCCAGGGCCTCCGGGCCGAAGGGGAGCCCTTCTACTTTGTCCATAGTTACCGGGTCGTCGAGACCGACCCCGCCTTGGTATGGTGCGAGACCGAATACGCGGGCCGTTTCGTGAGCGGGGTCCGGCGCGGGCGGGTCTTCGCGACCCAGTTCCACCCGGAGAAAAGTCAGGTCAAAGGCTTGCAACTCTACCGCAACTTCCTGACTTTATCTGTCCGCTGAAGGGTGCTGCGACTCTCGGCGGACCTATCCCCGCCATGAGTTCCAAGACCGCCTCTCTCAAACTGGACGACAAGGAAATCGTCCTCCCCACCGTCGTCGGCTCCGAAGGCGAACGCGGGGTCGACGTCCGCAAGCTGCGCGACGAGACCGGCTACATCACTTTCGACGACGGCTACGCCAACACCGGCGCCTGCGAGTCCAAGGTCACCTTCATCGACGGCGAGAAGGGCGTCCTGCGCTACCGCGGTTACGGCATCGAGGAGCTCGCCGAGAAGTCCAACTTCATCGAGACGGCCTACCTGCTGATCTACGGCGAACTGCCCACGGCCGCCCAGCTGACGGCCTTCAAGGACCGCATCTTGGACAACTCCCAGATCCATGAAGGCCTGCGCATCGCCCTGAGCGGCTTCCCCGGCAACGCCCACCCGATGGCCGTGCTCTCCGCCACGCTGAACACCCTCGGTTGCTACTACCCGGAGCTCGGCACCAACGAGCGCACCCATGACCTCGCCAAGTTCGACGAGACCGCCGCGGTCCTGATCTCCAAGGTCCGCACCCTCGCCGCGCTCGCCCACCGCTCCAAGGAAGGCGAGCCGCCCGTGTACCCGAAACCGGGTCTCGATTACTGCTCGAACTTCCTGCACCTGCTCTTCTCGCAGCCCAACGCCGATTACGCCGTGCACCCGGAGATCGCCCGGGCGCTCGACCTGATCCTCCTCCTGCACGCCGACCACGAGCAGAACTGTTCCACGTCCACCGTGCGCATGGTCGGCTCCGGCGGCGCCAACCTCTTCCCGTCCGTCTCCGCGGGCGTCTGCGCCCTCTGGGGTCCGCTGCACGGCGGCGCCAACCAGGCCGTGATCGAGATGCTCGAGGAGATCCACGCGTCCGGCGACGACGGCTCGCGCTTCATCGCCGACGCCAAGGACAAGGGCAAGGGCGTGCGTCTCATGGGCTTCGGCCACCGCGTGTACAAGAACTACGACCCGCGCGCCAAGATCATCAAGACCCAGTGCGACAAGGTGCTCAAGGTGCTCGGCATCAACGATCCGCTCCTGGCCATCGCCATGCGTCTCGAGGAAGCCGCGCTCAACGACCCGTATTTCAAGCAGCGCAACCTCTACCCGAACGTCGACTTCTACTCGGGCATCATCCTCAAGGCCATCGGCATCCCGACGGAGATGTTCACCGTCATCTTCGCCATCGGGCGCATGCCCGGCTGGATCTCGCACTGGAAGGAGATCGCCGAGACCCCGAAGCAGAAGATCCATCGTCCGCGCCAGATCTACGTCGGTCACACCGAGCGGAGGTACGCGCCGATCGCTCAGCGCGGCTGAGCAATCCGGACGGTCCGCCAAGGGGGAGGGCCGAACGTTTCCGTTCGGCCCTCCGTCTTTGGAGCCATACACTATAAGCCGGATTCTGTCCTTGGGCGGCTCTCGCCGATCCCCTGCGCGTTCATTTCTCTGACCTTGCGGACCCGCCTTGCGGCGGTGCGACAACCCGGGACCTTGGTGGGCGGCCTCGGATGGTCCCTGTTCGTCTTGCACCGGATTGGGTTTACCTGGCCTCGTCGGTCACCCTTCGAGCGGTGGGCTCTTACCCCACCTTTTCACCCTTACCTCGTTCCTTGCGGAGGAGGCGGTATCTTCTCTGTGGCACTTTCCGTCGCGTCCTGCGACGCGCCCCGACTTGCGGCGGGAATCCTGCCCTGTGGTGTCCGGACTTTCCTCACGGATCGCTCCGTGCGAACGCTCATGTATGACTGTCCTCTCAGTTTAACGACCGATCGGCCCGCAGGGAAGGGCAAAAGGGCCTGAGTTCGGACTTGGAAAGGCTTTTCGGCGGGTTTGCATGGGGAAACCCCATGCGAACCCTGTTCCTGGTCCCGCTTTCGTTCATGACCGCCCACGCCGCCGAACCCATCAAAGTCGCCTGCGTCGGGGACAGCATCACCCAGGGCGTCGGCGCCAAGTCCGGCCAGTCCTATCCGGCCCAGCTCCAGGCCTTGCTTGGCGACGGCTACAAGGTCGGCAACTTCGGCGTCAGCGGCCGCACGTTGCTCAAGAAAGGCGATTTCCCTTATTGGAAGGAAAAGAAATATCAGGCTGCCCTCGCGATGGAGCCGGCGATCGTGATCATCATGCTCGGCACCAACGACACCAAGCCCCAGAACTGGCGGCATGAGGCGGAGTTCGCCGCCGACTATCGCGAGCTGGTGAAGTCCTTCCGGTCGCTCAAGTGCCGGCCGAGGGTCTTCGTCTGCCGTCCCGCGCCGGTGCCCGGACAGGGCAACTACGGCATCAACGAGGAGAACGTCCAGAAGGAGATCCCGCGCGTCGAGGCGCTGGCCAGGGAGCTCGGCTGCGGCGTGATCGACATGCATGCGGCGCTCGCGAAGTTCCCGGAGATGCTGCCGGATCGCGTGCATCCGAACACCGCGGGCGCCGGCGAGATGGCCAAGGCGGCGGCCAAGGCCATCACCGGCCGCTAAGCCTCAGCGCGCCGCAAGGGCCGGGCCGGAGATCCGTCCGAGTACTTCCTCGGCCGCGGCGCGGAGCTGCTGCCAACGCGGCGAAGGGTGGGCCGGGCCGTGCGCGATGAGCTGCAAGGTGCTCCGCCATTCGAGGACGGCGCGCTCGAGGTCGCCTCGGCCGGGGCCTTGGCCGTCGGCGTCGACCGGCGGGATCTTGCCGTGCAAGGCGAACCCCTTGAGCGCCTCCGCGCAGCCTTCGCCGAAGCCGACCGGCAGGCCTTCGTGCAGGTAACCTTCGGCGGTGAGGGACCTATAGGTCAGGCGGCAGCAGGCCCCGAGGCGGCTGGAATTACGACCCGCGGAGGCGACGCGTTCGCCGGCCCGTAGTTCGGCGAGATCCCAGGCGAGGGCATGTGCCTCATACGCGTGGTCCTCGAGCGCCGCCGCGACGGCGAGGCCTTCGCCGTGCTGGAAGAGCGAGGCGACGTGCCCTCGGTCGGTCGGCCGGCCGGAGGCGTCGATGAGGCCGAGCTTCTTCCAGAGCCGGCCGGCGCGGGCGGTGTGCAGCGTGCCGCCGCCCAGCACTTCGCGCAGGTTGATGTCCTGTTTCGCGACGGACCGACGCGGCGGGTTGATGAGCGGATGATTGTCGGCGTCCGGCCAGACCCGGACGTCGGCTCGCGCGTAATCCAGTTTCACTTGGACGCTGTCGCGGCCGAGGAGGAGACCGCCGACGGGCACGCCGCCCTGGGTGAGCCGAGGAAGCAGCGGGAGGATCTCCTTCTCGAGGAGCTCCAGTCTCCAGGTGCGCGGGCGGCTGCGCTCCTCGTCGAGCCTGCGCAGCGCCTTGAGCAGCCAGTCCGCCGGCGTGAGCTGGGACGTACCGGCCTCCTTTGGGAAATGCGCCAGCGTGACGGCGCGGCCGTAGCGGACCTCGTCCCCCGTCCCGAGCTTGCAGGGCGCACCGTAGGGCAGGGCGCGCAGCGAATCGGGCTTGGAGAGCGCCGGATACCAGGCCTCCTTCACGTAGATGAGGGCCTGCGAGAGCGGCACCAAGTGCGTGGGGCGCTCGCGTTGCCAGGTGCCGTTGCGCCCGAGGATCTCGTGGATGTGCCGGGTCGCGCCGACGGCGGGCGCCGGGGCCTCGTTCGGGGAGGAGTCATCGTCCAGCCGGTCCAGCGCCAGGTCTATCGTCTCGCGGGTGAAGAGGGCGGCGGCGAGCGACCGGGCGGCGGCCTGAGGATCCTCGGCGCGGCGCATGACCGACAGGAAGGCCGGCCAGTCGAGGCCTTCGCTCCGTCTGAGCTGGAGCGGCTTGGCCTCGCCGAGTCGCGGGCTGTCGCCGGTCCAGAGCGCGAAGCCGCGGTCGTCCAGGCCGCGTCGGCCCGCGCGACCGAACATCTGCAGCAGTTCGTCGGGGCGGATCTCCCGCTCGGCGTGGTCGGCCGCGTAACGCCGGTCGGTCACCAGCACCGAGCGGAGCGAGAAGTTGATGCCGGAAGCCAGCCCGGTCGTGGCCACGACCACGCTGAGCTTGCCTGCCTTGGCCCAGGGTTCGATGAGTTCGGTCCGCTGTTCGAACGTCAGTCCGCTGTGGTGGAGCCCGACCCCTTGGCGCAGCAGGCGGTTGAGGTCGTCGCCCGCCAGGTTGCGTTGGCTGGGCGAGAGTTGCGGGCCGTTGCCGAGGGGCAGGCCGGCCGCGATGTCGCGGGCGATCTGTTCGGCGGCCCGGCGGCGTGGGGCGAACACGAGGATCGGACCTAGGTCGGCGAGGACGGCCCGGATGACCGCGCGGGCCACGTGACCTTTGATACCGGCGGGCTCACGGGTCTCGAGGGCGTCGAGGGAGATCTCCTCCAGCGGGATCGGGCGGGTCTGTTCCTCGATCAGCGTGACCTTGCGCCCGCGGCTGCGGAGCCATTCGGCCACCACCTGGGGGTTGGAGACGCTGCCGCTGAGGAGCAGGAGCTGGGTCGTGGGCGGGGCGATGGCCAGCACGGTCTCGTAGGCCGCGCCGCGGCGGGCGTCGGCCAGCATCTGGTATTCGTCGACCACCAAGAGGTCCGGGTGGCGACCTTCGAGGAACCGATGACGCTGGGTCTCCAAGGTCGCCACGATGACCGGGGCGCCCAGGTTGGCGCTGACGTCGCCGGTGGCGATGCCCACGTCCCAACCTAGGGCGAGCCATTCGGCCCGCTTGTCGTTGGCCAAGGCCCGGGTCGGCACCGTGTAGACCGCTTGGCCGCGATGGCCGCCCCGGATGAGCAGTTCGAAGACGTAGGTCTTGCCGGCGCCGGTCGGGGCTTGGATCACGACGTCCTCGCCTTGCCGCAGGGCGCGGAGGGCGTCCTGCTGCCAGAGGTCGGGGAGGGTGAGCCGGGAGTCCGCCATGGCGAGTTTCCAACAAAGCGTGGTCGGGCGGAGAAGCAAGCCGAGGGGGTTTGCGGTTGCGGGTTTTCTCACCCCCGTGCTACGACTGTCGCCGCATGGCCATCAGCAACGATCTCGCTCGCGGGCTAAAGAAAGTCGACAAGGACCTCGACTTCATGATGACGTGTTTCGTCGAGGTGCTCGAGCAGCTCGGCCACAAGGACCTCGCCGGCACCCTCCCTTGGATGGGCAAGCGCAAGCTACGCGGCGTCCAGCTCTTCTCCTACCGCGGCGTCCAGGCCTACTCGATCGCCTTCCAGCTGCTCAACATGGTCGAGGAGAACGCCTCGGCCCAGTCCAAGCGTCTCCGCGAGGACAAGTATGGCCTCGCCTCCGACCCCGGCTCCTGGGGCCGCGCGCTCCGCGCCCTCGTCGCCGCCGGCCTGACCGACAAGCAGATCGCCAAGCGCCTCAACCGCATGCGCGTCGAGCCCGTGCTCACCGCGCACCCGACGGAAGCGAAGCGCGCCACCGTCCTCGAGATCCACCGCGAGATCTACAAGCTCCTCGTCCGCCGCGAGAACAAAATGTGGACGGCCGCCGAGCAGCGGGCGATCCGCGAGGAGATCAAGGTCGCGCTCGAGCGTCTCTGGCGCACCGGCGAGTTCTACAACCAGAAGCCCGAGGTCCAGTCGGAGCTCCGGAACATCAACTACTTCCTCTCCAAGGTCTTCCCCGACGCCATCGTCAGCATGGACCTGCGCCTGCGTCAGGCCTGGGAAGAGACCGGCCTCGATCCCGACCGCGTGGAGCATCCGGATTCGTTGCCGCAGATCGTGCTGGGCACGTGGGTCGGCGGCGACCGCGACGGCCACCCTCTGGTCACGGCCGAGGTCACCGCCCGCGCGCTCAACCTCTTCCGTGTGACCGCCATCTCCATCTGCAACGAGCGCCTTGAGACGCTCGGCCAGCGCCTCTCCCTGGGCGACCATCTCCAGCAGCCTCCGGCGGTGTTCATCCGGCAGGTCGAGAAGCATGCGGTCGCCCACGGCGAGGCCGGCGAGGCCGCGCTCAAGCGCAACATCGGCGAGACCTGGCGTCAGTATGTCAACCTCACCCGCCTGCGTATGCCCAATCCGGTCGGAACGCCCGGTCCGGGCCAGCATCGCACCCCGGAGGGCGTCATCGCGGATCTCTTGTTCCTGCGCGAGACCCTCATCGAGGTCGGGGCCGGCCGCATCGCGCGCTCCGAGCTCGACCCTCTCCTGCGCTTCCTGCGGACCTTCGGGTTCCACATGGCGGTCCTCGACATCCGGCAGAACAGCGCCTTCCACGACAAGGCCGTCGGCCAGCTCCTCGCCGCAGCGGGCCAGGACGACGCTCAATTCGCCCAGTGGGACGAATCCCGTCGCCTTGGCTTCCTCGATTCCGAGCTCCGCTCCACGCGTCCCTTCCTCCGCGAGCAGTCCAGCATCGCTCCCGAAGCCGACGCCGTCGTGGCCTGCCATCGCGCCCTCGCCACGCACATCGACCAGTACGGTTCGGCGGGCCTCGGTTCCCTGATCGTCAGCATGACCCGCTCGGTCTCGGACCTGCTGTCCGTCTACCTCCTCGCGCGCGAGGCCGGCCTCACCGCTGGCGGCTCGGACGACGCTTACTGCCTGCTCCCCGTCGTCCCGCTTTTCGAGACCATCGGCGACCTCGAGCGGAGCACCGGCATCATGGACGCGTTCCTGTCGCACCCGATGACCCAACGCACCCTGAAGGCGCGCCGCGACGCCGGCCAGACCGACGGCCTGACCCAGCAGGTGATGATCGGCTACTCCGACTCGAACAAGGACGGCGGCATCCTCGCCTCGCTCTGGAACCTCTACCGTGCCCAGCAGAATCTCACCGCCGTCGGCGAGAAGCACGGCGTCCGCATCGTCTTCTTCCACGGCCGCGGCGGCACCATCTCCCGCGGCGCCGGCCCGACGCACCGCTTCATCGATGCCTTGCCGCAGGGTTCGATCCAAGGCGAGATGCGCGTGACCGAGCAGGGCGAGAGCATCACGCAGAAGTACGCCAACCACATCACCGCGGTGAACAACCTCGAGCTGCTGACCGCCGGCGTGACGCAGAACACCCTGCTGCACGACGTCGCCGTCCGCAACGAGACCGCGCAGGCCAAGGTCATGGACCGCCTCGCCGAGTTCTCGCGCGAGGCCTACCAGGACCTCATCCTCACCCCGCGCTTCATCGAATTCTTCCGGCAGGCCACCCCGATCGACGTCATCGAAGCCAGCCGCATCGGCTCGCGTCCGTCCCGTCGCACCGGCGCCGCCTCGCTCGAGGACCTGCGCGCCATCCCGTGGGTCTTCGCCTGGAGCCAGGCCCGCTTCTATCTCTCGGGCTGGTATGGCGTGGGCTCCGCGCTCGCCCGCCTCAAGGAGGAAGATCCGAAAGGCTTCGAGATCATCTGCAAGAACTGCGACGACTCGCCGCCCCTGCGTTACATGCTCAAGAACGCCTCCACCAGCGTCCTGGCGTCCAACCGCAGCATGATGAGGCTCTACGGCGGGCTCGTGACGGAAAAGAAACTGCGCAAGCTCTTCCTCAACCGTATCCTGGCCGAGCATAGCCTCGCGCGCAAGATGCTCGACGAACTCTCCGGCTCCAAGCTGAGCGAGGGCCGTCCGCGTCTGCGCAAAGTGATCGCTCTCCGCGAGTCCGCGATCGACCTCCTGCACGAGCAGCAGGTCGCCCTGCTCAAAGACTGGCGCAAGAAGGTGGCCGACGGCGACCGCAAGGAAGCCGACGAGCTGCTGCCCCAGATGCTCCTTTCGCTCAACGCCATCGCCGCGGGCCTCCAGGCCACCGGCTGAGGAGGTTCAGCGCTTCGGCAGGTCGGGGGTGGGCGAGATGCTGCCGCGCAGCATCCGCCCGATCTGACCCGAGAGCCAGAGATAGTGGTCCGTCGGTACTTCGCCGAGGTCCACGAAATTACCGACCGGACGCGGCCCGCCGCACTTCATGATCGCCGTGCCTTCGTCGACCTCGTCGAACATCGCCACGTAGACGCTCTTCGCGCCGGCTTCGCGGGCGGCGACGGCCTGCGACCACAGGAAGCGCCCGCCGAGACGCGGGATCGCGTTCTTCGGAGCCCGCTGGCCCCGGAGGGCGGACAGATTGCTCCAGCTGAAGCCAGGGAAGACCACCGGCAGGCAGGTCTTCTGCTTGGCCCGGCACCAGGCGAGGTCGGCCGCCCAGACTTCCTTCGCCAGCTCGGCGGCGCCCTTCGGGTTTTCGGAACGGCCGACCGCCCATGGGCTGATGACGTCGGCCATGCGGATGACGTCATGCAAGGCCGGGTCCGCGATGCTGTCGTTCTTGCGCTCCCGCCAGTAGGTCGGGACCCCGATCATGACGGCGGCGCCGGTGGTCTTGATCTCTCCGAGCAGGGCGGCCCACTCCTTGAGCGCCGGCGGGCGATCCTTGAATCCCAGCCCCCAGAGGGCCACCAAGGGTTTGCCATGATGGAATTGGGCGCAGGGTTGCTTGGTCTGGCCGGCGGCGACGAGCCGACGCCAGTCCTCGGAGACCGTTGGGAACTTCTCGGGCGGCAGCCCGCTGAGGTCATACATGACCGTCAGCGCGCGGCCTTCGGCGACGGCTGCTTCGGTGCAGTGGCGCCGGACCATCTCCACGGAGTCGGCGTTCCGGCCTTTGCCTAGGCCGACGGCGAAACGTTGGAGCATCGCGCCGTCGATGCCGTAGTCCTTCATCCAGCGGAAGTGACGGCGCACCGTCCCGGGGTGGACGCTGCTGAAAAGATCGGCAGTCCGCCCATCGGCGAACTTGAACGGGGAAGGGTATCTTTCCTCCGGCGGGAATTCCGACAGGTCCGGCCAGAGGTCGAAGGAATAATCCTTGTCCGTGAAGAGCTTGCCGCGGCCGAAGTGGACCCACCCGAGCCCGCTGGCGTCGCCTTCGGCCCGGAACCAGCCTTGGTAGCCCGTGACGACCTTGCCGGCCAAGGTAGGGTGTCTGGCTTCGGCCGCAGCCCCTGAGGCCGCCCAGAGGCAGCACAGCGTGGTGCAGAGCCTTCGCATGGCCGGGTTCAGACGTGCTTCCAGAAGTCCATCAGGAACCGGGTGGCCAGCTGGGCCAGGAAGACGATGTTCCAGAAGATCAGCTGCAGGCCGAGCGAGGGGCCGAAACCCAGGCTCAGGACCTGGGCGGCCGCGCTGGTGACCAGCAGGACCACCGTGGCGGTGCAGAGGGAGATGACGAGGATCTCGACGGACTTGGGTACGAATCCGGAGAGGCTCGTGTCGGCCATGCAGATGGCGGCGAAGGTCAGGGCGACCGAGAGGGCCCCCGTGAGGCCGATGCCGAGGAGGCTGCCATCCTTGCCGAAGAAGTGCCGGGCGGCGAGCCGGCCGAGGAAGGGCAGGGTGATGAGCACCATCGCGACGGCGACCCAGAACCCCATCGAGCCGTAATCCTGACCGAGGATCTTCTCGGCGTAGTTCTCCGCCGCATGCTTGATCACGGCTTCTTGGATCGGGTTGGGCAGGGCGGCGAGCACGCAGGCACCCTAGCCGCCCGAGGACATTTGTCCACGCCTAAGGCGGCGCTCAGCGGGTCCACTCCTCGCGGGCCGAGGCCCAGAGGTCGAAGTTGAGCGGGCGCTTGCCGGTCGGGACCAGACGGTAGTGTCCGCCCGACGCCTTGATGATCGCGAGGCCGGCGGCGACGTCCCAGAGGTTCGTGCCGGATTCGTAATACGTGTCCGCGACGCCTTCGCCGACGTAGGCGAGGGCGAGCGCGGCGGACCCGATCATGCGGATCTTCTTGTAGCGGCCGACCTGCTGGACGAAGAGCTGCATCGCCGGGCCGGACTTGTCGGCGGCGGCGGGGAAACCCGTCATGATGCAGGCGTCCTTGATGTCCGTCACCCAGCCCGGGGTGATGCGGACGCCGTTCACGTAAGTGCCGTCGCCGACGACCCCGAGGATGGTCCGCCTCGCCGTGAAGTCATGGATCACGCCGAGCACCGGCTCCTGGCCGCGCATGAGGCCGAGGGATACGCAGGTCGCGGGCTGGCGGCGGAGGTAATTGTAGGTGCCGTCGAGCGGGTCGACGACCCAGTAGAGGTCGTCGCCGTCGAAGAGGGAGGCGTCGCCGCCGAGTTCTTCGCCGATCACCGGCAGCCCCGTGGCCTTGAGGCGGTCGCGGACCAGGTGCTCCGAGTCGACGTCGGCCTGCATCTTCACGTCGTCGTCGGTGGCGGCGTTGACCTTCATCTGCGCTCCCTTGGCCAGCAGGTCGCCGGCGGCGATGGCCGTGGCCAGGGCGACGGACTTAAGGTGTTCGAAGGTGGGCGAGCTCACGAGGGCAGGGTGGGGCACGCGGCGGAGGTCGGCAAACCTAAGATGCCCACCCAA
>Ga0208048_1000909_pt1 | contig 15641 bp, 15 predicted proteins | sample Malawi_45m_30L_FD_184163 | JGI IMG/M metagenome (GOLD analysis project Ga0208048, IMG submission 184163) | Freshwater microbial communities from Lake Malawi, Central Region, Malawi to study Microbial Dark Matter (Phase II) - Malawi_45m_30L... | ecosystem: Environmental > Aquatic > Freshwater >...
TCGCCGGTCACCACGGGCGTTGTCGGCAGGAACGTCGAACCGGCTGAGGAGCACAGGCTGGCGGGACTGGTCCGGTGACTCGGAAAGGAGGCGGCATTCTGTTATAGGAATCCCGGCCGCCCGGGCCATGAGGGCATAGCAGTATTCGATCCGGGCATTCTCGCCGGTCTCGGAGGCAGCAAACTTCAACAGGCACGGCACGCCCTCTCCATCCGGCTCCCCGACGCGGAGCGTCCCGTCCGCATAAGCGAGGACGAGAGCTTTGGGCCAGACGCCGCCCGCCGTGCCGCCCCTCGCCAGTTGGGGCAGCAGCTCCGAAGGTTCGCCGCGTTCGATCGCCTCGGCCCCGCGGGCCAGAGCGGTGGCGCTGATAGCCTCGAGTTTTGCTTCCTGAGTTCCCAAGACGGGCTCAAAGCGCAGGGCGCCGAGCCCTCGGGCTCCCCGCCAGGCCAGGAGAGCCATGCTGGTCGGCTCGCCCCCATGATTTTTGGCAAACTCGGTTCGCGCCACTTTCCGGCCTCAGGCATCGGGCAGGCAGTCGGCGATCAATCCCGGCAGTCCGTGGACGCCCTTGGACCCGTTGAAAGCCACCTCGCTTGCATGCGACGCCTTCCCGTTGTATAGACATTCTCTGTGACTTCTACCTACAACATGCGCGAGGCTCAGGCCAGCCTGCCGAAGCTTTGCCGCTCCGGCCGGCGATTCGTCATCTCCAACCGCAACCGTCCCGTTGTGGTCGGTCTTCCCATCGAGGACTTTGAAGCGCTCATGGAGACCTTGGATGTTCTGGCCGACCCGGCGGCCATGAAGGCGGTCCACGCTGCGCGGTCGGGCAAGACGAAATACCGCACTCTTGACCTGACTGATGAAAATTTCGGCCTCTGATCAGGTCGCGGCGTGGCTGACGGCTCTGCCGCCCCAGACCAAAAAGAGAGTTCGCGCCGCCCTGCGTTCCTTGGCGGCAGGAAAAGGCGACATCAAAGGACTGCAGGGTGACCTCGAGGGCTTCAGCCGTCTGCGCATCGGGGGAATCCGCGTCCTTCACCGTCAGGTCTCAGCCCGGGAAATAAAGTTGGAATACGCCAACACCCGCGACGTGGTTTACGAGATGTTCCGTCTATTGCTCGCCGAGGAGTGAGATTAGAATGACCTCCGCGGTCAGACGCGCGCTACCAATAACGTTTTCATTTGACGTCCGCAGGACACCTGCGTCTATTGAGCGTCTCTACTCCCACGTCTCTTATGGTCCACAAACCCACCCTCCTCACCTTCGCCTGCAGCCTCACCGCCCTCGCCTTCGCGCAAGCCGAGATTCCCATCGACTACAACCAACCGCCCACGCCGTCCGCGACCAAGGAACGCTTTGCGCCGCCGTTCACCGGCGGGAAACCGGGCGACTTGCTCTCGCACAAAGAAATCGGCACGGAGATCAAAGGCGCGCGCGCATGGAAAGTCCGCTACGTCTCGAAGGATGTGAACGACGTGCCGACCGAAGTCACCGGCTTGGTCATCGCGCCGGAAGACAAAGGCAAGGACCGCAAAGTCATGACCTGGTGCCACGGCACCACCGGTATCGGTGATGCCGCCTGTCCCTCGGCCCAGCCCAACCCGGCGCGCGGATTTCTCACCTATTTCGATACACCATCGACCCAGCAGATCGACTGCGGTGTGCCCGGCCTGCAGGGCTGGATCGACGACGGCTACGTGGTCTGCGCCACGGACTATCAGGGCCTTGGCTCACCGGGACAGCACCAATATGTCGTCAACCGCACCCAAGCCCGCGATGCCGTTTATCTCGTCCATGCCGCGCGCAAAATGGATGAGGTCAGCGCCGGCGCGAAGTTCGGCGGGGCCGGATGGTCGCAGGGTGGCGGAGCAGCCGCTGCGGTAGCGGAACTCGATCCGGCCGACTATGGCGATCTCAAACTGGTCGGCACCGTGCCCATGTCGCCGGGCGTCGCGAGCATTGCTTACGGAATGCCCAAGGGACTGACGGCCGCCTTGAGCGATCCCTCCATCCCGCCGGATGGTCACCTGCTCATGATACTGGCCAGCTTCCAAGTCGCCAACCCCGACGAGCTCAAGCTCTCCGACTATTTCACGCCGCTGGGGATCGAGATCATCGAAAACTCCTGGAACATCCAGCCAGTGCACCATTTCGGCGACACCGTCGAGCGTCTGTTCAGGCTCAAGGGTGCGATAATGCAGAGCAAACCGACGAACCTCGATCGCTGGCAAGCCGCCATCACGGCCGGGTCGGCAGCCACGCACAAGCCAGTGTCCCCGGTGCTCATGTGCATGGACACCTTCGATGGCGGCACCGTCGTGCCCGTGAGTTGGCAGGAAGCCTACGCCGAAAAAGTGAAAGAGCTTGGCGGCAGCATCGAGATCAAAGAATACCCGAAGGACGACCATTTCTCCCTGCCCAACAGCTGCGCTCCTGATGCGCGCGCGTGGTTGAACGGGTTGTTCTAAACCATTCCGAAAAGTAAAAGCGGCGTCTCTCCGAGCCGTAGGCTCAGCCGAAGCGCAAGCGGAGACGGGTCGCTCCAGCGACCAACTGATACGAGCAGGAGGCCCCGCCGCTTCTACTTTTCGTAAGCCCTCCACGCATGCCGGAGCCGTCCACCTTTGCGGCGAATGCTGAAACCCAGCCGGGGGAACCGTTCGCTTGACTCATTCAGTCCGGGTCGTGAGATTCCGACTTGGGGAGTTACCGCTGGTGGCGGCAAGTTCCCAAGTCAACGCCGCGTAACTAAATAAATCGATTTCCGATCAACTGATGTGAAAAAGCTGGCTTCGATGTTTCTCTTCTCTTTGGTAACTGGCGTCCCAGTGGTCGATGCTGCGGAGGTCAAGGTGGCGGCAGTGCAATACCGCGCCAAGTTCATGGACTACAACATTCCCAAAATGTCCGAATACGCGATCGAAGCCGCGAAAAATGGCGCCCAGCTGATTGTGTTTCCCGAGTATTCGGCGTCTGGCTATCTGCCGATGGTCTCACTGGAGAGTGCGGAAGAAAATTCCGACACGGTCCCCGGGAAAGCAACAGACGCTTTCGGCAAGATCGCCCAACAACACAACACTTACATCGCCTACGGATTCATCGAACGGGATCCTGAGACCGGCGCTCTTTACAACGCGGCATGCTTGGTCGGCCCGGACGGATTTATCGGCAGATACCGCAAGAACCAGCTGTCGATCGACTTGGACACGTCATTCATGAGGCCGGGCGACCTCGGTTTCCCGGTCTTTGACACGCCGATCGGCAAAATCGCCCTCTTGATTTGCTACGACGACTCGCAGTTGCAGTCCCTGCTGCTGCCGGCGTTGAGAGGTGCTGATATTATCGCCTTTTCGTTCAACGCGGCCCACGTCTTGAAGGCGGACCTTGGCAGCGCAGCCGATCAAACCACGATCGGTTCCGTGGCGACGTTGCCCGGGTGGATCGGCATTAACATTGTGGCCGCCGATTCGACGGACGTAGTGTCCATAGACGTGATACCGGGCGGTTCTGCCGTGTGGGACGTTACCGGCAAGAGGCTCGCGGCGGGGGCTGTCACGACAGTCTTCGATCGCCAGCCGCCCCAGATCGTTTATGCCACCATCGACACGGCCAAGCCGAATCCCCAGCGCGAGTTCTGGTTGAAACATCGCAGACCCGAGCTCTATCGCGACTTCAACATGTTCAGGCCCACGCACGACAAAAACGCCAACCTGAAGCCCGCTCAAGTTTCGGCCATGTTGGTGCAATACACGCCTAAAGAAGGCGATGTGGATCACAACCACCAAGTGATCGACAAACTCATGGCTGAAAACAAGTCCAACGCGAACCTCGCTGTGCTGCCTTTCAACTCATTTGTCGGCAACGTCACTGTGACCAAGGAAAACGTCGCGAAGTTGGCCGAGCCATTGAATGGCAAGAGCTACACTCTGGCCGCTGATCTCGCCAAGAAATACGCGACCTATCTGCTCTTCAGCATGCCCGAATCGGCTGGAGGAAAATTCCACGAGACAGCCATCCTTTTCGATCCGCAAGGAAAGCAGATCGGGCTCTACCGCAAATCGCATTTGAACAACATCGAGAAGACCTGGGCGACCGCCGGCGATGATTTGCCGGTCTTTGACACTGAAATGGGCCGCTTGGCGGTGATCCTCAATGACGAGGTGCGCATCCCGGAGTTGACCAACATCTACGGCATCAAGCGCGCCAATTTATTGCTGGTTCCGGCGTCCTATAACCAGAAGGACTATGGTGGTGATGTCGATATTCCCAAAGGTCTCGTCCCGGACGATTCCAACCGTGGCATGTATATTTGGTATAACATGGCCAAGTATTCACAGGCCTACACGCTGGTCGCGAACTACGTGGGCGGTGCCCAGGGTGATGTGGGTCAAAGTGCGCTCTATTCGCTGGTTCCCGAGGAAGGCTATTATGCGCCAAAGATCGCACCGCGCGACCGGGAGACGGCGTTCCTGGTGACGTTTGCCACCAACCTGAATATCGAGCTTTGGACCAATCAGACTGAAAAAATCCAGGAACGCCGTTGGGATCTGGCCCTGCCGCTGACCCTCGATCCAGAGAGTGCTTATTTCAAAGCGTGGCAGGAAAACTCCACGAGCCCCCATGTCAGCCTCGACAACGCAGGCCAAGCGCGTGAGCGATGAAATGTGCATCGCGGCCACCACGGCACTGTCCACCCTGGATCCGCGCGGGTTGCTGAGGCAGGGCCCGCGGCATCCGTTGACGTCCGATGTGCTTTTGATGGCAAGACAAACTGCTGCTCGCGTGGCGCAGTTCATGTCTGGCCTCGGCCACGATGGCGTCGTGCGTCTTGCGCCAATCCGGGCGTTCATCCGCAACCATGTTTACACGCCGGCCTATCCGCATTTGGCCTGAGCGCGCCCGAACGCGTGTCGCATCGGCGATCGCGGCCCTCGCGATGTGCCTCGGCCCGGGGCGGGCGGCCGCGTCCGGCAATGCGGCCGTGGAGGAGGAGGCAGGTTTCCAAGACAAATACCTCCTCGGCGATTGGGGAGGCTTCCGCACGACGCTCTGGGAGCACGGTATCCGGCCTGAGTTCCTGCTCATCACCGATTCATACGGCAACCCTTTCGGCGGACTCGCGCAGGGCTTCACGGACTACAGCTTGTTCTGCGCGGACCTGATGCTCGAAACCAGCAAACTGCTCGGCTTTCCCGGCGGGGAGTTCCATATCGGCTTCGCGGTCAACTTCGGCACGCAACTCTCCGAGCACTTCATCGGAAATACCTTCCCGGTCCAAACCTCCGATATCGCCCCGCCCGGGCCGCGTTTCACCTTCCTCAGCTATACGCAATCGCTCTTCGATGACAAACTTTCGCTCCGTGTTGGTCGCCTCGCCCTTAACAGCCTCTATGGTGAAGAATTCGCGGCCTCCCGGTATTTCTTCGCATTCACCTCCGTCGCCTTCAACTCCAGCCCCTTCGCCATCTTTTACAACGCGCCCGGAGCGGCCAGTTATCCCACCACCACCTGGGGCGCACGGGCCAAGTTCGCGCCTGTCGAGGAATTCTACATCATGGCGGGCATCTACAACGGCGACCCGAATGTCAGTCTCGCCGACAGCTACGGCATGGATTTCACCTTCAACGGCCCGCCCTTCGGGATCGGCGAAATCGGCTGGAGGCGCAACCAAGGTCGCAAACCCGCCGGCCTCCCGGGCAACCTCAAAGTCGGCGCCTTCGTTGTCGGCGGCAGTGTGCCGCAATATGACTCGAACAACTCGAGCGATGGAAACTTCGGCGTCTATGCCATCGCCGATCAGGCACTGTTGCGCTTCGGCGAACCATCATCAGGGCGCCATCTCGGCATTTTCGGCAGCTTTGTGGTCGGGCCCGACGCGGCGGTCAACCCGATGCCATACTATTTCAACTCCGGCGTCGTGGCCTACGGCCCGCTGGCATGCCGCCCCGGAGACTTTTTGGCTCTCGGCGTCGCTTACGGCGCCTACAGCAGCCAACTCCGCAGCGAACAATCCGCCCAGCAAAGCGCCGGCGCGTCAGTGCTGCCGCAACTCTACGAAATGACGGTCGAACTCTCCTACGGTATCCGCGTCTTGCCCGGCCTGATCATCCAACCCGGCGTGCAAATGCTCGTCAATCCCGGCGGAAACCCCGGGACTCCCAGCGCACTGGCTCTTGGCGTAAATGCCGAGGTGAGCTTTTGAGTCGGTGCCGAATACCTCACCCGGCCGGCCTTCTTCAAGGTCGACCATTCCATCCTTCATACTTTCCCGAAACGCTTCGCCAACACCGTCAACGCGTTCCGGTAGCAGTAAGGTAAAAACAACGGGATTGCCGCATCTACTTTGTCATGAAGACATCCTTCTTCGGAAACTTGTCGAAGACGGAGGCGGCAACGCCGAAGTTTGTTGCGAGAATGTCAGGCAATTGACCCGCGATCCATTGCGTGAGGTCGATTGTCTGGTAGTGGCCGGTATTGAAGACGATGAGGATGCGCGCTGTTTCCTTGCCGGTGTTCTCGATGGAGTGACCGAAGCCCTGCGGAATGTAAGCCACGTCCCCTTGGCTGATGACCTCCTTGCGGAAGCGACCCTTTGAACCGAAAAGAGTGACTTCGAATTGGCCGCTCAACGCGTATTGCCATTCAGCGGCATTCGGGTGCCAATGCAAGGTGCGCAGGGCACCCGGTTCCATTTCCAGCACCACACCGGTCATGGTCGTGCTGATCGGAAATTGTGATCCGTCCGCTCGCCACTCCTTGCCGCCGTTGAACACCTCTAACGGATCCTGCGAGAGCAGGCTGTATTTGTGGGTCAGCGGCGGGGTCTTCCAACCCTGCAAAGGCGTGGCGGCGGGCACCGGCGGGTTCTTGCCCTTGGCGAAGTAGACTTCCTTCTTCGGGAAATTGTCGAAGGTCGAAGCCGGAACCCCGAAATTTTTGGCCAGCGTGTTTTTGTCCACCAGGCTGATCCAGTCGCTGATGCTGAAGGTGCCGAACTCGGAGAAATAGCCGTTGTCGAACACCAGAATAAAGTGGCACGGCTTGTCGCCCAGCGTCTCGATGACGTGGCCGTGGCCGCGCGGAAAGAACCACAGGTCGCCGGGACCGAATTCGTTGGTCTCCGAGTTGCCCGCCGGATCAATCACCGTGGTGCGCACGAGCCCTTCGGTGACGAACCCCCACTCCGCCGCTGTCGCGTGCCAATGCAACTCGCGCATAACCCCGGGCTCCATGCGCATGGACACGCCGGCGATACCTTTGGAGATCGGCAACTGCGAGACAGTCGCCTCCTTGCCGTAGCTGCCGCCCATGACGCGACCTTGGGATTTTTCCAACTCGAACTTGAAAGTCGGCAACTCGGCGCCGGAAGTCACCGGATCGGGAAAATTATTTTGGAACGTGCTGCTGCCTCCTTCGGAACTGACGGGATAAGTCGTGATGAACATGAGAAGGAAAGTAGAAGAAACGCACCAACGCCGGTCAACGCCCAAAGGCCCCGTAGCGACACCCCTCAATAATGGTATCCGGCCCCTGACCACTTCTCCCTACCCAACAGCTGCGCCCCCGACGCGCGCAACTGGTTGAACGGACTGTTCTAAGCGATTCCAAAAAGCAGAGGAAGAAGAACAGGCCACGGATGGAGGAAGATAGCAGAGGATAGAGCGGGGCACGTTGACACGTGCCCCGCTCAAAGCTTCAGTCCGGAGACTGTGTTTGCGCCGTGTCAGCGGCGCGAACACCATCTTCTGTCATCCTCTTCCATCTGTGGCTTTCTGACCTCTGACCTGGTTACCAAGTTACTGCCAGCGCACACCCGCCAACGCGCGGGTTCAGGGACTAAGGGCCATCTACGGCTGCGCCTTGGGTTTTGGCGCTTATCGTCAGAGGTTAAACGGTCGCACAGGCGCAGGACCGCTTCCACTTTTACCAAGCCCCCAGCAACGCCGCTTTGATTTGACGCGCACAAACCATCCGCGTTTATTCACGAACGCAATTAATTCCTCTCCGATGCTTAACAAACGTGCACTCTTCACCATCCTCGTTCTTTTCTTCTGCACCGGACTGCGTTCGACGCTCCTCGCCGATGACTTCAAACCCGAAGTCAAATTCGCGGAGGTCAATGGCGTCAAACTGGCCTACTACATCCGCGGCGAAGGCGAACCGTTGCTCTTGATCAACGGGTTCATCTCCACCATGAGCCTGTGGGATCCCATCATGGTCGAGGCACTGGCCAAGACCCACCAACTCATCCTTTTCGACAACCGCGGCGTCGGCATGTCGACGGACACCGAGGAAAACAACACCACCATCCCGCAGATGGCCGACGATGCGGCGGGATTGATCAAAGCGCTGGGACTGGAGAAGGCCAACATCCTCGGTTGGTCGATGGGTGCGCGCATCGCGCAGCAACTGCTCATCCGTCATCCCGACTTGATCGACAAAGCCGTTCTCTGCGCGGCGAACCCGGGCGGCAGCCACCAAGATCCGGCGAGCAAAGACGTCGAGGGCAAGCTGAACAACCCCGACGTTCCGGAAATCGATAAACTCGGGCTCGTCTTCACCGACGACGCGGCGGGCAAAGCCGCGGAGCAACAAGTATTGGCCCGGCTCAAGGCAGTCGTCGCCGCGGGCACCGTTCCAAAAGACTTCACAGTCTCCAAAGAAACCACCGAGCGCCAAGATCGCGCACGCACCACGCTGTGGACGGCGGACAACAGCAACTTCGAAGACCTCAAGAACATCAAAGTGCCCGTGCTGCTGACCGACGGACGCTCCGACGTCGTCGATATCCCGAAAAACTCCCTCATCATCGCCAACCAGATCCCCTTCTCCTAGCTGGCTTACTTCGAAGGCGGCCACGCATTTCTGTTCCAGTCATACGAACAGTTCGCCGCAACGGTCAACGCGTTCCTGCAGTAGTGCTAAAGTCGGTGTGGCGTCTTTGGCGGTATTTGCACTCAAAGCCATCGAGCCGATCTGAACCGGCACGACTTGGATCAGTAGCAGCCCTTGCAGATTCGAAGGAAGATTGCCGCAGGGTGTGTGGACCTGTTCACTGAAGACATGGAACACTGCTGCCATGGCAAAGAGCACAAGGAGCAGAGCGGTGCGCCGGCGGCGGCGCCCGGTGCGGAATACACCTGCCCCATGCATCCGGAAATCCGGCAGATTGGCCCGGGAGATTGTCCGATCTGCGGCATGGCTTTGGAACCGGCGGGCGTTCCCACGGCCGATGCCGATGAATCCGAACTGCGCGACCTGACACGGCGGTTGATCGCGGCCGCTGCGCTCACCTTGCCGGTTTTCCTTCTCGCCATGTCGCACCTGGTGCACGGCTCCGCGCTTTCGCACTGGTCGGCCACGCCGACGGGCCGCTGGGTGCAGGCCCTTGCCGCCACGCCGGTCTTGTTTTGGTGCGGCTGGCCATTCCTGCGCCGCGCTTGGACTTCTCTCCAGCACCGCTCGGCCAACATGTTCACTCTCATCGCCACGGGCACGCTCGCCGCGTGGATCTTCAGCATGGTGGCGCTACTTGCTCCCGGTGCGGTCGGCACAACGGATCTTTATTTCGAAGCGGCCGCGGTGATCATCACGCTCGTTCTCGCCGGACAAGTGCTCGAATTGCGCGCGCGGCGCAAAACAGGCGATGCCCTGCGCGCCCTGATGGATCTCGCCCCGGCCACCGCGTGGAAAATCGCAAGCGACGGCGCCATCTCGGAAGTGCCGCTGACCGAAATTGTACGCGGCGATCTGCTCCGGGTGAAACCCGGAGGCAAAGTTCCGGTGGACGGAATCGTCTCAACCGGAACTGGAACGATCGACGAATCGATGCTGACCGGTGAATCGATGCCGGTGGAAATACAACCCGGACTGCGCGTGCGCGCGGGAACCTTGAACGGTTCGGGAAGTTTCGACCTGCGCGCCGAGGGCGTGGGCTCGTCCACTTTGCTCGCGCAAATCATCGCCATGGTGAGCGAAGCGCATCGAGCCCGCGCACCCGTGCAGGATCTGGCCGACCGCGTGGCCGCGGTCTTCGTGCCCATCGTCTTTGCGGTGGCAGCAATATCGTTCATGGCATGGCTGGTCTTCGGCGGTTCACTAGCTCAAGCGGTGACCGCAGCCGTGTCCATTCTGATCATCGCCTGTCCCTGCGCGATTGGTCTGGCCGTGCCCATGTCGATCATGGTCGGCGTGGGCCGCGCAGCGCGATCCGGCATCCTCGTGCGGCAACCGGCCGCGTTGGAGCGATTGGAAAAAATCGACACCCTGTGCCTCGACAAAACCGGAACCCTGACCAATGGACGTCCGGAAGTGGTGCGCATCGTCTGCGCGCCAAACCTCGACGAAGCACGATTGCTCGCCCTTGCCGCAGGCCTCGAGGAACACAGCGAACATCCGCTCGGGGCAAGCATCCTGCGTCATGCAGCCAAAGCAAAGATTGTCGCGGCAAAGGCGGAAGACTTTTCGGCCACGGCGGGAGGCGGGGTTTCCGGACGCATCAACGGACACACCGTGCGCATCGGCACCCCGGAGTTTGCCGGAACGAGCGGGAGCAATCCGGGCGACGAGGAAGGTTGCTCGCGGCTCGATGTGTCGATCGATGGAAATTGGGCGGGCACGTTTTTTGTCGCGGACACGATCAAGCCTTCGGCCATCGATGCGCTCGCTACGCTCAAGCATATGGGCGTGCGACCTGTCATGCTGACCGGCGATCGCGCAGGTGCGGCACGCCGCGTGGCGGAAGAACTGGGCATCGGCGATTACCAAGCCGGGCTGTTGCCGCGAGACAAAGCGCGCCTCATCGGCGAACTGCAACACGAAGGCAAACGCGTCTGCATGGCGGGCGACGGGGTCAACGACGCGCCCGCGCTCGCCGCGGCCGACACCGGCATCGCCATGGGGCCGGGCAGCGATGTGGCCAAAGAAACGGCGGACTTTGTCCTCGTGCACGGGTCGCTCGACGGCATCGTGCGCACCTTCACCCTCGGCCGCGCCATCATGCGCAACATCCGGGAAAATCTTTTCCTCGCCTTTGTCTACAACGCGCTGGGCATCCCGCTGGCGGCGGGCGCGCTCTATCCGCTCACCGGCTGGCTGCTCAGTCCGATGATCGCCGGGGCAGCCATGAGCCTGAGTTCCGTCTCGGTCATCGCCAACGCCCTGCGCTTGGCGGGACGGCGCGCGCCCTGAAGGGTCAGCTTCCGGATTTGTCCGCCGCTTTCGCGCCGGTGAAGGCCGGTTTGCCTTCGACCCAAGTGGCCAGCACTTTGATTTGCGGAATTTTTTCCGGATCGGTCGTGCGCGGGTTGCCGTCGAGTTCGACCAGGTCCGCATACTTGCCGACTTCGAGGCTGCCGACTTTGTCGTCGAAGAACATGGCGTAAGCGGCATCGAGGGTGACCGCGCGGATGGCGCGATCGACCGCGATCTTCTGGTCCGGACCCAGCACTTCCTGCGGCGGTTTTTGCCAGAGGCGCGACGCGCCGGTGGAGATGTATTGCAGCGGATTGTAGGGCGAGACGGGCGAATCGCTGTGGAAGGAGAAGCGCACGCTGTTTTTCTCGAGAGAGCCGGTGGGATCGAGGCGATTGGCGCGGTCCTCGCCGAGGATGTGGTTGTGGAAGACTTCGCCCCAGAAGTTGACGTGACCGATGGTCATGCTCGGCGTGACACCGAGCTTGGCCGCGCGTTCCACTTCTTTCTCGGTGGTCACGGTGAAGTGCTCGATGCGCAAACGCCGCGAGGCCGGATCGTCGTTCCCCTCGAGTAGGCGATCGTAGATGTTGAGCGCCTGGTTGATGGTGCGGTCGCCGTTGGCGTGGACGGAAATCTGCCAGCCTTGGTCGAAGTAGGGCTTCATCGCGGCGAAGAGATCGTCCTCCTTCCAATCGAGGGCTCCGCAATTTGTCGTGCCCTTGGGATAAATGTAGGGCTCGCTCAGCGCGGCGGTCAGACCCTGGGTGGATCCGTCGCCGATGAATTTCACGCCAATGACGCGGAAACGGTCGTCGCCGTCGTTGTGCTTGATCGCATCATAGCCCTTGGGAATCGATGTGCCGTAAAGGTAACCGCGGACGCGCAGGGGAAAGTCCGGACGGTGCGACAACTCGGTGACCATCGGGTATTCCTTTTCCAGCGGGATGACCGAGCCGAGCGCGATCTCGGCGGAAGTGGTGATACCCACGGCGGACATGCGCTGGACGGTCTGCATATACGACTCCACAACCTGCTCGGGTTTGGGCAGGGTCATTTTACGGGCGAAAGCGGCGTAAGCCGGCGGTTCGTGGAGGACGCCGGTAAGCTTGCCGTTGGCATCGCGGACATAGACGCCGCCATTGCCCGGGTCGGGTGTTTTGTCGGTGATGCCGGCTTCCTCGAAGGCTTTGTTGTTCACGTAGGCAATGTGACCGGACTGGTTGACCACGAAAATCGGGTTGGTTGTGGAAACTTGGTCGAGCAGGTCGGCATTGAGCTCGGCCATGAGCGGCGTGGTCCGCGAGGGATCCACACCGAAGGCGATGATCCACGCGCCTTCCGGCAGCTTCTCTTTCTGCGCGCGCAACTTGTCGAGGAGCGAGTCGATCGTGTCGTAAGGCAGCGTGAAATTGGAAAGATCAAGCGAGACACCCTCCACCATCGAGGTGAGCGAGATGTGCACGTGCGGTTCGACAAACCCCGGCATGAGCGTGCGCCCCTCGAGGTCGACCAACTTGGTGTCGGCGCCCTTGTGCGCGGCGAGAACTTCCTTCTCGTCGCCCACCGCAATGATTTTTCCGTCCTTCACCGCAAGCGCGGACACCTCGGGTTATTTCTCGTTCACCGTAACGATCGTTCCCCCGTGGAAAATGGTGTCCGCCGGCACGCCAGTGGGATCGGCCGCTTGGACCGAAGCCGCAACAAAGAATGAACAAAGAGACAACGAGGAGAGGAGGAACTTACGCATAATGAGAAGCTTCTACGCCCACCCCGTCCGAATAACAAGGCGCATAGCGAAAAAGAAACAAAGCTGACTCAGTCAATGAGCACGACGCGGTCAGGGCGATCGGCGAGTGCGGCGATGCTCCGGTCCATCGTGGCCAAGCGAACATCCTCATCAATGGCCATGCAGAGCAACACGACATCGGTCACTTGACGGTGTCCGCGCACTTTTTCCCACAGCGAGGAAAAGCGCGCATCCGACGGATCAGGCACAGAATCCATGCGGTGGTAGCCGCGTTTCGAATGCAACCGTCGCAGAATCTCGATCAATGTTCCGACCGGGGCTTGGCCGGCGACAAATGCGGGGTTCAACGAGAGACGGAGAAATCCGGCTTCGCTGAAGGGACAGACGGCCCATTTTTTCGGGGCCCACCCCTCGTGCCATCGAACGACGCGCTCATGGTCCGCGTGATGCGACCAGAGCAAAGCGAGAAGAACATTAACGTCCAACAGCGCGACCGGCTTCATCGGCATCCATTTCGTCCATCAATTGACGCACGCGTTCCGTGGTGATGCGTGGCGAGCCCGCCGGCGCCCGCAGGACGGGAAAGCCCCTTTTGTCCTCCTCGAGGCGCACCGCCCCGAGCGACCGGCGCGCCATATCCGAGACCGCCTTGCCGAGTGAAACCCTTTGCAAGCGCGCCCGGGCCGACGCCACCTCATAGACGTCCTCGTCCAGAACCAAGGTTGTTCTCATGGGCACATCGTAGCACGTGATGCGATGATGTCAACGCATCACTGAAGTCCTTAGTGCAGTCACGAGCCATTGACATGCGAAGATGCTTGGCATAGGTTTTTCTTATGACGGCACCGAAATCATTGGCTACCCACTACGCAAGTATCGGGCGTCTGGGGGGACGGGCCAAGAGTCCAGCGAAACGGCACGCCGCACGGTTGGCCGCTCTCGCCCGTTGGGGCCAAAGCGGCACAGCAGCCATTCCCGCCGGCGATTTGACCGATGGACAATGGTATGTCGGCAAGGGGCGTAATGCAGATATCGGACTGTGGGACGAACGAAACAAAACCTTCTGGGTAACCTGTGTGAGCGACTACGTGTCTCCCTCGACCTATCCCGAGCCCGGCCCGCGTTCCGTGCGACTCAAGCGAGAGAGGCACTACAACGACGGGGGATCTTTCCGCCCCCTGCGGGAGATCCGGTGAGCTTTGCCACGGGCGAGGATGCGTTGGAAGCCCTGGTAGCTCTCGGGCGCACGCTCGAGGTTCAGGGCACTGAACCGATTTCACTGCTAATCTGCGGCGGGTCAGCTCTCAACATTTCTGGCCTGCTCTCGCGCGCGACGGAAGACGTGGACGTGCTCGCAGGAACAAATGCCAGCGGGCCATGGAGAGAAATGCCTGACTGGTTATTCGAGTGCGCGGAGGAAGTTGCGAAGGACCTGCACTTGGAGGCGCGCTGGCTCAATGATGCAGCCGCCTCGGTCGCTGCGATGGGATTACCTGCCGGAATTTTGTCCAGGGCATCAAAACGGAGTTGCGGGAAGCTGCTGGAAATCGCCACCGCTTCAAGAATTGATCTGATCGCTTTGAAATGCTTTGCCGCGCTGGATCCGAAGGTAGGCAAGAAACACTTGAGCGACCTCGTTGACTTGAATCCCACGCCCGAAGAAATGTCTTTCGCCTGCGATTGGCTGCTGAATCGTCCGACATCAGAAGAATTCCGTGCGGCCGTCCGTCAACTTTGCGACGTGCTGGGCCATTCCGATCTGGCGCGAGAATAAGCAACGAAAAACGCCGTCCGGCGGACCGGACGGCGTTTGCGAGGAGGAAAGTATTTCCTGCTTAGCGCGAGTAGAGTTCGACGACGAGCTGCTCGTTGACCACCGGGGCGATTTCTTCGCGGGTCGGGATGCGCGAGACGGTGCCGCTGAAGTTATCGCGATCGACGACGAGCCAATCGGGCACGGTGCGGATCTGGGTGGCTTCCATCTGGCGGGCGGCCAAAGCGCGGGGCTTGGGTGAATCTTTGATCGAGACGACGTCGCCGGGCTTCAAGTTGGCCGAGGAAATGTCGTTTTTGCGGCCGTTCACTTTGACGTGGCCGTGGGCGACCATCTGACGCGCGGCGGTGCGGGTGCGGGCGAAGCCGAGGCGGTAGACGATGTTGTCCAAACGCGTCTCGAGAAGTTGGAGCAAAGTTTCGCCGGTGATGCCGCGGCGGGAGAGCGCGGTTTCGAAGTAGCGGCGGAACTGGCGCTCGAGGACGCCGTATTGCGCTTTGAGCTTTTGTTTCTCGGCGAGGGCCAGGCCGTATTCCGAGGTCTTGCGGCGCATGCCTTTTTGTCCGTGCATGCCGGGCGGATAGCTGCGGCGCTCGAAATGTTTGGGCGAGCCGACGAGGAAAACGCCGAAGCGGCGGCTCAGTTTGGTTTTGGGTCCGGTGTAACGTGCCATAAGAGAAGTTTACAGTTTACAGTCGTCAGTTTTCAGCAAAGGCAATTATACGCGGCGGGCCTTCGGGGGGCGGCAGCCGTTGTGCGGAACGGGCGTGACGTCTTTGATCACGGTGATTTCCAAACCGATCGCTTGGAGCGCGCGGATGGCGGATTCGCGTCCGGCACCGGGGCCTTTGACGCGGACTTCAACTTCTTTGAGTCCGTGTCCCATGGCTTGGCGGGCGGCGTCTTGCGCGACGAGC
>Ga0208048_1000912_pt1 | contig 15613 bp, 15 predicted proteins | sample Malawi_45m_30L_FD_184163 | JGI IMG/M metagenome (GOLD analysis project Ga0208048, IMG submission 184163) | Freshwater microbial communities from Lake Malawi, Central Region, Malawi to study Microbial Dark Matter (Phase II) - Malawi_45m_30L... | ecosystem: Environmental > Aquatic > Freshwater >...
GTGCATCGGCGAGCAACTCCGCGAGGCCGATCGGAATGCCGGACAGCTCCGAGAACACTCGCAGCACCGCCGCAGAGGCCTTGGGGTTCGGCACGGTCGCCGCGAAGAACGGAAATTCGCCGAGCAAGCACGTGCCCGGCACGCCGCGCGCGGCCGCGAGCGTGACGAACACGCCGTTCAGGCCGGTGATTTCGCCTTCCTGCAGGCGCGTGACGCCTGCGCGATCGATCTCGGCGAGCTGCGGCGCATCCGTGACGACCGCGAAGACGCGCGGCTCGGCGCTGGGATGCGCGGGCGTCGCCATGGCGGCGAAGGTGAAGGCGCGCTCGACGCCGTGACGCGCGGCCACGTCGAGCAACGCTTCGCCGTAGCGCGCGGCATCGACGCTCGGCTGCTGGTCGGCGAGCATCACGATCAGGTCGCGTCCGTCGCCCGGATTGCGCCAGACGTAGAACACGCTGCGTGGGCGATCGGGCGGTTGCACGAGCCCGTCCTTCACGGCGATCGACTGGGTGGCGTGAAAGGGCCGCGCGTCGAGCTCGGCAAGGGGCTGCATGTCGAGCGCGCGCACGAGGTACGTGCCCGCGATTTGCGCCACGCCGCCCATGCCGGGCCAGACGGCGACGAGCCAAGGCCTGCGAAGCTCGCGATCCATGCGGGAGTTTTAGGACAGACGCCCCCTTGGCCCCAAGGCTCACCTTCCTCGGGTATCCAGGGGACCTCTGCGCGCGAGCTCAGCTCTTGCGTCGGGGCTTGCCCGCCGCGGAGCTACGCCGCTTGCGGGCCGCCGCTGCCGTAGCGCGGAAATCGCAGGGAGAGCTTCTTGCCAGCCTCCTTCGCGATCTCGGCCATGAGCTCGTCGCGCCGCGCGCGCGCCAGCGCGACATCCGTCGTCGCGAGCGACGCACGGACGCGATGCTTGCGAAGCTCCGTGTGGTAGGTGAACGCCACCCACCAGCGCTTCCCGTTGCGCCACAGGTGGTGGTCGGGGTGCGTAGCGGGGCCAATGGAACGGGTGAAAGCGCTCGGACGCTGCTTCTTCACGGTGGTGTCCTCTGTCGGAGACGGGGAACTCCACCGGAGCGCTGCGACCCTTGCGGGACGCCGCGGGACACTTCGTTGCCGTCAGGCCCTTGCGGGGCCTGCTGGCCACATCGATCGCCCTTGCGGGGCGCTCCTGGCACCTTGGGATGTCCTCCCAGGTTGCCGGACCCGCGCACGTGCGGGCCACTCCGGATGTACGGAGAACAGTATCGCCCCTACCCCGCCCCTGGGACAAGGGCTCGCTGTGTCATAGCCGCGCGCGCGGCCATTCCAGCGCCCCTCGCGCGCCTTGCCCGCCCTTTTTTCCCGACGCAACGCCCTTCAGGCGCGGTCCCAGAGCCAGATCCAATTCGCAACGAGGAGCGCGCCGCCGAGCGACCACGCGGCCACGCGTGCGCGACGGTCGAGCTCGAGCGCAAGACGCTGTGCGGTCGTGGCGCGCAGCAGCGTGAGCAATGCGAATGCGAGGAGCGCGCTCATCGCGAGCGGATTCCACAGCCATGCCTCGATCGGTCGACCTTCGAGCAGCGCGAGCACGCCGCGCGTCGAGCCGCAGCCGGGACAGGGGCGACCGGTCACGCGCTTGAACTGGCACAGCACGAAGTCGACGTCGCGGCGGTGCGCGAGCCACGCGCCACCGACGACGGCCGCGCCCCAGAGAAACAGCACCGCGATGACCCAGCGCGGAATGCTGGGCCATCGCGAGGCTGGGAAGCGGCGCAGTGCGACGCGCACGCGCTCAGGCCATCGCGCTCGCCATCAACACGACGACGACGAAGTAGATGATGCCGAAGATCGCGCCGAGGATCGCGTTGTCGCGCTTGTGATCGCTCATGCCGTGTAGACAGGTGGCGGGTCGGCGTTCAATCGCACGGCGAGCAGTCGTTAGCGCGATAGCACGCAACTTGCCACCCAATAGTTTCGCAAACGCATAGGAAAGCTGCGTTTTTGGATGCAAGGAATCGTTTTTGGAAAAAGTAGCGAAGTCACTTGCATCTGCCACCGGGAAATCTGATTGTGTTGGTGTCTGGCAATCCAAGAGGCGCCCCGCTCAGCACGCGAGAAGTGCGCCGAAGTTTGCCACCCCTCGAAGAGCACAATGGAGCGGGGAAACCCTCAACGAGCGTCCGACGCAGAAGTTTCGTGGTGGGAGCCGACTGGGCGAGTATCTCGGAGTGCGGTTCTCAGGTTCTGACAGGGTTGGGCGAGTCTTTCGGAGCCCTTTCAGAACCGTTTTCAGATGACTCAGGAGGGTAGGAAAAGGAGAAAAGGGCGGAGCGGAGGAAGATGGGGCCTCGGAGGGAGGGAAAGGCCGAGGAGGGTAGGAAAAGGGGCGCAGGAGCCCCGATAGGGATGGACGGGAAGGAACAACGCGCGGCTGGGATGGACCGCGCACGAACATTGGGGATCTGGCCGAGGCCTAGCGCAAGCTAGGCCTTGCGCTTTTTTGGCGACAATAGATGTTTTTTAACCTAATAAGTCAGAATATCGACGAAATCAATCGATCGAAGGCGGTTCATGAGCGATTTTTGTAGCAATCTAGCCGAAAAAGGAATGTTTTTCGGCGAAGTTCGCCAATACGCAGGCTAATAGTTGGCAAAATGATCCTAAGTGCTCGTATCTTATGGCTGATTTCCATAAGGGCTATAGCCGCTGGTCGTTGGGGTGTAATCTGCCAGGATTCAGTCACTACGCATTGGGCATTGGACCACCGCATTGCGCCGATAGATTGACAACTCCAAGCCATGCCGAAGCCACCAAAAGACCTGCCCAACACGCTCAAAAGCACGGCGCTTCTGCCAGCGGTGTTGCTGCTCGCTACGGTGGTTGCATCGTGCCGCGATGAGAGCCTTTTGGCGATTGATGCCGACGCCGAGCGTCGACTACGCGAGGCGAGCGACTCCATCCGCGAACCGGCGAGCGTTCCGCTTCTGAACCAGACAGAATCCAAGTACCAAGGAACTCCGTTTACAGCGGACAGTCCAGGACTGAACCAACCCCCGACTATCAATCCGACGGCCGAAGAGTTGGACTACCAGGCGCGGCTGAAGCAGAAGCTTGATGCGGATCGCGTCATTCGCGAGGTCACTTCCGTGTCGCCTCCTCCGCCCGACGCGGAGCGATTCAACCTCTCCAAGAGTTTTCAATATGCGATCCGCAAGAGCATTGAGTACCGCGTTGCAGAGGAAACCTATTTGCTGATTGCTCTTGATCTCTTGATTCAGCAGCACATCTGGAGTCCCCGCATCTTTGACACCATCAAGCCGCAACTGCAGGGGGTGAACGTCAGTGGCTCGCAGTCTGGATCAGCTGTGAACGTCAACAACGCGCAGTCGATAGCACTGCAACTGGTGAACGAGTTTTCAGCGAGACAGAAACTGCCCTATGGCGGTGAGATCAGTGCGTCGATTTTGGCGCAGGCATCCAATGAGTTGCAACAGGCGGTCATTGCAGGTCAGACCAACTCTATTGATTTCGCGCTCAATCTCAATATTCCACTTCTCCGTGGTGCAGGACTCGTTGCACAGGAGGATCTGATTCAGTCCAAGCGAAATCTCGTCTACGGTGCGCGCGCCTTTGAGGACTTTCGGAGGCGTTTCTACATCGCGATTTTCAGCGATTACCACGATCTCGTCGTACAGCAGCAGGTGATCGCGAATACGCGTGCCCAGATCGAGAGACTCCGTCTGATCGTCGAGCGCGAGGACGCGCTTGTCGAGAGTGGTCGGCAGGTTGCGTTCCAAGCGGATTTGGCGAAGCAGCGCGCTTTGTTCGTGATCAACAATCTTGCGACGCTCGAGGAGATCTACAAACTCGCTGTGGATCGCTTCAAGTTGAGGATCGGCTACGAGACGGATAGGTCGATCGTGATCGAGCCGGAGATGCTCGACCTCGATGCACCGACGATCGATCCTGGACAGGCCATCGCTTCAGCGTTCGAATGGCGGTTGGATCTTCAGAACGCGCGAGATCGAGTCATCGATTCAAGGCGCAAGGTCGACAATGCGCGCAACGCGGTCCTCGCGGGCGCAGACTTCTTCGCAACAGCATCACTGCTGAACAATCCCAATGTCTTCAACGGCGTCCAGTTGAGCGACAGCTTCAACGACTGGGCCGTTGGGATGGCGATCGATCTTCCGATTGACCGCACTATCGAAGAAGTCAATGTGCGGAAGGCTCAGGTGCTGTTGGAGCAGGTAGATCGACAGTTCGTTTTCGCCCAAAATACGGCAGCTGTCGAGGTGCGGCAGGCTGCGCGGCGTATCGATCGGGCGCTTTACACATTGTCGCTTCAGGACAAGAACATTGATATCGCGCGGAATCGTCAGGCAAGTATCGATGCGGCGCCCGATCGCGCGAGTCCCCGAGATCGCACCGAGGCGGTGGATGAACTGAATCGAGCAGAGAACGAGAAGGCGCGCGCACTGAGAGAGGTTCAGATAGCGATCCTTGAGTACCTCAAGCAGACCGGACAGCTGCGCGTTTCAGACGATGGCGAGATCATTGCCCCGCCGGGGTTGCAGGTCCGATACCGCCGCGGTCCCGGACTACTTGCGCAACCTGATGGGATTCCACCCGCGTGAGGCTACGCTTCAATGCAGATGCAACCCGAGACACCGAGCCACCTTGACGCGCTGCCGAAGCAGCCAACTTCCAGTCGCGAGCTGTTGACTCGGCGCCGGCTTTTGTGGATCGGGAGTGTGCTCCTGATCATTGCCGTTGTCGCGTTCATGTTGGTGCCTTCCGCGCCACGGCGAACAGCAACGACGGTTTCAGCGGAGCGCTTTGATGGGCCGGCGCTCGTCGTCGTTGAGCGCGGCGACTTCGACATGGTGATTCCCGTCTCAGGCGAGTTGTCTGCACTGCGACAAGTGGAAGTGCGCAATCTGTTGGAGGGGCGAGCGGTCATCACTGAGATCGTGGCCGAAGGCAAGCGAGTCGCGAAGGGCGATTTGCTTGTTCGCTTCGCGAGCGAGGAGACTGCGGACCGTAACAAGGATCTGCAGGACAAGCTCAAGACAGCGCAGACGGAGGCGATCTCGGCGGAGCAAGCTTTGGCGATCAAGCGAAACGAGAAGGCGAGCGAGATGGACAAGGCTCGTTTGCAGGTGCAGCTCGCAGAACTTGCACTCGAGGGCTGGCGAAGTGGCGATCAAGTATCGAAACGGCAGCAGCTCGCGACTGCGCTTGAAGCGGCGACGATTGATGCTCAGCGTTTGCAGAAGCGCTTTGCGGAGTCGGAGTCGCTCGTGGCGAAGGGATTCATCAGCAGAGATGAGTTCGAACGAGACCGCATCGCGATGATTCAGGCCGACGCGAAGATGAAGCAGTCTGTGCTGGATATCGACGTCTACGAGAAGTTTCAGAGTCCACAGGATGAAGCCAAGCGAAAGTCGGACCTCGATCAGGCCACGGCGGAGCTCGGACGCACGGAGCAGCGAAAGGACTCCGAGATTGTGAAGGCGATCTCGGATCTTGAGAGCGCCCAGTTCCGCGCCAAGACCGCGCAGGAGCGGCTCGATCAGGGGCAGCGGCAACTTGGGAACACCACGATTTCATCGCCGACCGAGGGGCTTGTGGTGTATGCGAGCAGTCTTGAGTCGGGCGGGTGGGGACGCGGCGGTGGAGAGAGTTCGCCACCGACGGCGGGCACGGAAGTGAAGCCGAACGAGCTGATCATGATCATCCCTGACATCTCGCAGATGGTCGCCTCGCTGAAGGTCAGTGAGGCACTGTCGGGTCGAATCAAGCCGGACCAAGAAGTGACGGTATTCAGCGATGCGAATCCAAATGTTCCCATTGTGGGCACAGTGCTGAATGTGAGCGTTCTTGCCGAGAGTGGCGGATGGCGCGATCCGAATCGCCGCGACTACAAGGTGCGTGTGCTGCTCGACGACTCGCACGGACTCGATCTGAAGCCGAGCATGCGATGCAAAGCATCGATTCTGCTTGGACGAGCGGAGGATGTGCTGAGCATTCCGGTCCAGGCGGTCTTCCGTGAAGGCGTTGCGAGTTACGTGTATGTGCCGGATGGCAAGGGGTTCAGTCAGCGACAGGTGCGTCTTGGGCGCTCGAGCGAACTGCAGGTGGAGGTGGTCGATGGTCTTGGCGAAGGGGATGAAGTACTGCTGCGCGAACCATCCGCCGATGAGATCATGGCTCGGTTGCCACCCGATGTGGTGAATCCGAAGGAAGATCAGCCTGCGCGGCAGCGTGGTGCGCAGCTGCCGAAGCCGGTTGAAGCGCCCGTTGCGCCCGCCGGGCCCGCGATCCCACCGCAGCCGAGCAGCGGCTCTTGATGAAACGCGTATGCATTTTCGTCTGTGCATCACTGCTCGTCAGCTGTGCGCGGGAAACGAGACCGACTGACCAGGGCGCGATCAAGTCTCCAGTCCGAGTGCTTTTGTTCTCGAAGACCGCGGGTTTTCGCCATACTTCGATTCCAGTCGGCATCGAATGCGTACGTGAAGTCCTGAGCGGAACGGCAGCCGTCGAAGCGACCGAGGACTCTTCGCGCTTCAATGATGTGGAACTCGCCACATTCGCGGCCGTGGTGTTTCTGTCGACGACCGGCGATGTACTCGATCCGAGCGAGCAGGATGCTCTTCAGAGATTCATTGAGAACGGTGGCGGGTTTGCCGGTATTCACGCTGCGAGCGACACAGAGCATGATTGGCCATGGTTCACCGAAATGATCGGTGCGCGTTTCATCGGGCATCCACCCGTACAGACGGCGACCATTCTTGTGGAGGACCGCACTCACGAATCGACACGCATGCTGCCGACGCGCTGGCAGCGAACGGATGAGTGGTATCTCTTTCACCGTAATCCTCGCTCCGTGGATGGCATTCATGTGCTTGCAAGCCTCGATGATTCGACTTACGAGTCCGGTGGGATGGATGGCGATCATCCCTGCGCGTGGTGGCGATTGATGGGTCGAGGTCGCTGCTGGTACACAGCAGGCGGTCATACGGAAGAGTCGTTTCAAGAGCCCCTCTTCCGCGATCATCTGCGCGGCGGCATCCTGTGGGCATGCAGTTTGAGTGCTGCGGATTCACCGTAACATCCGCACCATTAAGTCAACGGTGATCGCGGCTCAACCTTGGAGGACCCCAGCATGCAAGATGCACGACTGATGAACACGCCGCCGTTAAGCACCGCCTCCTTGCCGCCCTACTCGTTCACCAATGTGTGGGGGCTGGGATGGTCGAGGTGGAGAACATCATTTCTCCCACTGTTCCTTGGAACGCTGATCCTGGCTGCAGTGAATGTGCCGATGCAATTGCCAAGCTTGGCGAACATCCCTGCGGTTATCGTCAACACGAAGGCGTCGGAATCTGCCGAGGCTGCGGAGAGATTGAAGGCGGCTTCGGCTGTAGCGTCTGGGATATCTGGCATCTTCGGTTGCTTCGCATGGATTTGGGGCATCTTCGTCGCACTGCCAATCCTCGCCGGCTTTATCTGGATGGGTGTGCAGGCCTCGCGTGGAGTGGTGCCGGCGGTGGGCAGCATCTTGCAGGGATATCGCCGTTTCCCGACGGTACTTGGAGGGCTTGTTCTCTCCGCGATCATCCTGCTGGTCCCATATCTGTTGGCGATTGGTGTGGCACTGCCTCTCCTGTTGTCGCAGAGCGATTGGGACATCAATCAACTTGGACAGTTGATGAGAACCCAAGACACTTGGGACGGCGGATTTATCGCAGCGCTCATCATTGCAGCGGTGTGGATTGCAGTATGTGTGGTGGTCATCTATTGGATTGGTATCCGTCTGATCATGTGGCTGCCGATCGCGGTGGACGAGGTTGGTCCTCGGCGTGGCGCATGGGCGAGCATCAATCGGTCATGGCAGATCACGCGGGGATCTGCGCTGTCACTGTTTGGGCTGATGCTCACCGCATCACTGATGGCTGCGTTCACGGGCGTTCTCTGCTGCGCACCGTACTTCCTTGTTGGAGTTCCGCTGTACGTCACGCTGTTTGGACTGGCGTACGCCATGCTGAGCCAGCAGCAGATGGCTCGCGATGCCTCAGCCAACGCTACGCAGTGATGCAAGGGTGCTGGCGACCACCGCACTCGATCACCATCGACCCGCGCTTGTCTGGGCTGGGACACTGACCGCGCTCACGACCATTGTGCCGCTGATTGTTGGGGCCATCGCGCTGCTGCAGCCTGGGGCCATCCCAACTTCGACCGCCACCATGCAAGCCGACGAAGCGCTGCATGCGCTGGGCAGTGTGCTTGCGTCTGCAGGGTTGCGCGCGCTTGTCAGCATTGGATTCCTGCTGCTGTTGGCGTTGCCGCTTTCTTATGGAGCGGCGTACATCGGTGTGCGCGCCATTCGGGGCGAGCCCCCCCGCACGGCGGATCTCCTTCTGCCGTTTCAGCGACCGATCGCGTTCGGTGGATTTGCCCTTCTGCTCATCGCATCGGGGCTGGTGCCGCTCGTGGCGTGGATCATCGCGGCCGTCGCCGTCGGTGTCGTCGTGACGCTTGCACTGCTCGGATCCACACCAGACCCAGCCGACATGATGCTGCCGATGCTGGTGACCGTGTTGATCGTGGGCGTTCCATTCATCTTCATCAGCATCTACTTTCAGTTCCGCCTGGTGTTTGGTGGGATCGCAGCGATCGACCCCTCGTGCGGATGTGTTGGTGGATGGGGGTCGACGGTGCTTTCGTGGCGTATCACTCGCGGACAGAATCTGGCGCTCAGCTGGGTTGCGTGGGACGCGCTCGTAGCACTCGGAGCGAGTGTGCTTCGCGACTTCGGACTTGGCATCGTGACCCGAGGTTTGCCCGAGTTTGTTGCGCTGTTCTGCGCGAGTTACGAACTGTTGCTGCGGCGATTGCAGGAGCAATCCGTCTCACGGCAAGGCTCGCAGTGAGCCGTGGCATCTCCGACACCGCCGAGCGCGTTCAACGCCCGTGTCTCGATGCACGACGCGATGTCATGGCTCTCTTCGACACTCATATCGCGCGGTAGTCGGATGTGCATGTCGATCCAGTGGTCGCGCCCATCATGGCGGCAGCGAACCTTGTGGAAGGAGCAGATTGTGGGCGCTGCACCGCCGCGGGGCAGGTGGGTCGATAGCAGGTCGCGCAGCGCACGAATGTCCCGCTCGTCCTGACGATCGATCAGTAGATCGACCGATCGAAGTGCGATACGCGCACCCATCACGATCAGCACGACCCCAAGGCATATAGCCACCGCTGGGTCGATCCACCAGAGGTCGAACACTCGAACCGCGAAGAGACTGCCAATGACCGCTGCAGTCGTGATCGAGTCCGACAGCAGGTGCATACCGTCGGCGGCGAGCGCAGAGGAGTTGTTGCGCCGCGCCGCGCGTATGAGAAGCCACGCCAGCGCGAGGTTCATGATGCCACCGGCGAGTATGAGTGCGATGCCCCAGCCCGTGTTCGAGATGGGTTCTTGCCGTTCGAGGATGGACCGGATGGCGTGCATCAGCACGAACGCACCCGCTGCCGCGAGCATGCCGCCTTCGATCGCAGCACTGATGAACTCCACGCGGCCGTGACCGTACGGATGGTCATCGTCGGCAGGCACGGCGGACATTCGCACGGCCCAGAGCGTCATCATGCTGGCCGCGACATTGACGATCGATTCAAGCGCGTCGGAGAGCACGGCATCCGACTTGGTCCACCACCACGCGGCGAGTTTCATGCCGAGAATGGCGACCGATGCGACGGCGGCGAGTGTGGCGAGTGACTTCGGAGATGTCACACGGAGGATCGTACGAGCCGATGGTCGCGCCTCTACGATGACTGTGTGAACAACTCTGGTTCCCCTCGTCGTGACTTCCGCAAATCGGACCGTTCCGCAGACTCGGGCGGCCGCACTGGTGGCGCGAAGCGCTTTGGTGCAGGTCGTGGCGGAGGTTCTCGCCGTGAAACCTGGAAGCGATCTTCTGCGCCGAACTCGCCGCGTCCCGCCTCGGTGCGCATTGCCGCAGCACGAGCCGATCTTGAACTTGCACTGCGCGCACTGGAGACAGCGACAAACTCGCTGCGCCGCGAGTCTCTTCGCGTGCCTTCGGCGGTTGCGCTCGAACACGCGAAGGAGTTGGACCGAGAAGCGATGTTTGGACCGTGGTCCCGCCTTCGTAGTGCACTTGCGGATGTCGAGAGGCTGTGCTCGGTCGTGGAGAGGCTGAAGTTCCCGCCAAAACCATTTGCCCCTCGCGCGTTTCGCCCTAAAGTGGACAGGTGATTTTTCACGGACTATCGATTTTTGTTGCTTGTGCCACGCTTGGTCAGGATCTGCCAAGGGCAGTGAACCCCAGCGCTTCGGCGCTCCGGGACTGGCCAGAGTTGGGGCAGTGGTTGCCGCTCAAGGTGCGAGTGGAAAGGGCGCAGATATTCAGCCGCAGTCTCGATCGCAGATCGTGCGTGATCTGGGGGAGCGACGGGCGTGGACCCGTGAACATCATTGTGGCTCAGCGGGATGGGCAGATCGCGGCGACGCTTGTGGACGGGGACGGATCCCGCTTCTGGGCACGCGGTGCCGTTGGTGCAGCACTCGATTTTGATCCACTCCCAGAGGAGGCTCTGCGGGACTGCGGCGGTGCAGTCGTTGCGCCTGATCCCCTCCTTCTGGCAAGCCACGCCGCGCAGGTGGAGGGCGGCATTGCGGGTGCGTGCAACGATGCAGAGACGGTGGATGTGCTTGTCTTGACGACGCCTGGTGCCGAGTCGCAGGCGGGCGGGGCAGCGCAGCTTGGTGCGCTCGTGGACCTTGCCGAAACCAGTGCAAACGCTGCATACATCAACAGCCAGACGCCGATGCGCATCCGCGTGATCTTCGATCTTCGCGTGTCGTACACGGAACAGCTCTTCGGTACCGATCTGTCGTCGCTCGCGAGTCCGACGGATGGCACGCTCGACTTCATCCATCAGGTTCGCGATGTGGCGGGTGCCGACCTCGTGGCGATGATCCGTACATCAGGCGAGTACTGCGGCATCGCCTATCTGCTGCCAGATAATGCACCAACATCATCCGGAATCGGCTTCAGTGTGACAGCGTGGAGCTGCCTGGCATCACAGACCTTTGCGCACGAGCTCGGCCACAATATGGGCTGCTGTCACGCGCCGAACGATGGTGGCGGCTGCACATCGGGTGGGATTTTCCCGCAGTCCGTCGGTCATCGTTTCACCGCCACCAATGGCACGATGTATCGCACGGTGATGGCATATGTACCAGGCAACCGCATCGATCACTTCTCGAATCCACTGGTGAACTATGCAGGGACACCAACGGGGATTGCTGCAACAACGGGCGACCCCGGTCGTGACAATGCAGGAACGCTTACGACGACGCGCGATGCGATGCGTGGATTCCGATGCGCTGCACCGAGCGGTTTGTTCGGTGACTGCGATCAGGATGGGAGGATCGATGTGTTGCAGTTAGCGAGTGGTGCAGCGAGCGACTGCGATGGCAATGGTGCGCTCGATCGGTGTGATCTCGCAAGTACGACCCTTTGTGCTGCGCCATCAAGATTTGTGTGCGGCGGCGGAGTGATCACTGGCGTTGCGCCCCAGCCCGCGGTCGCGGACAACTTCTTTGGGTTCGCCGTCGCGACCGACGGGAAGACATTGGCTGTGGGCAGTTACGGCGATGATGTGGGCGGTGCCTTCGCAGGAAGTGCGGCGGTGTATTCGATCGATGGGGTGAACACACAACTCGTTGCGACACTCCGCCATGCTGGTCCAGCCTCATTCGATCTCTTTGGTCGCGCGCTGGCGGTCGATGGAGACACGCTTGCGATTTCTGCTGAGTCGCGTGATGTCGCGGGGCTGCAGGCAGTGGGTGATGTCACGATCTTCAAGAAGTCAGCGACTGGAGCACCGTGGCAAGTTCAGGCAACGCTTACGCCGCCCACCCCTACCGCAGCTGCTCGATTCGGCGCAGCTGTCGCACTTCAGGGTGATGTTCTCGTTGTTGGCTCACCGCAGGTGCAGGTCAGCAGCGGACCGCCAAAGCTTGGACGCGCATACATCTATCAGCGGAACGGGAACGCGTGGACGCTCGCGAAGACCCTCGACCCGCTTGATCAGACCGATCAAGGCAATTTTGGATTCTCGGTCGACGTCGCGGGAGACACGGTCGTGATTGGGGCTCCATATGTGACCGATTCGAGCGGAGTCGAAGTGGGAGCCGCCTACGTGTCGCGTCGCATCGGTGGAGTGTGGCAGTCCGCTGAGAGACTCGTGCAGTTGCCGCCAACGCGCACACGTGCCGGCTCCGCGGTCGCGACGAGCGGTAACCGCGTGTTTGTGGGTGCTCCTGGGGCAGGACCGCAGTCCGGTTCCACGCAGTCAGGCGTGCATGTGATGGAGCGAACGGGCAGCACTTGGCAGCCCGTGCAACTCATCGAGGCATCATCGTCGGTGAATGGACCGAAGTTCGGTTCACGCCTCGCAGTGGATGGAGATCGCTTGCTCGTTGGCTCCTGGGGTACGACGGATAGCAACGGACAGCATGAGTACTTCGTCCTCACGGGTGGGTCGTGGGAATCGACTGGATTGCTGCGCGATGGTTTTGCGGTCGATCTACGTGGAGAAGTGGCCGCGATCGGGGCGTACCGTGAAGTCATCAATGGTGTGGCGTGCGGCGATGCTCGGCTTGCGTTCCGATTCTCCGATGCCGATGCGGATGGTCTCGCAGATCGCTGCGAACGCGCCTTGGGCGACACTAATCTCGATGGCGTGGTCGATGGCAATGATCTCGCAAGTGTCCTTGCCGCGTGGGCAACCTCGTCGGAAGCGCAGGACTGCAACCGTGACGGGATCGTCGATGGAACAGATATCGCTGTGGTACTCGCCAACTGGTGATGGGACAAACGGCGGGCGCGCGCCCTGAGCGCAATCACTCCGACAAGTCGTAGCCTGCGATGTAACGCGCCACCCCAGGAAGCGCCGCATGCGCCGGCAACTCCATGCGGATCAGCTGACGCACCAGATCATTCATCAGCGTTGATGCGCCGAATCGGAAGAGACTCGGTTGCAGCCACACCTCGCCAAGCGTCTCGTTCACCATGACGAGGTATGCGATCGCGGACTTCGCCGTGCGAATTCCTCCGGCAGGCTTCATGCCAATGCGCACGCCCGTGGCGCGGTAGTGATCGCGGATTGCCTCGAGCATCACGAGAGTGACCGGCATCGTCGCCGCAGGCTGCACCTTGCCAGTGGATGTCTTGATGAACACCTCTCCATCGTTCGGTGCAGGCAACCCGGGCACACTCGCCGCAGCATCCATCGCCAAGTCACTCGCCCAGCGCACCTGTTCGAGCGATCCCAGTTCGCCCGTCTCAAGGATGATCTTCAAGTGAACACTGTCGCGACTGCGGCCGCACGCCAACGCCGTGCTTGCACACATGGCGCGTACTTCTCGGATTTCAAGGCGCACATCATCGCTGCGACCTGCAAGCAGCAGTCCGCGCGAGATGACCATATCGATCTCATCCGCACCCGCTTCAACTGCCCGCTTGCAGTCATCGAGGCGCACCTCAAGCGGAAACTGGCCGCTCGGGAACCCCGTTGCAACGGCTGCGATCTTCACACCGCTGCCGGCGAGACTGTCGCGCGCAACCGGGACCAGCGTCGGGTACACGCAGATTGCGGCAGCGGATGGCAGCGGAGGATCAAAGGGCAGGTCGCTTGGATGGAGCGCCTTTTGGCAAAGTGCACGAACCTTCTCAGGCGAATCGCGCCCTTCGAGCGTGGTCAGATCGAGCATGGACACTGCCATACGAAGCGCCTGACGCTTGGACGAGGCCTTGATGGATCGCTTGGTGAAACGCGTGGCGCGTGCCGTCACCATGACTGCATCCACGGGACGCGTACGCATGGTCAGCGCGGGCGCGCGGAACGGAACAGCGCAGGAATGCTCTCGACTGTCCGCAACTGCAGGGTGCGCGTTCCACCGACAGTCTCGACGGCGTACACGAAGAGCCGCGCACCGCGCGTGTCGAGGACATAGGCACACTCTGTGGGACGTGCATCGGGCCCCTGCCCTGTTGTAAGCGTCATGACGCTTATGCCGCCAAGTGGCGGTTGCACTGAATCGCCTGCGAACGCCGTACTTTCGGTGGTCGGCTGTAGACACAACATGACCAGAATCGTCGCGAGCACGCAAGCGCTCGTTGCCAGTCCCCATTCGATTCGCAATCGCCCTCGTGTGGAGATGCTCATGGGCGTGGTCTTCCTGCTCCCGCCGCATCCGCACTCAGATTGCGGTAGCCAATTGGAACGATGAGCCGCGACTTCTCATTCCACATGAGGCTGATCATCTCCTCGTGCGTCTCGTCGACGATGAAAAGCACGCCGGCATCAGTGCCCCCGACGTTGCCGCCCGCCATCGAATAGGTTGAGATGCTTCGGATGGCTCTACCCTCCTGCCCGATGGCACTGCGTGCAGACGGCACTGCGACGATCGCCGCGGCGATCAGAAGATTCGCCACAATCAATGTCTTCAAGCGGGGCGAGCGAATGGACTTGGATGGTGTCATGTGGGGTTCCAGTCGCCGCGACCAGTCATTCCTTCTCCTGTGAGCGTTTCGAACCCATAAGGCTGACGAGAACGATCACTGCGGTGACAAAGAACATCGCGACATATCCGACCCACGCTGACGTGATGTTCTTTCCCGTGGGTTGCCGCGGCGCATTCGGGTTGCCATCCTGCGCGAAGCAGGGCCATGCGATAAATGCGATCGCGACGACCACGGGCCACCACCGCCGAATCGTGGTCAGCAGCGCGTTCAAGCCTTGATGACCTCGCAGCGTGTTTGTGATGCCGAGACTCGCGTCATGGCATTTCGGGTGTCGACAACCAGCTTCGCGTGCTGGGCAATCGCCGCGTAGTCAACGGCATCATGATCCGTCAGTATGAGCACGCAGTCTACGGACGCCAGTGTGGCTGGGGTGAGTGCTACGGACTTCAAATCAATTCGGTGCTTTCGCATCGACGGGAACACTGGCAAGTGTGGGTCGTGATAGCTGACCTCTGCGCCACGGTCGCGAAGCAGTTCGATGATCTCTGCAGAGGGAGACTCGCGGGGATCGTCGATGTTCTTCTTATACGCGATGCCAAGCGCAAGCACATTCGCACCCTTGAGCGACTTCGAGTGCTCGTTTAGGGCGTGCTGTGTGCGCTCAATCACATAGTGCGGCATCGATGTGTTGATCTCGCCGGCGAGTTCGATGAATCGCGTGGTTCGTCCAACTTCGCGTGCCTTCCATGTCAGATAGAACGGATCGATTGGGATGCAGTGACCGCCGAGACCCGGGCCTGGGTAGAAGGGCTGGAAGCCGAAGGGCTTGGTGCTCGCCGCCGCGATCACTTCCCAGACGTCGATGTTCATATCCGTGAGAACGATCTTCATCTCATTGACCAGTGCGATGTTGACCGCGCGGTAGATGTTCTCGAGCAGTTTTGCACTTTCTGCGACTTCAGCGGAAGACACGCGGTGCGCTTCCTTCACGACCTGCGTGTAGAACGCCATCGCCAGATCCGTGGCGACTGGATCTACGCCGCCTACGAGCTTTGGAATCT